>Ga0209168_10000082_pt1 | contig 107793 bp, 89 predicted proteins | sample Coa_R1_FD_187156 | JGI IMG/M metagenome (GOLD analysis project Ga0209168, IMG submission 187156) | Surface soil microbial communities from Centralia Pennsylvania, which are recovering from an underground coalmine fire - Coalmine... | ecosystem: Environmental > Terrestrial > Soil > Unclassified...
GAGTGTGAGGCACCGTTCCATCTACGTGGTCAGGAGATCTGCGTATGTCTCAACGGCTGGGTGATCTTCTCGTCAAAGAGAAAATCATCACACCAGAGCAGTTGGAACAAGCGAATAAGGTGCAGAAGGAGCAGAGCTGCCGTCTGGGCTCGGCCTTGGTGAAGCTCGGTTTTCTGACCGACGAAGACGTCACCAACTTCCTTTCGCGCCAGTATGGCGTTCCTGCCATCAATCTGTCGTATTTCGAAATTGACCCTGCCGTCGTCAAGCTGATTCCGTTCGAGACCGCCAAGCGCTACCAGATTCTCCCGCTGAGCCGCGTGGGCGCGTCTCTGACCATCGCGATGGTCGATCCCACGAACGTCTTCGCCATGGACGATATCAAGTTCATGACTGGCTTCAACATCGAGCCCGTCGTGGCCTCTGAAAGCTCGATTCTGGCTGGAATCGACAAGTCCTACGGCGCGACGAACGAAGAGAACCTTGAGTCGGTCATGCAGTCGATGTCCGAGCTGAGCGATGAAGACGTCGAGCTGCAGGCCGAGCAGCAGGAAATCGGACTCTCGGAACTTGAAAAAGCCGCCGATGAAGCTCCCGTCGTAAAGCTCGTGAACGTCATTCTGGGCGATGCCGTGAAGCGAGGCGCCAGCGACATTCATATCGAGCCCTACGAAAAAGAATTCCGCGTCCGCTTCCGTATTGACGGTGTTCTGCAGTCGATCATGTCGCCTCCCATGAAGCTCAAAGACGCCATCACCTCGCGTCTCAAGATCATGTCGAAGCTCGACATCAGCGAAAAGCGCCTACCGCAAGACGGCCGCATCATGCTGAAGATGAACGTCGGCGGGCGCAAGAAGCAACTCGACTTCCGCGTCAGTACTCTGCCCGTTTTGTGGGGCGAGAAAATCGTGCTCCGTTTGCTCGATAAAGAGAACTTGCGCCTCGACATGACCAAGTTAGGTTTTGAGGCGGAGTCGCTCGTGAAGTTTGAAAAAGCCATTTTGAAGCCATACGGCATGGTGCTGGTCACAGGGCCCACGGGATCGGGCAAAACCAACACGCTCTACTCCTCGATCTCGACCCTCAATAAGCCCGATACCAACATCATGACCGCCGAAGACCCGGTTGAATTTCAGCTGCAGGGCGTCAATCAGGTGCAGATGAAAGAGCAGATCGGATTGAACTTCGCTGCTGCCCTGCGATCGTTCTTGCGGCAAGACCCGAACATCATTCTGGTCGGCGAAATTCGAGATTTCGAAACTGCAGAAATTGCCATCAAGGCCGCACTTACGGGGCACTTGGTGCTTTCCACTCTCCACACCAACGGCGCTCCGGAAACGATTACCCGTCTGATGAACATGGGTATTGAGCCTTTCCTCGTGGCCACCTCGGTTCACCTGATCTGCGCCCAGCGCCTCGTGCGCCGTATTTGCAAGGACTGTGCGGAAGTCGTGGAAGTTCCTCCGCAGACGCTTATCGATGCAGGGTTTACTCCGGAAGAATCGAAGACGGTGAAGATCCAGAAGGGCAAAGGCTGCGGCGTCTGTAACAACACCGGTTACAAGGGCCGTTGCGGTTTGTACGAGGTCATGGAGGTCGACGACGAGGTGCGAGAACTGGTCCTGGTCGGTGCCTCCGCCGTCGAATTGAAAAAGAAGGCGATTGAACAGGGAATGATCACTTTGCGCCGCAGCGGACTCATCAAGGTTGCGGCAGGCATGACCACGCTCGAGGAAGTCGCACGCGAAACGATTCACTAAGGTTCTGAGTCGCGAGTCCTCAGTTGTAAGGACTCGCAAAGAGCAAGGGCTCAGGACTAAGGACTACGGACAAAGGACGAAAGGGAACCTCTTATGGGTTTGTCGTTAAGCGATCTGCTCAAACGAATGCTGGAGATGAACGGAAGCGATCTGCACATCACCACCAACTCGCCGCCACAGATCCGCGTGCATGGCCACCTGGTGCCGCTCGATTTGCCGCAGATGACTCCGGCTGAAACCAAGCAGTTGGCCTATAGCGTGATGACCGACTCGCAAAAGCACCGCTTCGAAGAAAGCTTGGAGCTCGACTTCTCCTTCGGTTTGAAGGGACTGGCCCGCTTCCGTGCCAACGTCTTTAATCAACGCGGCGCCACGGCTGCCGTCTTCCGTCTGATTCCGTTCGAGATCAAATCGTTCAACCAACTCGGCCTGCCCGCCGTCGTCAGCAAGATGTGCGACAAGCCTCGTGGATTGGTGCTGGTGACCGGGCCGACGGGTTCCGGTAAATCGACCACGCTGGCCGCCATGATCGACAAGATCAACAGCGAGCGTCACGACCACATTCTGACGATCGAAGATCCGATCGAGTTTGTGCACATGAACAAGAATTGCGTAGTGAACCAGCGCGAATTGCACGCCGACACCAAGAGTTTCACCGACGCGCTCCGCGCCGCCCTCCGTGAAGACCCAGACGTGGTGCTGATCGGCGAAATGCGTGACTTGGAAACGATCGAATCTGCGCTGCGAATCGCAGAAACCGGACACTTGACGTTCGGTACTCTGCACACCAACTCGGCCACTTCGACCATCAACCGTATCATCGACGTCTTCCCGGCCCACCAGCAGCCGCAGATCCGAGCCCAGCTTTCGCTGGTGCTCGAAGGCATCATGTGCCAAAGCCTTGTCCAGAAAACCGATGGAAAAGGCCGAGCCATGATCATGGAAGTGCTCGTGCCCAATGCGGCCGTTCGCAACCTGATCCGAGAAGACAAAATCCACCAGATTTATTCGTCCATGCAATCCGGACAGGAGAAGTTCGGAATGCAAACGTTCAATCAGTCGCTGGCCACCGCGTATTTCCAGAAGCAGATTTCGTTGGAAACGGCTCTGGCGCGCTCCAGCAATGTGGACGAATTGCAGGAAATGATCAACCGTGGCGCCAGCTTGTTAACCCGGCCCACAGCAGCGGGTTCAGCTCTGGCCCGCGGAGCGGCTCCCTCCAAGCATTAATGGAAGTCGGGGTCATGAATACGCAGCACCGCTGTTCGAAGTTAGCTCGAAGCAGGTACGTCAGTCAGGGAGAGGCTAAACCATGCCAGTCTTTACATTTTCCGGCAAGGATGCGTCGGGACAGAAGGTAGCAGGCGAACGGATCGCCGCCAACAAACAATCGCTAGCGCAAGCGTTGCGGCGCGAGCGCATCACTCCGGGTGCTATACGAGAAAAGGGCAAAGAGTTTTCCATGCCCACTTTCGGCACGACCAAGGTCTCGACCAAGGACATCGCGATTTTCTTCCGCCAGTTCTCGGTCATGATCGACGCCGGCCTGCCGTTGGTGCAGTGCCTCGAGATTCTTGCCGCTAACCAGGAGAACCCCGCCTTCCAGAAGACTCTGACAGGCGTGCGTACTACTGTCGAAGGTGGCGCTACCCTGGCCAACGCGATGCGCCAATATCCAATCGTGTTCGACGACCTCACCACCAACATGATCGAGGCCGGTGAGACCGGCGGTATTCTCGACATCATTCTGCAACGTCTTGCGGTGTATGTCGAAAAGGCGGTGCGCTTGAGAGCAGCCGTCAAGTCTGCCTTGATCTATCCTGTCGCCGTCGTCGGCATGGCGGGATTGATCGTCGGCGCCCTGCTCAAGTGGGTCGTCCCGATCTTCGCTAACCTGTTTGCCGGACTGGGCGTCAACCTGCCCCTGCCGACCCGAATCACTATGGGTCTCAGCGCTTTTGTGCAGAGCTTCTGGTGGATCTTCCTGGCGGGTGGCATCGGCCTCTGGTGGGGCACGAAGCAGATCCGTAAAAATCCCCGCGGTCGCTACTACTTCGACAAGGCGCTGCTGAATCTGCCGGTGGTTGGCGGACTGCTGCGCAAGATCGCGGTGGGCCGCTTCACGCGAACGCTCGGCACCCTGATCACCTCTGGCGTGCCGATCCTCGAAGGCCTGAGCATCACGGCGAAGACTTCGGGCAATGCCGTATTGGAAGAGGCCCTGATGAAGGTGCGCAAGGCCATCGAAGAGGGCCGCACCATCGTCGATCCACTCCGCGAGTGCGGTGTGTTTCCCAACATGGTGACCCAGATGATCGGCGTTGGCGAAGCGACGGGCGCTATGGACTCGATGTTGCAGAAAATCGCCGACTTCTATGAAGACGAAGTCGATGCTGCCACCAAAGACATGCTGGCCATGCTGGAACCCGTCATCATCGGTCTCCTCGGCGTCAGCATCGGCGGCATCGTTATTTCGCTGTACATGCCGCTGTTTGCCATGATCGCCAAGCTGGCTGGATAAAGTTGGACAAAGCAGGTTTCGGGAATGACGAAGGTTTCAGAGTTTCAAGGAGCGATCCAAGAAACTCTGAAACCTCCAAACCATGAAACTCTCAGACCACGAAACTTCGAGACATTGAATTCTGGGCTCCTGAATGCAATCGACGTTTGACGAGCGAAATTGGCTGGGTTGGCTGGTCCGGGTCCGTATCTTTATTCTGACTCTGCTCCTGGCTATTGAGCTTGCCGTCGCACAGTTCAGCCCAGCGCCGATGCCCTGGCGGCTGTTCCTCAGCACCATCTTCTTCTGGTACAGTCTTTCGCTTTTCTACGTATTGCTGCTTTCATTCTGGCAGGAACATCGGCTGCAGGCCGCGCTCCAGGTCCTCACTGATGTCGTTCTGGTCAGCCTGGTCGTCCACGAAACCGGAGGCTGGGATAGTTCGCTGAATTTCCTCTACCCGCTCGTCATCATCGTGGCGAGCGTTCTTCTGCCGCGAATCTGGGCGGGACTAGTGGCCGCTCTGGCATTCATCCTTTATGGGACGGTGCTCGAGTTGAACTACTACGCCATCATCCCGTCCTATTGCACAACCCATCCCGGGGTTAAGGCGCTCCAGGCCATTATCTTCGTCAATCTGTTTGCATTTCTGGCGGTGGCCTACCTGGGGGGGTTGCTCACCGCGAAACTGCGCCAGGTTGGCGTGCAACTCAAAGACACAAGCGGCGCGCTCGAGAGTCTGCAGGCGTTGCACGAGAATATCGTTCAATCGATCAGCAGTGGCTTAATTACTACTGGGCTCGACGGGCGCATCACGTTGGTCAATGCGGCCGGTCAACGTTTGTTGGAGCGCACTGCGGCAGAACTGATCGGAATGCCGGTCAGCCAACTCTTCGTTGATCCGTTGCCGACCGTCAATTCGCAGCAGGCGCACGGGGAAGTTCGCTTCGATCCGCCGACAAAGTTCCGCAAGACGCTGCGGGTGCGCGTCACCGCGCTAACCGTTCCCGATCGCGGCGATCTGGGCTACGTCTACGCACTCGACGACCTTACCGAAATTCGACGCCTCGAGCGGGAAGTGCGGATGCAGGATCGTTTAGCCGCTGTGGGCCGCCTCGCTGCCGCGATCGCGCATGAGATTCGCAATCCGCTGACTTCCATCGCGGGTTCGGTCAGCATGCTCTCCGGCGTCCCCGAGATGAATGTGGACCACCGCCGCTTGCTCGACATCGTGACCCGCGAGTCCCAGCGGCTGAACGCAATCATCACTGATTTCCTAGCATACTCGCGCACCAAGCAATATCACTTCGACAAGGTGGATCTCATCCAGCTCCTCGAGGATACGTTGACGCTCATGGATCACCGGATGACGGCCGAGAAGACTGGGATCACGATTCATCGGAAGTTCGCCGCGCATCAGGCACTGGTGCTCGCCGATGGCGACAAACTGAAGCAGGTCTTCTGGAATCTCTGTGAAAACGCTGTGCGCGCGATGAAGTCCGGCGGCACTTTAACCGCTGCGATTGAGTCACTCGGCGAAGACTGGCAGGTCTCTTTCATCGACACTGGAACCGGCATGACTCCGCAGCAGATCGAAAAGATCTTTGAGCCGTTTCAATCGAACTTTGAAGGCGGCACAGGCCTTGGCTTGGCGATTGTTTATCAGATCGTGCAGGCACACGAAGGAAAGGTCTGGGCGCGCTCCAAGCCGGGGCAGGGTACGACGTTCGTCCTGCGAATGCACCGCTTGGATGCGGAGCGGCCGAGTTCCGTCAACAACGCTGCGATCTCGGCGCGAAATGAGAAGAGCCGAAATCCGTCCGCACCGCAGCCCATGACCCTAGCGGCGGGAGGAGGTGCGCGTGGCTAACATTCTTGTTTGCGACGACGAACGCTCCATCTGCGAAATGCTCGATATCTCATTGCGCCGCGAGGGGCACCGGGTTGAAACCGTGCAGTCCGGCCAGTCCGCGAAAAGCAAAATTGACGGCGCTCTCTACGACGTCATCATCACCGATATCAAGATGCCGAACATCGATGGCATCGAAGTGCTGCGCCATGCCCACAAGGTTTCGCCGGATTCGGCTGTCATTCTTATCACCGCCGTGGATGATTACGAAGCTGCTGTCGAAGCCGTGAAGGCTGGCGGCGCCACCGATTACATTCGGAAGAATCCGGGCCTGGTCGACGAAATCAAGCTTGCGATCAATCGCGCTCTGGAAAAACTCGTCCTCAGCAAGCAGAACTTCGCCTTTCGCCGGGATGCCGCCGCCAGAAATTCCCTGGACAACATCATTGGCTCAAGCGCGGCCATGGAAAAGCTCAAACAGACGGTACGCACGGTGGCTTCGACCGCCAGCACGGTACTCATCCATGGCGAGAGCGGAACAGGTAAGGAGCTAGTGGCCCGCGCCGTTCATGTCTGCTCCCCACGCGCCACGGACGCCTTCGTCTCGGTCAACTGCGGAGCTTTCCCTGAGACGCTGCTCGAAAGCGAACTATTCGGCTACCTGAAGGGCGCCTTCACCGGGGCGAATCAGAACAAGCGTGGGCTCTTTGAAGTTGCCGACGGTGGCACTATCTTCCTCGACGAAATTAGCGAAATGACGCTGGCCATGCAGGTGAAACTGTTGCGCGTGCTGCAGGAGCGCACGGTACGTCCGGTGGGCAGCGCCAGTGAGATCTCCATTGACGTTCGTGTCATCGCCGCCACCAATCGCGATCTCGACAAGGCGGTCGCCGAAAATCTGTTTCGGGAAGATCTTTACTATCGGCTGAATGTTATCCCCATCCGTGTGCCGCCCCTGCGCGAGCGCCGCGAAGACATACCTCTGCTCGTGAACCATTTCCTCAAGAAGTACGCCAGCGCTGCCGGCCGGAGCATTCTGCGCGTGAATGCCGTATCGCTTGAGTCGCTTTGCGGATACGAATGGCCGGGCAACGTCCGCCAGCTCGAGAATACCGTGGAACGGGCTGTGGCCCTGGAAACGGCCGAAGAGCTTCATGTGGAATTGCCGGCGGAACGACCCAAGGCCCGCGCTGCTGCGGCGTCGGCCAACGGAAATTCATTGCCCGAGGTCGGGGCCGAGCTTACCCTTCCCGAGGGCTTTGGGATGGAAGGCTACGTCGCGGGCATCGAGCGCTCGCTGCTCCAAAACGCTCTTAATCAAAGCGGGGGCGTCCAAACCAAGGCCGCGGATGTCCTTGGTATCTCATACCGTTCCTTCCGCCATTTGATGAAAAAATACGGGCTGTAGTCCTTCGGGCCTGTGGAAATGGCACGAGCGCTCCGTTCGAACCCGGAAAATTATCAAGGAGATCGTGTAAATTGTGCCCGCGCCCCCAGTAGGGTCAGGACCCTAGGCTAAGGTGTTTGCCTTAGCTTCCCGGCATCCTTCTCCGCGGGATTGTCCCCTTCAAGAATTGTTTTCCAAGACAATTCCCTGAAGCTCTCTCTTGCAACGGTCTGCCCAGATCCGATGCCGATTGAGAGTACGTCGTAGGATGGTGCCCAAGAGCGCTCTCCGAGCGTGTTTTCGCGCGTTTTTCGGCACTTGTTGCGGCAGAACGACCACCTTTCGGCATTTTCTCGGATGTGGATTCCAATTCACGGAGTTTAGACCTCGCCCGCAAGTCGCTGTGGAAAAGACTCTTGTGCTCGGGAAGCCTAAAAAAATCGCAAAATGGCAACGTGGATGCTATTGAAATCGGAAAGAACAGCCGCGCACCTGACCAGGTGAGGCAAATCTAAAAAAAGGGGAGGATGGGATGAAAGAGCAGACTGTTCGGCTCGGTCCGCGCGAACAGCAGATCGTTGAATTGCTGCTGCAAGGATGCGACAACGCCGAAATCGCCAGCCAGCTCAACATGGCGCGGCGAACCGTGAAAGCTCATTTCAACCGGTTGTTTCTCCGATTTGGAATTACCGGCGGTATCAAGCGAGTCAAGCTCGCGACCCTGTTGTACCGGAGGCAAACATGTCTGCAAACGAACGTTATGGAAACCGTGTCCCCAGTGAGCGTGAGCACCGAGTCATCCAACTCGTTGCCGAAGGCCTGAAAAACAAAGAGGTTGCCGACGCGATTGGTACCACCGAGCATGTAGTGAAGAACTATCTGCGGGTGATCTACGACAAGCTCGGACTCTGGAACCGGGTCGAGTTGGCCCTGTGGTACGAAGCTCGACGGTCTCCCGCACTCCTGATGCAATAGTTAGTCGAGAGTGCTTATCTCGAAAACTGCAAAGAGTTCCAGGATTGGTCGGGGGGGGCAGGTAAGTCCGCTCAGCCCCGCTGCATGTCCCTAACGGCAGCCAAAAGCTTGTAGGTTCCGCAAACGTTCGCCTGCTCCGGCAACGCCCTTCTGCGCTGCGGAGTCGAGCAGCACGCGTCCCTGGTCGCAGTTCTTCGAAACGCCGTCGCCTCTCAAGTAGAGATCGGCCAGCAGAAGTATCGCTTGGCCGTTGTGCTTCGCGACGGATTTCCACAGCCACTGTGCAGCCTCGCTGCCATCGCGAGCCCGGCCATCCGTTCCACTCAGATAGCGCTCGGCGGTCGCAAGTTCCTCCACTCCGCCGGCCGTTGAACTGTTCGACGGAGTCGCTTCGTTCGGTGTTGGTAAAGTCTTCGTCGCTGGCTGAGCTTTCGCAGCTTCGGCCTTGCGGGATGCTTGCTTACTCGTGACGGGCGGTGCTGGTGCAGCAGAATGTGCTGCGTTCTCAGGCGGCGCAGTCTGTTCCGGATTACTCGCAGCTGGCGACGTGGTAGGACCCGATGGGTTGTCCGTTACGGGAGCAGGTGGAGGCGGTGATGCCCCGTGAGAACTCACGCTGTTCTGTGAACCCCGCCATGCCATGTAAGCCAGACCGCCGATGATAATCACGAGTACCGCGGCGATGTAAAAGCGGGAGGAATTGGACCGCGGCGGCTCGTAGTCCCAGTTTTCGTCTTCTGCGCGCGCCGAGCGGAAGCTCTGAAATAGCGACAAAGAATCACTTCCCGCCGCCGGGGAATTAAAGACCGGTTCAGGCCTCTCCTGTTGAGACTCGGCATAGGATTCTTCCGAAGCGTCACCTCCGGAAATGCGATCTGGATCCGAGCGCTTCGATTCGATGCCTGCCAGAGGATTCTCCGTACCTCGACCAACCTGACTATTCACCGGCTCAGCTTCGCGCGAGGCCTCTTCGGGGAGATCGGGATGCATTCCGGCGCCGCACATTCCGCAAAACTGATGCGTCACCGGGTTTTCGTGGCCGCAGGAAACGCAGAAGCGAAGTTCGGGGCGAGCTTGTGCTGAAAATGTTTGCCCCGCGCCAGAAGATTTCGGCAGACTCGCCAAATGTGCCGTCGCGGTAGGTGCACTGGATTTGGCTTGGCTATGCTCACGTTCCAGTTCGCGCAGCAGTTCAAGAACCGCGTCGTCGCGTCTTTCCGGCGGGTTGGTGAAATATACCTCCGCCCATCGGCCCATATTCTCGGCCAGAAGCGGGTTCTGCAGAGGATTGAGTTCGGGTTGGGTCAGTGCGTCGGTATCCTTAAGATGATCGCTTGTGCGTGTCAAACGCTTCTCCGGTAAATACTGTAGTCGAGGAACAAGCTGAATCGGTGTGTATGATTGCACTCTGCCAACAGAAGGTTGTCAATCGTTCCAAACTGTTGGCGCGCCGGGTAATCCAAGTAACACTCTCAATTGCAGGTTTTACGGTACGCAGGTTCGAATTGATCCAGTTGTGCATCTCGCTGCGATGTGAACCGTCCCTTCGAAGTTTTGCCATAGAGGTCGGCGCCCGGGCAGTAGTAGAGAGCCGTTCGCTCATCGATCCAGACCTGAACGGAAGGATTGCCCTTGTCCTCCGGGGGCGTTGGCTCCTCAGCCAGCCCTAGTCGTATCAGCAGCTTGTCAAAAACCGATAGGTCTGCATCTGGAGCAGCTTTCTTGTGTGCCGCCGCCGTGTTCGGCGCGCCCACAGAATCCGCCGCATGATTCGACCACACTCCCCAGCGGATGACGCAGGCCACAAGGATCAGCGCAATTGCCAAATACACATCGCCGCGTCTTGCATTCCAGAATTGAGCAGCGGACCGACGCCGGTCGCCGGAAGATAATTTTTCCAGGAATTCGCGCGCGGCTGCTGCGGAACTCCAGTCGGCAGGAGGCGTCACTTTTTGCGTAAGCGCCGTTTCCGATTCTTCCTCGACCGTGACCTCTTCCTGTTCGATGGTCTTATCTTCTTCTTCCTGCTCTAGTTCGTTGTGGGGCGCTGGTTGTTCGTGTTCTACGACCTCGGCAACGGCATTTGTTCCTTCACTCGAGTTTTTCAGTTCATCAGAACCGACGGAGATCGGACCAACGATCTCTTCCAGGGCGCGGAGTGACGCATCGTTCATTTGCGAACTCTGCCCTTGAACTGAAGAGCTTGCTGCGGCGGACTCTGTGCTTGCGACCGCTTCATTTGCAAACGCTGCCGGGCTGTCCTTGCGTTCAGCATCCTGCATATGCCAAAGCGACGCCATCTTGCTTTGCATGGTGGGAGACGCATAGTCCGCTGCGCGAGGGGATCCGCACTCCCCGCAGAACTGTTCCCCGTCCAGCAGTGGATGGCCACACTTGCGGCACATGGAAACCTTCGCCACCGCCGGCGGCGTTGGAGTCGTGGCTTCTGTCTTACCCGCCGGTTTTTCGACCATGGCAGCCAGACTTGGTTGGAGTTTCTCAAGCGCACTGAGCATGGCGGCCCTTTCTTCCGCCAGCGACTTTTTCCAGGTAAGTTCTTCATCCCGGACCAGCGCTTCCGTAACCAACCCGGCCATTAACTGGCAGGTGTGTACATCCTGATCGTTGAACGCGTTCGGAGTCGCGTAGTAGAGCTCTAACGATCCGGCGACTTCGCCTTCATGGAAAATCGGCGCCAGGATCAACGACTGAATGCCGCGACGCCGGCACTCTTCGATGTCGATGTGATTTTCGGAAAAGATGTCGCCACAGCGCACCACTTGCGCCGTGTTGATGCAAGGGGAACAAAGCGCTTTGGCGAAGGGCACAACTGTTCCGGGTGGCAATGTCTTGAGTCCGGCAATTGCGGCATACCGAACCGTCTCACGGTTTGCGATTGCGACCGCCGCCCCAACGGCTGCGCCAATTTCGACGACGCGCTCCGCGACCAGCGCCATCGCATCGTTTAGGTTCAGTTTGCGGACTTGAATATGGTGCTGTGTCTCTACGATCTTTCCCAGGGTGATCGTGTATTCGGGCTGAGCGCCGGATGCCGTCGATGATGCGAATGGTGCTGCGGGAGCAGGAGTCGAGGCGCGCTCCTCTGCTTCGACCTGGTCCCGTTTCAACTGGAGACGCAAGTCGAGTTCCCGCAGTTCTCGATTGTGTTCCTGCAGTACGAAGGCTGCTTCCAGCAGCTTATCGAGAGACCGCTCGTCGAAAACCGGTTTTTCTTTCTCCTCAGACACCGTCAGGGTTTCCACCGATGGAAGCCGTCCTCGCTACATTCACGATCTAGCCGCCCGGAATGTGGACATTCCATTGCACGTCCCGCGCCAATACGGAAATCGTAGCCCACATTTGAACTGATTTTTCGCTCTCATTAGGGGATCGGACACCTTAGCGGCCCCTTGGCTGGGCCTTCATCTCGCAATAGTTTAACCCTCAGCCGCCCAGCATGCGAGTGATCTTGTAAGAACATCCGGTCGAGTCGGGTAAAACACCACTCGTAGCAGTAATAGTGACCGGTAATAGTTACCGCAGAGAACTGCACACCGGGGGCAACTTCTTACTCGATCGCAGGTGCAGGCTGCGCCGGCCCCTCGTTCTTTGCGCTGAGGTAGAAGTGGACTGCCGGGGTGATGATGAGCGACAAAATCATCGAGATCAGAACTCCTCCGATCACTGCGATCGCCAGCGGTTGCAGCATCTGCGAACCCGCGCCCAGAGCCAAAGCCAGTGGCGCCATGCCGGCGACCGTCGCGAGCGCCGTCATCACAATCGGACGCAACCGGCGGCGCGCGGCCAGCAGCATGGCCCGCTCGGCGCTTTGTCCCATGCTCCGCATTTTCTGATCAGCATCGAGAAGCAGAATGCCATTTTTGGCGACAATGCCGATCACCATGATCATCCCCATGAACGACGAGATGTTGAACGTCGTTCGCGTAATCACGAGCGCGATGAATACCCCGGACGTGGACAGCAGAGCTGAGGAGAGAATCGCAATCGGCGCTGCGAAGCTGCCGAACTCAAAGAGCAGCACGATGAAGAGCAGCAGGACCGCGAGAATCAGCACGATCACGAGATCGTGGAAGTTGCTTTGCTGTTCCGCATATTGTCCGCCGTACACAACACGGATGTTTGTTGGGATATGCAGCGCATCCACCGTTTTTTGTACGTCGGCCATGCCGCTCCCCAGCGCGCGACCTTCCAGCCGGGCGGTCACGGCAACGTCGCGTTGCAGGTTCTCGCGCCGGATCTCGGTTTGACCGGGTGTCTCCACGATCTGGGCTAACGCTCCCAACGTGGCCGTGTGTCCGGTGCTGCTCACGAGCAAGGTGTCACGCATTGCGTCCAGGCTGGCTCGATTGGCCTGCGGGAATCGGACTCGTATCGTGTACGCACGGTCGTTGGCCACAACCGGAGTGGGTGACGGCTCGCCCTCGAGAATCGCCGAGGCATCGAGCGCAACTTCTTCGGCCGTGAATCCGGCGCGCGCGGCCACGCTGGGATCGACCTGAAATGTCACGGCAGGCCCGCTGATTGTATTGTCAATCCCATTGAGAATGTCCACCACGCCATGAATCTTTCCGATCGCATCCGCTACTTTTGGCGCCCATTCCTCCAGCTGTTTCGGATCTTGCGAAAAAAGCTTGATCTGGATCGGCTCCGGAGCTGACGTGAGGTCACCGATCATGTCCTGCAGGACCTGCGTGAACTCGATGTCCAGGGCCGGTTCTTGTTGCTTGATCTCCGCTCTTACCTCCGCAATAATCTCGTCGATGCCGCGATCGCGGTCGGACTTCAGTTTCACCAGCACGTCGCCCGTATTGGCTTCTGTTACCGAAGCTAAACCAAGTTGCAGTCCCGTGCGCCGGGAGGTGCTTTCCACCTCCCGAATCTTGCGCAGCATCTGCTCGACGTGGCCCACAACTCGATTAGTTTCTGCCAGAGAACTGCCGGCGGGCATAATGTAATCGAGGACGAAGCCGCCTTCATCCATTTCCGGCAGTAGATCCGTATCCGTGAGAGTAAAGCAGACGTACGAAGCCACGATCAGCCCTACGCTGAAGGCGCCAAGCAACAGCTTGCGCTCCAAAGCTCGTCGCAGCCAGTGTTCATGAAAATTCACGATGCGGAGAAAGAATCCGCTTAGGTGCTTTTCTTCCGCCACAAGAATCTTCTGGGCCTCATCCTCCTTTGAAAGGGGTTGACCGGACGGCGTGTCATCTGGCGGCGGAGCTTCCGAATCGCTCTCCTTTTTCTTGTTTTTGATGAAGAACTGGCTCAGATTCGGCGTCCAGGTCATCGCCAGCGCCAGTGAGGCGATCAGTGAAACACTCATCGTCACAGCCAGCGCACGGAAGAAAACTCCATAGACGCCCGTGATCACAATCAGCGGAATGAACACGACCACCGGTGTGATCGTCGACCCGACCAACGGGATCGTAATTTCTTTCAATGCGCTGTGGATGGCTTCTAGCCGAGACTGTCCCAGGTCCCGATGCAGCACGATATTTTCGACGACGACGATCGCATCGTCGATAACCAGTCCCACCGCTGCGGCGAGACCGCCGAGTGTCATCAGGTTGAACGTCTCCCCCATTAGTTTCAGGGCGATGAACGTGACCAGCACCGTTACGGGGATTACCAGCCCGGCGACGAGTGAGGTCCCCCAATCACGCAGGAAAACCACCAGAATGATGGAAGCGAGAATCAGGCCCAGCAGGATCGCATCGCGCACACTCTTGATCGATCCGTTCACGATGATGGACTGATCGTAGAACGGCTCAATGTGAATTCCCGGCGGCACCGTTTTCCGGATGTTCTCGATTTCGTCGTGAACTTCCTGAGCAACCTGCACCGTATTTCCATCGGGCTGTCGATTAATGTTGAGCAAGACCGCTGGCTTGCCGTTTGCGGTGACGACGGTATATACCGGCATCACGCTGGGCGCGACCGCCGCTACGTCCCCGATGCGAACGGGAATGCCGGCCGCCGTGTTCTTGATGACCGTGTTGGCAATCTCTTCCGGAGTTTTTACCTGTCCGTTGACCAGAGCGAGAAAGAGTTGGTGATTACGCTCGAGCAGTCCTGGTGAGTCGACGAGGTTGGTACGGCGAACCGCGTCAAGAATGTCGGAAACCGTCACGCTTGCCGTGAGCAGCTTGGCCGGATCGGGTGTGATCTGAAACTCCGGCTGCTGGCCGCCTTGCACGATGACCGTCGAGACGCCTTCCAATCGATTAAGACGTGGCTTCAATTCGTAGGTCGCCATCTCCCACAGTTGCGTCTGCGGCATGGTGTCGGAGGTAAGGCTGTACCCGATGACCGGAAACGCGGCAAAGGTCAGCCGGTGCGCTTCAATCTTGGCGGTCGAGGGAAGCTCCGGTTGTATCCGTGAAATCGCGGCATTCACGTACTGCAGCGTCTGGAACATATCCACGTCCCAGCGAAAGTACAGATCAATTTCTGCCGATCCGCGACTCGTGATCGACCGCACCGTCAGCAATCCCGGCACGCTATTGACGGCCTCTTCCAGCGGACGCGTGATCGTGACCATCATCTGGTCGATTGGCATCACGCCGTTATCGACCGCGACCAGCACGCGCGGAAAATTCGTGGAGGGAAACACCGACACGGGGATGGTGAATGCCAGGTAGGCCCCCAGCAACCCCAAGGTCAGAATGAGGAAGATGACCGGGCGTGAGTGTTGTGCGACCCAGTATTGGCCCGACTGGCCGTCTTTCTTTGAGTTCACGCCGATGCTCCGCAGGGATTATTTGTCATCGGAGTCCTTAGCAGGAGCCTTCGATCCTTCCGCCGAAGGTTTGGCTTCCTCCGCCGGAGCCTCAGCCGCTTCGATCTTGATCTTGGTCTTGTCGGGCAAGCCGTACGCGCCGCTGGAAATGATCTTGTCACCCTCTTTCAGGCCTTCCACAATCTGCACGTCATCGCCATTGCGGATTCCAAGCTTCACTGCCTGCTGATGGGCGAGGCCGTCCGATCCGGCAACCATCACGGTCGTGGATCCGTCGGGCGCCGTGAGCACCGAATTCTTCGGTACCACGAGAGCATCCTTTATGGTCTGCGCCGTCACGGAAACCTGCACACTGGTTCCCGGCTTCATTGCATTTTTCGGGTTCTTTGCTTCGAACCAAACTTCTACCGTCGTGCTGTTGGGATCGAGCGCCGGGCTCACCACCGTGACCTTCCCTTCGATGGGCTTCTCGATTCCGGGCACGCTCATCGTTCCCTTATCGCCGACCCGCAGGGCGGCCGCATCGTCCTGCGGTATATGCGCTTTGGCGATCACTGAAGACAGATCCATCACGGTCAGCAGCGGCGTTCCCGCTGCCGCCATTTCGCCCGGATAAAGCGGACGATCGGTGATCACACCATTGATCGGGCTGCGGATTTCCGAATAACTCAGTTGCGCCTCCGCGCCCATGTACTTGCCCTTCGCCGACTCGAGTTGTCCCGCCGCCGCTTTCAATTCCTGCGGCTTGCCGATCGACATCAGGGCGTCCAGATGCTGCTTGGCAATCGCGTACTGATTCTTGGCCTGTACGAAATCCACTCGCGACTGGTCGAGCTCTTTTCGCGGAAGGGCGCCTTCTTCAAATAGCTGCTGGCGGCTCTCGAAAATTTTCGATTGCGCATCCAGTGCCTGCTTGGATTGCTGTTCATCCGCCTCGGCCTTTCGAATCTCTTCCGGCAGACTCGCCGCAGTCGTAGTCTCATACGTCGCCTGCGCCTGATCGAACGCGCCTTTGGTGTCTTGCGCAGCCGCCGACAAATCACGGTTTTCTAGAACTGCAAGTAGCTCACCCTCTTTGACTGGACTTCCGCGCTTCACCAGGAACTTTTGCACGGGAGCACTGATCTTTGGGACGATCGCGGCCTGCTGCAAGGGAAACAAAATTGCCTGGGTGGTGATCACCCGCTGGATGGTTGTTTTTTCCACTGGAGATGCCTGCACCGTGACGGTAGGCTCTTTATCCCCCTTCTCAGAGGAACAGCCAGCCGCAAGCAGCAGACACGCACAAACGGCCACGAACACACGAATTCGAGTTCCTCCAAGCGGGCGGCGAGTGTTCCATGTACGACGCGATAAAATCTGGGTCCGGTTCATTTCGTCTAGAAACTTCCTGTAAGGGTCTGTAGGTTGGCGACCGCGACGCGATAGCGCGACTGTCCATCGTCATACGCATTCCGCGCCAACGTCAAAGTGTTCTGGGCATCGACGACTTCCAGCACCGTCGATTCTCCGGCCTGGTAACGCATGTTGGTCAGGCGCAGGCTATCGGCCGCGAGTTCCGCGGAACTGGCAAGGGAGTCCATCTCGGAGCGCGCCGTCTTCGCTTCCAGGTAGAACTCGCGCAAATGGCTCAGGAGTTGACGCTGCGCGAAATTCAATTCCACATGTGCCTGATCGCGGCGCAACTTAGCCTGTTTCAGTTTGCTCCAGTCGGAACCCCAGCTGAAAATCGGAATCTGCAACGTCGCAACCCCCGAGTAACCGAGGTTGCGGATTCCATCCGTGTACGTCGCAAAGTGACTGGCGTCGATTCCGTAAAAGTAATCAACGCTGAGGGATGGCAGCAAGCCGCCCAGCGACGCTGTTACCTCGTGGTTGGCCACCTCGTAAGCCGCGAGCGCAGCACGCAAATCCGGGTTATTCTTCTTTCCCGCAGACTCTGCCTCTTCAAACGTGGGCAACGGCTCGGGTGTCTGCAGATCGTCGACGACCGAAAAGTCTTGATTGAAATCCGGAAACAGAATCACCGCCAGATCCAGCCGGCTACGCTCCATGTCGAGCTGTGCTTCCTGTAAGTCGCGCTGCTGTTGCTGCGCCTGAATGCGGGCCTTGATCACATCCGCATGCGCCACTTCGCCGCCGTTCTCTAGCTTCACGCTGATATTTAAGAATCGATCCGCCTCGGCCGACGCCCGTTGCGCAGTTCCGTACTTGCGCTGTGCCACCACCATGCCGTAGTAAGCTTGCGTGACCGTCACAACCAGTCCGCGAGTGGCCACTTCGGCCTTCGCGCGAGCCAGCGCCAGGGCAGCTTGTGAGCGTCGGTAGTCCGCCACATTCGTCAGCGAAAGCCCCTCATGCACGTCTCCCTGGCTGATGTACTCATGCACACCGTTATTCGCAATAAATTTGGAGTTCTGACAGGTCGCCGTCGGCGTCAGGCATGTAGCGGGGAGCGGGCCAGTTCCCTCCGTATAGATGAAGGACGTGTTGTAGTTCACATTGGGCAGCAGTCCAGCGCGGGCCTGAACGCGATCTTCGTGAGCCAGGCCTAGGTCCGTCATGGCTGACCGGTACTGCGGATCATTCTGGCGGGCTCGCTGCAGCGCATCCTGCAACGTAATCATCAGCGGTGCGCCCTGCGACTGCGAGGTCGGCGCCACCTGTGCATAACCCCCGGCCGCGCATACCAACAGGACCAAAAAGAGAACGCAATAAGTGCCATTTTGGAACCGCTTCACCGCGACCAATTTTGGCCGCTTCAGATTAGATGTCACTTCCCACCTCGCAATCCACGGAGAGTTCCAAGGCCACGAAAGCAGCTGAGATGAAACGTGATGCCGACTCCGGAGTGACCGCCCTGGCTTCCGGAGAGGCTACGAGCCGGGCTTGGCTCCGATCGCGAATCGGCATTCGAAGTCCTTTCATGGTCTTGTGGTCGGACCGGTTTGGAACTCGCTGAGACTATCACGCTATTCCTGAAAGGCACATGAAAAACCAAAGCCTATATGCCTAAGCCACGGTCACGCAGGTACTTACGCCTCACCCTATTCTTTACGTCGAAGAAATGGCGAAAGTATTGCATACGTACAGAGGTGTGATTCACAAAAGCCAAGGAGGGCATAAACGTGATTGATCTCGACCAGGTGAAAGTGACTCCTCGCGATCAGCAAGTGTTGAACCTGCTGGTGCAAGGGTGCAGCAACAAGGAAATCGCGGGCCAATTGAACATCAGCCCACGTACCGTGAAACAGCACCTGCGCACGCTGTTCCTGCGCGCCGGCATTCGGGAGGGCCGGAAGCGCGTGAAGTTGGCGATCGCAATGTTCAGCAGAGAAGAGGCGCAATCATGACGCCCAGAGAACGATTAACCGCAAAAGAAGTCCAGATCGCCACACTGGTCTGGGAAGGCCTAACCAATCGTGAAATCGGTCGAATTGTCGGCACCAGTGAGCAGGTGATCAAGAACCACTTGCGCAGCATCTTTGACAAGCTGGGTGTCTGGAGCCGTTTGGAACTGGCCATGTACGTGGCTGGCCATGGTGGCAAGAACTGGCTTGAGGCAAAATGCGAAAACCCGAGTGCGCCTTTGACGATGGCCGTCGGCGCTGACTAGAGAGTAGCTATTCTGCTGGATGCGCGCAAAAGCTCAAACACCGCAAAACGTTTCACGGATTGTGCAAGAAAAAGCACCGTTTTCAGGTATAACCACAATCTTTTCAGGGATTTGAATTCCTACCTAAGCGGCATTGAAATTGCACTGCTGGTTTCGATACGCAGATCAGGCTCGATGCGCCGCGGAGCCTGTTTCGCATCTCAGGGGCGAAACCAGCAAATGGCCTACAAAGAAACTTTCTGGATGGCATGTGATTCGACCGAGCAGTTGCGTGCCGAATATGGGCCATTCCATACCCGAACCGAAGCGGAAACCGAGGCCAAGAAGCTCGGATTCGGCTACCTCCTCCGCTACGAACATCTCCTTGGACCCCAGGAGGAAATCGAAGAGGTGCGCTGCATCTTTGTTGAACTTCCAGGGGCGGCGCCCGTCGGCATTGACGTGAATTCCGTGACGCTCCACACCCGTTGCGCCACTTGCGGAGAATCAGCCGCCCACGATACGGGATGGAGGGCTGAAGTCTGGGCCGACATCCACGAGTTCGAACACTCGCGCCATCTCGTCCGTCTCTTCGAACATGCGCGTGGCAAAGGTCTCAAGGAAATCTGCGACTGGCGCGGCTAGCCATTTATTCATTGAATCATTTAGCCATTGAGTCATTGCAAAGGCCAACTCGGTGAGTTGGTGGTTCAATGTTTAAATGATTAAATGACGAAATGATTAAATTCACTCTGCGTTGAATAATTTTGACTTTCAGCTGGCAAGCCCACTGGCCGCCGCCCGATCCAGAAACCAGATCAGCTTCCCATCCTTCGGCTGCACCAGCTTTGCGGGATATTGCTCGCCCGGGTCATTTCCTTCCAGAACGGCTTTCAGCACCGCGGCTTTATCCGTCCCGCTGACCAGAAACGCTACCTCGCGGCCTGCATTCAAAACGGGTAATGTAAAAGACAAACGGTGCGTGTTCAACTTCTCCACCCAGTTTGCGATGACCAGACGAGACCTTTCCTTCAGGCCCGCAGTTCCGGGGAAAAGTGACGCTGTATGTCCGTCCGGCCCCATTCCGAGAAGGATCAGGTCGAACCGCGGAACGCCGCCCGCGTCGAGCTGGAAGAACCTTTTCAGAGTCTGTTCGTATGCCGCGGCCACTTCATTAGCATCGGGATTTTCCGCCAGAAGCCGAAATATGTTGCCCGGTGGCACGGGAACTTTCGACAGCATGGCTTCGTTCACCATCCGGTAATTGCTCTCCGGATCGTCGGGCGGCACATGCCGCTCATCTCCCCAGAAAAAGTACATGCGGTCCCAAGGGAGCGTCGTGCGGGCGTTGGTTGCCAGAAGGTTGTAGAGGCTCTTGGGAGTCGATCCGCCAGATAAGGCGATCGTGAATCGTCCCCGCGTGCTGACGGCCTCGTTTGCAGCGTGCACAACTTCTTCTGCCGCCACCGCGAATAATTCCTGCGGGGTCGTCAGAGTGCGAATTTCGGCCGAGGAACTCACAATGCAGATCTATCCCTTGGCTCGCACTGCTGCGCATCGTGCCGCGCCCAGCAGTCCAGCTTTTTCGTTGGTGACCACCTGGACAGGAATCGATTCGACCAAGGGCCGCAAGCGTCCTTTGTTCACAAAGGCCTCCATGAATCGGGGCCCCTTCAATTTCGGAAGGATCTTGGGCGAAATTCCTCCTGCCAGGAACAGTCCTCCCGTGGCCATCGTCTTGAGGGCAAGGTTGGAAGCTTCCGCGCCATAAACACCAATGAACAGATCCAGCGCTTTTTCGGCCAGTGGGTTCGTTCCATCCAGCGCAGCGCGCGAGATGGACGCGGCCGGGTCGCGCTTCTGCATCTCCGCCGCAAGAGCCGAGGACTCTTTTCCGCATCCCGCGTCGCGCAAAAACTCATAGACGTTGACCAAGCCGGGTCCGGCAAGAATGCGTTCATAACTCACATGCCCAAAGCGAGCCGTCAGGAACCGAAGCAACTCGATTTGCAGATCACCCTGAGGAGCGAAATCGGTGTGTCCGCCCTCACAAGCAAAGACGTGATGCCGGGCTCCATCCCAGAACAGCCCGGCTTCGCCGAGTCCTGTTCCCGGAGCGATCACTGCCTGATTTCCGATTGCAGGGCCGCTCACTTGATTCAACGGAACCAGGTCAGCAGCGCCCAGCGCTCCGATTCCCCACGCGCTGGCTTCGAGGTCGTTGATCAAAAGCGTTGCAGGGAGTTCGATTTGCTTGGCGAGCCGCGATTGCTCAATCACCCACGGCAGGTTCGATGTTTCGACCCGCCCATTGCGCACCGGGCCCGCGATGCCGAAACAGGCCGCCTCCGGATGTGTTCCCGAATCATGCAGGAACTGGGTGACAATTTCTCCCAACTCGCTGTGTTCGCGGCTGGGGAACACGCGTTCGGAAATCAGACGAAGATGACCATTCTGGGGTTGGAAATAAGCCAGCCTGGCATTGGTACCACCAATATCGCCGGCCAGAATCATTTTTCGAAGTTCCTCCACCGGCGGCCGTCGCGTTCCAGCAATTCGTCGGCCTCCTTGGGTCCCCAAGTACCAGAGGCATAGTTGGGGAAGTTCCGTGGTGGAAGCGCTTTCCAGAGATCGAGCACGGGATTTACCACCGCCCAGCCCGCCTCCACCATGTCGGCGCGCTGAAACAGCGTCTGATCGCCGATCATGCAATCGTGCAGCAAGCGCTCGTAACCCGTGCTGGGCTGCTTGCCAAAGTATTCCTGATATTCGAAGTTCATGTCCACCGTCCCGAGGCGCATGACCGGCCCCGGAACTTTGGCCGCGAACTGCAGCGAGATGCCTTCTTCCGGTTGGATGTGCAGCACCAGTTGGTTCGGCATCAGGTGCTCGACCGGCGTGTCGCGGAACAGCACAAAAGGTGCTCGCCGAAACTGTATCACGATATGCGTGTTGCGCACCGGCATTCGCTTGCCCGTCCGCAGATAAAACGGAACATCGGCCCATCGCCAGTTGTCGATCGACAGCTTCATTGCCACGAACGTTTCGGTCCGCGAATCGGGCGGAACATCTTCTTCGCCGCGGTATGCGGAAACTCGCTTCCCATCTTCGGTTCCATCGCCGTATTGTCCGCGCACGCTGCGGCTTAGCACTTCTTCGTCGCTCATCGGCTGGATGGCATGCAGAATCTTCGCCTGCTCATCGCGCACCGCATTGGCGTCGAACGAAATCGGAGGCTCCATCGCCGTCAGACTGATCAGCTGCATGATGTGATTGGGTACCATGTCTCGCAGCGTGCCGGCGTGATCGAAGTAGCTTCCGCGGCTTTCCACGCCTACGGTTTCCGCCACCGAAATCTGCACATGATCGATGTAACGGCGATTCCACACCGGCTCGAAAATTCCGTTGGCAAAACGGAATGCCATGATGTTCTGCACGGTCTCTTTGCCAAGATAGTGGTCGATGCGGTAAATCTGCTTTTCGGTTGCAACTTTCAGCAGTTGCTGGTTTAGCGCTTTTGCGGATTCCAGGTCGTGCCCGAACGGCTTTTCTACGACAACCCGCCGCCAGTGACTGTTGCTCTGTTCCATCAACCCGTTCGCGGCCAGCTTCTCCACGATCGGACCAAAGAAGCTCGGCGCTACTGCCATGTAGTAGAAAAAGTTCTGATGGGTCGAGTGCTCCTGGTCGAGCTTGTTCAGAGAATCCTTGATACGGACGTAGAGAGCGTCGTCGTCGAAATTGCCCGCTAGATAGTAGAAACGCCGCTGGAACCACTCCCAAAGATCGCTATCGACGCAGTCACCACAATAGTTCTTGATGTCCTCATAAACTTTCTTGCGAAACTCTTCATCGCTCCATTGCGTGCGTGCTACGCCCAGAATGGCGAATTCCCGCGACAGTAGTCCGGCGCGGGCGAGGTTATAAAGCGCGGGAATCAGCATGCGACCCGTCAGGTCTCCGGCTGCGCCGAAGATCACCATCACACAGGGGTCACCCTGCTTGCCGATTTTTGGCGGCGCGACGTTCGGTTGTTCCGCTACTTGAGCCATAAATGAGTCCTTATTGTATTTCTCTGCGCTCTCTGCGCCCTCTGCGGCGAAGATTTTCTATCTGCTAGTGACCGCCTTTTGCGCCCGCTTCGATGTGTCCGCCAAATTTCTGCCGCATCGCGGAAAGCATCTTCTCGGCAAACGTGTGCTGCTGCCGCGACCGGAAGCGCACAAACAAGGCCGCGCTCAGCACGTCCACCGGCACAGCCTCGTCAATCGCCGCTTGAATCGTCCAGCGGCCTTCGCCGGAGTCCTGCACGTAGCCTTCATACTCCGACAGCGTCGGATTTTCCGCCAGGGCCATCGCCGTCAGGTCCAGCAGCCACGAACTGATCACGCTGCCGCGCCGCCACACTTCCGCAATGTCGGGCAAATTCAGATCGTAACGGATATCTTCCGGCAACTCTTTGCTGGTCGCGTTCCTGAAGATATCGAAACCCTCCGCATAGGCCTGCATGATGCCGTACTCAATGCCGTTGTGCACCATCTTCACGAAATGGCCGGCTCCCGACGGGCCGCAATGAATGTATCCTTCTTCCGATGTGCCGCCGAGTTTCTCTCTTCCGGGTGTGCGCGGAATGTCACCGATCCCCGGGGCCAGCGTCTTGAAAATCGGGTCAAGCCTCTGTACCGTCTCTTTCGGGCCGCCGATCATCATGCAGTATCCGCGATCAATACCCCACACGCCGCCGCTCGTCCCAACATCGACATAGTGAATGCCCCTGCCTTGGAGTTCCTTCGCGCGTCGCACGTCATCTTTGAAATAAGAATTGCCGCCGTCGATGATGGCGTCGCCGGATTGCAGATGCTGCGCCAGCTTCTGCACGGTCTGCTCCGTCGGTCCGCCCGCGGGAACCATGATCCAGACGGCGCGCGGCGGTTTCAGCTTGGAAATCAGATCTTCCAGCGACGACGAGCCCGTCGCGCCTTCTTTCCCGAGTTGCTGCACAGCATCGGGGCTCAGATCGGAAACCACCAGCGAATGTCCGCCGCGCATGAGCCGCCGCGTCATGTTCGCGCCCATGCGGCCCAAACCTACCATTCCTAATTGCATCACGCGCTCCTGTGGCGCGGGCGCCTCGCCCGCGGAATTCAAGCCCTGCGCGGGCGCCTCGCCCGCCGAATTGAAGCCTTATGAGGGATGCCCCACTTCTCGCTGCGGTGAGAAAGTGGGAATATCACTGCTTGAGCGTCCCGTACCCCAGACGATTACAAAGCCTTCTGCACGGCGGCCTGCAGCGTTGCCAGTCCGCTCTTCAGGTCTTTGCCTAAATGCACGCGCAGAGCACGCCGTCCGCGATCCGCCAGCACTTGGAAGTCGCCGCGCGCTTGCGCCGCTTTTACGATGCCAAACGTGTACTTCTGTCCCGGCACCGGCAATTCCACCGAGTCGTCGCACGTGATCTGCAGAAAGACTCCGGAATTCGGACCACCCTTGTAAGCTTGTCCGGTCGAATGCAGAAAACGCGGACCGAATCCCAGGCATGTCGCTACATGTTTTTTATCGCGAACTGCATGGCGCACCGCCTGCAGACTCTGCTCGTGCTCCGCATTCATCTGGATATATCCCAGTACCGCGAAATAATCCCCGGCATGGATGCGGTTCAGATGAGCCGTTAAATATCCAGCCAATGACTTCTCGCTCGCACTCGTTGCCAGCGCAGCGGCATTCTTCTCATCGGTGAACAGCTTCACCCCGCTGTCTTCCAGAATCGGCTTCTCCGCTGGCAGCGATCCCGTCTTCTCATATTCCGTGGTCAAATTGCGAGTCGCAACTTTGCTGGCTTCGACATCCGGCTGATTGAAAGCGTTGATTCCGATAATCGCCCCCGCAACGGCAGTCGCAATTTCCCACCGGAAGAACTCGGCTCCAAGATCGTAGATGTCGGCCATCGTAATTCGTATGACCGGATGCCCGGCTTTCTCGATGGCATCCACTTTCGTGTCCTGGTCGGCATCGGCCTCGTTTTCCAAACGGATATACGCGAACACGCGATCCTTGCCGTAGACCTCGGGTGAGGCCAAATGTTCTCGGTCTACCGGAATGATCCCCTTTCCAACTTTTCCGGTCGATTCGGCCAGCAACTGCTCCAGCCACGCACCCAGATCCGCAATGCCCGGAGAGGCCACGATCGTTACTTTGTCGCGCCCAACTTTCGCGGCCGAACCGAGAATGAGTCCGAGCACCGCGCCGGTGTTCTCTTCCACTTTCACGCCGGCGCCGCAGGCGCGAACCATCTCCGCCGCACGGTCCAGAAACTTTTTCGTGTCCAGGCCCATGGCAGCCCCAGGCGCCATCCCGAAATTCGATAACGCCGAGTAGCGTCCGCCAATCGATGGACGTCCGAAGAAAACATGCAGGAAACGATCGTGCTCGGCCACCTGCTGCATCTTCGATCCCGGATCGGTGATTGCTACAAAATGACTTCCTACCTTATCGGCGCCGACGACCTGCTTGGCTCGCTCAAAGAAGTATTGCTTGAAGATGTTTGGCTCCAGCGTGCTGCCCGATTTGCTGGAAACGAAGAAGAGCGTCTTCGCAATGTCGATCTGATGCTCGAACGCCTTTACCTGCGCCGGATCGGTCGAGTCCAGAACGTGCAGAGTCGGGAAGTGCGGAATCCTGCCAAACGTCATGCGCAGTACTTCCGGGCAAAGACTCGAGCCTCCCATGCCGAGCAACAGGATGTGCTCGAATCCTCGCATTTGCACTTCTTTTGCGAATTTCTGTAAGGCGTCGTGCTGCGCGATCTGCTCTTCGACGATGTCGAGCCAGCCTAGCCACTTCGATTCATCCTCGCCCGTCCACAGGCTGGCATCGCGATCCCACAGGCGCTTCATCTTCCCAGCTGACTGCCAGTCGGCAATCGTCGATTTGACGCTTGTAGCCAGGGTTTCCGGCAGGGAAGTCTTCAGTCGGCTCACGGTCTATCCTTTTTCTTGCGTGCTCTTTTCCACCGCCGCAAGCAGCTTGTCGAAGGCGTCGGCGAACTGCTTCACCCCATCTTCGGTGAGTTTATCCGTAACTTCTTTAATGGAGATGCCGGCCTTCGCCAGATCATCCATCGTCTTCTGCGCTCCGGGGATATCCTCGGTCAGGCTATTCCGCAGTTTCCCGTGATCACGGAACGCATCGATCGTCGCCGGAGGCATCGTGTTCACAGTGTCGCGTCCAATCAATTCTTCAATGTAGATAACGTCGCGATAAGCCGGGTTTTTCGTACTCGTGCTCGCCCACAACACGCGTTGCGTCTGCGCGCCCTTGGCGGCAAGTTTCTCCCATCGCGGGCCGCTGAAGATTTTCAGATAGCGCTGGTAGGTAAGCTTTCCGTTGGCAATGGCGACTTTGCCCAGCACACTTTTGTAGAGCGCTTGCTGATTCGCATCGGAAGTGCTCTTCAGCTTGTCATTCAGCTTCCCGTCAACCAGAGTATCGATGCGGCTGATAAAGAAGCTGGCAACACCCGCATTCTTCTTCACGTTGCCGCCGCGCGCCGCCAGAGCTTCGAGACCAGCGATATAAGCCTCAGCAACTTTCTCATAAACTTCCTGCGCGAATAGCAGCGTCACATTGATGTTGATGCCTTCGCCGACCAGTTGCTGAATCGCAGGAATCCCTGCCGCCGTCCCTGGCACCTTGATCATCACGTTGTCGCGCTGCACGGTCTTCCACAGTCGCCGCGCCTCATCCATCGTCTCTTGCGTCTTCATCGCTAAATAGGGCGACACTTCCAGGCTCACATAACCATCGCGGAAGTGCGACTCTTCATACACCGGCCGCAGCACGTCGGCCGCATCCTGTATGTCGCGAATCGCGATCCGCTCAAACTTCGCTGTCGGGCTCAGTCCCTTCTGCGATGCCAGCGAATGCAGAATGTCGTCGTATAACGAACTGTCCGCAATCGCCTTCTCGAAGATACTCGGGTTCGAGGTCATGCCTCGCAGCCCATCATCCTCGATCATCTTCTTCAGCTTGCCCGTCGTGAAAAGATCGCGCCTGATGTAGTCCAGCCACATCGACTGGCCATACGACAGCAATTCTTTCAATGGATTCTTCGTTGCTTTGGAATTTTCCAGAACCCCAGTAGGTTGCATGATAGCCTCCATACCCTTTTGGATGACGATCCCTCATGAAGGGACGCAAGCGAACTGATTGGACGAAAAACTACTTAGTCACCATCGCCGCGTGTACTTCCTCGACAACTTTGTCGACGGTGAATCCGAAATACTTCAACAAATCCTTTAATGGAGCCGATGCTCCGAATCGATACATCCCGATGTTGCGCCCCTTGCTGCCGGTGTACCGCTCCCAGCCTAACGTCGCAGCCATCTCGACCGACACTCGTGCGGTGACATCCGAGGGCAGCACGCTCTCTTTGTATTCCGCATCCTGCTGATCGAAAATCTCCCAGCATGGCATGCTCACGACGCGAGCCTTCACGCCTTCCGCTTTCAATTTCTCGTAAGCTTCCACGCACAGCGACACCTCGCTGCCCGTCGCCAGAAGGATGACATCGAGTTTTCCTTGAGAATCTGCCAGCACATACGCGCCTTTCGCGACGCCCGATGCCGCAGCATACTTCGTGCGATCCAGCGTCGGCAGATTCTGCCGCGTCAGCACGAGCGCGACGGGCGTGTGTTCCTGCCGCGCAATGATTTTCCACGACTCTGTCACTTCATTCGCGTCGCACGGCCGCAGTACCAGCAAATTTGGCATGGCCCGCAAACCCGCCAGTTGCTCCACCGGTTGATGCGTCGGCCCGTCCTCGCCGACACCGATCGAGTCATGCGTGAAGATGAAAATGGAGGGTAATTGTCCCAGCGCAGCCAGGCGCATGCTCGCCTTCATGTAGTCGCTGAAATTGAAAAACGTCGCGCCAAAGGCTCGAAGGCCGGAAATCGTCATCCCATTAACGGCCCCAGCCATCGCATGCTCGCGCACGCCGAAATGCAGATTCCGCCCCGCGTAGCTACCAGGCTTGAAATCTCCCGCCCCTTCAAACTTCAACGTGGTCTTATTCGAAGTCGCCAGATCGGCCGACCCACCGATGATCCACGGAACATTCTGGGCCAGCGCATTCAACACCTTGCCGGAACTCTCGCGCGTTGCTATGCCCTTCGCGTCCGCCGGGAATGTCGGAAGATTTTTATCCCAACCCGACGGCAGATCGTGATGCTGCATATGGCTCAGCTGCTCAGCCAATTCCGGATTCTTTTGCGAGTATTCCGTGAACATTTTCGACCACTTCGCGCGCAGGTCGGCGCCCCGTTTGCCTACGACTTCGCGGAAGTGTTCCTTCACTCCGTCCGGTACCAGGAACTTCGCGTCTTCTGGCCAGCCATAGAATCGCTTGACCAGCTTCACTTCTTCCTCGCCCAAGGGCTCGCCATGAGCGGCATTCGTATCCTGCTTGTGTGGAGAGCCGTACCCGATGTGACTGTCCACGATAATCAGTGTCGGACGGTCGGTCGTCTTCTTGAAAATCTCAAATGCCCGAGCCAGCATCTGCAGGTCGTTGGCATCCACAACGCGCGTCACGTTCCAGCCATATCCCATGAATCGGGTTGCGACGTCTTCGCTGAACGACCAGTTTGCCGGACCATCCAACGTGACATGATTGTGGTCGTACATCCAGCACAGGTTCGACAGCTTCAAGTGACCCGCCAGCGAAGCGGCCTCTCCGCCGATCCCTTCCATCAGATCGCCGTCCGAGCACATCGTGTACACGTTGAAATCAAAGACTTCGTAGCCTGGACGATTGAAATTCGCCGCCAGCCACTTGCTCGCTATCGCCATCCCCAGGCTGTTAGCCACGCCCTGACCCAGCGGTCCCGTTGTCGTCTCCACACCGGACGTGATGTGCGATTCCGGGTGTCCCGGTGTCCGGCTTCCCAGTTGCCGGAAGTGCTTGATCGCATCCATCGATACGGCCACTTCGTTCGTCACCCGCCCCTTGTCGTCCACCTGCCGTACTTCCGTCAGGTACAACATCGCGTAAAGCAGCATGGAGGCGTGCCCATTGGAGAGCACGAAACGGTCGCGGTTCAGCCATGTCGGATCAGCGGGATCGTAGCGAAGAAATTCCGTCCACAGGGAATAGGCCACTGGCGCCAAGCCCATCGGAGCTCCCGGATGCCCGGAGTTCGCCTGCTGTACGGCATCGATCGCAAGTGTTCGAATGGTATTAATGCTGAGAGTGTCTAACTGCTGTCCCGTCGCTAAAACCTGTTCACTGGCAACCATGCGATTCCGTTCCTCCAGCCGGCGGAGCGGTGCCGACCGGTCTTTCCTCGATTAGAGTTCCCTGGCAGAGAAAGGGTGCAATCAGCAGAAAGTGTACCAATTTCCGCGCAAGCGTGGATAAAGGTGAGGTGAAAACGGAGGAGCAGAGGTTGGCTTCTTACTTCAGCAATTGGATGTAATTGCTCTCGCTGTGCGACGCCTGCGTCGTTTCCTGCACAAACTTCAAGAACTGCCGCAGGTTTCCACGCTCTTCCTGGCTCATATTGTCGAAGCGAACGCGGATTTTGTTGGCTGGAGCGCTGCGCGTCACGACTCCGCTCAGCGCGAAACCCTTTACCCAGATCTTTCCATTCGGGACCCATAATCCGATTTCAACCTTCGCGCCAGAAGGCACCGGGGTGGCGGTCTCGACCAGGCATCCGCCCGCACTTGTATTTGAGAGATTGCCCCAGATCGGATTCGGTCCCTCGTCGACCCGCAGTTCGACGGCTACAAAGCACTTGATGCGAGGGTGCCGGCGGCGGTCGCTGCCCCAGTTGGGGCTGAAGAAATCGGGTTCGAACGGAGGCGTTGACGTGGTGGGTGAAGCGGAAGGTTCCGGCATCACCGGTGTTTGCACGGCCGCCCCACCTTTCCCAGGCTTGGCCGCCTCAGCCTTAATCTGGCGCATGGCACTCACCAGCGCCTGCTCGCGTTTGTCCGCGGGAGCCTCGCGGTAGGCTTGCAACAGCTTCCCCACCTGCCGGACAAGGTCCGGGTCAGACAGAATTCGGGTCCAATCAGTGCCGGTCGCCGTGCTCATGCAATACGCGTTCTTTCCTAGCGGAGGTTTGACCCTCGAACTCAGCTTGCGGCAAAGGTTACCCGAGTTCAAGATGACCTAAGTCATGCCTGAACGACGCCTGTGAATTTGGAGAGATAGAGGAGCCTATTGCGGTTCAAACGCTAGTTGGACAACTTCGGTGGTTTCGCTCTGGCCAGCTTCAAATTTCCACTTGCTGACAGCGTCTTGCGCGGACTCCACCAGCACCGGATTTCCTCCCAGCACCCGCGTGGATTTCACTGTCCCGTTCGGGCGCACAATAGCCTCAACCCTTACGGCCCCATGGATATGCATTTTCTTCGCAAGTTCCGGATAGACCGGCGTCACGCGGCTCGCAATTTTCCGGTCGGAAGCCGATGTGCCGCTCGCTGTCTGCGCGCTCGCCGTTAACGTCAGAACTACTAGTATGCCGGTAAGAATTAGAATGCTTCGCCGCATTTCAATTCAGCCCCTGGTTACTCTTGCTGTTACTGTTACTGGTTTAGGTTACTGGGACTTACGACAACGGGCAAAGTACGGAAGGTATTGACCCGCAGGTGCAGGCGCTTTTTACTCTGTGAAAATTGTTCCGAGCGTTCTCTCTAATTCTAGTTCCACCCTGAAATCTGGCTTTCCCGCTCCGAATCGTTGCATCGCCAAAGCCCGTAAACGAATCAAACGTGACGAGTTATGCTATAGGACGGTAAGACGCTCGGCCTTCCTGAATGAAAGAGGAGTCGAAAGTCCGAAAGATCAAGAATGCGATGCTCATTGAAATTCTCCGCCTTTGTATTCCTTAATGTCACATTAGCTTTGCTCATCAGTCCCGCTCTGCAGTCCCAAACGACTGCAGCACCCACGGTCACCCTTCCGGGCTCCCAAAGCCCTTTTCTCGGCAGTGCTCCCGAAGGAAAAGCTACCTCCGACGTTCTGCAAATTGATTTCAAGGACGCCATTGACCGCGGCCTGCGTAACAATCTCGGGCTTCTCCTGGCGGGCGACCAGGCTCTGGCGGCACGCGGTCAAAGATGGCAACAGCTGGCAGAACTGCTGCCGAGCGTCGGAATCCGCGCACAGGAGGCCGTTCAAACGGAAAGCCTTTCCGCCCTCGGCTTTCACGCGAACGTTTTCCCCTTTCCCGTGCCTCGCGTGATTGGGCCATTTAATTACTTCGATCTTCGCGCCAATCTATCGCAGAACATCTTCAATTTCAGAGCATTGGAGCGCGAGCGCGCTGCCACCGCGAGCCTCAAGGCCGCCCAGCTCTCCCTGAAAGATGCTCGCGAGCTGGTCGTGCTGGCAGTCGGCAACTCCTATCTCCAGGCCATCGCGGCCGCGGCACGGGTGGACACTTCCGAAGCTCAGGTCAAGAATGCTCAGGCACTCTATGACAAAGCTTCCGACCAGCATAAGGCCGGTCTCACACCGGCCATCGACGCTCTACGCGCGCAGGTCGAGTTGCAGACCCGCCAGCAGCAGCTCATTGTTGCCCGCAACGATCTCGCCAAGCTCACATTAACCGTGGGCCGCGTAATTGGACTCCCTCCGGGGCAGCAGTTTGTCCTTACCGAGAAAGCTCCCTATCAGGCCCTGACGCCGCTTCCGCTCGAGGCTTATCTTCAGCGGGCCTTCGCCGAGCGTGCCGACTACCAGGCTGCTTTGGCACAGCTCGCGAGCGCCGAACTTAGTCGTAAGGCGGCTACTGCGGGTCATTATCCAACCCTCGACATGAGCGCGAATTTCGGCGACATCGGGATCACGCCCGGCCAATCCAACGGTACCTGGATGGTTGTCGGCGGCATCAATATTCCGGTTTTTGCCGGCAACCGCGTCCACGCTGACGTCCTCGAAGCCGAAGCCCAACTGCGACAGGTTCGCTCTCAACTGGGCGATCTTCGTGGTCAAATCGATTACCAGGTCCGCACGGCTTTGCTCGACCTCAATGCCGCGGCGGAACAGGTCGAAGTTGCCCGCAGTTCCGTTGATCTGGCAGAACAGACATTAGCCCAATCCCAGGACCGTTTTACCGCAGGGGTCACCGATAATCTTGAAGTCGTCCAGGCCCAGGAAAGCGTTGCTGCAGCCCATGAGAGTTATATTCAAAGTCTTTATGCCCATAATCTCGCGAAAGTCGAATTAGCTTACGTCATCGGCGATGCCGAACGTGGTGTCAAGCAATATCTGAAAGGCCATTAATAACCATATGGAGCAAACGACGCAGACTCCGCCCGCGGATGCTGAAAAGCCGGAATCCGGCAACAAGCCGCTACCGGCTACAGAAAGGGACTTCCACACCCGCCCTTCACGCACCTCCACTCCCGGCTTCCGCATTGCCATCTTGATTGGACTCGTGGTGCTGCTGGTGGTGGGCTTCTTCGCCTACCGCTATTTCACCAGCTATGAATCCACTGACGATGCTCAGGTCGACGGCCATATCAATTCTGTCAGCGCCCGCATCAGCGGACACGTTATCAAGCTGAACATCCGCGATAACCAGGAAGTGAAAGCCGGCGACGTCTTGGTGGAAATCGATCCCACGGACTATCAGGTCGCGTACGACAAGGCCAAAGCCGACTTCGCCGATGCGCAGGCCGCTGCCGTGGCGGCTGGCGTTACCGTCCCCATCACTTCCGTGAATACCAGCAGTCAGGTGTCGGCGACCGAGGCGGACGTGAACAGCGCTCGCGCCGGAATTCAAGTCGCGCAACAGCAGTTTCAGGCCGCCAAAGCCCAGTTGCAGGAAGCTGAAGCCAATAACGTAAAGGCACAAAACGATCTCGGCCGTTACAAGCAACTCGTCGACAAACAGGAAATCTCGCAGCAACAGTACGACCAGGCAACCGCTTCTTCGAAAGCCAGTGCCGCTGCCGTCGAAGCGGCCCGCGCTACGGTGGACGCCGCAGAGCAGCAAGTCACGCAGGCTCGGGGTAAGCTCGTGCAAGCCGAGGCAAACTACCGCTATGCGAATACTGCTCCCCGCCAGATGCAGATCACGCGTGCCAAGGCGCAATCCGCCGTGGCCCAGGTACAACGGATGAAAGCGAACCTGGATCAGGCTGCGTTAAACCTGCAATACACCAAGATCGTTGCTCCCGTAAACGGAATTGTCAGCGACCGCACCGTCGAAGTCGGCCAGAACGTCGCTCCCGGTCAGGAATTGATGAAGGTCATTAATCTCGACGACATCTGGGTGACGGCGAACTTCAAAGAAACGCAACTGCGCGACATGAGAGCCGGTCAGCACGTGACCATCGAAGTCGATGCTAACGGACGCAAATATGACGGCACGGTCGATAGCGTTGCCGGCGCCAGTGGCGCCCGCTTTAGTCTTCTGCCGCCCGAGAACGCGACGGGCAATTATGTGAAGGTCGTGCAGCGCGTACCAGTGAAAATCGTTCTCAAGCCGGGGTCCAACAATGATCATCAGTTGCGTCCTGGTGAATCCGTCACGCCCAAGGTGTGGTTTCGCGAATGAGCGCTGCGGCCGCGACATTGGATCCCTCCGATGCCTGGCGACCTGCGGTCAATCCGTGGATCATCGCCTTAGCCGTCACTCTGGCGACGTTTATGGAAGTGCTCGATACTTCCATCGCCAACGTTGCCTTACCGCACATTGCCGGCGGTCTTTCCGCCGGCCAGGATGAAAGTACCTGGATTCTGACCTCTTACCTGGTCTCCAATGCTATCGTCCTTCCCCTCAGCGGCTGGCTTTCGTCGATCGTGGGCCGAAAGAATTTTTACATGGGCTGCGTGGCCCTGTTCACGATTAGTTCGTTCATGTGCGGACTGGCGCCGAATCTGGCAGTCCTCATCATTTGCCGTGTTCTGCAAGGCGCAGGTGGCGGCGGACTGCAGCCCAGCGAGCAGGCCATTCTCGCCGACACTTTCCCGCCCGCCAAACGTGGCATGGCATTCGCCGTCTACGGAATGGCTGTAGTCACCGCTCCGGCGATCGGGCCCACGCTCGGTGGATGGATCACCGACAACTTCACCTGGCGCTGGATCTTCTTTATCAATATCCCCGTCGGCATCCTCTCGATTCTGCTTACGTCACGGCTCATCCAGGACCCGCCATATTTCCGTCGCCGCAAACTTGCCGAAACCCACATCGATTTCATCGGCCTGGGATTCGTCGCCCTCGGCCTCGGCACCCTTCAGGTCGTTCTCGACAAAGGACAGCGCGATGACTGGTTTGACTCTCGTTTCATTGTCTGGATGTCGGTGACTGCCGTCGCCGCGTTGATCTTCGTCATCTTCTGGGAGTGGCGCAATAAAGATCCGATCATCGATCTTCACTTATTCCGCGACCGTACCTTCGGAATCTCGAATCTGCTCATGTTCATGCTGGGCTTCGCCTTGCTGGGCAGTACGCTCTTGCTGCCTCTGTTTTCGCAAACCCTGCTCGGCTACACGGCCCAGCGGGCCGGACTCGCGCTCATGCCCGGCGGATTCGCGATTATCCTTTTCCTGCCGCTCGTTGGTTTTCTGCTGTCGCGGTACACGCCGCGATGGCTCTTGCTATTCGGCCTGATCGTCCTGGCCTTCTCGCTTTTCCATATGACGGGATTCGATCTTGAGATGGATTTCCGTACGCTGGCGGAAGCGCGCGTGCTGCAGGCGATAGGCATGGCCTTCTTGTTTGTCCCTATCAATACGGCGGCATATGCATTCTTGCCGCGCGATAAGAACAATGCCGCTTCCGGCTTAATGAATCTTGCCCGCAACATGGGCGGCAGTGTCGGCATCTCCGTGGTCACGACCATGCTTGACCGGCGGACGCAAGTACACCTCACCGACATGGCCCGTAACTTGACCCCGACCAATCCCGCATTTCTTTCGATGCTGAGAGGCGCTGCCACGGCCATGCAGGCCCACGGAGCCAGCGCCGCCGGAGCAAACCAGCGGGCCTATGCCCTGATCCAAGGGACTGTACAGCGCCAGGCCACCATGCTTTCCTATATCGATTGTTTCTGGTTTCTCGGCGTGTCGATCCTGTTGATGATCCCTGCCGTGTTCCTGATCAAAAAAACGAAACCCGGCGGAGGAATAGCAGTACACTAGAAAACCATGTTTCGCATCGTAACCATCGAACGCGAGTTCGGCAGCGGTGCCGCCAAAATTGCTGTTCAGTTGGCCAGTCGTTTGGGTTGGAAGGTGTGGGACAAGCTTCTCACCGATGAGATCGCCCGCATCGCGAAAGTAGATCCCTCTGCAGTGAAGCGCTGCGATGAGCGCGTGGACAGCCGCTTGCACCGTCTCGCGAAAGTCTTCTGGCGCGGAAGTTACGAGCGCACCTCTCCACTGAGCACCCAGATGTTCGACACCGACCGCATGATGGCAATAATGCAGGACATCATGGATCACATCGGGCAGGAAGGGAACGCGGTGATCGTCGGGCGCGGTGCACCTTTTTTCCTGCGTGAGCATCCGGACGCATTCCACGTGTTTCTGTACGCGCCGCGCTCGGAGAAGATTCGGCGCACCATCGCCGAAGGATACAGCGAGCAGGAAGCCGAAGAGATGGTCAACACCATCGATCGCGAGCGCATCGCCTACGTCAAGCACTACTTCAACGCCGACTGGCCGACGCGCTCTCTCTATCACCTCATGCTCAACACGGCAGTAGGAAACGAGCCGGTGATCAAGACCATCCTAGAGACGATGAATCTGGTCTCCGGCAGCCCCAAAGCGACAGATTACGAACCTTCGCCAACCCCAGCTCCGTCGCGCTATTGATGGAAACCAACGCAGACCGCTAAGAACGTTTCCCTTCGTGAACCTTAGTGTCCTTAGTGGTGAAAGGTTTGGGACGGCCACGGCTTAGGCCCCAGAAGCTTATTGTGCACCTTGCGGCCGCACCGGACGCTGCGGCGCGGGGCAACAATCTTCCGCACAAACATCCTGCCTCGCACCGAGCGATCCCAAGGCGCGGCGTGCAGCTCCTTCCGTCCGCTCCAGAATCAACTCACGAATCATCGCCACAAACTTAGGATGTATCCCGACAGTTTTCGCTCGCGCCATCGGCAGATCGAGGGAGTCACAAAGCTGCTTCGCCTCGATGTCGAGATCGTAGAGCACTTCCATGTGGTCCGAGATAAAACTGATCGGCGCAATCACCACGGCGCTGGCGAGACGTTTTTCTTTCACCTCGCGCAAGTAATCAAGAATGTCGGGCTCGAGCCATGGCTGCCCCGGAGCGCCGCTGCGACTCTGATAGCCCAGCGCATCGTTCTTGATACCAACTGCCGCCGAGGCAAGCCGTCGTACTTCTTCAAGCTGCTTTACATAATCACTGGTGTTGGCCATCGACATCGGAATGCTGTGCGCCACATAGACAATTTGAACATGTGAGGGAACAGCCGCCCTCGGTCGTTCAGGCTCGTGTGGGGAGGACCGCCAGGCCGGCTCAGGCTCGCGTGGGGACGGGCGCCTCGCCCGTCCAGCCGAGCGAAGCGAGGCGTCCGGCAGCTCGCCGAGCGCATCTCGAATCCGATCTTCGGTCGCCTCGAGAAATCCCGGATGATTAAAGAAGACGCGAAGTTTGTCGACCTGCGGCGCGCCTTCTCCAATTTCGGCCTGCGCTCGTGCAATGTCTTCGCGATACTGGCGGCATCCCGAATACGAGCTGTAAACCGACGTGACGAATGCCAGCGCCCGCTTGATTCCGTCGTTCTTCATTTGCCGCAGCGTATCCACCAGCATCGGATGCCAGTTGCGATTTCCCCAATAGACCGGCAGCTTCGGCCCATGCCGCGCGAGTTCGTCTTTGATCGCCGCGATCAGATCGCGGGTCTGCTGATTGATCGGGCTTTTTCCGTCGAAGTGGTAATAGTGCTCGGCGACAGCCAGCATGCGCTCGCGCGGGACGTTGCGTCCGCGCAGCACGTTTTCGAGGAACGGAATCACATCCTCGTGCTTCTCCGGCCCACCAAAAGAAACCACCAGAATTGCGTCGTAGTTCATAGGTTAGCTGCGAGTCGCGAGCTCTGAGCCGCGAGAGAGCCATGCACGCACCTCACTGCTGGACTCGAAGGTTGAGGATACCGCATCTGCCGCACCGAACGATGCCAGCCATATCGAATCCGAACGTCGCAGATGAGTATTTGCGCTTTCGCGAGAGTGAATTGTCATCGTGAGCGGAGCAGGCGTGAAACGAAGTGAAGCGCCTGTGGAGTCGAAGGATCCCTATGACCTCCAGTTCCGGTGGCCCACTCAAGCCCGGTGTTGGCTTGAGTGGGGAGCGACCGCAGCGCCTTGTTCACCTCGCAAGGCGTCGCGCCTGAAACAGCGCAGTCAGATGCAGGATTAAAAATGTTGGCACTAAGAATGTAGGAATCAGCACCAACGGAAGTTGTGCCATGGGAGCGGTGGTCACAGTTCCGTAAAGACTGGGAGCGAGCAGCGGTCCAAGCGCTCCAATACTCACCGCCACGGTCAGATCCAAAATGCCCAAGAGATTCCACGCGATGAACTTTCTGCTCGAGGCGTAGCCAGGCTGGCGCAGCAGGGCCGCCAACACAAACGGAGCGGTTACACCAATCGCCATGTCCCCGAGCCCCGCTGGCCAAGCGAAGATTCCGGGCAAGACTTTGTAGGTGTATAGAGTCAGAAATCCAAAGCCCGCCCATCGCCACGCCTGAATGCCGGCAATCAGGCGAAGGTCCGCCGAGAGAACAAACTCGCGAATGGATGGAACCGTCCGATACCCGATGAGGAACAAGCTGAGTGGAGCGACGAGGCCGATCAGCAAGCCAAGTGGCGGCGCACCGGGGGCGGCCTCGAAGGCTCCACGCGCGCCGAGAACTAGCACGAGCGCCAACCATACCAAAAAGAAGGTGGCGATGGCAGCGCCTGTGCCGGAAACGGCTGAGAGTTTGGGTTGATAGAGGCGGGTTGCGATCGTATTTTCCATGGACTTCTCTCCTTTATCCATAGGATTGTACGCATAATCCTATGGTCGCAAAAAAATTACAACTGGGCCAATAATTGATCTCGCACTGTATCGAGAATTCTCTGCTTATCCCCAGGGTCGGTCATGGCGCGCGCAAGAGCGACCGCACCTGCCATTGCCGACATCGTCACGATGAAGTTTTTCCGTTTCTCCGCGGCGTCCTTGCCGGGAGCAAAGGGCATGATCGCGTCCCGGTGCTCTTTCAACATTCCCTCAATTCGCTTTTTGACGGAGGGTTTAGTGCGCGAGATTTCTGGAGCAAGCGCAGGAATGGGGCAGCCGACTTCCGGATGTTCGCAATGCTCGATCGACAGGTACTTCGTGATCATCTGCTTCCAGACCTCTGCAGCGGGAACCTGCTTCGCCGAGCTCAGCATGCGTTCCCGAACGTCTCGCAGACTCTCCGCGACCGCTTCGGTGACCAGATCGTCCTTCGTGCGGAAATGCTTATAAAATCCGCCGACCGTAAGACCGGAGGCATGCATGACGCGAGCCACTCCCGGCCCGCTTAACCCCCGGGCGCGGAATTGCCTGGAAGCGCTCTTCACGATTCGCTCGTGCGTTCTGGATTTGTGATCAGGGCTGTAGCGCATAACTTATAAGATTATATTCGTAATCCCAAGGATTCACAAATTTCATCGGAGGGGGCGGCCCCTCCTTTCAGTTTTCTTGCGCTGTTTGAGATGATGGGTGCCCCATTTCTGGCCGCTTTTGCCAGAAGTGGGGATTTTGACTTTGTGCAGCGGCGAGATTTCAATATCCCCCTCCCTCCCCGGATCTCTGGAAACATCGAGTTAGCGGAAAAACTCGAAATAATCCATGGGGCTCAAGCAGTTGCGGGCAAAATCTTCAAAACATTGGGTTTCGGGCTTCTGGTTCTTGTCTCCCGAAAAGCTTTCACCACAGAGGCACAGAGGCACGAGAACGAATTCTCCCTGTTTCCCTCTGTAGCTCCGTGTCTCAGTGGTAAAGACATTTCTGACCAAAGCTCAGTTCTCATGATCCTGGCGTCACCTAATGTCGTTATGCAATCCTGAAAAGCTTTCACCACAGAGGCACAGAGGCACGGAGAACCAATTCTTCCTGTTTCCCTTTGTAGCTCCGTGTCTCAGTGGTGAAGACATTTCTGACCAATGCTCAGTTCTCAGGATCCTGGTAGACCCAGTGGCGTCGTCTGATGTCGTTATGCAATCCCGAAGAGCTTTCACCACAGAGGCACAGAGGCACGGAGAACGAATTCTTCTTGTTTCCCTCTGTAGCTCCGTGTCTCAGTGGTGAAGACATTTCTGACCAAAGCTCAGTTCTCAGGATCCTGGTAGACCCAGTGGCGTCGTCTGATGTCGTTATGCAATCCCGAAAAGCTTTCACCACAGAGGCACAGAGGCACGGAGATCAAATTCTCCCTGTTTCCCTCTGTAGCTCCGTGTCTCAGAGGTGAAGACATTTCTGACCAAAGCTCAGTTCTCAGGATTCTGGTAGACCCAGTGGCGTCACTAATGTCGTTATGCAATCAAACGGTAGCCACTTTTCGCGCGGATTGAATGATCTCCTCCTCTGCAGGCCTGGCAGTTTCGCCTGATGCTGCTTTCGCTGTGGCGATGATCTGCTTTCTGCGGAGCTGTGCGCAAGGTCAGATGTCACAAGGCTGTCGCGGCCGCTGTGGAAAATGCTCTGCGCCCGCGCTGTAGGCTCTGTCGGAGATTGGGGAATGGCGCGTCTGTCCTCATATTGAAGTGAAAGTCATCCTGAGCGGAGCCGGCGCGGAACGAAGTGAAGCGCTTGTGGAGTCAAAGGATCCACTCCTCGCGTTCGGCCTCCTGCATGCGCCTCAAGAGGTCTGCTCCCCCTTGAAATGGAGGTATTTCTCAATGCGCGTTATTAACTCCGCACTCAAGTCGGTCAGTAGCCGTTTCTCCGTTCCCACGGTGCCTCCCAGGTTCGTCCATGTGCCTCGATCGATCAAGCCATTTTCAATGAGGGCCGTCACGTTCTTGTAAACAAGCGCACTCGATTTATAGCCGAGTTCGTTTGCAAGCGCATCGAGCAAATTGCCTTGTCCAACTGTATATGTCCGCACTTTCAGGAAGGCTGAAAGGAGATGCATTTCGCCGGCGGTCAATTTGCGAAGTATGCCCATTAGCTCAAGGTCGAGAATTACTTCGTTCGAATCCACGCCGGGGGCATTGGCGCTCATGAAGAGCGCACAAAAGGCATGGAATCGTTTCTCGTCAGGTTCCCCATCGATCATCTTAAAGAACTCACGAACCGACGCTACCCCCACATCCGTGGCCTGGAGGTTCCGGTTGACGCGGCCCGCGCTCATCATGTCCTCGACCTCATCCAGAAATGCCTCAAAGAACCTGTCGGAGTTCCAGCGCTGGATCAGAGAAAGTCCGCGTGTAACGAGTCCAGTTGTACCCTCCTTTACTGCTGTTTTGAGGATGGACAAGGTATCGTCTGCATCCAAGGTATTCAGCGACCGAAGGGCCTGAATTGCGGTCAATCCCTCACTCTTTACGATCTTGTTATTCATTGTCTCCAGAATTTGGCGGATCGCGTTCCACCGGACGGGTGTCCCACGCCCTCTCATTCTCCTTCTGACGGTATCCCTAGACAGGTGTCCCACTCTTTCGCGTTTTGTGCGAGATTGTGGACAGCACGGACCCCAACTTATCAGCGAAATCCCTGGAAGTACAGGTCCGTCGTACCCACGCGTGCAACGAACGCAAGAGTGGGGCGCCCACAGTTTCATAACGGCAGAGGAAAAACGAAGTTGAGGGGGTGGGCTACTCGCCGAAGCGTCCCCACTCAAGCCAAAACCGGGTTTAAGTGAGCCACCTGTCCGGGTGGGCGAACGTGATCTCGGTCACGGGTCGTAGTGGTGTCTATCACCGCCCGCCGTCTTCACTTGAGTAACCCTCGATAAATGTATGCCCAAATAAGTAAAGGGTGTTGGCGGCATTTGCCACCAAGGCATCATCCCTCGCTGGTCGCTATAAACATAATCGTGACCTTGTCGCTTGTCAGCTTCCCCCTATCAGCGCAGGATTCGGCTCACGCTTGGCAGATTCAGCATTGTCTGCCCATTCTTCAGCAATCGAACACCGCGCTAGAAACCAACTCTTGGCAGACACTGATTAGCACGAACCAAAAATTGCTCAGCGAATGCTCTGAGATCATGATTCCTACGGATAAGGCCCGTGCACTTGCGAAAATCGGGCTCGGCCTGAGCAACTTGAAGCGCTACGAGGAAGCGGTTCCAGTTCTCAAAAGGTGCGTTTCTTCGTACCCACAGTTCGGCGGATGCTGGCTCAATTTGGCATGGGTTACCGAAGATCTCGGACGAATTTCCGATGCCCGAGCGTACTACCGCAAATGTGTAGAGACCGGAGCTACGGATGAAGACAACGCGCAGTCAATCGAACTTGCTCGCAAAAGCCTCGCGGATTTGGATCGCATCTATCCTGAACAAGATGCTCACGAACAAACAAATGAGGCCAAACCGCGAGATCAACACAGATTTGGGACTGGATTCTTCGTCAGTGACAATGGGTACATAGTCACAAACAACCACGTCGTCGCAGGCTGCAGAACTCTTGCATCTAGGAATGGGCGGAACCTGCAAATCGTCGCAAGAGATCCAAATGTAGATTTGGCCCTCCTGAAATCCGACGTGTTTCCATCTAGCATCGCCGTATTTCGAGGCGGAGCGCCCCCAAAATTGGGTGAAGAGGTTGTGGTGTTCGGCTTCCCTTTGCCCGGAGTTCTCTCATCCGGAGGAAATGTAACCACCGGCGTTCTGAGTGCCACATCTGGGTTACGGGACGACGTCCGTTTCATTCAGATGACTGCCCCTGTTCAACCGGGGAACAGCGGGGGGCCGGTGTTTGACACCAGTGGACATGTCATTGGAGTCGTTGTGTCCAAACTGGACGTCATTCAAGTAGCACAACTTACGGGCGATGTCGCACAGAACGTCAATTTCGCGGTGCATTGGGCGGCAGTACGGTCGTTCTTAGATGAGCAGGGAGTGCGATACCAACGAGAGCCCTCTCAGCGCACATCCAGTACCTCAAAGATCGCCGAACTAGCTGCCGAAGAAGTTGTGGCTCTGGAGTGCACGGAGTAGTTTTAAAAATTCTGAAAATCTCGTGCTCCCCATCACGCTCTACCGTGACTACCGGCACGGAAATCTCTACCCATTTCTGAGAGCGTAAATTAGCTGCGAAGTGTGGCTAGCCTCCACGGACCTAGAGTCCGATGGGGGCTTCGTTTTGGACAGTACCCGCTACTCAGTACCCAGTACCCGGTACTCAGTACTCAGTACTCAGTACTCAGTACTCAGTACTCAGAAACCCCAAAGCAAACGCTCTTTGAAAACTCGATGCGCAGGAAAACGGCTCGCCACCTCGATTCACACCGAGGCGCGGGCCGGGCGGAGCGTTGGCTGGGAAAGTGCCGAGTACTCAGTACTCGGTACTCAGTACTCGGTACTCAGAAGCCCTCGCTTACATACAGAGTTGATAAGCGGGAGATCCTTCACTCCGCCTGAAAAGCGGCTTCGTTCAGGATGACGCCACTGGGTCTGCCAGGGTCCTGAGAACTGAGCGTTGGTCAGAAATGTTTTCACCACGGAGCCACAGAGAAAAGCAAAAGAACTTCTTCTCCGTGACTCAGTGCCTCTGTGGTGAGATTTTTTTCCGGAAGCCCGAAGCCCTCCCGAGTTGCGAGTACCGAGTACCGAGTACCGAGTACCAGGCAACCGGCAGCTGTTCGATCAAATTCATTTTTTCCCCTAGCCCGGAGATTCCAGAGAATCACCCGGGGAGGGGATAGGAGCAAAAATCGTGTACGGATATCCCGATCGTTGTCAGCACATCAAAGTCAATGGCGTGCAGTGCGGATCGCCCGCGCTGCGCCGCAACCGTTTCTGTTTCTTTCACAAGCGCTTTCAGGACGAGCGCATCCGCCTCTCCGCCGATCGCAGCCGCCACGGCGTCGCCACCTTTATTCTGCCCGTCCTCGAAGACGCCAACTCGATTCAGATGGCCATCATGCAAATCATGCGTCTCATCCTCATTCAGCAAATCGAACACAAAACCGCCAGCCTGCTTCTCTACGCGCTGCAAACCGCCAGCACCAACCTGCGCAGCACGAGGTTCGAGCCGCGCATGCATCAGGTGATTCTCAACCCGCGCGACGCCGCCGACATCCCCTTGGACTGCGACGCATGGGACGACGAAGATTTCGACGAAGAGGAAGAAGAGGAAGCCGAGCCCGACGAAGTCGAAGTCGCCGTGAAAGAAGCCACCGAACGTGCCGCGGTTATTGCCCGCGTCCAGGCTGAACAAAGAATCAAGGCTCGCGAGCAGGCGAAAAAGCGCGAGCAGGATCGCGAAGCCCTGCGCAAATGGTCCGAAGAGCACCCCGATCAGGACGAGTGTTATATCGACGAGCACGGAAGAGTCGCGCACAGGTCCAGAAAGCCACCCGTCAGCACCACTCTGGAGCAGACCCGCGCCGATGTGGCCAAAGTGGCGCAACAGTTTGTTTCCTCCAGGAGCGTGCCGCCGAAACCCTGACCTGGAGACGGAAGTCCTTAAGCTGGTGGTCCAGAGACTAGCGAATAAGGAAATTGCGTCGCGCATGGAAATCTCAGAGAGTGCAGTGAAGAATACCCTGCAGCAACTCTTTGGAAAAACAGCAGTGTGGACGCGCAGCCAGGTGGTGACAGTGGCGCTGGAGCGATATCGGGATCTGCTGTAACCTGAAACCGTGGTCGGAACGGCTCCCGAGAGGTCAGCGAGTGCAACTGACCGAGCGCTTGCTAAGCTGGCCCTTCCCCCAAAGGTACGGACTTAGTAGCGCTCGGTCAATACAAACGCATAGAAGATAGTTCGTCTGTGACGAATGTCAAAACTCAATGGAACATAACGGACTAGTTGTCCGATTTGCCCCACCGGTGAAAGATCGCGTCTCTGACAATGTCGGCGGTGTCAAGTTCTTTTTGAGCGCACTACGGCGTGCACTCATGAAAGAGCGCCATTTCGCTCTCGTGGATGGTCTTGCTTTGCCAACCGTAGGCTCGCCTCGTAATCGTTTCAGGTCCGGAACTCCGTCCGACCCATGCATCTCTTCGGTCCGCGACTGCGATCATGATTACTACTTCGAACTCCTCTTCAATAGGAAGAGGAGCAGGACGCCCAATCAATTACTCGATGTTCGACGGAACACCATCGCGATTTCCGGGCTGTCCTGCGTGCGAACCGAACTTGCTCCACTGCTGATAGTCCCATCCTTGGCGCATCATCCAATACAACCGAACCGCCAGTCGTCGTGCCATCGCTACCTTCGCAGTCTTGCGTCCACGCCGCATCATCAAGTGCGCATACTTGCGGCGCCATTCCGGGAGACTGCGCACTGTGACCTGGGCCGCTTCCACCAGCAGAAAACGCAACATCGAACTCCCCTGCTTGGTGATGTGTCCCAGCCGTCGTCGATTTCCGCTGGAATCTTCCAATGGCACCAGTCCGAGATAGCTCGCCACCTGTTTCCCACACTGAAAGCGGCTCGCATCTCCGATGATCAATACAAACCCCAATGCGGTGAGTGGACCGACACCAGGATGCGTCATCAACCGCTGCGCTGCCGGACACTTTTCCACCTCGCGCTCGATCGCTTGACTCAGTTCGGGAATGGTCGGGTTCAGTCGATCCAGCAACTCCAACAGATCCAGCCGGCGTCGGCTGGCCCACGGAGCCAACTGAAACGATTCCAGTTGCTGGCGTCCACGTTCTCGCCACAGTTTCTTCCTGCATAGCAAGCCTTCATTCAATGCCACGGCTTGCAGTTGATTCATGATGCGGGTGCGTGCCTGTACCATGCGATGCCGATGCCACAGAAGTTGCCGCAGATCCCGGTTCTCCCAACTCGGCACCCAGATCGGCGGAAAATCGTTCTTCAGTAACAAACCCAGAATGTGCTCCGCATCTTGTCGATCTGTCTTCTGTTTCCGCCCGCGTTTGCGCCGTATCTCGGAGGCATCGCCCATCCACAACTCGAACTGCAGCTCCGCAAGCAGTCGTTCGAACCAGCGTGCGTGGCCACTGGCTTCCATCCCCACTCGCACCTTCCTTCCTTGTGCGGCCAGATCGCGATAAAACTCCTCCGCTTCCTGGCGGTGGCCTAGCCGTCGCTCTTTCACCTCTCCGGTCTCTGTATCGACGAAAGCAATTTGTTGAAAGCTCGGGTGATAATCACAACCTATAATCAGCATGTTCGGCTCCTTTCTCCGAGCCTGTTGGTTGGCTTAGCACCACCAACTTTACTCGGGTATCGGAGCCGACATTGTCATGCAGTCAATTACACTCATTGACCCGCCGGGAGGGATTTTTAGTGTTACGGCCTGGTTACGACAGCTGGTGTTACGACAGCTGGTGCAGGTCTTGCGGGTAAGGCGTAGCATTTCTGCCATGAGAAGCGTCGAACGCCGTAATCTCCTGAAAGTAGCGGTGGCGCTGCCTTTTGCCTCGCCGTTTAGATCGTTCGCTGAAGTTGGAAGCCCGATGGGAAAGCCAGTGTATGTTGCGACGGGCGCGGACGCGACTGGGACAGAGCACCATGGCCCGCGCGCAGGCACGCACTTGGATTTCAAGGTCCTTACCAAAGAAACCCAAGCTGGTTTCTTTCTGCTAGAGCATCGCAATGTTCCACAGGGTGGGCCGGTGCGCCATCTGCACTATGCACAAGAAGAATGGTTCTACCTAATTGAGGGCAACAAAGTGGTGATCGAGGTAGGCGACGAACGTTTCACGCTTCGGCCCGGCGATTCCATACTCGCGCCACGGAATGTACCCCATGTGTGGGCCTATTTAGGTCAGAAGCCGGGACGGATGCTGATGGGGTTCACGCCGGCTGGCCAGATGGAAGATTTCTTTACCCTCTCTAGCAAGAAGCCAGTAGATGCGAAAATCGCCGAAGCGCACGGCATGAAGTGGCTGGGGCCACCTCTCGACATATCGAAGCTGTGAGCAGGCGGAGAACTATGTATCGCCGAAGTACGGACACACTGCATGTTAGCCCGTCGCGTTGATTGTTGCAAAATCCCCATTACACTCAGAATCCCCCATGGTTTTGAGTGAAATCGCCTTTTACAGCAAATCACCGGCGAAACAGTTGCTGCGTCATCATCACGCTCTTCCCACTTGGACGCGCTAGTGTCCTCCTTTCCGTCGCGCTGTGGCATGAGCTCCGAGGCCCTCTGGCGGAGGAGAGCTAACGCTGCGAAGCAATAAACCTTTTCCTCGATGTTGCGAGGTAAATGCAACATCACCAGGGACGCCACGAATCCGCTCTGGCAGCGAAACTGTTACCACTGTTCCGTCTTCGCTCAGGCGCAGGGCCATCGTAGGCGAACAGCGCGGGCAAAGCCAGAAGTACTCCAATCGGTCGGACTCGGAGGAGTGGAGTGCCGGGTCACTTTCGAGGCGAAAGAGTCTGCCCTCTTTGAGATGGAGAAACGTGGCGGAACACAACGGATTGCTGCACTTGGCGAGCATAATAGCACCTCTCGCCCGTGGGAGAATCGCCATTCTCCCAACCCAAATGAAAGTGTAGCCGGAAAGTCGCATGAGACGCTGTGCTTGTCGTCACGCGAGAGGTCCTGGCCCACCAACCTTGGTGTGTTGCGATGCGCCAATGTGGAGTCCCTCATCCGAGTTGTTGTCGCAACATCCTGATTGCATTCAAATCCGCCGGGCAGCGGGTTTTGAGTGAAATGGCCCGATAACAGCCAAATTCTTCCGAGCGATCCGTCAAACCTGCAAGATCGTCCGCACGCATTCAGCGAAACTTCGGATGTTCGACTTGACTTCTGCACTGGTGGGACTATGGTGGAGTCAGAAGACCTGTACCTACCAAACAGCAGGCAAGCCCTCTCGATTTAATGTCTCTCTCGGAGGTCATATGCGTACGGCATTTCCCCCATGCCCGAATCGCTGGAAGACTCTCTACAACACCGCCATTCTGGAAACCAACCAAGCGCTTCTCCCTCAGCGAGTGTCGGAAGCTGAAGAAGCGGTGAGAGCCCGTGGACGAGAGATTTTCTACGGCAACGGAACACCGGAAGAAGAAGCCTTGGACGACGCACGCTATGCCTTACATGCGTTCAGAACCGCTTGGCAGCACAGCAACGCCGTCCGATTGCGTATCGTACGGTGATGAATTGAGAGTCATTTGTATGAGCACCCGATATGAATTGGTCGAGTGGGAAGACTTTGGATATAACCTCCCGAGGTCTCTCCCATACCCGTGTGCCGAAACAATTACTGAGGCAGTCTCGAACATCCGTTCTGCTGGCGCATTTGTTGTAGCTCTGGAAAACGGTGTCAGGAGACCTCTGACGGGAGCGGAGGAGGCGGAGTTTCAATCTGCATACCGCGACCACATGAACCGCACAAAACGACGTGTCGCGTAAACTGGCGAAACATCGCGATAGCGCGCATTGACTGGAGAGTGGACTACTCTGAACGTAGTTCACGAACCGCTTTGGCGTATTCGTCTGTCGCCTTCGTCAATTCAGCGCTGAGGTCCGCCGTGTCTCGTGCGTCAGCCTTCTTCAGGGCGTCGAGAACCTTTTGGACCTTCTTCTCGGCGGCTCTTACTTCCTCGATGGTTGACATTGCAGTGCCGCTCTTTTCCCCGCTGCTTATAAGACTCCCAGAGCGGAGCGCTGTCTGTGATTTTCGTCACGGGCTGTTGGCGGTAACATCTCTAAAGCACTCATCTGCCGCGAATTGGCTTCCTCGCGCTTCCTTGTCCTAACAACAACCACAAGACCTGCCTCGCCAAGCTTCCCGAGCCTCGCGTGCAATGAGGGGAGTAATCAGCAATGCTGCTACTGGGTCGGCCCATGCAATGTGCCAAAGGGCGTGAAGCCCGAGCCCGATTAGCGCGATGATTGAAAGGTAAGCGCACAAGGCGCTCTCGGCAGCATCGGCCCTGAGAGCGGCGCTTTTCGTCAGAGTTGATAAACTCCGCTTCTCTTTGGCAAGCCAGGGCATGACAATCGCCGCCCCCACCAAAACCGCCATCCCCAAGTAGCTGGTCCTTGGTTCGCTGTACCCGAGCAGGGACATCGCCGAAGCCAAGACTACATACGCAATGAGCGCGAACAGTAAACCAGCTGCGATACGCGCCGCTCGCCGCTCTGTGTGTTCTGATCCTTGCGTGCGAAAGCGCCACAGCACGACCGTCGCTGAAAGCAATTCGACGGCACTGTCGCCCCCAAAGGCAGCTAAGGCAGGGCTGCGGGCTGTCCACGCGGCCCATAGCGATAAGGCAGCTTCGACGCTCATCCAAGCGATAGTGATTGTTTGGATCCGATGGATGTGCTCCAAGGTTTCTTGCGTCGGAACTTGATCTATCGACGCCACGGATTTGATTATGCCATCCGGCTTAGAGGGTGATTGGGGAAATCGCCATTGCACTCATCGACCGCCGAGTAGGACTGGACGTGTGTTGGAAGAGCTCGCGGTCAACAGGAAGCAGCTGGTGCGCCCGGAGAGATTCGAACTCCCGACCTGTTGCTCCGGAGGCAACCGCTCTATCCAGCTGAGCTACGGGCGCACGGGGATCATCTACAGTCTACATGGGGCGCAGAGCAGCAGCAATCGCGCGGTGATCGGGTCCACCACAGGAAAGCTCACCGCAGACGTCGGGTCCCTCACGGCAGCTTCGCTCCCGTTCAGGATGACATCGTCCGGAACGGGAGAACGCAGGATGATGTTAATGTCCCGGAGCGCTGAAGCATGAGAACGCACCGGAGCGGTGAGGGATGACATTTGTAGCGAAGCTGGTCGGTGCTGGTTACCAGCGGTCGCCGCCGCCACCGCCGCGGCCACCACGGTCGCGTCCGCCGCCACCACCGCGACCTCCGCGATCACGGCCACCGCCGCCTCCGCCTCCGTAGCCGCCGCCGCCACCGCCGCGCTCGGTTTTGGGGCGAGCTTCGTTGACGTTGATGGTGCGCCCGCCGACCTGGGAGCCGTTGAGCGCAGTGATTGCCTTTTCGCCGTCTTCGTTGCTGGCCATTTCCACGAAACCAAAGCCGCGAGAGCGGCCTGTGTCGCGATCGGTCATAATGCTCACGCGGTCTACCTGTCCGTAACTCTCGAACAACTGCCGCAGTTCGTCCTCACCGGTGTTGAAGCTGAGATTCCCCACAAAAATATTCTTCACGCGTCGTCCCCTGCATTGAGCTGTTGGAAGTGCGAGCTCAGTTGTCGGACTGGCAGGACGGGAAGGCCTTCCTGAAAATCTTGACCGAAGCTGGCAACAGTCAAATGCGGCACGCAGTATAGCAGAGTTTGGGGAAACGGCTTGTCAATTTGATTGCTCGGGCAAAAGGAGCCGGCGCGGACGCGGCTGCGTGCACTTGCGGCATTCCCGGCCCACCGCATCAGAGCTGGCGGCAGACTAAGGTCCCTCACGGCGGCTTCACCGCCGTTCAGGATGACATCGCGCAAGGCGTGTTTGATCGGACAACTAACATCGGGTAACTAGCATGCGGGCAACTAGCGTTGGGGAGTGCTAGCATTCGTCGACTTTCCAGTAGCCTTCGGAGTGGAAGCCCATCTGGAGGAGGCGGTTTTTGGGATCGTGGCGCTTGCCGCATCCGGGACAGACGATGTAGCGGCTCCAGGCGGTGCCTTGATGGTCGTAGTTTTCTGCGACGGCGAAGGTACGTCCGCAACTGCAGGGGATGAGGAACATGCGGAAAGACGGCTTGGTGGATGAGGTCGAGGGCGGGTTTCGCTGCGCGCGAGATCCGTCCCTCCGCGAAGAAGAACGCTTCGTTCGGGATGACGGCCGTGCTTTTGTGGCGCTTGCCTTCATCGACTTGGCACGGGGCTTCATGACGCGTTTGCAGGATCTCTGCAGCTTAGCTCAGCGGCTAAAGCCGCAAGCCAAAGGATTCGCCGTTCGGCGCGGCTGGAAGCCGCGCTCTTTCAAGGCCTTCCTAATCAAAGCCTCTCCAATCAAAGCCTCTCTAATCAAGGCTTTTCCTATCAAACCTTCTAAGATTCTTCTACGGTGACGAACGACTTTTTCTTCCGCATGTTCGACTGCAGGGTTTTCTTACGCAGCCGCAGCGACTTCGGCGTGACTTCCACGAACTCGTCGTCGGTGATGAATTCGATGGCCTGCTCCAGATTGAGCGGCTTGAAGGGAACGAGGCGGATGGCTTCGTCGGCGGTAGAGGCGCGCATGTTGGTCAGTTTCTTCTCGCGCACTGCGTTGACGTCGAGGTCGGTATCTTTCGCGTTCTCGCCGATGATCATGCCCTCGTAGAGATCGATGCCAGGACCGACAAAAAGTTCGCCGCGCTCCTGCAGTCCCCAGAGCGCGTAGGCGGTAGAAGTTCCGGGGCGGTCAGCGATCAGAGCGCCTGTGAGGCGGTGCGGGATGTCACCTTGCCACTCGGTGTATCCATCGAAGAGCGAGTTCATCACGATGGTTCCGCGAGTGTCGGTGAGGAGCTGACTGCGCAGCCCGATCAGTCCGCGGCTCGGTACGCGGAACTCGATGCGGACGCGTCCGTAGCCGTGGTTGTGCATGTTGGTGACTTCGCCTTTACGCGAGCCGAGTTGCTCCATGACGACGCCGACGAAGTCTTCGGGGACGTCGATGGTGAGGTGCTCCACCGGTTCCATGAGCTTGCCGTCGATGTGCTTGGTGACGATCTCGGGCTTGCCGACCATGAGTTCGTAGCCTTCGCGGCGCATCATCTCAATAAGGATGGAGAGCTGCAGCTCGCCGCGGCCGAGAACCTTGAAGGAATCGGTGGTGCCCGTTTCTTCCACGCGCAGGGAGACGTTGGTCAACAGTTCTTTTTCGAGGCGCTCGCGCAGGTTGCGCGAGGTGACGTATTGGCCGTCCTTTCCCGCGAACGGCGAGGTATTGACCGTGAACAACATCGCGATCGTCGGCTCGTCGATGGCAATGTGCGGGAGTGGTGTCGGATTCTCGACATTGGTGATGGTCTCGCCGATGGTGATGCCTTCGACTCCCGCGACGGCGACGATGTCACCAAGTTCGGTCTCGGTGATGTCGGTACGCTTCAGTCCGGAGAAAGAGAAAAGTTTTGTGATCTTTGTTTTGTGCAGAGTGCCGTCGAGCTTGGCGATGGCGACATCTTCTCCGGTAAACATTTTGCCGTTGAAGACGCGGGCGATAGCGAGCCGGCCAAGGTAATCGCTGTAATCGAGATTGGCGACGAGAATCTGTAACGGGCCGGCGAGGTCGCCCTTGGGAAGTGGGATCGTATTAATGATGGCGTCGAAGAGCGGACGGAGATCTTCGCCTCCACCTTTCATATCGGTCGAGGCGGTGCCGATCTTGGCATTCGTGTAGAGAACGGGGAAGTCGAGTTGATCTTCTTTGGCGTCGAGATCGATGAAGAGATCGTAGATTTCGTTCAGCACTTCCTGCGGCCGCGCGTCGGATCGGTCAATCTTATTAATGACTACGATGGGAGGTAGCTTGGCTTCAAGCGCCTTGCCCAGGACGTAACGCGTCTGGGGCAGCGGGCCTTCGCTGGCGTCGACCAGGAGCATGACGCCGTCGACCATCTTGAGGGCGCGCTCGACTTCTCCGCCGAAATCGCTGTGGCCCGGCGTATCGACGATATTGATCTTGACGTCGTGATAGAAGATGGCTGTGTTTTTGGCCAGGATCGTGATGCCGCGCTCGCGTTCCAGTTCGTTCGAGTCCATCACGCGCTCGACGTGATGTTCGTTAGCGCGGAAAGTGCCGCTCTGCTGCAGCATGGCGTCAACCAGCGTGGTCTTGCCGTGGTCGACGTGCGCGATGATGGCGATGTTGCGAATACCTGAACTCAAAAGGGAGCCTTTCTAAAATATTGGCTACTACCACTTTACTATGCGGCGAATGAATTACACAGGGGAGTGGTGTGCTGGTCCACCTTTACTTTTCACCACAGAGTCACAGAGAAAAAGCTACTAGGCAAAACCTCGTGGAAAAAAAGTTGCCGGTAGTCAACGAGCGTGAGTCTGAACCCAGGCGGCGAAAGTGTGCCATGCGGCTGTTCTTCCGATGGGCAAACGGACCTGCTGCACGAAGATCATGAAAGCGCCGATCCATAAAGTCGCGCGGTGAATGGTGCGCGTCGACCACCAGTCGTAGGCGACCAGGACCAGTAGGAAAACATTGGTGAGCAGTGCCGCGTACAGAACTCTCCGACTGCCGTAGGGCAAGGGCAGGCGTGCGATGGCCGCGATCAGCAGCCCCGTGGTGGCGATGTAGATATAGCGTTTGTGGGCGGATGGATTGAAGCGGGCGCGAAACGCCGAGTACAGACACACTGTGAAAATCAGCATGTCGGTGAGCGGCACGATGTAAAAGGCCTTTGCATCACGGCCGCCGGGTGGGGCGACACTCGCCGCGCGAACCAGCGAATCGGTGGCGGCCAGAATGCCGAGGACGACCATCAGGCATCCCAGCAAGAATCCGGCGACGCCCAGCCTGCGATGAATGTCAGTACGGACCCGCGGACACCAGCGACGTTTGGACAATAAGCAACACGACCCACGAGGTGAATGCCGCCCCGTGGATGTGGACGATGAGGCTGGGCAGCGGCGCCCGGAACATCCCGGCAAGGAAGTAGGTGCGTGCGAATCCAGCGAATGCCGTGAGGAACATGGCTACGGCCATGACGGTAAAAAAGACGTGGTCATAGCGGCGTCCGGGCAGACGCTTTGCAGGCTTTGCGGCGATTCCTAGTGGCGCGGTGATTTCTGCCATGATCCTTGGGACGGAAGCGGTTCGAGAGAACTGCGAACCATAACGAATGATGAACGGCGAAGATTGTACAACAAAGGCAGGAGGAATCGGGCGGTCGCTTTTAGGAATTTAGTTCAACAGACGCGGCGGGCTCGATCAGTTCTGCCCCGATTTCGGCGCTGCCCTCTGCTTTCACGCGCAGGCGGTACCAGACAACGATCGTCATCAGCGAGAACATAAAGATGATGGTGGAGACGGCATTGATTTCGGGGGTGATGCCGCGGCGGAGGCGTCCCCAGATTTCGAGAGGCAAAGTGTTGTCGCGGCCGATCAGGAAGAAGCTGACCGCGATTTCGTCCATCGAGAGGGTGAAGATCAGAAGCGCCGCACCGATAATCGGCAGTTTCAGATTCGGGACCGTGATCCGCCAGAACGTCTGCCAGTAGTTCGCACCGAGATCAAGAGAGGCTTCTTCCTGGGCGCGATCGAGTTTCTGCAGGCCCGCGAAAACTTCGGTGGTTGCAACCGAGATCAACGCAGTGCCGTGGCCCAAGACGATTGTCAACAAGCTGAGTCTCGTGCCGGTGAGGTCGAACAGCATCAGTAGAGACAAGCCCGTGATGATGCCGGGCAGGATCAGCGGCAAGAGCACGAGACGGCGGAACAGCGCTTTGCCGGGGAACTGGGCGCGGTCGAGCGCCAGCGCAGCCGGGATGCCGAAGGTGAGGGCGATCGCCATGGCAACGGCGGCAACTTCGAGGCTGTTGAGCACGGCGTCCCAGATGGCGCCATCGGCGAAGAGGATTCGATACCAGTCGAACGTGAGATTGTGCGGAGGAAATCCGCCGACGCCTTGTCCGTTGAATGAATAAAGGATGAGGACGGCGATCGGCAGATAAAGGAAGGCGAAAACCGCCGATGCATGGAGCAGCAGCCAGCGAGAGCGCGGAATATTTGGCGAACCGCTGGTCATGAGAAGCTCCATTTCTTCTCGAGCCGCTCCGAGAAGAAGAGCAGGCTGACGACGATTACGAGCATGCCGAGCGAAATGGCCGCGCCCAGCGGCCAGTTATACGCGGCGCCAAATAGGCTGACCACGATGTTGGAGATCATGATGCCGCTGGGGCCGCCGAGCAGCAGGGGCGCGAGGAAATCTCCGAGGCTTAGTACGAAGGCGAACGTTGCTCCGGCGACTACACCGGGAATCGACAGCGGGAAGATGATCTTCCAGAATGTTTGCGCCGGCGTCGCGCCCAAGTCATGTGAGGCTTCGACTAGATTGCGTGGAATGTGTTCGAGCGAGGCGTAGATCGGAAGGATCGTGAATGGCGTGTAGATGTGCGTCAGGGTGAGCACGACCGCGAACGGGCTATAGAGCAGGAAATCCAGCGGATGGCTGGTGAGATGTACGTACTGCAGCAGCGTATTGAGCACGCCGTCGGAACCTAAGATCGTTTTCCAGGCGTAGGCCCGCACCAGATAGCTGACCCAAAGCGGAATGATGACCATCTGGTAGAGCAGGTCCTTGCGCTTGCCCGCATAGAAAGAAAGGAAGTAGGCGAGCGGGTATCCGAGGAGAAGCGAGAAGACCATGACTCGGGCGGCGATCCACATGGAGCGAAGGAGAGTTTCCCAATAGACAGGCTTCTCGAAAAGTTCCTGATAGTTGGCGAGGTTCCAGGAGTGAACGATGGTCTGTGCCGGCGAGATCGACCAGAAGCTGTAGCAGAACATCAGGGCGTAAGGCACGAGCAGGAACACCGCGACCCACGCCAGCGGCGGCACCGTGACGATCGTTCTGTAGGCGCGGGAGAACATTCAGATCCTCTCCGGAGACTCCCGTACGGGAATCGCATCGGCAGGAGAGAATTCGAGCTCCACTTGCTGGTGGGCAACGCCGCTGCTCGCGGTGCGGACGACCAGTACCAGGCCGTCAGTGCACTCGACACGAATCAAATCCGTGGCGCCGTGGAATGCCTGGCTGAGAACGCGTCCTGTGACGCGAACGGATCCGGCCGTATTCGCACCCAGGCGGACATTTTCCGGACGCAAAGAGAAGAGGACCGGACCATCGGGCAGGGAAGTCTTCCATGCGAGGGAATTGCAGCGCGCGACACCGTCGCGCACTTCCCCCTTCAGCAAATTCGTGTGACCGATGAACTGGGCGACGTAGGCGGTTGCAGGGCGGCTATAGATTTCACGCGGGGTCGCGACCTGCTCGAGTTCTCCGGAACGCAAGAGCGCGATGCGGTCGGACATGACCATCGCCTCTTCCTGATCGTGCGTGACAAACACGAAGGCGATGCCGACTTCGCGCTGCAGCGATTTCAGTTCGACTTGCATCTGGCGGCGCAGGTTGGCATCGAGCGCGGAAAGCGGTTCATCGAGCAGCAGCAGGCGCGGGCGATTCACCAGAGCGCGAGCGAGGGCAACACGCTGTTGCTGTCCGCCACTGATCTTCGACGGTTTCTTCTTCGCGTGTGCGGTCATCCGCACTTTATCGAGAGCCTCAGCCACGCGTTGCGTGATCTCTTCATTGGGACGGCTGGCTACGCGCAGGCCGTATCCGACATTCTCTTCCACCGTGAGGTGCGGGAAGAGCGCGTAGTTCTGAAAGACAGTGTTCACACGCCGGCGATAGGGAGGCTGTCGATCGAGCCGCTCGGAGCCCATCCAGACTTCGCCGGAAGTAGCCGTCTCGAAGCCGGCGATAATGCGCAGCAGGGTGGTTTTGCCGGAGCCACTTTCGCCGAGGATGGTGAGGAATTCTCCCTCGGCGATTTCGAGGGAGATATCGCGGAGAACGACGTTCCTGCCGAAAGTTTTTGCGACGTTGCGGATGGAGAGGAGAGTGGGCGCGGACGGTTGCGCGTTGTGTGGTGTTGCGGCGGAAATTGCGTTGGTGGACGCCATATCGTTCTTCGCCTAGATCTGTGTAGATATTTCAAGCATCCCGTCGGGCGACCCGGACTGCTGACGACCATTTATCTGGAAGAAGCACGCCGCACCGGCTAAAGCCGCATTGATTCCGTTTTCGTTGCGGTGCGGCTTGAAGCCGCACCCTTTCAAATACCGTTCGGCTTGAAGCCGCACAGTTTCAAAGCAATCAGTGCCAAGGCTCTTTGAGCAGCGTAATGCGTCTGTACAGGACGCCTGTTCGCTATTGTGCGGCTTTTACGTCGTTCCAGATCTCGTTGTATTTCGCACGGCGCGGCACATTTTGCCAGAAGTAGATCCGTTTCTGGTAGTTGTCGACATCATCCAGGTGCAGAATTTTGACTTCGTCGGGCGTCATGAATTGTGCAGCTTGCGGATTTGCCGGCGTGTAATGCGTCTTATCGGTGACCAGTTTCTGAGTTTTGGCTTCGATCATGTACTCGAGAAACTTCTGGGCTAGCTCTTTGTTCTCGCTCCCGCTGGTGATCATGAGGTGATCGATCCAGCCCGTCGTGTTTTCCTTGGGGATGGTTTCTCCTACCGGGAAGCCCGCCCTCTTCAGATCAGCCGTGTTCAATGGCCAGCCCATCGCGATCACAATTTCGTGACTCTGAAAGAGATTGGTGAGTTCGCCACCGGTGGCCCACATTTTGCGGATATTCGGTTTCAACGCAAGCAGCTTCTGCTTGACCGCATCGAGTTGCGGATCGCTTAAGTTGTAGAGTTGCGATGGGTCAGGCTTGTCGTAACCGAGGACCTGCGCGGCCATGTAGACGGTCGATAGATCATCCCAGACGGAAACTTTTCCTTTGTATTTAGGATCCCAAAAGACATTCCATGAATCCGGCGGCTGGGGGAAGGCTGTAGTGTCATAAATAATAGGATCGGGCCCCCACATAAATGGGACCCCATAAACCTGTCCATTGGCGTGCACCAGGGGAAGAGTGGTGAGTTGCGGCGAGAGCTGGGCGTAGCTGGGAATCTTTGTCAGGTCGAGAGGCGCAGCTAGCCCCGCAGTCGTGATGGTTGTGGTAACGTCGCTTGAGGGCGAGATGACATCGTAATTTCCCGCGCTTCCGCCGCGGAGCTTCGCGACCAGTTCGTCGCTCGATCCCATGTAAGAAGCGGAAACCTTGCAGTGGTTCGCTTCCTCGAAGGCCTGGACAAAAGAAGGATCGGCATAGCCTTCCCACACAAGAAGGTTCAGGGTCGGCGTCTTCTTGCTACAGGATCCAACCAAAAAGAGCGCTGCCAGGAGAGCCGAGAGCTGCGCTGCACGTTGCCAATTCATTTGTTCCTCCGGAACCTTTTGCGCCATGCCCTACTAGAACGTCGGCGGGGTATTCACCCAGAGCACAAGGGTTTCCTTTCTTCCGGGATTCTTCCAGCGGTGCGGCGTCGAGCTCTCAAAGTAGAAGCTGTCACCGGGCTTGAGGCGGTGCTCCTCGCCGTCGAGGGTGATCTCCAGTTCTCCGCGCAGCACGTAGAGAAATTCTTCGCCTTCGTGAGTGTAAGGATCGCCACTACCGGCCTCGGGAGCGACGCGGAAAAGATGCGGCTCCATAACGGTGTTGCCCCAAGCCAGCAGTTCCATGCGCACTCCGACGCCAGCTTCGAGTACTTTGCGCTCAGAAGGGCGAACTCTGCGTCCACCGGCGCCGTTGGCGTCGAAGAAATCGAGAATGTTGGTTTTGTAGAAGCGGGCGAGCTTTCGCAGAGTGCCGACCGATCCGCTCATCTGGGAGCGTTCGAGAGCACTGAGAAATCCGACCGAGATGCCGACGGCGTTCGCAACCTGCGCCAGGGACAGACGGCGGCGAGAGCGGAGTGTACGCAGATGCGCGCCAATCGCACTGGCGTTTCCTTCGGCGGCCGGGCGGACTTTTCCTTCTCGTTTGAGCAACTGTACGATGGCTGCGGCGTTCAGGCCCCGCACCTTCCGCAGAAAGCGCGCTCGTTTCAGCAATTTCACGTCTTCTGCCGTGTACAGACGGTATTTGCTCTCGGTGCGATGAGGACGCGCCAGGCCCAGACTCTCCCAGGAACGAATCACAGAGGGGGAGACGCCGACTTGCCGCGCGACATCTCCGATTTTCAAGTAAGGTTCAGGCATGAGGTTCGATAACTCGGGCGAAATCATATCGCAACGCGGAAATTTGAATGAGCCGAAGTCGTTTTTTTGTCCTTGACAGCGGCTACCCCACTTCTCTAACCTTGCGGGATTATAGCAAGGTTGTTGCCGGATACAAGCAGTTCGTTTTCCAACTATCCCAAACTTCTCCCGGATGTCTGGAGGTGTCATGTTGACGTCGCGAGCCATGCGGTTCCGCTTGTGTCTGAGTGCGCTGAGTGTGGTTTTGGGCCTTTGCTGCGCGGTGCAGCTGTTTGCCCAGGGAACAGGGGGCCGAATTCTCGGCCGCGTCGCGGATCCTTCCGGAGCGGTCCTCTCCAGCGTAAAAGTTACTGCTACGAACGATGCCACCGGCATCTCGCACGATGCGTCGACCAACGATACCGGGGACTATGTCTTCCCGGATCTGCCTGTAGGCACCTACACCCTTACCTTCGATCTGTCTGGGTTCAAGAAAGCGGTTCGCCACGGCATCGCGCTCGACGTGAACCAGGTGATCACGCTGAATATGGCGATGCAGCTGGGCGCCGCACAGGAAACAGTCGACGTTACGTCAGAAGCGCCGCTGGTGGAAACCAGCAGTACGCAACTGGGCGCCGTGGTCAACAACCGCTCGGTGAATGAACTGCCGCTGAATGCGCGCGACACCTATCAGTTCCTGCAACTGCAACCGGGTGTGCAATCGCAGTTGGGATCGAGCGGCGGAACGTTCTATGGCAGCAGTGACGCTGGGGCTGTCTCCGTCAATGGCGGCCGCGGCCGTTCGAATAACTTCAGCGTGAACGGCGGTGACGCCAACGATGCCTTCGTGAATCTGCCGACGGTGCAGCCGACGCCCGATGCCATCGAAGAGTTCCGCGTCATCAGCAATACGTTTGATGCGGAGTATGGGCGCAACTCTGGCGCCGTGGTCAACGTGATTACGAAGTCGGGAACGAATCAGTGGCACGGCGACATCTACGAATACTTCCGCAACACGGTGCTGAATGCTCAAGGCTTTTTCAATACCACGAAGCCGCAGGAGAATCAGAACCAGTTTGGTGGCACATTCGGCGGTCCGCTCAAGAAGGACCGGACGTTCTTCTTCACTTCTTATGAAGGACGGCGGGTGCGGCAGGGTATTTCGGGCCAGACGGTGTACGTGCCAACTCCGCAGGAGAGGACGGGAAATTTCGCGAACGATGCTACGTTCAGCGGCGGGATTACGGATCAATTTGCGGCGGACGCGCTGAATGGACGAGCCGGTTGCACGGCGGCCATTGGTGCATTAGGAGGAACAGCTCCCGCAGCCGGTGCCAGTTGGAACAGTATCTTCCCCACGAATGTGATCCCCACTGCCTGCCAGGATCCAGTGGCCGTGAACATGCTGCGGTTTGTTCCGGGAGCGAACCGGTCGGATGGCACGTACCAGGCAGTGCCGGTGCAGTCCGAGCGGCAGGATCAGTTTACCGTCCGCATCGACCATCACATTAACGCACGCCAGAATTTCAGCTTCTATTACTACTACACCGACGATAACCAGCTTCAGCCCTTCTACAACTTCCAAGCGTCGGGCGCGAACATTCCGGGGTTTGGCGCCAAGGTTGGAACCCGAAGCCAGCAGTACAATCCCAGCCACACCTGGACGATCAGTAACTCAGTGGTGAACGAAGCACGTTTCACCTACATGCGCGAAGGTCAGCTCACCTTCCAGCATCCGCAGAACACCGGATCGATCTACTCATCCTGTACCTCGGCTGCCGCGCAGGCGGTTTGCTTCAATGGCACGTCGGATTCGAACTCCGGGTCCGCCTCCATTCAGGCGGACTTAGTCGCGGCGGGGCTTCCCGCAACGAGCCCGCAATACGGCATTACGACAGGTTTGCCCGCAAGTCACACCGGTGTTCCTTTTGTCGACGTCGCCGGAGGATTCGCTATCGGCAATGGATGGGAAGGCGAGTTGCCGCAAGTCGGCAATTCCTTTATGTGGGCGGACAACCTTACGTGGGTCAAGGGCAATCACACGGCAAAGTTTGGTGTGGACGTCAGGCGCGACCGCTTTGATCAGACGCTCTACTACAATGTCAGCGGGGACTATACCTTTAACAGCACAACGGAAAATTCAATCGTTTCTTCCACGAACTATCCTGGTTACCTGTTGGGCTTGGATGACAGTTACACCCAGGGATCGGCGCAGAGGGAAAACGTTCGTACAACTGGCTTTTACTTGTTCGCGCAGGATAGCTGGAAGATCAATCCCTCTCTGACTCTCAACTATGGTCTGCGCTGGGAACTCGATACGCCATTGACCGACGTCTTACATCACGTGCAAACATTCCGACCGGGGCAGAACTCGACGGTTTATCCGTGTACCCTGACGGCGGCGGAGCAAGCTAGTTTTGGCGTGAGCACTTGTGCGCAGGCGGGAGTCGAGCCCACTGGCCTGGTGGTTCCCGGGGATAAAGGTGTGCAGGCGGGCCTGACACAGACATACTACAAGGCGTTTGCGCCGCGAATTGGAATTGCCTGGAGTCCAAACTTTACAAACGGGGCGTTGGGCAAGCTGTTCGGGTCAAACGGAAAGACCAGCATCCGTTCTGGATGGGGCCTCTTCTACAACCCAATGGAGCAGTTGGTGCTCGAGCAGTTTGGCGCAGAGCCACCATTCGGCGGCAGCACGTATCTTCCGGCAACGTTCTTAAATACTCCGTTTATCGCGCAGTCCGGAACGGTCAATCCAAACCCGTTTAACGGAATCCTCAGCCCCGCGCCGAATACGCCGCAGGACTGGTCGAGCTTCCGGCCTATGTTGCTGTATGGCGATTTCCAGCCGCACATGCGGACGCAGTACACAGCCCAGTACAACTTGACGGTGCAGCGTGAGTTGGCACGCGACCTCGTGCTGCAACTTGGATACGTTGGATCGCAAGGTCATCGTTTGCTGGCATCGCATGACATTAACGCAGCGAATCCGCAGACCTGTTTGGATATTATTGCGCTGGCGAACAACAATCCCGCGAGCGTCCAGTCTTACGGGGTCCAGGGCACCTGCGGACCGTTCGCCGAAGACAACCAGTATTCGGTGACGTTGCCCGCCGCGAACGGCACGGTTCTGCCGAACGGATTTCATCTTCCGAATGGACAAATCATGCAGGCGGCTGGTCAGACTCTGAACCTGGTCGGTCTGCGCCCTTACTCATCTCCCAATTGCAATCCCCTGACCAGCGTGGGTTGCCCGTTGGACCAGGTACCCGTCTTCACGAATATCTTCGCGGAAGACACGATTGCTGCGTCTGCCTACAACTCCTTTCAAGCAAGCTTAGAGAAACGCTTCTCGCATGGCGTTCAGATGCAGGCGGCATACACGTTCAGCAAGTCGCTGGATTGGGCATCGAGCTTTGAGGAGACTGTCAATCCATTCGACTACAAGGCGAGCCGCGCGCTTTCACTGTTTAACTCGGCACAGCGCTTCGTCGTCAATTACGTTTGGGATCTTCCCGTTCGGAAGTACAGCGGCTTTAAGGGGAAGGTGCTGGATGATTGGCAACTGTCAGGGATTGTTCAATTGCAGAGCGGTTTCCCGATTCGCATTCAAACCCAGGATGATAATGAGTTGATCAGCAGCTTGTTCTTCCTAGGTGCGGGTGCACCGCAGATGAACGGAAAGACGCCCCAGATTTTGAATGCGAAAGTTCTGCATCAGGCGGATGGCTCTGCGTGCACAAATCCGGCGACTCAGGCATGCGCTCATTACTATCTGAACGCGGGGCAATTTTCGGACCCAACTCTCGGTACATTCGCTACTACCCCGAGGTCCATCTGCTGTGGGCCCGGTGAAAACGAGTGGGACATCACGGTTTCGAAGAAAATCGCTTTATCAGAGGCAAGATATTTCCAGTTCCGCGCGGACATCTTTAACCTCTTTAACAAAACGCAATTCGTCAACCCCGATGGAAATTTTAGCAATACGACCTTTGGCCAGATCCAGCAGGCCCGCGATCCGCGTCTGGTCCAGTTTGCTTTGAAGTTCTACTTCTAGAAGAGCAGTACGATTGAGTTCGATCCCCCGGGCGGTTCTACCGCCCGGCAATCTAATAGCCGAGCAAAACAGCCGGCTTGAGTTTCCCGGAGAACCACGATGTATCCCGATCTGCAGAAAGAACTTTCTACTTTTGAACGGCGGACCCCGAAGTCCGCAGAGGCACACAAGAAAAATCTCAAACGCATTCCTCTTGGCGTAGCCAGCAACTATCGCGCATACGATCCGTGGCCGATTTTCGTGAAGGAGGCCAGCGGCAGCAAGTTCCGCGATCTCGACGGCAACGAATATATCGACCACAACCTGACGTTCGGAGCGCTGATGGCAGGACACTGTCATCCAGCGGTGATGAAGGCGGTTGAAAAGCGGCTTTCAACCGGAACGATGTTCGGCATGCCACACGACATGGAATGGGAACTGGCGGAAGAGATCTGCAACCGGTTTCCCGTGGAGATGTGCCGCTTCGGCAATAGCGGAACGGAAGCCACAATGCATGCCGTTCGTCTGGCCCGCGCCGCGACTGGCCGCGACAAGATCATCAAGTTCGAGGGCGCATATCACGGACTGCATGACAGTGCTTTGGTCAGCGTGAAGCCGCACGCTCCGGAGTTTGGAGATATTCATAATCCCACGGCGGTTCCCGGCGGACTCGGGGTTCCGAAAGCCGCCATCGATAACGTAAAGATCGCAACTTTCAATGATCTCGCTACGGTCGAGCGCCGGTTCAAAGAGAATCCCGGCGAGATCGCCGCCATCATTCTCGAGCCCATCTTGATGAACGTCGGGCTCTGCCTGCCGCAACTTGGATTCCTGAAAGGCCTGCGTGATCTCTGCACCAAGAATGGCGCGCTGCTGATCTTCGACGAAGTGAAGACGGGTGCGAAGCTCTGCTGGGGCGGGGCAAGCGAATACTTCGGCGTGAATCCGGACATCATCTGCCTGGCGAAGTCGATTGGCGGCGGCTTGCCGCTCGCTGCGTTCGGCACCCACAAGTCCGTGATGGACCTGATCTCGCAGCACAAGGTGTTCCATGGCGGAACGTACAACACGAATCCGGTGTCGATGGCCGCTGGCCTGGCGACATTCAGGGAAGTGCTCACGCGCGACAATTACACACAGGTGGAACGGCTGAGCAAGAAACTTGCGGACGGTTATCGCAAGACGATTGCGAAGGTCGGTCTGCAGGCCTATATCGCGCAAGCTGGAGCAAACGGCGCGCTGATGCTGTATCCGAAGGAGATCGTGAACTATCGCGACTGGACAGTGATTGACGTCGACTTGTGGCGTCATTACTGGTTCGGCATGGTCAATCGCGGCGTCATGGCTCAGCCCTACTGGTGGGACGAGCAGTGGACGATCTCGGTGCAGCACACCGACGCCGACATCGACAAGCATCTTGCCGCCTTTGACGACATCGCCGCTTCGCTCGCCAAAGCGCAGCAAGAGCGCAGCGAACGCGTGCCGGCCGAAGTCGCACACTGAAAACCGAGTGGTCAGTGGGCAGTTGTCAGTGGTCAGTCAGACTGACCAATGCAACTGTTCACTGGCCATGGATCACTGACCACTGATCTTGGCCACGACCTCACAAACCGAAGCTCAACCACATCTGATCCGTGCTCTCGGGCGACGCGATCTGGTGCTGCTCTTCGTGGTTGCCGTTTTTAATCTCAACGTCGTGCCGTCAATCGCGGCGAATGGTGGCGTGACAGTCTGGCTTTGGATCATCTCGTTGCTGCTTTTTTTCTGGCCGCAGGGAATTGCGGTGATCGAGTTGGCGCATAGATATCCGGGGGAAGGCGGCGTTTACCTTTGGGCCAAAGAAGTCTTCGGCGACTTCCACGGATTCCTTTCCGGCTGGTGCTACTGGACCAACAACATGCTCTATGTGCCGACAGTTATGCTGTATTTCGTCGGCGTGTCGGTGTACGTGCTTGGTCCCGGGCACTTGGGGCTTGCCGACAATAAGATCTTTGCTGCGACTACGTCGCTGGTGCTTCTCGCTGTGCTGACGTTCTTCAATATCCTCGGCCTAGGCGTCGGCAAGTGGATCAACAACTTCGGAGCGATTGGGACGTTCGTTGCCGCAGCAGTGCTGATCGGGCTGGGAGCGGTGATTTGGTCGCGCTTCGGAACTACGATCACCGCACATGACTTCGCTATTCCGGCGAATCCAAAGTTTGTTCTCAATTCCTTTGGCGTGATCTGCTTTGGACTTGTGGGACTGGAACTCGCGTCGGTGATGGGCGATGAGATCAAGGATCCCCGCCGGACTCTTCCCGGTGCGGTGGCCTGGGGCGGAGTGCTTTCAGGCGCTCTCTACGTGGGTGCAACCCTGACTGTCCTGATCGCGATCGGGAAGAGCGTCAATGTACTTCAAGGAATCGTTCAGGCGGTGAGCCACATGGCTCGCCAAGTGGGCGTTGCCTGGGTCACGGTACCGTTCGCAGTCATGCTCAGCCTTTCGATTGCGGGCATTGGTTCAGCCTGGATCGGCGGCTGTTCCCGCATCCCTTTTGTCGCCGGACTCGATTCGTATATGCCGTCATGGCTGGGAAAAGTGCACCCGCGGTATTCGACGCCCTACGCCGCGCTGATCGTACAGGGAATCGTTTCGGCAGTTCTGGTGATCTTGAATTTTGCTGGGGCGGGAGTGCAAGAAACATTTCAGAAGCTGCTGTCGCTGGCGGTCGTGCTGCAACTGGTCCCATTCGTTTACGCGTTTGGGGCTTTGGTGAAATTCGCTGTCACCGAGACCAAGCCGGCCGGGCAATATGGAAGGGGAACGCTGTTTCTTGCCGGAATGAGCGGACTTCTGACGACGATTCTGGGCATCGCGCTGGTCTTCTTTCCTGCGCAACAGATCACGTCGCTGTGGCGATATGAACTGTGGATGTTTGGCGGGACTCTGTTCTTCATCGGGTTGGCGGCATTTTTCTTTTTCGTTTACGGAAGAAGGAAAGGCGCAAGAGATTCGTATCAGGGCACGATTTTAGTCGTGCCGGAAAAAATGTAAGGAAATTGGGCTTTAGCCCCGGAGGCCATGATGCCTAGCGGAGTTCAGACGGAAGTAAAGACTTACCAGATGTTCATCAATGGCGAATGGGTCACCAGCAAATCGGCCAAGACCTTTCCTGTCTACGATCCCTCGACCGAAGAAGTCATCGCGCAGGTCCCGGACGCGAACGCCGACGACGTGAACCGGGCTGTCGCGGCGGCCAAGACTGCATTCGAAGAAGGTCCATGGGCTACGACGACCGCGCAGGAGCGGGGGCGCGTGCTCTTCCGCATGGCCGACAAGGTTCGCCAAAACCTGCCTGCCCTCGCCGAACTCGAGTGCCGCAACACAGGCAAGCCCATTGTCGAAGCGGAATATGATGTCACCGATGTAGCGACTTGCTTTGAGTACTACGGCGGACTGGCGACCAAAATTACTGGCCAAGTGAATCCGGTACCGGATAATGCAATGTCACTCTCGCTCAAGGAGCCCGTCGGAGTCGCGGGGCAGATCATTCCATGGAACTATCCGCTATTGATGGCAGCGTGGAAGCTGGCGCCGGCAATCGCGGCTGGATGCACCTGCGTTCTGAAACCTGCCGAGCAAACGCCGCTTACAGCGCTCGAATTTGCGCGTCACTTTGCCGATTGTGGTTTACCCGCCGGAGTAGTCAACATCGTTACTGGCTTCGGTGAGACCTGTGGCGCTCCACTCGTGCAACATCCTGATGTGAACAAGATTGCTTTCACCGGCAGCGCTGCCGTCGGCAAGATCATCGTCAAACAGGCTGCAGACACGGTGAAGCGGGTGACGCTCGAACTCGGCGGCAAGTCTCCGAACATCTTCTTTGCCGATGCTGATTTCGAAGCTGCCATCGACGGAGCCCTGTTCGGAGTATTCATCAATCAAGGCGAAGTTTGTTCCGCCGGCAGCCGCATTCTCGTGCAGAAATCGATTTACAAAAACTTTGTGGACGCGATGGCTGAGAAAGCGAAAAAGATTAAGCTCGGTGCGCCGCTTGAGCGCGATACCAAGATGGGACCGCTGGTCAGCAGGGAACAGTACGATCGTGTGAATCAGTATCTCGATATCGGCACGAAGGAAGCAAAGCTGGCCTCTGGTGGCGGACGTCCCGAGAAGTTTGCCAAAGGCTACTACGTGCAGCCGACGATCTTTTACGACGTAAAAAACAGCGACCGAATTGCGCGCGAGGAAATCTTTGGACCGGTTGCGGCCGTCATTCCGTTTGAAGATGAAAAAGACGCGATGAAGATCGCCAACGATTCGCCCTACGGCCTTGCTGCGGCTGTGTGGACGCGCGACATTTTCAAAGCCATGCGCGCGGTGAAGGCTCTGCGCGCGGGCATCGTCTGGGTCAATCACATGCAGCCGACTTACGTGGAAGCTCCGTGGGGAGGATTCAAGCAGTCCGGCTTTGGCCGCGAGCTTGGGGCCTGGGGGATTGAAGAATATCTGGAGACCAAGCAGGTCCACATCAATCTGAACGAAGCACCGATTGGATGGTACTGAAAAACAAGTGGCCAGTGGTCAGTGACCAGTGGCCAGTTCACTGAACTTGATTGACTGGCCACTGAACACTGATCACTGGCCACTAGGATTTGACGATGTCGACAATTCAACTCCGAACGCAAATTCCCGGGCCGAAGTCGAAGGCCCTTGCAGACCGCCGCGCGAAAGCTGTACCCCGCGGCCTTTCTCACGGCACGCCAATTTATGTCGCCAAGGCTAAGGACGCATGGCTGGAAGACGTCGATGGCAACCGCTATCTTGATTTCGCGGGCGGCATCGGCTGCCTCAACGTGGGCCATCGTCGCGAAGCCGTGGTGGACGCAGTAAAAAATCAGCTCGACCATTTCCTGCACACCTGCGTGCAGGTCACGCCATACGAGAGTTACGTGCGTTTGGCCGAGCGCATGAACGAAGTGACGCCCGGTAAGTTCGCGAAGAAGACCATCTTTGTGAACAGTGGCGCCGAGGCGGTTGAGAACGCGGTGAAGATTGCGCGGGCAGCCACGAAGCGGCCGGGCATCATTGCGTTCGAAGATGCATTTCACGGCCGCACCATGATGACGCTGGCGCTGACCAGCAAGACGCATCCTTATAAGGCTGGATTCGCGCCTTTCCCGAGTGAAGTCTATCGAGTGCCGTTCGCGTACTGCTATCGCTGCTCGTATTCGAAGACGTATCCATCGTGCGATCTGTACTGCGCGCGGCATCTGGAAGACACCTTCAAGCGCGTGGTGGCGAATGAAGAAGTCGCCGCGGTAATCGCCGAGCCGGTGCTTGGAGAAGGAGGCTTCGTTGCTCCTCCGCCCGATTATTTCAAGGTGCTCATTGAGTTATGCCACAAACACGGCATCCTCTTTATTGCGGATGAGGTGCAGTCCGGCTTCGGGCGCACCGGTGCCTTGTTTGCCAGCGAGCGCTACGGGATCGAGCCTGACATGATTGTTACGGCTAAATCTCTGGGCGGCGGATTGCCGTTAGCTGCGGTCACCGGGCGCGCAGAAATCATGGACGCTCCCGGGATCGGCGGGCTGGGAGGAACATTCGCGGGGAATCCGCTGTCATGCGCTGCGGCGCTTGCTGTGCTGGATTTGTTCGAGCGCGAGAACCTGCTGTCGCGCGCAAATGAATTGGGCGATCACTTTCAGCGCAGGGCGCGTGAGTGGCAGCGCCGTTGGTCTCTGATCGGCGATGTACGCGGTCTCGGTGGCATGCAGGCGCTGGAACTGGTGCAGTCGCAGGAAAGCAAGACCCCGGCCACCGATGAAACCAAGAAGATTTCGCAATACTGTTACGAGCACGGACTGATCACGATCACGGCGGGAACGTATTCGAATGTGATTCGCGTTCTGGTTCCGCTCGTCATCACGAACGAGCAGATGGACGAGGCGATGGACGTGCTTGAGTCTGCCATCGCGAATGTCTGCGAGCAGAAGCACGCCGTGCCACTGTTAGTTTAGAGCAGTACTCAGTACCCGGTACTCAGTACCCAGTATCGAGTACCGAGTGAGCCTGCCACCCGCGCTTATGCTTGGAATATTGTTAACCTGGGTGAGCGTTCTTGCCGGCAACTGAGTACTGGGTACCGACAACCGATCTGAGCGAAAGGCGTCACCTCTTATGACCGTTGCAGCACCCCCAGCCAATAAACTCACGCATTACATCAATGGCCAGTGGGCCGAGGCGCACACTTCGGAATGGCGCGAGGTCGTGAACCCCGCGACCGGCGAGGTTCTGGCTGGCGTTCCTCTAGCCAATGCTGCGGACGTGAACGCCGCCGTGGAGGCTGCCGCTGCCGCTTTCCCGGAATGGCGGCGTACGCCTCCCGAGGACCGCATCCAGCCGCTGTTCAAGTTGAAGATGCTGCTGGAAGAGCACATCGACGATATTGCCCGCATCATCACGATGGAGAACGGCAAGACGTTTGGTGAAGCAAAAGGCGAGATGCGGCGCGCCATAGAAAATGTGGAAGTCGCCTGCGGCATTCCGATGATGATGCAGGGTTACAACCTCGAGGACGTCGCCCGCAGCATTGATGAAATCATGATCCGGCAGCCGCTCGGCGTGGTTGCGGCCATTGTGCCCTTCAACTTTCCCGGCATGATTCCTTTCTGGTATCTGCCATACGCCATCGCGACCGGCAACACTTTCATCGTGAAGCCCAGTGAGCGCGTGCCCCTGACCATGCGGTATATCTTCGAGCTGCTCGAAAAGACTGGTTTGCCCAAGGGAGTGGTGAACCTGATTAACGGCGGGAAGGCCGCCGTCGATGCGCTGATTGATCATCCGAAGGTGCGGGCGATCAGTTTTGTGGGATCGACTCCGGTGGCACGCTACATCTATTCCCGTTCGGCGGAACAGGGAAAGCGGTGCCAGTGCCAGGGCGGGGCGAAGAATCATGTGATCGTGCTTCCCGATGCCGATATGCCGATGGCCACACAGATCATCAGCGACAGCGCCTTCGGATGCGCCGGGCAGCGCTGTCTTGCGGTGTCGGTCGCGGTGACAATCGGCGAAGCGCAGAAGACCTTCCGCGACTCGATTGCGGATGCCGCATCGAAACTGAAAGTCGGCAACGGGCTGGAAGATGGCATCCAGATGGGCCCGGTGATTACGCCGCAGAGCAAGGAGCGCGTGGAATCGCTGATTGGAATTGGCGAGAAACAGGGAGCTAAGATTCTGCTCGATGGACGCAATACGAAGATTTCGAAATACGAATCTGGAAATTTTGTGAAGCCGACGATTCTCGACGCTGTGCCGGCGGCGAGCGAGATTACGGATACGGAAATCTTTGGGCCGGTCCTAAGCTTGGTTCACGCCGATCATATGGACGAAGCCCTAGCATTCCTCGAGCGCAGCGCCTATGGAAATCAGGCGTCGCTGTTCACGTCGAGTGGATCGGCCGCGCGACGCTTCCGCTACGAAGCGCCCGCAGGCAATATCGGCATTAACATCGGAGTCGCGGCGCCCATGGCGTACTTCCCGTTCAGCGGATGGAAGAACAGCTTCTTCGGCGACCTGCACGGCCAGGGACGAGATGCCATCGAGTTCTATACCGATAAGAAGGTCGTGGTCGAACGCTGGGCTAAAGAGCACAGCAGAAAATTCTGACCAATGCAAATTCTCACCACAGAGGCACAGAGACACAGAAAAAGCGAGAACGGGAAAGACCCTCGAACGGCTTCCATCATTGGAGCGGCGATTGAGGTTCACCGCGCTCTCGGCCCCGGACTGCTTGAATCTGCCTATGAAGAATGCTTGTGTCACGAATTGCACCTTAGAGGATTGGCCTTTGAGCGGCAAGTCGATCTCCCGGTTTCATATAAGGGCATTCTTCTTGCCTGTGGCTATAAGATTGATCTAATTGTCGAGCAGGAGGTGGTTCTGGAATTGAAAGCTGTAGAAGCAATCCTTCCGGTTCACGAAGCGCAACTCCTCACCTACCTAAGACTGTCAGGGAAGAATGTCGGATTTCTTATCAATTTCAATACGCCGGTGCTAACGCGCGGAATCAAGCGCCTTGTGCTTTAAGAAGTTTCTCTGTGCCTCTGTGGTAAATAGGCTTTGTTAAGAGGAGAGTATGACTACTACGGTTGCGAGTCCGGCGATGACCGGGCAAGACATGGTTGATCTCACCAAGAAACACACCTTATTTGAGTGGTCGGCGCAGTCGAAGGTCGACCCCATCCCGGTCGCGAAAGCGAAGGGCATTTATTTCTGGACGCCGGAAGGGAAGCGCTTCATCGACTTCAACAGCCAGTTGATGTCCGTCAATATCGGCCATGGGGACGAGCGCGTGATCAATGCAATTCACGAGCAGGCACAGACGCTCGCCTACGCCAATCCGTTTATGGCCACCGAACCCCGCGCGCGACTGGGTGCGAAGCTCGCCGAGATCACTCCGGGCGACATCGATACATTCTTCTTCACCAATGGCGGTGCAGAGGCGAACGAGAACGCCATCAAGCTGGCTCGCTTTTTCACCGGACGTCACAAGATCATGGCCCGCTATCGCTCATACCATGGCGCGACCGCGGGCGCTATCTCGCTGACCGGTGATCCGCGGCGATGGGCTGCGGAGCCCGGCATTCCTGGCGTCGTGCGCGTACTCGACCCGTATCACGGGATCGAGCGCGGATGGGAATCGGCGGAGACTTCTCTCGCGATGATCGAAGAGACAATGCAGCTCGAAGGCCCGCAGACGATCGCAGCGTTCATCCTGGAGAGCGTTGTCGGGACCAACGGGATTCTCATTCCGCCCGATGGATACATGCAGGGCGTGCGCAAGCTCTGCGACAAGTACGGCATCCTGATGATTGCCGACGAAGTCATGGCGGGATTTGGTCGTACGGGCGAGTGGTTCGCCATCGACCATTGGAAAGTCGTGCCGGATTTGATCTGCATGGCGAAGGGCCTGACAGCGAGCTATCTGCCGCTCGGAGCGGTAGGCATGCGGCACCACATCGCACAGCACTTTCAGGACAAAGTGTTCTACGGGGGGCTGACGTACAACTCGCATCCGATGGGATGCGCGGCAGCGCTAGCGACCATCCGCGTGTATGAAGAAGACAAGCTGATCGAAAATACGCGCAAGATGGGTGCGGTAATGAAGCAGCTTCACCAGGAGATGCAGGCGAAGCATCCGTCAGTGGGAGCGGTGCGGTCGATCGGGCTATTCGGAATCTTCGAACTGGTACGCAGCCGCAAGACGAAGCAGCCGATGGCGCCCTTCAACGGGACATCGGAAGAAATGGCTGCACTTGGGAAATTCTTCCGCGAGAACGGGCTGTACACCATCGTGCGTTGGAATTCCTTCTATACGAATCCTCCGCTATGCATCAATGAGGAACAACTACGTGAGGCGTTCGCCATTATCGACAAGGGGCTGCAGATTACAGACCGAGCGGTGAAGGATTAGAAGGCAGCGAACCTTCTCCAAAATAGAAATACCCCCGACGTTCTGCAGCGTCACAACCGCACCCTCAAGCCGCCTGCTTAATGCGCGTGCGTTTGGGGAATCCGCCGGTGATCTTTCGAATGAACCCATGGATGGCATGGAAGCCGTTGCCCGGCAAGAACATGAACGGGCATTCGCCGGGGACAAGCTCAATCCCGTGTTGGCGACAGAAATCGACGGCGTTTGCATTGACCGCGCCATCGCCGCCCGCACGGTACATCCAGACGCGCCGGATACCGGCCTCGGCACAATCGGCAACGATAGTCTCGGTGACCGCGGAGGATGTCATGAGCAGGGCAGCCTCAACGGGAGGCTGGATGTCTTGCACGTGGGCAAAGCAGCGGTGACCGAGGATTTCCGTTGCTTGTGGATGCACGGGAATCAGGTCGTAACCACGCCCGCAGAGTTCCTTGAAGAGGTAGACGCTGAAATGCTTAGGATCGCGCGAAACTCCGACCATAGCGATGCGCTTTTGGGCGAGGAAGTCTTCGATGACTTCGAGAGAGGTCGTTTGGGCGGGCATGGTCCCCTCCTGTACTTCTTGACCTGATAGGCGGCAGTGTACGGTGGCCCCCCGGGTAGCACAGTGATCGAGATCACCCAGGAGTGCTGCAACCCTCATGTAGCAGGCCAAAAGGCTTGTCAGACAAGGAATTTCGAGGTTTTTGCCAGAAGATGAATTCTCGACAAATGGCACCTTTCGGCTTGCGGATTCGGTATAATCGGGCGCACAATTTAGGGCGTCGGTTCCGTGCCCAGTCGGGCTGCAGTGAAGAGTCGAGTTCCATTCCTAGGAAGGTCAAGATGAGGAATAGTATCGTCGTCATTTCGCTACTGATGTGTGCGCTGGTTGGCTGGGCGCAGCAGAACACCACGAACTCCGCTCCGTCCACGGCGGCGGCATCGTCTCCCAGCGCGAGCGAGAGAGAGCCGCTGGCCTCCCCGCGTCCGAAAGATTTCTGGGACGGAGATGATCCCAACCTTGTGAATCTGATCGAGCATCCTTTTGCGACCAAGAAGTATATCGAGAAGCAAGTCGCGCCAATTCGCGATCGCATCAACGAACTGGAACAGATCACGTCAGAGACCAGCGGGCAGGTCAAAGAAGTGGATACCCGCGCGCAGGAAGGAATCCGGCTGGCATCGGAAAAGACCAGCCTGGCCGATCAGCACGCCAGTGACGCCGTGAGCAAGGCGCAACTGGCGCAGACCGCAGCCACGGGGGCTTCCACGCGTGTCGGAGCAGTCGAGCAGACAGTCAATAACCTTGATCAATACAAGGGAACGGCGCAGACCGAGATTCGCTTCCGTCCAGGTCAGAGCGTATTGAGCAAGAGCGCGAAAGACGCGCTTGATCAGATGGCCGGCCCGTTGAAGGATCAGCGGAACTACGTTATCGAAGTTCGCGGCTTCTCCCCCGGCCAGGGACAAGCTGCGATTCGCAGTTCTCAGAAGATGGCGGACTCCGTGGTTCGCTATTTAGTTCTGACACACAACATCCCGGTCTACCGCGTCCATGAACTGAGCATGGGAAATGCGGCGGCCAGCGGCGGCGCGAAACGGCCCAGCGCGGCCCGGGTCGAAGTCGATGTTCTGAAAAATGATCTGATGACCTCGGCAGCGCAATAAATCTTCTGCAGGTTCCCGGAAGGCGAGTCCAACGCGGCTCGCCTTTTTCCTTTCAGTGCACGTTCCTGCAACGCGCAATGACGTAAAAGCCATTGGAATAGAGGATTCCCGATTCGGGAAAGATACATCGAATCGTGATTTGAATCACAGACTGCAGAAAGCTCTAACCCCATGATGGCGAACGACGGCTCGCCGCTTCCCCCGAAGACTGGCGGGCCGTCAGAGAGCAGGCTCCGTAAGTGAAATGGAGTCTTTCTCAAGTCGTGCTTGGCTGAGGTGGTCCAGAAAGCATAGGCGCCTCGGTTGTGACCCTAGCAAATTTGGAGGGTGAGGATTGGCTATGAGTTCTGCCGATCGAGGGATAGCCGCGCGAGAGGTGCAACCGGTTGAGCCTGTCCCGCAGAAGCAAAAGAAGCAGTGGATTACAAAACGAGGCATCTTAGTTCTTGGCACGGGAGTCATTGCGCTCCACCTGCTGCAGGAATTCACTCTTGGCAATGGCGCAGCCGGCTCTTTCATTGCCGATATGTTGCAGATCATCTGCGCCGGAGTGGCGGCTGCAGCGTGCTTCGCGGCCATTCGCAGGGGCACGGGATTCACGCGGCCGTTCTGGCTGCTGATTGGCCTCAGCTTTGTCGTGTGGGCGGCTGCGAATGCTGGTTGGATGTACTACGAGTCTTATCTGCAGGTCTCGCCCCCACGAGAGTCATTCTGCCATTTTCTGATGGACTTCCGCTGGATCGTTCTCGGCATGGCATTGCTGCTAGACCAGAACGAAGATTGCCCCCCCTACTATTTTGAACTGGCGTCGCTTCTGGACACACTCCAACTCTTCATCATCTTTGTTCTGATTTACCTGGGTTGGTACCACCTTCCCTCTCAGCACGAGAGCCGTATGCTCTCCTTGCTCCGCTCGGATCAGATCGAACTCAGCGAGAATTTTGTGGTCCTCACATTGGCAACGCTGCAGTTGATCCGGGCTCGCAGCGCTGCACTGCGGAGACTGTATGGGAGCTTCCTGTTTTGTTTTGTCCCGTTGACGGTCGGGATATGCATCACGGATTACAGGGAATTACGGGTGTTTCGGGAAGTCTCATCGGGCACATGGTTCGACCTTTGGTGGACAGTTCCGTTCCTATTTGTGGCTTCGTGGGCGGCCCGATGGGAGCAGGATCCCGATCTGTTCGATACCCGGCGCACCGAGCAACGGTTTGTCAGCATGCTTCTCGAAAACACAATGTACGCCGTCGGTCCCCTTATCGTGCTGATGCAGGTGGCACAACTCGGACCGGAATGGCGGAAGATCAGCTTCTTGTTGCTGGGGCTTTCGATCCTTGGCTTTGGCGCGAGGCTGGCGCTAAGCAAGTTCCGTGAGGCCGAGGCCGTGCGTCAGATTCGGCGCACCAGCATCGCGTTGGTCGAAAGCGAAGGTCGCTTTCGAACTTTGATCGAGGAAGCTCCCCTTGCCGTTGGCATCAGTCGCAATGCGAAAACGCTGTGGGTGAATCGCGTATTCCTGGAGTTGTTCGGCTACGGCGACGTCCGAGAGGTTGAAGGACTCCCTATTGGAGAGTTGTTGTCGGCAGGGTGCCGTAATGAGGTGGAAGAGCGAGCCAGGCTACGATCCACGGGAGAAGTAGTATCGACCTCATTCGAGACGACGGCGCTCCACAAAGACGGCTCCCCGTTCGACGCACAATTCGAAGTTGCGCAGGTGCAGTTGCCGGATGGTCCGGCGACGATCGCCTTCGTAGCTGATATCAGCGAGCGCAAGCGGGCGGACGAGGCTCGTCTCGCCGCCGAAACGGCACTACGCAAAAGTGAAGAGCATTTCCGGCTGTTAGTGGAGCAAGCGTCGGACGGGATTTTCCTTGCCGATGCGCAAGGCCGATACCAGGAGGTGAACTCAGCCGGCGCCGAGATGCTAGGCTACACCCGCGGAGAACTGCTGCGACTCTCAATCCCTGACATCGTGGTGTCAGAAGAAGTTTCACGAATCAGTCCGGAAGTGGCTCGCTTTGCCAGGTGGCGCGATCGTGCTAAGCGAGAGGACGTTCAAACGCAAAGACGGCTCGACTTTCACCGGGGAAGTCTGTGGAAGGCAGTTGCCCGATGGCAATCTGCAGGCAATTGTGCGGGACATCACCGAACGCAGGCGAGCAGAAGAGGCCCTGCGTCAAAGTGACGAACGCTTCCGCGTGGCGCTGAAAGAATCTCCAATAACCGTCTTCAATCAAGATCGCGAGTTGCGATATACCTGGATTTACAATCCCCAGCTGTACTGGCAACACGAAGTCCTTGGAAAGACAGACGAAGAAGTTCTCGGCAAGAAAAAGGCGGCAGAGCTGACCGCGCTGAAGGCCCGTGTTTTGAAGAGCGGGACCGCGATTCGTGAAGAAGTTGTGATCCCAGTCAATAGCCACCGTTACGTAATCGATATGACGGTGGAGCCGCTTTTCGACAAAGAACGAGCCATCGTTGGAATCACCGGCGCGTGCATGGATATTGCCTGGCTGCGGGAACGGGCCGATCGGCTCCAGGAGTCCCACGATCAGATCGCGCGGGAAAAAGCTTACCTAGAGACGCAACTCCAGAGTGAACTCGGTTTTGAGGACGTAATCGGACAAACTCCGGCGCTCAGAGAGGTGCTGCAGAAAGCACAGATTGTCGCGCCCACAGATTCCACCGTGTTACTACTGGGGGAAACCGGCACGGGAAAAGAGTTGATCGCGCGATCGTTGCACGCTCTGAGCACCCGCCGGGAAAAAACATTCGTCAAGCTGAATTGCGCGGCAGTTCCATCGGGCCTGCTCGAAAGCGAACTTTTTGGACATGAGAAGGGAGCATTTACCGGAGCCGTAAGCCAGAAGGTCGGACGGATCGAACTCGCCGACAAAGGAACGCTTTTCCTGGATGAGATCGGCGAGATGCCTCTCGAATTGCAGCCTAAACTCCTGCGCGTGCTGCAGGACCGCGAGTTCGAACGGCTGGGCGGCGTCAAAACCCTTCACGTTGACGTGCGCATCATCTCAGCCACCAACCGAGACTTGCAGCAAGATATCGCCGATAAGAAATTCCGTGAAGATCTATTTTACCGTCTCAATGTATTTCCCATCGAGATGCCGGCCTTGCGCGAGCGCAAAGAAGATATTCCCATGCTCGTCCGACACTTTGTCGACAAGCATTCGACTCGTATGGGCAAGCACATTGACGTAGTTTCAGAAGATATTATGCAAACTCTGAAGAGCTGGAACTGGCCGGGGAACATTCGCGAACTGGAGAACATGATCGAACGGATGGTTATCCTAAGCAAAGGGCGCGTCCTTGCCGTGCCTCCGGCGGATCTGATGGAAAGCAGCCACGCGGCGGACGATCATCTAACTGGGATGGAACGGGAGCACATCATTCGCGTGCTGCGCGAAACCAACGGCGTGCTCTCCGGAAGTGATGGGGCTGCCCTCCGCCTGGGCCTGAAGCGCACTACCCTGCAGTCGATGATAAAGCGCCTGGGAATTGAGGTTCACGAGTATCGCAACAGAGGCAATGGCGATTCCGCTCGACATTGAGGCCTGAAGAAAAGAGTCATAAGCGCACCGCGTCGCTGAGTTACTGTTTTAGCCGGTTGTACTTCTTCAAAACTTCCCGCAAACGGTCATGCGGAAGAGCGATTACGGTGTGATTGTTGATGCCGGTCATCGTCTCTGCCGCAACCATGGCGTTGACCACTGCTTCTTCCGTAGCCTGCACGGTCGCCAAGAAGATCGGATCAAGCGAGTCATTCGGCAGCATCGTGAGTTGGTGTAGTCCCTTGGTCCCCACGGCGCCGGGATTCGCAGTGGAGAAAGCAATGAATATGTCTCCGGAACCGTCGCCCGAATAGCTGCCATCCCGTCCGAGACCCAGAGAGACTTTTTTCGCGATGCGCTTGAGCTGCGTGGGAATCAGCGGCGCGTCAGTCGCGACTACGACGATGATCGAGCCCACGTCACTTTGCCAAACGGTATGTTCCGGAATCTCGCGACCCACGTTGACGCCCGCAATTCTGAGTTGCTCGCGCGAGCCGTAATTGCATTGCACGAGCACTCCGACGGTATAGCCACCGGCTTTGGAGTCGAGCACGCGAGAACTGGTGCCAATGCCTCCCTTAAATTCGTTGCAAATCATCCCGGTGCCGCCACCCACGTTTCCTTCTTCCACGGGCCCGGTGTGAGCCGCGTCGAGAGCGTGCCAGGCGTCTTCCGGCTTGACGTGGAATCCATTGATATCGTTCAGATATCCATCCCAAGTCTCGGCGACGACTGGAAGCGACCACCAATAACCCTCCATGTCAGGAGAGCCGTGTTTCACCTTCCATGCGATCACCGCATCCCGGACGACTCCCACGCTATGTGTGTTGGTGATCATGACGGGGCCGTTGAGGAAGCCGGAGTCGTCGACCCAAGTCGTGCCCGTCATTTCGCCATTGCCGTTCAGGGTGAACCAGGCAGCAAAAACGGCGTCGTTACTGGCCTTGCCCCGCGGATGGATCGCTGTAACCCCGGTCCGGACCGGTCCTTTGCCGATTTCTAACTTGCCTTCTCCGGAGATGAGCGTGGTATGTCCCACCTCAACGCCTTTGACGTCGGTAATCGCATTGTTGGGGCCAGGCGTGCCGTCGAATGGAACGCCAAGATCGCGGGCGCGGGGTTTGGTCTGGGCGGAAAGGTTTAGAGCGAGGACGGCCACGGCAGCGGTAATGACAACTCCGCATAGGGCTGAACGAGACATGGGGCCTCCGGCAGAAGATGCAGTATAAAGGATCGCTTTGCGAATTGGCGGGATGGAGTTCTGAACAAGCGCTTCGGCTACCTCAACCCTCACTCCAGGCTTTTCCTTTTTGTGCATCTGCTCCAGAGTACAATCGCATCAAAGCTGCGTTTAGGAGAGAACTATGGATAGCTGGAAGAAGGCTGTGGTCATGGGATCCATTGGGGCAGCCGCAATTCTGTTTATGAAGAAGAAGTATCCGGCAGGAGTGCTCGCAACGGGCGTCGGCCTGGCGATGCTCGCCTCGGAGTATCCTGAAAAATTCGAGAAGGTTCGCCGCTCGCTCCCCGACTATTTCGATCGCGGAATGCAGGTCATGGAAGTGGCATCGAAGGCCGGAAAGCGAATTACCGCAGCCGCAGGGCGCAGTGCGGTCGACGCCTGGGAAGAGATTGGGGGTTGATGCACGCCGTTACTCGATACCCAATTGCTTGCGGGCGTCAGGACTGAGCCGTTCCGGCGTCCAAGGCGGGGTCCAAACGACATTCACCGCGGCATTGCGAATCCCCGGCAGTTGTTCCAGCCGTGACTTCACCTGCATGCTGATATTGACATGTTCGGGGCAGCCTTGCGCCGTGAGGGTCATGTCGATGGACACGTCCTGCTTATCCTCGGGCGCAGCCTCAAAGTTCACCTTGTAGATGAGCCCAAGGTCAACGATGTTGACGGGGATCTCCGGGTCGTAGCAACTCTTCAACGCGCTCATGACATCTTGTTCCGTGACAGGCATCGGGAATACTCCTTGATTCTTCAGTTTACAACGAGGAGCCATTATCCTTACCTCATGAGTCCAGAGACCAAACAAAGAATCCAGCTGTTCCTGGTGGCGGCGTTCATTGTGGCGGGTGCCCGCGCCGGCTACATCTTCTATCAACGGCATCAAGACCGGTTGGCGGTCCTGCGTCAGAAGCAGGCCCAGAATGTCGGCTATTCCAATCCGGATTACTACGTCAACCCGAAAAAGCTCTACCCTTACGACCTGAAGAGCGCCAAACAACTCACACAGCAACCGGTTTGGGTCAAAGAGGGATATCGCTACGTCTTTTATAACTACGAGCCAGTCAGCAAGCACGTAGACTTCGGCCACGATGCCGGCACACTCGGCCCCATCGAAAAGCTTGACATCAGCGATGTCGTCGCCGCGTCCAACAAAGTGGCGGGACAGCCGAAGCAAGTTGTAGCCGTCTTCCACAAGGAAGGGAAGAGCTACGCCGTACCGATCGGATATGAGGCCAACGGCGAATACAAGATCTATTCCGATGAGATGTTCTTCGTGGAAGATCCCCACGAGTTATACAAACACTGGTCTCCGGACGTATGGCAGGCCGTGGAACAGCATCAGGTCAAGCCGGGAATGAACGAGATGCAGGCGGATTTTGCAATCGGCATGGGCGTCCCCGATGCCGGCGACAGTTCCTACGAAAAGACGGTGCGATACCCTAACGGCGGAAATCCGCTCGTAGTCGTCTACCACGACGGCAAGGCTGCCGATATCAAGCCGGGTACTCCGGCGTCTTAATTGCGAGATTGTTTACTTACCGGAAGCGGCGGATGAACAGCGTATGCCGCTCAGACCGGTAGAAGCCGACTACGTAAATTGTAGCCTTGCCCTTCGTCGAATAGATGACCTGCCGGATTCGCATGACTGCCGCTCCGCGAGGCACCCCCAGCAATTCTGCGACGTTGGACTCCGCAGTGGTCGCATCGACTTCCTCGTCGGCATAGGCCAGTTCCACTCCAAACTCCTGCCGCAATGTGCCGAACAAGGACGCCCTGCCAAGAGGGCTGTTCACTAATCCAGAAAATTCTTTTGCCGGCAGGTAGCAGGTCTCGAGCGCGAAAGGTTCGTCACCGGTCTCGCGCAGACGCTCGATCTTTACCAGCGCGCTTGTCGCCGGAAGGCCCAGCCGCGCCGCTACTTCGACATCGTGATCCAGGATCTTGGCCACCAGAACGCGCGAACGCGGATTCAACCCACGGCTCGACATCTGCTCCGTATAGCTCATTAACTTGTTGAAGTGGATTTTAGGAGCCGCGACAAACGTGCCCGCGCCACGCCGCCGTTCCACAAGGCCTTCGCGCTCAAGGCCCGCCAGAGCATGGCGCGCAGTCATGAGGCTTACGTTGTGCATCCGGGCAAGCTCCCGCTCCGAGGCAACCGCCGTTCCCGGTGCCAGCTCCAGGGACTCAATGCGGGTCCGTATGGAGTTCTGAATTCGTTGATAAACGGGCGTTCCGTTGCGATGAGGTCCCGGCATCCGATCGACTTTCTGGCCTGGCCGCGGCCTGTTCGAAACTGATATTAATATCTATCCGCTCCGCAACACGAAACTATCTCGTGTGCTATATAGCTCAAATCGACCGGAATGTAAAGCTAAAAATGCAGGGACGCTTGGCCTGGAAGCGGGCTTGCTATAGGAATAAGGGACCCATATCTCTGGAGTCTATTTTCTTCATCGTGCCAGGATCGAAAGTCTCGATCTCGTTGTGATTGAAATCACAAGACTTCTATAGCTTTCGATACGCTCTCTGAACACTGGGCGTCATTCGCTCCGGCTTGTGATATAGAGTAGTTTTCCGGCCGGGAAACTGGCCAATCCTTAATCCCAACCAATGTCTCGTTTCGATCATATTTATTATGTGCTATATAGCGTAAGTGGACTCACTGAGTCTGGTCATCCTCGACTTAGCTAGGAAGGCCGGACGAGGGCGCGACAGCCCTGCCAGATAGCAGAGGAAGCTGAGTGGAACGATGCTGTCAGATGTCAAGACGCCCCACAGCTGTCCGGTTTTGAAACAGCGTCTGAAAGGGACAACTGGCCGAAATCCTGATTTCAGTCAAAATCCTCAATGACTGTTAACACGTATTTTTGGGGGCGGGGCATGATCTCGAAGACGATGCCGTCCTGGTGGATTCCGCCTTCTGAGGTTGTGCCGAAGAGTTTGCCGTTCGAGATGATCACCCCGGAAAAGGGGCTCGCGCCGTCCTCGCCGTCAGGAAACTGGAAGTTGAAGCGGTGCAGCACGGTCTCCGTCCACGGGCCACTCTGGGTAGGCGTCAGCATGAATACCGATCCCATGCCATTGATCGCGCCCAACTCCGCCGCTGCGTAGAGGTTTCCTGCTTCATCGAACAGGGCCGGGCCGACGACCCACACGCCATCGTTACCGTTCATCGTATGCAGGACGTTTTCGCCCCAACTCCCGTCTGCCTGTTTGATCAGCTCGGTTATTGCCCCCAAAGCCCAGGCCACCGAATTCTGTTGTCGCGTAAAGATTGCCGTTCTTGTCCATCGCCAGAGAATCGGGGTTGTCACCGTCCGCGCCGTTGAAGTTGTGGATGACTCTCTCCGCAAAAGTGCTGCTCCCGGCGGGATTCAGCTCAAAAACGGCGCCTCCTCCGTATTCGCCACCCGAGGAGGCAACGCCGTACAGTTGGCCCTCGCGATTCATAACGAGGCCGCCGAGTGGGTCGTTTGGCTCGGGCCCATTGATGCCTCCCTGAAACGAGTAAAGAACAGTCTCGATCCATCCGGCACCCGAGGGACTGAGTCTGAACGCCGTGCCAGAGTTTCCGTAAGCTCCGCCCCACCGGGTTGTGCCATACAGGTTGCCCTGGCGGTCAAAGATAAGATTGCACTCCGGACTGGCGCCGTCGCTCCCGCTTCCGAAGTTGTGAAGCACAGTCTCCGTCCATGACCCGTCGGAGGTCGGGCTCAACTCGAACGCAACGCCCCGGTTGTAGGCGCCCCCGTCATCCGTTGTGCCATACAAATTCCCCATCCCATCGAGGGTCAGGCCGCCGTACGGCCCATTTCCGTCGATTCCACTGAAGCTGTACAGCGTCGTCTCCCGCCAGCCGCCTTCGGAAGGCGAGAGTTCAAAGACACATCCCATGTTTGCTCCGCCGCCGGACAGAGTCGTGCCGTAGAGGTTTCCATGCTTGTCGGCGATCAGGGGAGTAACGGGGGCGCCACAATTAGGGTAGGGCGAAAGTGCGTAAAGAACACGACCGCGGGTCTGTGCAAACGCCGAGGCGCTCGCTAAAAGGAAAAAAAGAAGAATTGGAAAAGGAAGCCTGGCGAGTTTCGCTGTGCGCATCTTTCACCTCGCGTTGAACCGGGGCCAAAAGAGATTCAGCCATAGCTACATCACCCGACAATCGGGTGTTTGCTGCAGTGGGGGCACATTGAGGCTGAGTCTTGACTTGGAAGAATAACTGTATATACTCAGTATATAGACATGCACAGTGAGCTTGTGATCTCTCAATCCGATGGTCGGCCCATGTATCTGCAAATCATGGAACAGATCAGGCAGCGGATTGCTGTTGGGGATTGGGCGCAGGGGCAGGAAATTCCCTCCATTCGCCAGCTTGCTGTAACCCTGCGGGTCAGCGTGATCACGGTGAAGCGCGCCTACCTTGAACTGGAACGTGAGGGCATCATCGTGACCCAACAGGGAAAAGGGTCGATTGTCGCGCCTAATCCCAGGCTGGGCACGAAGCTCTACGATCAGGAATTAGCCAAGCACATCGAACGAATTGCGCAATTGGGAGAACTGCTGGGCCTCACGCCTCAGGACCTTGCTTCCCGGGTGCGCGAGGCGGCGGACCGGTTGACCAAGGAGTACTCATGAATGATCTCTCCGTTCATTTCGAAGGAGTGAGCAAGAACTACCCTCACTTCACTCTCAACGACATTAGCCTGGAATTGCCCACGGGCACGATCATGGGCCTGATCGGCGCAAACGGCGCCGGGAAGTCCACGACCATTCGCATTCTGATGGGACTGGTTCATCAGGATCAGGGTCAAGTGCATGTCCTGGGCAGAGCCATGCCCCAGGAACAAGCGGCGGCCAAGCTTGATATTGGATTCGTATCAGAAGACATGCGTCTGTATGGATCGGCGACGCTGGCCTGGCACATGAAATTTGTCCGGTCGATCTATGCACAGTGGGATCAGCCCTACGCCGAAATGCTGTTGCAGCGGTTTGACCTCAAGCCTCCGCAAAAGATCAAAGGTCTGTCTCATGGACAACGCGTCAAGGCGGCATTGTTACTGGCCTTGGCACGGCGGCCGCGCCTTCTGGTGCTCGACGAACCCACCACCGGACTCGATCCCGTCGCGCGTCAAGAGGTTTTGGGAGAACTGATGGCGGTGCTTGCCGACGAGGATCGAACCATTCTTTTCTCGTCGCACAACACCCTCGATGTGGAGCAGATTTCCGATCAGATCACGTTCATCGATCGCGGTCGAATCATCGCCTCCGACGATAAAGAGATCTTCCTCGACCGTTGGCGCCGCTTGCGGCTCGTGCTCCCGCCAGAGGCAGACTTGCCCAGTCTTCCGGGAGTGGTTCAGGTCGGCGGAAGCGGACGGCTTCCCGTGCTGGTTACCAACCGTTTCGATGCTGCGATGGTTTCCGCCTGCAATGATGCGGGTGCGACCGTTCAAGCCGTCGACCCGATGACCCTGGAAGAAATCTTTGTCGCCAATGTGCACAGCAGAAGGGAAAAACAAACTGTATGAATTACGCGATGGTGAAGCGCCTCATGTTGAAGGACTGGTACTTGCAACGTTGGGCGATTCTTGGCTCTCTCGTCGGAGTTGTGGTTACCCTTGGCATCATTGCAACTGGAGGAAAGGTCGCGTTCCTTCTGGGCCTTATTCTTCTTATCATGGTGATCATCTCCATCGGTGCCCAGATGCCTGTGGCCACGATCGTCACCGAACGGAAGGAGCAGACGCTCCCCTTCGTGATGACCCTGCCCATCTCGTACTGGGAATACACGACGTCAAAGATTTGGGGCAACCTCCTCATCTTCCTGGTTCCCTGGCTCACCATGCTGCTGGGCAGCGTCGCACTGCTCATGTACGATCCGAAAACGCACGGATTGATTCCCTATGTCGCCATCATGGCGACTGAAATCCTGATGAGCACTTGCCTCGTCCTCTGCGTGGCTCTGATCACTGAGTCTCAGGGCTGGACTGTCAGTGCCATTATGGCGGGCAACATTGGTGTGAACGCAATTGGGTATCTCGTCGCTCACATCCCGGGTATTGCAAAGGGAATGTGGGGTCCCGCTGTTCAATGGAGTTCGGCCGCCTCGGTTGTGCTGCTCGTGGAATTTGCCACAATCGTCTTGCTGCTAAGCGTTACTTTCTTCGTGCAGGCAAGGAAGAAAGATTTCTTGTGAATATCTCACGAGTCACAGGCAAAACGGCCTTATGTGCGAATTGGTTTCCCCGGCTGCGCTTGATTGCCTCATATCGGTACGACAGTTAGTCTTGAGAAAGCAGTTCAAGAGGAAGAAATGAACGTGTTGGTTTTGAATGCCGGAAGTTCCAGCCTGAAGTTTCAGGTCATCGCCACCGATCTCGAGCAGATCAAGGAGTACAAAGACGACAGGATTCTGCGCGGCGAAGTGGACGGCATCGGCGGCGAAGCCATCGTAAGAGTGCAGTACCGGACGAATCAGGCGCGAACATTGACGGCTCCTCTGCGGGACATGGGAGCAGCGCTCGATTACGTGCTCCGATATATTGCGTCTGACCAGTCTGGCGTAACTGAGATCAAGAACGCGGGTGATGTGCATGCCGTCGGACATCGCGTCGTGCATGGCGGCGAGTTGTTCAAGGAATCGACGTTGATCGACGATCGGGTGCTGAAGGGAATCGAAGATTGTATCGACCTTGCGCCCTTGCACAATCCCAATAATGTGAAGGGCATTCTGGCCGCTCGCGGTCTTTTTGGCAGTGGAGTGCCGCAGGTCGCCGTGTTCGATACATCGTTTCATCACTCTATTCCTGAGCAGGCATACTTGTATGCGATTCCGTATCATCTCTATCGCAGGCATCGGATTCGCCGTTATGGATTTCACGGGACATCGCATCGCTACGTAGCCTTTCGTTATCGCGCACTGCGAAACCTGACCCGTGAGCAGACCAACATCATCACCTTTCATCTCGGAAATGGCTGCTCTGCCGCAGCTATCAAAGCCGGAGTTTCCATCGATACCTCGATGGGAATGACGCCGCTCGAAGGACTTGTCATGGGTACGCGATCGGGAGATCTCGATCCGGCCATCGTCAGCGTCATCGCCCGCAAAGAAGGATTGTCATCATCGGAAGTCGATACGCTGCTGAACACGCAGTCCGGGTTGTTGGGACTCTCGGGACTGACAAATGATATGCGGGAACTCCAGGCAGAGTTGAAGGAACATGACGATCGCCGCGTGCGCCTGGCGATTGAGATCTTCTGCTACCGCGCCAAAAAGTACATTGGCGCGTATCTGGCCGCAATGGGCGGAGCCGATGCCATCGTCTTCACCGGCGGCATTGGTGAGAACTCACCCGATGTGCGCGCCCGCATCTGCGCGGAGATGGAATGGGCCGGACTTCGCGTCGATACGAAGAAGAATCAGGACACCATCGGCCGCGAGGGAATGATCAGCACGGACGATTCGAAACTACTCGCTTATGCGATCCCGACAGACGAAGAACTGCTGATTGCGCGGGACACGGTTCGCGTGATCAAAGGTGAGCCGCACCCATCATAAACGCGCGACAAAGTGGAATGCCGCTGTGGCTAGAACCCACCACAGCGGCTAAGCCGGAATCATCACACGAAGCTAACGCGGCCCTCAAAGGGCCGCTCTTCCACGTTCTCGTCTCAGTACGGCCAAGTCCAGTCCGTGGCCTCGGGCTTATCGATGCCGTACTGATGTGCATAGTTGCGGCATTCGATCTGCTGGTTCAAGAAGCGCTCCTTGGCATGACCTCCGATTTTTTGCAGCCTGGGCACTCGATCGACCACGTCCATGGCAAGGCTGAAGCGGTCGATGTTATTGTCGATCGCCAGTTCGAGCGGAGTGTTAATGCTGCCTTTTTCCTTGTACCCACGAACATGAATATTGTCGTGATTGGTGCGGCGGTACGCCAGCCGATGGATCAGTTGCGGATAGCCATGGAAATTGAAGATGACAGGCTTGTCGACCGTGAACAACGAATCGAAGTCACGGTCAGAGAGGCCGTGAGGATGTTCACTAGCGGGCTGAAGCTTGAAGAGATCGACGACGTTGACAAAGCGAATCTTCAGATCGGGAAATTCTTTTCTTAGCAGGTCAGTCGCGGCCAACGCCTCCTGCGTGGGAATATCTCCGGCCGAAGCCATCACGACGTCGGGTTCGCCGGCTTCGTCGTTGCTCGCCCAATCCCATATACCGATACCCTTGGTGCAGTGAGTAATTGCGGCATCCATGCTCATGAGCTGCAGGTGTTTTTGCTTGTCGCACACAATCACGTTGACGTAATTCTGGCTGCGCAAACAGTGATCCGCCACGGACAGCAGGCAGTTCACGTCCGGCGGCAAATAGATGCGCGTGACATTCGCGCTCTTATTGACCACCACATCGAGGAAACCGGGATCCTGGTGGGTAAAGCCGTTGTGATCCTGGCGCCACACGGTTGAAGTGATGAGGAGATTGAGCGAAGCAATCGCTTGACGCCAGCTGAGATGATTGGAGATCTCAAGCCACTTGGCGTGCTGGTTGAACATGGAATCGATGATGTGGATGAACGCTTCGTACGAAGAGAGAAATCCGTGGCGTCCGGTGAGAAGATAGCCTTCGAGCATTCCTTCCATGGTGTGTTCGCTAAGCATCTCGATGACACGCCCATCCACAGCAAGATTGCCGCCGTCAGCGTCCTCCGGAAAATAATCTTCAATCCAAAACTTCTTGGTGACGGTGAAGAGCCCATCCAGCTTGTTGGAACTGGTCTCGTCGGGTCCGAACACGCGGAAGTTGCCGGAATTGCGCCTCATCGTCTCGGCAAGAAAGAATCCGAGGGGACGAGTGTTTTCGGCCATGGTCGTACCTGGCTTGTCCACTTTGGCTGCGTAGTCACGAAAATCTGGCAGGCGCAGAGCTTTCTTCAGACGCCCGCCATTGGCATGCGGATTCGCACTCATGCGGCGATCGCCGGTGGGCGCGAGTTCGCGGAACACCGAAGCTAACCGACCATTGCCATCGAAGAAAGACTTTGGCATTTGGGAACGCATCCAACTTTCAAGAATGCGAAGCTGCTCGGGATCGCGCTTTGCTGCAGGCAGCGGAACCTGGTGCGCACGCCAGAATCCCTCGAGGTAGTGCCCCTCCATCTGGCGAGGAGCCGTCCAGCCCTTCGGCGAGCGCAGCACAATCATCGGCCAGCGTGGACGAGTGACTGCACCGTTTTCTCGCGCTGCCTTGCGATGTTCGCGAATCTCATTCACGCACTGCTCCACGGTCGCGGCCATGGCCTGATGCATGCTGTCGATGTCAGAGCCCTCTACGAAATAAGGAGTCCAGCCGTATCCACGGAAAAGGCTCTCGAGTTCGTCGTGCGAGATACGGGCGGGCAATGTCGGATTGTCGATCTTATAGCCGTTGAGATGGAGGATCGGCAACACAGCGCCGTCGCGCGCGGGATTGAGGAACTTGTTGATGTGCCACGACGTTGCGAGAGGACCAGTTTCTGATTCGCCATCGCCGACAACTGCGGCCACGATCAATTCCGGATTGTCGAAAGCCGCGCCGCAAGCATGCGAAAGCACGTAGCCCAACTCTCCGCCTTCATGGATCGATCCCGGAGTTTCCGGCGTGCAGTGGCTGCCGATTCCTCCGGGGAAAGAAAACTCGTGGAAAAATTGCCGCAAGCCATCCTCGTCGAGACTCTTTTCCGGATAGATTTCGGAGTAAGTGCCTTCGAGATACGCCGGACCAAGAACTCCAGGCGCCCCGTGTCCCGGACCCGCGAGGAAAATCATGTCGAGATTGTGTTTCTTGATCAGACGATTGAAATGAACGTAGATGAAAGAAAGGCCGGGACTCGATCCCCAATGACCGAGCAAGCGATTCTTGATGTGTTCAGGCTTCAAAGGTTCTTTGAGGAGCGGGTTGTCCTGCAGATAGATCATTCCGAGACTGAGATAGTTGCAGGCATGCCAGTATGTCTCGATCTTGTGCAATTCTTCTGGAGTGAGGGGTTTGCCGTGGACGGTCGATCGAGTTGGCGAGTAAGGGCTGAGTTCCTGGATTTCGGCGGAGGGGCTGGCTTCAATCGTGCTCATAAACACTCCTTCTGACTAGCCTATGCCTTGGTATCGATGGCTGACAATCGTCTGAGCGTGCTGGCCGCGTTAAAGATTCAGCAAAATTCCAAAATGGTTACGATTCAGGCTGTTCGCAGGCCGATGCTTCACGAGAGGAAGCCTCGCTTAAAAGTAGTGCGATGGGGAATTGACGGAACAAAGTGGAAATTGGCACGTGCTGGTTTGCATCGCTGCCAGGGATACATGCGCCAGTGAACAGGTCGTGGTAGCAGGGCGCTTCGAAGTTGGGCAGTTCCAAGGTCGTATCGCCCCATATCTCCTGGTTACAGATGGTTTCGCGATTGTCTGCCATCAGCTTTGCACAAAGACGAGGAACGGCTACGATCGCCGTTTGGCCTTCGTGACGTCGTGCGAAAGAGATGACGTGATTTGAGCGCTGTCCACTTACGGTGAGTGGGATGTATTCCCCGCGCTGAAAAAGCGTGGCATTTTCTTTCCGCAGATTGAGTGTCTTCCACGTGACATAGAGCTTCGCCGTTTCCTGGTGGGTTCCCGTCTGCATCTCTGCTAAAGAGTTGGACGTTTGCCGATGTTGTGAAAGCTCATGCAACGACCGCTGTCGCAGATCGTAGTCCACAGGCTGGCGGTTATCGGGATCCACGAGGGCAAAATGCAAAAGCTCATTCCCCTGGTAAATATCGGGAACTCCAGGCGATGTCATTTTGAGCACAGTCTGGGAAAGGCTGTTGAACACCGCGACGCGGGAGACGCGGCGCTGAAATTCGACGATATCCGGGAGAAAACGATTCGTCGCCGAACGACTGAGAATTGTATGGACGAAATCAGTGAGAGCCCGTTCGTAATCGGCATTTGTATTCGCCCAACTGGTGTGCTCCTTCGCCTCGCGGACTGCCTTTAGCATGTACTGTTCGATGCGTTTGGTGAATATGTCCCAGCCTGAATCGTCGATGGGTTTTGAGGGCCATGCGCCAATTAATGTCTGGTACAGCAGGTATTCGTCGTTGCGAGTGGGAACTGGAACGTCTTCCAGCGTTTGTTTGTGGGTCCGGTTCCAATCGCGCCAACAGCGCAGACGCGACTGCCATTCCCGAGGGATTTCCGAAAGGACATTAATACGGGCGCGTACGTCTTCCGACCGTTTCGAGTCGTGGGTAGAAGAGGTGAGCATGGAGTCCGGCCAATGAGACAGACGCTCTTGGTTGGCTTCGTGAAACTCGGCAACGGATGTGCCGAAACGGTTGGGATCTCCACCGACTTCGTTCAGAGAGACGAGCCGGTTGTAGCGGTAAAAGGCAGTATCCTCGAGGCCCTTTGCCATGACAGCGGCTGTGACCTGTTGGAACTTCATCGCAAAACGTAGCACTGCCTGCTTGTACCATCCAGAACTGCTGCCGTTCACTTCAACGAGGAGCATGTGGCGAATGAAGTCAAAGACGCTTAAGTCGGCAGCGGTGCTTCTCTTTCGTGCGGCAGCGATGGCCTGCGCGACATAGCGGCGATCCTCCTCTGAGAATTCGCAGCCGTTGACGTAGGTCCGATACACGGGGAAGTTGGCGATGGTTTCGGCGAGAGCGCTCCGAAGGCTGTTCAAGGTGAAGTCGCAGGTGTGACGGTCGGCAAGTGCGATGCGACTCAGCAGATTGGCGAGAACCGTTAATTCGCTGGCCAACACAACCTTCAAAATCAGCTTTTTGCACTCGTAAACGAGGTCGCTGAATTCCGTCTCCATGCCCGAGAATGATCGGTAAATCCGATCCAACTGCTTGGCGGATGAATGATCGATGAAGAGTCCGTTTACCAGGTTGGCGAAATCGTATCCGGTGGTGCCGTCGATCGGCCATTCCGCGCGCAGGTGTTCTTTTGCGGTGAGAATCTTTTCGACGATGAGATAGGGCTCACGGTTCTGCGGCTCGAGATCTGTTCTGAGCCGGTCTCGTAGTTGCTGAAAGTAGATCGCCGGATCGTAGAGTCCATCGGGGTGATCGATGCGGAGTCCATCGACTTTGCCTTGAGAAACGAGTTCCAAGATGAGCCGGTGCGTCTTGGTGAAGACGTTCTCGTTTTCAGTGCGTAGAGCGGCAAGGTCGTTGATATCGAAAAAGCGGCGATAGTTGATGTCATCAGCAGCGACTCGCCACTGAGCGAAGCGATAAGGTTGTGCCTTGATCAGTTCATGCAGAGTGTCGAAGCTGCGCGGGTCGTCCGGAGTGCCGTTGATCTTTTCGACATTCTCGATCAGGAACTGGCGGATGTCCGAAGATCGTGTACAGAGACCGGCTAGCCGGCGTTTCTGCACTTCTTTTTCGCGGTTGCGCTCAGCGCGCTGCTCGGGAGTCGTGCCTTGACGCCCAGGGAGATGAGTGAAGGCCGTGATAATGCTCTGCAATTCGAGCAAGTCTTCGTGGGTTGAACCCAGCTTTTGTTGAAGGCGTTCGATTTCGAATCCCAGGATGCGAGTGTACTCTCGTGGCGCAATGGGAAAACGGTGCTGAAAGTAGAAGATACTGAACTCTCCATGCTCTGCGTCGAAGGAAAGCTTCAGCTCGTCTTTTTCAAGCGCGGCGCCGTACTGATCGCCGAGAACGGGAACCAGGACTTTTCCTTGCAGTTCGTCTTTGATGGGATACCAGTCGATGTCGAAGAACTCGGCGTAATCGGAAGCTTCTCCGTTTTCGAGCACGTCGAGCCACCACGCATTGTCGCTGCCCATCACACCCATGTGATTGGGCACGATGTCGAGAATCTGTCGCATGCCATGCCGGTGAAGTTCCTCGACGAAGGAGTCGTAGTCTTCGCGAGTGCCGATCTCTGGATTCAAGCTGGTGTGATCGATGATGTCGTATCCGTGAAGGCTGCCTGGACGGGCGCGCAGGTAGGGAGAAGCGTAGACGTGGCTGATCCCGAGAGCACTCAGGTAGGGCACGATGGCGGCTGCATCGCGAAAGGTGAAGTGTTGGTTCAGTTGGAGGCGGTATGTTGCGGTCGGTATCTGATCCAGTCGCTTCATTTGGACACCTGGCGGAGGCTAACTTGCCGCGGGAGATACTCAGCCATTTTCGACCCTATCGGGGAGTCACGCAGGGGTCCATACGGGCTTTTCCGCAACATTCCGAGGGAAACACCTGATGAGGAGCACTAAGGGGTGTCAGGTTTCAAAGGGACCAAATCACTGACCATGGCGGGAGATGTCCTCGCTCGATTCCTGCCGCAGCTTCTGTATTGCTCGAGTAGAAACGAGAGCCGAAGGTTGGATTGATTTCAGCGCTGGACTCGCCCAGATTAGCGCGGAGTTCCAGCTTGGTGCCGTTTTCGAAAGACCAGTCGATGGATAAAGTGCGCTTCGGATCCTGAAAGCTGTCGCAGCGTGATTCCGATTTCATACTAAGTTGGGGGGCGATGAATTGCTGGCGGAGAGCGAGAAGTTCTCGGTAAAGCTGCAGCCAGTGGGCGTTAGCCGGGTCTTCCAGGGAATGCCAATCTAATTTCGAACGTAAAAATGTCTGCTCGGCATTTGGATCAGGAATTGAATCCCTGACTTCGGAGGAGCTGAACTTGGAAAAACGGGCGAACTCGTTTCTCCTGCCATTCGTGACGGCGGCTGCGAGGTCACCGTGGAAATCACAGAAGAAGCGGAAGGGTGTAGTCGCGCCGAACTCCTCGCCCATGAAGAGAAGCGGCGGTGACGGTGCGAGCAGAAGGATTTCCATGGCGGCTTTCAGGGCCTCAGGGGAGGTGAGGCGGGTGATCCGATCGCCGAAGGCGCGATTGCCGGTCTGGTCGTGGTTCTGGAGGAAAGAAACGAATGCGGAAAGCCGCAGATCGCTGCTTGGTTCCCCACGGGGTTTACCATGGTATTCGGAATACTCTCCTTGATACACGAAACCTTCGCGCAGAGCGCGGCAGAGTTTGCGCATGGGTTCTTTCGCGTAGTCGGCATAGTAGCCGTCCGATTCTCCAGTGAGAAGAGCGTGCATCGCGTGATGGATGTCGTCGTTCCATTGCGCGTCATAGAGTCGAACCGCGCCGTGGTTGTCCCGCTTCAGATATTGCGCCCCGTTATTCGCGTTCTCCAGAATCAGGTGGATCAGCCGTTCTTCGCCGAATCGATCACGTACGGTTTGTGCCAGCTCCGTCAGAATGTTGGGTGTGGAGTCGTCGACGATGGCGTGGACGGCGTCGAGGCGAAGGCCGTCGAAGTGATATTCTTCGAGCCAGTAGAGCGCGTTGTGGATGAAGAAATCACGAACGACGCGGCTATCGGGTCCATCGAAATTGATGGCGTCTCCCCAGGGCGTGTGATGCCGCTTGGTGAAAAACTGCGGTGAATAAAGATGCAGATAATTGCCCTCGGGTCCGAAGTGGTTGTAGACCACGTCGAGGAAGACCATCAGCCCCTTGGCGTGCGCCGCCTGGATAAGGCGCTTGAGATCGTCGGGACGCCCATAGCAATTATCGGGAGCGTAAGGGAGCACGCCGTCATAGCCCCAGTTTCGTGAGCCGGGAAAATCGGAGAGAGGCATCAGCTCGATTGCGGTAACGCCGAGGTCGCGAAGGTAGTCGAGTTTCTGCTCAACGCCGTGAAATGTCCCCACAGTGGTGAAAGTCCCAACGTGCAGCTCGTAGATGGCAGCTTGTTCCCAGGGACGGCCACGCCAGCCGGCATCCGTCCAGTTGAAAGCTGAAGGATCGAGCACCTCGCTGGGACCGTGCACGTCGTGAGGCTGGAAACGAGAGGCGGGGTCAGGAACCTTGGCGTTGCCGTCAATCTGGAAGCGGTAAAGAGAACCGACTTGCGCTTCCTTTGTGAGCAATTCAAACCAACCGCCTTCGATGGAGACAAGTGGAGTCGGAGTTGATTCGGGGCGCTCCGGGACCAATGACACTTGCCTGGCAGCAGGAGCCCAGAGGCGAAAGCGCACACTTCCGTCTGGCTGAAGCTCGGCACCGAAGGGCATACTGTGGCTACGAATCATGACGGCGGTCCTGACGAATCTGGTCACGCTGACGCTCGACCAGGAGCGCGAGTGAACGCGGCTGCAGAACATACTGAGTCATAGGCTCATACGTGGTGCCTGGGCTTCTTGCGGAATCAACAGACGTATCAATCAACGTGACCCATGTCATACTCGAGGCCGCAGTCGGAAGGCAAAACGGCACCTCTTCATGATGAGCGTTCATGAGAAGTATAAAGTTCTCATCGGTGATGAGCTCGCCGCGTTCATCCAGTTCATCGACGGCTGATCCCGAGAGGAATACGCCTAAGGTTCGGGCGTGCTCCTGATTCCATTCCTCATCGGTCATCTCGCGTCCGTCGGGACGCAGCCAGAGAATGTCTTTGACGCCCGCACCCTTGATCGCGCGGCCCTGAAAGAAATTCCTACGGCGAAAGACCGGATGGTTCTTGCGCAAGGAAATAACTTTTCTGACCAAGGCGACCAGTTCTTTGTCCGTTTGGAGCTGATCCCAGTTGATCCAACTGATTTCGTTGTCTTGACAATAGGCGTTGTTGTTGCCCAGCTGAGTGCGGCTGAGTTCATCACCGGCAAGCAGCATGGGAACACCTTGCGAGAGCAGCAAGGTTACGATCAAGTTGCGCTTCTGCTTGGCGCGAAGCGCGTTGATAGCGGGATCGTCCGTGGGACCCTCGACGCCGCAGTTCCAGCTGCGATTGTTGTCGGTACCATCGCGATTTTCTTCGCCGTTAGCCTCGTTGTGCTTGTGGTCGTAGCTAACGAGGTCATTCAGTGTAAATCCGTCGTGGGCGGTGACGAAGTTGACGCTGGCATAGGGACGGCGGCCGCTGCGGGCATAGAGGTCGCTGGAGCCGGTGACGCGATAGGCGAGCTCACCGATTTGTCCGCCATCCCCTTTCCAATAGGAGCGGATTGCGTCGCGATAACGATCGTTCCATTCCGCCCAGCCAATGGGGAATTTTCCTACCTGATATCCGCCCTCGCCCAGGTCCCAGGGCTCGGCAATGAGCTTGACCTGCGAAAGAACCGGGTCCTGGTGAATGATGTCGAGAAAGGCGCCAAGTTTATCGACCTCGTGCAGTTCGCGCGCAAGAGTGGCGGCGAGATCAAACCGGAACCCGTCTACATGCATGTCGAGTACCCAGTACCGAAGGCTGTCCATGATGAGCTGTAAGACGCGCGGATGGCGCATGTTGAGCGTGTTGCCGGTTCCGGTGTAGTCGACATAGTAGCGCGGATTGTCCGGGGAAGTTCGGTAGTAGACGGAATTATCGATGCCGCGAAACGACAGCGTCGGGCCCAGCTGGTTGCCTTCGGCGGTGTGGTTATAAACGACGTCGAGGATTACCTCGATGCCGGCCGAGTGCATCGTCTTCACCATCGTCTTGAACTCGCTAATCGATCCGGTCGCGAGATAACGAGACATGGGCGCGAAAAATCCGATGGTGTTGTAGCCCCAATAGTTGCGCAGACCCCTTTCAATCAACTGGCGATCATCGATGAAATAATGCACCGGCATCAGTTCGATGGCGGTGACGCCGAGCTTTAGAAGGTGATCGATGACCGGGCCGGTGGCAAGCCCGGCATAGGTTCCGCGTAAAGTTTCAGGAACACGCGGGTGCCGGATGGTGAATCCCCTCACGTGCATTTCGTAAATGATGCTCTTGTGCCAAGGAGTGTGAGGAGGACGATCCGTTCCCCAGGTGAACGCCGGATCGATGACCGTCGCCTTGAGCATGCCGGGTGCGCTGTCGCGTCGATCGAAGGAAAGGTCGGCATTCTTGTGACCGATGCGATAGCCGAAGTGGGAGTCACTCCACCGGAGATCGCCGACGATCTGTTTGGCGTAGGCATCGAGCAGAAGCTTGTGCGGATTAAAGCGAAGACCCTTCGCCGGGTCGTAGGGGCCATAGACACGATATCCGTAGATAAGGCCGGGGCGTGCCTCCGGCAGATAGCAGTGCCAGACCTGATCCGTCTGTTCCTTCACGCGGACGCGATGTAGTTCGCGTCGACCCGCCTGATCGAAGAGGCAAAGTTCCACTGCCTCGGCGTGTTCCGAGAATAAGGCGAAGTTGACGCCTTCGCCATCCCAGTTAGCTCCGAGCGGATACGGCTTGCCCGGCCACACGATGGGTTGAGTCTGTATGACCATTCAATCCTTGGCCGGCCGTACGCTGCGCGGCATGTTTTCGAGTCGACTTGAAGACCAGAGCGGCGCAGCCGCACCTTGCCAAGTCAAGAAATTGCTCCAGTGGAAGATGAAATCGAGAGGCCTAAAGTTGCCGGGTACTTGGTTTAGCCTCACCTGAACTAGGCCGGACTCACCGAGTCTCCCAGCCAGCAGCCGAGACCTTGCAGCACATCGACGTGGTCACAGATGATTTTTAAAGCTCCAAGGATCGGAATCGCCAGGATCAGACCGGGCGCGCCCCAGACCCAGGACCAGAACAACAGGGACAAACTTACCGCGAGAGGATTCAACTGCAATCGCGATCCGATGACCTTGGGATAGATCAGATTCATCGTGATTGCGTGAATGCCAACCACGGTAAGCACGACGGTCAGCAAGCCAGTCTTGTGCAAAGTGCCGAGCCCACTGGCGAGGGGAGGAAGCAGCGCGAGGAAGACTCCGAGATACGGGATGAGGCTCGCGAAGCCGCTGATTGCTCCGATGAAGTAGAAATACTGAATGCCAAGATACCAAAAGACAATTCCACAGATTAATGCGGAAGCCAAGCCGACGACGAAATTGGCCAGGATGTAGCTGCGAATCATTCCTGAGATGCGTCCGACGGTGCGATGCGCAAGCAGTCGATGCTCTTTGGGAAACAATCGAACCGTGGTGACGTGGACGTGATCTTTGGAGGCGAGCATGAAGTAGACGAGGAATGGTACGAAGCCTATGGCCAGGATGAGGTCTGCGATCGTTCCGGAATTATCTGTGATGAGTTGGGTCACCCCTTGGGTCTGTTCGATGCGAACCGGGATTGGTTTCTGACGAGTCTTTGGCGGTTCCACCACAGAGCGGGCCTGTTCTGCCAGTTTGTCGGCTTTCGAACGGATGCTACCCAGACTGTCGCGGAATTCCGTCGAGTATGTCGGCAGTTCGTCCAAAAAATCAAGTGCGCGATTATAGGAGAAGTAGGTAAGGCCGAGCGCCAACACCAAGGCAAAGGTCACTACGAGGAGTGCGCCGACCGAGCGAGAGATCCGCAGCCGCATCAGACCAGCGACTGCAGGCTCCAGAACATAGGCCAGTAGAATTGCGGCGAGGGTCGTCACCAAGACGAGTTTCAGAAGATAGATCAGGCCAATGATCGCGATAATAGCGACTACGATCTGGGCAACGGTTCCGGCCTTGACGGAAGCGCGGAGAGTTTCGACCTCTTCTGTAGCCTGTTCGACAATCGTGGTGGGTACCGCCTCGGTAGCTGCGGCGGAAGGAGTTATGGCGTCTTTTAATTCAGGCCGCTTTAGTATTTCAGTGCTCACCCTAATATCGCCCCGAAATAGTTTGCGGTGCGGCCCGGCTGACGATCCATAGGGTGGGGCCATTAGGTCGTAGCAGGGAGAACCGGAGACCGCAGCGACGGATTACCGAGAAGATGACAGGAGCGATTGGCGGCCGAAATCGCAGCGAGGGTAGCTCAATCGTTCTTCAGTTCGTCCAGCAAATTGCCGGCAGAATCGACCAGCTCAATGTGCACAGCGGGGACGCCTAGGGCGTGTGTGGAGCAGCTCAGGCAAGGATCATAAGCTCGCACAACCGCGGAAACCCGATTCAACATGCCTTCGCTCAGCTTGGTGCCGTCGATGAAATGCTCGCTGACCTGCTTCACGCTACGTCCGATGGCGAGATTGTTGTGGCCGGTGGCGACGATCAGATTGGCCCAGGTGATCGCGCCCTCCTCGTTCACTTTGTAGTGATGAATAAGAGTGCCACGAGGGGCTTCGATCATTCCCACGCCTTCCAGGGCGTTGACTCCGGCAGTGGCACGCACGTGGGTCTCGAGGATGCGAGTGTCATCGAGCAAAGATTGGATTTTCTCAAGAGCGTAGATGATCTCAATCAGCCGTGCATAGTGATACAGGAATGAGCTGTGAGCGACCGTCCCGAAGCGCTGATGGAATTCAGCGAATTCGGCATCGGCGAGAGGTGTGCCACATTGACTTGCGGCATTCAATCGGGCCAGCGGACCGACACGATACACGCCTTGGGGATAGCCCAGCGGCTTGAAGAACGGGGCTTTTAGATAGGATTCGCGGAGACTGGCTTCGCCGATCCATTCGGAATAGTCCTCGGCGGGGATGTAGTCTTCGACGGTAGCGCCGCCAGCGTCGCGGAAACGAAGGCCTCCGTCATAGAGCTGCAGGTTGCCTTTGTTATCGACCAGACCCGCATGCATGGTCGGGAAGGAACCGAAGAACTCGATCTCTTCTTTGTAATTGTCGATAGCTCCTTTGAAGAAGCGAATGGTGCGATCGGCAATCTGCCTGGCTGCGGGCAACTCGGCGAGAATACGGTCCCGCGTGGCGCTGGAGAGCGGTGCAGAGACACCTCCGGGAACGATCCATGACGGGTGTACTCGCTCCTGGGCGAGGCCCTCGATAATCATCAGACCGAACTTGCGCAACTCGATACCATCGCGCGCGAGTTCGGGATGTCCGGCAATGACTCCGAGAACGTTGCGGGTGGCAGGATCGGAGTCCATGCCGAGCAGGAAGTCCGGAGCAGAGAGATAGAAAAAGCTCAACGCGTGAGACTGCACAATCTGGGCGCAGTGCACGAGTTCGCGGAGCTTCCGTGCAGCTGGTGGAATGCGCACCGTCATGATGGAGTCGCAGGCCTTTGAGGAGGCGAGCAGATGGCTTATCGGGCAGATTCCGCAGATTCTCGCGGTAATGCCCGGCATCTCGTAAAACGGATGACCTTCGGTGAACTTTTCGAATCCACGCACCTGGGTGACGTGAAATTCCGTGTTGGCTACGTGTCCCTGATCGTCAAGCTGGATCGTGATCTTGGCGTGTCCTTCGATGCGGCTCACGGGTTCGATGGTGATGCGCTTCATGGCACGTTCCTTATCCGAATTTCACCTTCATGCTGGAATCGGGTTTCTTGTTGTCGAGCAGATCGTTGATGGCGCCAAGGATTGCCTTCGATGGAGGCGGGCAACCGGGAAGATACATATCGACTTTCACGTATTCGCGCAGTGGGCGTGCCTGCTTCAGCAAGGCTGGAACCCGGTCGGTCGGGATGACTTTCTTTTCGTCGGCGCCGTCAATGTAGACGCGCTGCAGCAGCTTTTGAACGGGAACCGAATTGCGCATAGCGGGAACATTGCCAGTGACGGCGCAATCTCCCAGTGAGATCAGAATGCTTGTCCGCTGGCGAATCTTTTGGATTTTGTTGAGATCGTCCTGCGAACTGACCGCACCCTCCACCAGCGTGACGTCGACGCCTTCGGGGAACTCCTGAGCATCGACGAGCGGCCCATAGACCAGGTCAATTTTGCGGCTGAGGGAAATAATGGCAGCGTCCATGTCGAGCAGAGACATATGGCAACCGGAGCAGCCGTCGAGCCAGACCGTCGCCACTTTGACTTTCTTCATACCTGTACTCCTCTGCGGTGCACCAGCGAGGTGACGGCATCGATTTTCTTAACCATCTCCTCGACTGCCCACCCTTTTTCCGCCAGCGCACCGGTGGGACAAGCGTGCACACATTTGCCACAACTGGTGCAACTGGTGGCTTTTCCCCACTTTTCATTCATTTCACTGACGATGCGGGCGTGAATGCCGCGTGACGTGAGTTCCCAAACATGAGCGCCCTCAAGTTCCGCGCACACGCGCACGCACCGCGTGCACAGAATGCAGCGGTTGTGGTCGAGGACGAAGCGGGGATGCGACATATCGATCGACAGTTTGGGAAAGTTATAAGCGAGGCCTACGGTGTTGATGCCGAACGTGGTGGCCATAGCCTGAAGCTCGCAATGTCCGTTCGAGACGCAGACAGCACATACGTGGTTGCGTTCGATGAGAAGCAGTTCCAGCGATATACGGCGATAGCGAGTCAGCTTCGGGGAGGTCGTCGTGACCGACATCCCTTCCTGGATCGGCGTAGTACAAGCGGGGAAAAGGCGTTCTGATCCGGAAACTTCGACCAGACAGATGCGGCAGGCGCCCACCGCGGTCAGGCCGTCAAGGTCGCAAAGGGTAGGAATGTATTTGCCATTGGCCTTCGCGGCCTGAAGGATGGTCTGGCCTTCCAGAGCAGTGATCAGCTCTCCGTCGATTCGAATCGATAATTTCTTTTGCGACAAGGTGCCTCCCTTCAGGGCACGAAGCTTAGCTTACGTTGACTGCCTTGACGTCGCAGCGCAGACAGCGACAGGTTTCGTCGAGGGCTTCCTCATGATTCAGGCCGGCTACGACTTCATCTTGCGTACGTGCGCGAGCCGATGCCGGCAAGGCTTGGCCCGAGTGACGCCGGTTGGGACTCGGTTCTTCAGGCGGTTCCTGCTCGTATTCAAACCGCGGATACAGACTCTGCCAGCGGTCCGTCTCCGTTAGTTGTAGATCGATGCTGCGGGCGGCCTGCTTCCCGAAAGCCATGGCATTGGAAACGTTAGAAGCGCCAGTGACCAGATCTCCGCCTGCATAGAATCGGGGACGGCTGGTCTCGAGGGTGAAGCGATTAACGTCGATCGTCCCACTTTCCTTGAGCACGAGTCCTGAGGCTCTTGCGAAGTCGAGATCGACGGTCTCTCCGATAGCGAAGATGACGGAATCGCAATCGAAGCGCTGGACTTCATCGGTCGCGATCGGTTTTCTACGTCCGGAAGAGTCGTACTCGCCGAGGCGGGTCTTCACGATTTCGATGGCTTTCACATTGCCCTTGGCGTCACCGACGACACGATGGGGCGCGGCGAGGAAGATGAACTTTGCTCCTTCGTCTCTTGCGGCTCGCGTCTCTTCTTCAATGGCCGGCATATCTTTGCGTTCGCGGCGATAGAAGACGGTGACGTCGCATCCCTTGCGGAGCGAAGTGCGGGCTGAGTCGATGGCGGCGTTGCCGCCGCCGATAACAGCGACCCGCCGACCGAGATTGATTTCCTGACCCGACGCGACTGCATCCAGGAAATTCAGAGCAGGGTAGACGCCTTTCAATTCCGTGCCCGACTGGTAGACCCAGGACTCTTTCCAGGTGCCGATCGAAAGGAAGATCATGTCGAAATGGTCGTCCAGATCGTTGAGCGCGATGTCGGCGCCCACGCGCGTGTTGAATGTGAATTTCACTCCGAGGCGTTCAATCAGTTCAATCTCGCGACGGAGAATCGCTTTCGGCAAACGATATTCGGGCAAAGCGAAACGAAGCATACCGCCGGCCTCCGCTTTGCTGTCGAAAACGCTGACATCGTGGCCGAGCATCGCAAGATAGAACGCCGCAGTGAGCCCCGCAGGGCCAGCACCCACGACGGCGATTTTGCGGCCGGTGGGCTCGAGCTTGCGGGAGATGATCGCCTTTATCATCGGTTCGTATTTCTCGGACGAAAAGATGGAATCGGCGATGAAGCGGTGAACCTCACGCATGTTCACGGCCTGGTCGAGGGTCTGGCGGCGGCAGCGGCTGTCGCACGGATGTTGGCATACGCGACCGGTGGAAGAAGGCAGTGGATTATCGAGAATGATAGAGAGAAAGGCCTCTTCCAGCCGCTCTTCCTTGTAGAGCTGCAGGAAGCGCGGGATGTTCATGTGAAGCGGGCAACTGTTCTCGCAGGGAGACAGCGCCAGTTCCTCGCAGACGCCCGCCGTGCAGCGGTTGGCAAGGATGTGATCTTCAAATTCATTGCGGAAGTGCCGAAGAGTCGTGAGCACTGGATTGGGCGCGGTCTGCCCCAGTCCGCAAAGAGAGCAGTCGCGGATGTAGCGGCTTAGCTCGTCCAGAATGTCAAGATGGTGTGCGGTTGCGGCGCCTTCGGTCACACGGTTCAGAATGCGCAGGCACTTGTTCAACCCGACCCGGCAGGGGATGCATTTGCCACACGACTCGGAGTGAGTGAACTCGATGAAATAGCGGGCGACGTCGACCATGCAATTGTCTTCATCCATCACGACCATGCCGCCGGAGCCCATGATGGATCCGAGTTGCGCCAGGTTCTCGTAGTCGACTGCGGTGTCGAACATATCCTGCGGAATACATCCACCCGAGGGGCCGCCGGTTTGAACGGCCTTGACCTGGCGTCCCCCGACGGCGCCTTCGCCGATGTCGTAAATGAAAGTCTTCAGCGATGTGCCCAGTGGCATCTCGACCAAGCCGGTATTTTTCACTTTGCCGACGAGAGAGAAGACCTTGGTTCCAGAGCTCTTGGGACTACCGGTTTCGGTGAACCAGGCTGGACCGCGCATCACGATGGGCGCGATGTTGTACCAAGTCTCGACGTTGTTAATATTCGTCGGCTTTCCCCAAAGTCCTTTCTGAGCAGGAAATGGCGGACGGGGACGAGGTCTGCCGGCTTCGCCTTCGAGCGAGGCAATCAGAGCAGTTTCCTCACCGCAGACGAATGCGCCCGCGCCTTCGACCAACTCGATATCGAACTTGAATCCGCGGCCGAGGATGTTCTCTCCCAAAAGTCCGTACTCGCGGGCCTGCTCGATGGCACGGTTGAGACGATGCACCGCCAGCGGATACTCGGCGCGCACATAGATGATTCCTTCGGTTGCGCCCATCACGTAGCCGCCGATGATCATGCCTTCAAGCAGCGAGTGAGGATCGCTCTCGATCTCGTTGCGGTTCATATAGGCGCCGGGATCGCCTTCGTCCGCGTTACAGATGATGTATTTGGGCTCAGCCTTGGCTTTGGCAAGGAATTCCCATTTGTTGCCGGTGAGGTAGCCGGCTCCGCCACGGCCGCGAAGCTTGGAAACTTTGATCTGTTCGATCACGCCGCCGGGGTTGGCATCGATGAGAACCTTGTAAAGGGCCTGATAGCCGCCGACGGCGATGTACTCCTCGATATCGTCAGGGTTGATGATCCCGCAATTGCGCAGAACGATTTTCTTCTGGCCTTTGAAGAATGTGACATCGTTCCACGATGGCACTTCCGGATATCCGGTCCCATAACGGACGTGCCCGGTAATGTGGTCCCACTCTTCGATCTTGCAATAGATAAGGTCGGGTGTGAGGTTGCTCTTCGTGATGTCGTGCAGGAGCCTTGCAGCATCGTTGGCCTGTACTCTCCGAAGAATGACCAGAGGGTTTCCAGGTAGCCGGACGCTGACCAGTGGTTCCTGGAAGCAGGCGCCAAAGCAGCCCACTGGGGCCAATACGAGATCATCGCCGCTCTGCTCGATTGCCTGTGAGAAGGCGTGAAACAGGCCTTCGGCACCATTGCCTCGGCCGCAGGTCCCCATCCCAATCGCTACCCGCGGAACCGAGGGAACAAGCTTGGCAAGCCCGGCTTCCCGCACAGCATTGAAGGCTCCGATATCCAAGATTCGAGGCATGTTTATTCTCCTGCCCGGATGGTTTCAATTTCGCGCTGTACGGTGCGCTCGGTGGCGTGTCCACAGATGCGGTGGTTCACTTCGACAACCGGGGCCATAGCGCACTGTCCAAAACAGGCGACGGTACGAACCGTGAACTGGCGGTCGGAGGTAGTGAGCAGTAGCTTATCTGCCTCATTCCCGTCAGTTTCCCCGTTATCGAGACCGAGTCCAAGCTCGAGCCGAGTTCCTTGCAACAGGTTGCGCGAACCGCGCGTGTGGCAAGCGGTGCCTCGGCAAATGCAGATGGTGTTCTCGCCTTGCGGTTGCAGATTGAAGAGCGCGTAGAAGGTGGCCACGCTGTAAATCCGGGACAACGGCACCTCCATCTTGGCAGCGATGTAGTGCAGCGTCTCGAGCGGAAGATACTTATAGCGATTTCTCTCTTGAGCGGCCTCAAGGATGCTAAGCAGCGCCCCTGGACGCGATCGCCGCGTTGCAACCAGCTTGTCAATAAATACTTGCTCGTCGGCGGGGATAGTTCCGGGCGAGGGTGTGGGCATGAACACTCCTCCAGCAGATGAACTTGCTTCACTTTTAATCTATCTGTTGGGAAACAAGATTCACTGTCGGTGCAAGCACAGAAAGGGGTGACAACAATCACAGGGGTTTTTGCATGTGAGTGGAATCACGTCAGGATGTGTAAGGAAATGCAGAAGATCGAATAGCGAGGATAACGCTGACTGCGCCGCCGTGATGACGAATCACACCGCCGATCTCACCCGTCCGCGGATCGCACTCGTTGCTTCGTAGACGAAAGTAGTCGAAAACAGCCGAACCGATTTCTATCGGTTCGAGAGCACGAAATTTACGGCCACAGCCTGATTCCCTCCGACCGTGACCGATTTCTCCCACGTTTTCGGCTGGGTGAAGACTGGACGTTCCACTTTGTGCTCGGTCAAAACGTCGAAGGCTTGCTCCTTGCCTACCATTCCCCATCCTTCATGCCACGCCACAATCTGGTAAGTACCGGGGGGGACATCGGTAAGTTCGAAGCGCCCACTCTCGTCTGTCACCGCATAATAAGGATGCGACGCCACTACCATTTCCGCGTTCATCCAGACATGGCCTCCATTGCAGCGGAGATTCACAAGCCCAGGTGTCGTCATGGTTCGTGTCGTAGGTTGGTCGGGGAACGGAAACGGCAGATTATAGCTTGCTGCTCCTTCCATGTGGATCGTGTGCAAAGTGGCGTCGGAACTCAGCATCGTTAGCACCTGGTTCTGGGGCACGAGAAGAATATGCGGAATATAACGGCAGTGCTTTTGATCGAGATGTCGCCGCTGCGGTGGCAGATCGAACGCTTTTCCGCTGGTGACATCTCTTAAGTAGACAACCGTATTAGCTACACCGCCTTCGGGGCCGATGATCAGGCGCTCGAGATCGGTTGTTTTCTTGCCTTCAGGATCGCAGATCTGAGAATCCTTGGTGATTGGCACCTCGAGGCTCCGGGGAACTGCACCCGCCCATTTCACGGTGCCTGAGATCGTGCCGCCGTCCACGACGTTGACGACTCTGTAGTCTTGTCCGAATGCGGGGATTACCGCGGAGAGAACTAGCGTGAACAACGTGACGCGGTGGCCCATACTACACTCCTTCAGGCCGGCGGTTCGTTAGGGGTCGTTGGCCGCCAAGCTAAACAATTGGCGATTTTGCTCCCGCGGGCGCACCGAACTTTTGGATCGACGTGCGAGCGGTCTAGCTGATATCCAACACGGGACCGTACAGGGAACGGTTGTGATTGGAATCACATTTACTTTGCGCCTGTCTGAATAAGGCCGTCGAGATTACGAAGGTGATGTAACCGTTGTGACTCCCAGTGTGGAGTGACGTCCTGGACCATGTCCTCACCAGCCCATTTCAGTTCTGGAGTCATTCGACTCTTCGACGAAATTGTAAGCAGCTTGGCTTCAGTCCTTACTATGATGGTTGAATGCGCAAGCGACAGGTTGAATGGAGAGACTGCTCCATGCGGGTGAGATCAAGCGGAGCGATTCCATGCTTAGCGTTCAGGCGATTGGTTCAGGCGGATAGGAGCCTCGTTGCCATGGCGCTACTGTGCCTCATTGCGGTCCACGGCCTCGGAATAGGTATGGCCCAGGATGCTGGCTCGGTGAGACGTTCTCAGATCATTCATAGTTTTCCGCTGACCATGTTCTACAACACTCCGGATCCGTTGCCGGCGGGGAAGCCCGGCGATTTGATCCGCTCAAGGGAGTTCGACCAATACGACTTGCCGGTGGACGTACTTGCCGTTCGGATTCTGTATCACTCGCGCTCGGCCAAAGGCGAAGATGTGGCAGCGTCCGGCGTAGTTTTATATCCGGACAAGAAGGCGCCTGCGGGCGGATGGCCCGTGATCGCATGGGCGCACGATCTGAATGGAGTGGCGCGTTCGTGTGCGCCGTCGCTGGCACGGAACCTGCGCAGCGGTTCGTTTCTAGCGATGTATGTTCGACTCGGCTATGCGGTTGTCGCCACGGACTACGTCGGACTGGGCACCACGCATCGAAATGCATTTGCGGACATGTCGTCGAATGCCTCGGACATAATCGATTCCGTACCAGCGGCGCGCGCCGCAGTGCCACAACTGGGTTCGCGCTGGATCGCGATGGGGACGGAGGAAGGCGGAACGGCGGCGCTGGGTGTAGCGGAACTGGAATACCAGCTCAAGGATCCTAACTACCTTGGAAGCATCACGATTTCGCGTTTGACTGACCTGCAGGATGTTTACGATTCTCCCGGCAGTCTCTCTTACAAATCGCCGTTGTTCTTGGCGTACGGAGTTCAGACGATATTCCCGCAGTTCCAGGCTGGGGACGTGCTGAACCCCAAAGTCCTTTCGTTTTACAGCCGGATTGGCGAGTCGTGTGAGGAGGGACGAGCGGAATCGGAGCCGACTGCAGCCGATATGCTGAAGCCTAACTGGAAGACGAATCCGCTGGTTCAGGAGTATTTCGAGCGGAACCGGCTCGGTCTCAAGCCGTCGCTCGCTCCATTGCTTGTGGTCAGAACTCAGGCCGACGCGGACAGCGCACCGGGAAAGAAAGTGATTAGCCGACTATGCAGCCAGGGGGATCGCGTTCAACTAGAGACGTATCCGGAGAGTGATCCTGGCAGCCTGATCGGAGATTCCGTACGAGACCAGATCCGCTGGATCGACGGAGTGTTTTCGGGCAGAGCGGTGCGCAACGATTGCGCTCCGGGCCATTAATCTGCCAATAAGTTTAGTGGCGGTACACCATCATGATGGCGAGCACGATCGGGAGATACAGCACCGAGGCATGAAGCAAACGGCTCGCGCTGATCTTCGACGCGGAACTCATCAGCCTGACGACGTAATAGAGCAGGAAGATCCCCGGCAAAAGCATCCCTACGAAGTAGAGAACTCCAGCACCGGAGAATGGCAGCATCGTGATTGCGATGAGGGCGAGAGTAAACAGCAGAATCTCGGCTCGAGTGAAATGGGCGTCCCGATCAAAGCTCGGCAGCATGTGATAGCCAGCACGAGAATAATCATCCCGGTACATCAATGCGATGGCCAGGAAGTGCGGGAACTGCCACAGAAACAGGAGACCGAACAAAAGCAAAGCCTGGCGATTGATCACTGCGCCCGCTCCAGCCCATCCAATGAGGGTGGGCATAGCTCCGGGGAAGGCTCCAATCATCGTGCATAGAGGAGTCTTTCGCTTCAGCGGCGTATAGATGAACAGATACGACAATAGAGTCGAAATGGCGAGCAAGGCTGAGAGCAAATTCACGGCAGCGGCGAGGTAGATACCGCCTGCGACGCTGAGGAGGATGCCAAAGATGAGCGCTTCGCGGCTGCTGATCCTCCCAGAGGGCAGCGGACGCATCGATGTGCGGCGCATTTGACCATCCCAAACTCGTTCCATCCACTGATTGAGGGTGGCTGTGCCGCTGGCTACCAGAAGCGTTCCCACCAGCGTGCTGACAAGCCCGCCGATTTTCAGAGGTCCGCGCGAGGCGAGATAGTAGCCTGCAGACGTAGTCATCAGGATGAGCAGGTTTACTTCGGGCTTCGTGAGAGTGTAGTAATCCCGGAGCCGGGACATTAAGGGTTTAAGATCAGCCATAGTTGCTTTGACGCTTGTGGTCGCCATTTTACCAGTCTTGGCCCGGCTCGTCGCTATCACGCCGGACCTGGTTCGTTCTGCGGTGCACGACAAGAATCAATCCTATCGATCCGATGGTTGGCGGAACAACCAGGATTAGGATCCCGCTGCGCAAAGCCTGGATCATTCTGGATCCAGAAGAAGCCGCCTGCGTGTAACAAAGCGCGCAACTCTGTGAGAAAGCCGGTACCGGCGCCAATAATGCCAGCAGCGAGAATCCTGCCAGGAGCAGTCCGCGCAACAGCGAAAGCGACTTGTTCTTCCAACGATTCATTGCTGGACCGCGCCCGGCTTAGTCTGAGAATACGGAGCGCCGACGTCCATGCGGTTGCTGTCGGTCCAGCCGTATTGCATAGCGAGCAGCACGAACCCGGTGAAGATTACCACAAAGAGCAGGAATCCCCGCTTTTCAGCCCACAGGTGCATGAAGAACATGATCGCCAGGCCAGCCTCGGCGACCGCTATGAATAGCATACGCGCAAACATAGCCGTCGTGTCGAGATTCAGCGTCGCAATATAGAACTGGAGGCCCGCAAGAATCAACAGGCAAATGTAGATCACGTAATACTTGCCAGCGCTGTCAGTGTAGGTTGCTTCTGGCGAATTCGGGTGCACATCAGGTGCGTCCATAGTCTCGTCTCCAGGATCGATCTCAATGCGCCATGTTCAAAAGATAGACGAACGGTACGACGAACATCCAGACCAGATCCACGAAGTGCCAGTACAGTCCGGCGGTTTCTAGATCTTCGGCGGTGCGGTGGCCAGCTTTCCAGCTAAGCCCGATGATGAGCAGGGCAATCACGCCGCCGGTAACGTGCAGAAGATGCAGGCCGGTGATGGAGAAGAAAGCAGAGCCGAACAGTCCGCTCCCCCATGGGTTGTGGGATAGAGTCATGCCCTCGTCGATCAGCGCCAGCCATTCACGAATGTGCAGAGCCGCGAAAACAATGCCCAGCACGGCCGTGATCATAGTCCAGCGAAAAGCACCCGCTCGATCTGCCGCCTTGGCCGCCCGCACGCCGAGGAGCATGGTCAAGCTGCTGGTGAGCAGGATGAATGTCATCAGCACGGCATTGGTCATGCTGTGGAACGGCCGTGGCCAGTCGGGGGTGCCGTTGCGCAGAAAGCCGTACGCGACCAGACATCCGGCGAAGGTAGCGGCGTCAGCGATGATGAACAGCCACATCGCCATTTTCTTGGCAGGGACGACAAACGGCTCGAGTCCCACCGTCATGCCGGGGGGATGATGCGAGTGTGCTGCCATTGTCATGTCTGCTTGGCTCACAAAGCCTCCTGTCAATTGGGTACTACAGTTTCATCCATAGCAACAAAAGCAGGTACACCCAAA
>Ga0209168_10000083_pt1 | contig 107648 bp, 89 predicted proteins | sample Coa_R1_FD_187156 | JGI IMG/M metagenome (GOLD analysis project Ga0209168, IMG submission 187156) | Surface soil microbial communities from Centralia Pennsylvania, which are recovering from an underground coalmine fire - Coalmine... | ecosystem: Environmental > Terrestrial > Soil > Unclassified...
GCCTTACGCTGTTTATCTCATTTATCGAGGCATCACGACCGTTGTGCCACCAGTCGGCTTGTATTCATAAAAGTTCGCAATTTCCTGCAGGTATTGAATCACTCGTTGCTCGTAGCCCTTCTTTACCGGATCGGTCAGCGCGTTTCTGGTTGCATTAGGATCGTTCGCCAGGTCAAAGAGAAAGCTCGAGGGTGGCGAGTCATAGGTGACGTACATGAATCTGCCGTTGTCCTCCAGCAGGCCATAGGCGGCGCGAGTATCGGACGCCAGAAACAGGTCGTTGCGTGGGTATTTCTGCAACTCTTCTCTGGTTTGCGTGAAAAGAGGATGCCCAAACAGCGGATTGATCTTGATCGGCCTGTGTCCCAACAGGTAATAAAGTGTTGGCGTGATGTCCGTAAGCGTCGAAATAGAGTCAGGATCAGAGGCCAGCCGGCCCTGCATCTTCTTTGGCAAATGGATCAGAAGAGGAACGCGCATCACCTCCGGGAAAATTATGCTCGAATGGCCGACTCGCCCGAGTTCTCCGGTGGCGTCACCGTGGTCCGCGCTGATGATAATGATGCTGTTATCGTAAAGTCCGTGCGATTTGAGATAGGCGAAGAAGCCTCCCAGAATCTCATCCACCTGGTGCAGCTCGAACGAAATTCGATTGCTAAATCCCGGCCGCGAGGTCCAGTTGCTGTTTTTCAAGAGTGGAAGGCGGTTGCGCGCCAGCTGGTGCACATTCTTGGGCTGCGCGTAAAAAAAGATTGGCCGGCTCGTGTCTGAACGGTTGTCTAAGATTGACTCCAGTTGATGCAAAGTGCCCGAAAGCTCGAACTCATTCCAGTTCTTCTCCAGATCAAGTTTAGTCAGATCGGGGTCCCTGGCCAGAATGAGGCGCAGGATCTCGTCATAACTCACGATCATCTGGTAGCCGTCAGTCTTCAGCAATTTCTCCAGGCTATCAACTCTGGAGAAGGGCTGCACATAGTGGGCATGCAACAGCAGACTGCCTGACCAGATGGCCGCTTCAGAAAGCGATGTGCCCGCATATTGGGTGTAGGTGCGCTTCTCGACCACGCAATCACGGGCAAAGGCATTCAAATTCGGAGTAAAGTCCACCCGGGAGTTGTACGGGCCCACGTAGTCCTGCCGCAGGGAATCGACAATAATCATGAAGATATTCGGCCGGTCTTCATGTGCGGGCACAAGTTGGTCAACCAGGTTCAGGTCGATCTTTGCCTCGGCATTCCGAATATTGGTGTATTGCCGCAAGGTACGGCAAAGATTGTCACAGGGTGCATTGCGGCTGCCGGAGAGCAGATGGAGGACAATTCCGAAGGAAACATCCTGGTTGGCATAGCTTTCCACCGTCCGGACGACATCACCCTCTGTCTTTCCCAATTGCTTAGCCCACAGAAATCCGGTTGCCGTCACCGCCCAGTAACAAAAGCCGCCGGCCAGCAGCACCGCAATGACTCCGGGCGCGGAGTACTTCTTGAGTTGGGGACGGAGGAGAAAGACGCAGATGCTGAACAGGATCCAGAGGAGCAGAGTAAAAGCAACTCGGACAACACCGTCCCAATCGTTGTCCCCTATCATCCCCGGAACAGTAAGCGCCAGAGACGCCAGGCATAAACACAGGGCATAAAGAAGCAGCCTTCGCTTGAATGGCGCGGGTTCTGTCATCTCCAGGAAGGGCCGCAAAACAGTGAGGCCCCAAAGAGTCAATGCGCCGCTAAAAACTATGGCAAAAAGGTATGCTGTCCAACCTCTAAAGGTGAGGGAGTCCTCGAGAAAGCGCACGCATGCAACTGCTAATCCGATGAAGACTAAAGAACCTGTCAGTAGGACCCGCGCGGGGCGGCGGACGCTTGTGAATCTGTACACGGCCAGCAGGATCAGGTTCGCGATAGAAAGAACCAGCAATGCAAACCACAGATAGGTAACTATCACGAAAATAGCAAGCTCCAGCCCACTGGCGGGCACAAGGAACAATTGCGAGTCGAGACGCCCTGGTGCGGCGGAGCCGGAGATCGAAAGCACGGCCACTACGATTGCCAGAAGAGCGGCGTTCGAGTACGAAAATAGAACACCTTGTGCGTTGCCGGACTCAGCCGTGAGGTCGCGCAAAACTTCCACGCCGGCCAGCAGCAATAAAGGCAACAGCGCAACCAGGCTCGCAATGTATGCCGTCCCATTGTTCTGGATGTTGGGCAGAAAATTTCGTGCTGTGAAAGCAATGCCCGTCAAGGCCAGGATCGTCCATGCTGCTGGAACAAGCGGCTTCCTTCTCTGTGGCCAATACGCAAAAATGGCGGCCGCAAACGCGAACCAGTAAAGCAGACTGTGATACCGGGCAAATGCAATCAGCCATCCATAGGGTGGCTCTTTAATCAGGAAGAAGTAGGTGTAAGGAATAGATGCCAGAAGGCAATAGAGTGACGTGAGCAAAAAGTAAGCTCCAAGGCAGAGCTTCACCAGGCTATAAATCCAGGATTTCATTGAATCTGACAACATCGTAAGCGTGCGGCCGCAATCAGGTAAAACACCAACGGGTGGTGTCCCGATGGCTTTGTGTGTTCCTTGCCTGCAGTAATCTCTATTTCTGGGCGGCGGCAAAAACAAAGTTGGCGCTGGCAGTTTCCTTGGCAGCCACTGTGATCTTTAAGGTCTGCTCGCCGAATTTTTCATGGATGGCCGCCAGCGTGTACTCTCCCGGAGGCAGATCCTTGATCTGAAATGACCCGTCGCCCGCGCTCACCGCAAAAAACGGATGTGGCAATACATTCACATACATCATCATCCACGGATGTTGGTTGCATTGCACGGGCATCATGATTTCAGGATGCTGAAAGGTCTTGACGATGGGCTGTCCTCGCGGCATCTGACTCTCATTCCAGGGATCGTTGTGCTGCGGCATGGGATGGATATTGTGTTCCGCGTTGTCATTGTTCATCACCTTCAGCAGCTGCCCCACCATCAGCCCGAGAACATGCGGAGCATAACGGCAACCTTTCTGGTCCAGCACCACGGGTTCACTGGGAGGAGCAAACGATGCCTGGCCCAACCCGCTTTTTACGTACACAAACACATTGGCCAGCTTGCCATTTTTTACCAGCACCACATCCGCTGTTTGCGGGTCGGGGGGGCACGCCGGATCCTGGCCCATGTCCAATGCCGGCAGCTTTGGCGCGAGGCCCTTGAAAGAGATGGTCCCGGAGATAGAACCCAGAGTGCTCTTGTCCACTGGAGCCGGGATATTCTGAGGCGCAGATGAGGCCACAGGTTGAGGCGCAGGAGATTGACTGCACCCCAATAGGAGGAGAGGAAGGAGAAATAGATAAAGAGAAGAGAAATGTTTCATTTTGTTTTTCAGTCACCATTCATGGGATCAATTCAATCTCAATTCTGGCAGCTACAGATGAAGCCGGAAGACACGAAATGCTCACAGGGCTGACTGTTGAGCGCTCACGGCTGAATGCTGTGTTTGTTCCATATTCTCAATCACCGCGTCCGTGAACTCTCCGGTGCTTGCTGTCCCACCCATATCGCGGGTGAGGTGAAGTTTTTCTTTGTAAGTTTTTTCCAGCGCGTCCTGGACTCTTTCAGCAGCTTCAATTTCATTCAAATGCCGCAACATCAAAATGGCTGATTGCAGCACTGCGGTTGGGTTGGCCAGACCTTTGCCGGCAATGTCCGGCGCGGAGCCGTGGACGGCCTCAAAGATGGCGCAGTGCTCGCCCAGGTTCGCCCCTGGAACCAGCCCCAGCCCGCCGACAAAGGCGGCGCACAGATCGGAGATGATGTCTCCATACAGATTTTCCATGACCAGAACGTCGTACTGGTAAGGATTGAGCACCAGTTGCATGCAGGTGTTGTCAATGATGTGTTCGCCGTACGTAATTTCCGGATATTCCTGGGCCACATCGCGGCAGCAGCGCAGAAATAGCCCGTCGCTCATCTTCATGATGTTGGCTTTGTGAATGGCGTGGATGCGCTTACGCTTTTCCCGGCGCGCATACGAGAATGCAAACCGCGCAATGCGGGTGGATGCCTTCTCGGTAATGATCTTCAGAGCCTCCACTACGCCAGGCACAACTTCATGCTCAATGCCTGAATACTCGCCTTCAGTATTTTCGCGCACAATCACCAGATCAACGCTGGGATACCGCGTGGGCAGGGACGGCAGATTGCGGATCGGGCGGAAGTTGGCATATAGCTCAAATTTCTTTCTCAAAGCCACGTTGATGCTGGCAAACCCTCCGCCTATGGGGGTCGTGACGGGGCCCTTGAGGCCGACACCGGTGCGTTCAACCGACTGAACCAGCTCTTTGGGCATGTACTCGCGGTATTTCTCAAATGCTTCTGCCCCGGCGATTACCTTTTCCCAGTCAATTTTGACGCCCGCTGCTTCCAGGATGCGGACCGTGGCGCCGGTGACCTCCGGACCGATGCCGTCTCCCGGAATGAGTGTGACTTTGTGTGTCATTAAACTCCTGATTTACTTGTGCTGGATTTTGCCTTGGCCGGCTTGGCTTTTTCGTCTTTGACGGCCAGCAGATGTTCCCACGCGGAGCGGAATTCATCTACGTCCTTGAAATCGCGATACACCGAGGCAAAACGGATGTAGGCAACTTTGTCAATCTGCTTGAGCTGGTCCATGATAAGTTCGCCGATTTCACTTGCCGTACGCTCACGTTCTGGTGAATCCACCACAAACTGCTCCACGTCATTCACGATCTGTTCCATTTTGCCCATGGAAATAGGCCGTTTCTGGCACGCGTGCAGCAGTCCCGCCAGCACCTTCTGGCGCTCAAATTTTTCCCGCCGTCCGTCTTTTTTCACAACCATGTACGGGATTTCGTCAATGCGTTCGTACGTAGTAAAGCGCTTCTCGCACTTTAAACACTCGCGCCGCCGGCGGATGGATTCGCCTTCTTTGCTCTCGCGCGAGTCCACCACCTTGTCATTTTCGAACCCGCAAAAAGGACATTTCATTTGTGTACAGGCCTGGATGGGGCTGGTTTTGATTTTAACAAAGGAATTAGGTCATCGGGTCGGATGATGCCTGATTCCTAGTTCGCCCACTTACCAGGGCCAGAGTCTTGCTCCTGAGACGCAGGGTTTGGCGACGAGCAATTTTCCGATGATCCGGTGACCGGATGCTCCGATAACCCGATCTCTTCTTCGCTCTGTTCCTCTAGCCGGGTTAGTGAAACATGCTCCCGGTGGGCCAGAAACAGACCTGCCGGTATTACAGACATGAAAGTCACCAGCCAAAGCATCATTCCGCAACTGGTGGAAAGCTCGGGTGAAAGCGCAAAAACTCCGTGCAGGACTCCGATGGTTGCTAATTGCGAACCCCCGCCCACTACAGGTAACTGAAGCACCCCGCCCACCACGCTGGCCGCAGTGAGCAGGAGCACATTGGAGAGAGTCATCTGCGCATGGCGGTGGATGTGATAGGCATTGGTGACGGCCACATAGGACAGCCCGATGATCAGCCAGATCATTAGGGAAAGACCGCTTAGCTGAGCAAAGGATTTTAAGTCCTTGATGGTGTTCAATCCCTCCCCAAAAGCCTGCACGCGGCGGGAAATGGCCTTGGCTGCACGCTCCGAAATGCCGGCCGTCAGCCGATGCGAAAACTGCGCTACGCGGGCAGGATTCTTTCTAACGGAATAGGCAAACAGCGCGGCCATTGTTACCCCTGCCAGTAAAATCAGGCCGGAGATCTGAAAATCGAAGAATGCTCTTGGAGAATTTATGAAACCAGGCAGTTTTTTCAAATTAGGCCCTGCAATCAGGATGTTCAGCGCCATGATCAAGCTAAAGGCCCCGGAGTCGAAGATCCGCTCCACCGTCCAGACGGCCACCTGGGAGGACATGCTCAAGCCTTCCTTGCGCGCAATCAGATAAGGACGAATGAATTCTCCCGGGCGTCCCAGCAGCGCTAATCCGGTAAAGCCGATCATGGTGGGTGCGACGAGCCGGGCAGCCTGGGCTTCGCAAACCGGACGAAGCAGGATTTTCCAGCGCACAGCGCGAAGAAAATAATCGGCGTAAATGAGTGCGGTGCCGGTAAGCAGATAGATAACGCTGGTTCCCCGGGTGACATCCCAGAATTTTTGCCAGTCGAACTTGCGCCACGTCCTCACCTGAAGATATATGAGTGCGGCCAGCGCCAGCAGCACCAGCGCTGAAATGAAGAGTTTCTTCTTGCTCATCGGTTGGTTAGAAGTGTAAAGCCTTTTGGCAAAAGTTGCCCCTGGAATAGAGTCAAGCGCCCTGAAGCAGCCTGGTGTTGCATGTCTGGTCGTAACCTTCCATGTCTCGTGTCAGCCCGAGGTTTTGCTATGAGGAAGATGACTTATTTCGCTTCCGCGGGGGGCTGGGATGCGGAAAGACTGGCTTGCTGTGCTTGCGCGCTCGTGTGTGCTTTTCGCTGACTGGCTGTTTTGCGAGTTCCACTTTTGCTGGTGGCCTTCTTTTCCGGCGCCGACGCCGCCGTGGTCAGGTTTTTCTGTTTGGCTTTCTTGGCATTAAAATCTCGGACGATTCGTGCGATATACAACTTGGTCTCACGGTATGGCGGTACGCCATGGTATTGCTGCACCCGCTGCGGTCCGGCGTTGTACGCGGCCAGCGCCCTGATGGGATCGTTGTTATAAAGGTCGAGCAGCTCGCTCAGATACGCTGTGCCTGCTTCCACGTTTGCCTTGGGATCAAAAGGATCGCTCACGCCCAACTGCGCTGCTGTTCCCGGCATGAGTTGCATCAGGCCCTGCGCCCCTTTGGGCGAGACCGCACGTGGGTAGAAATTGCTTTCCGCCTTGATTACGCTGCTGACAAAATCCGGGTCAATCTGGCGCCGGGCACTGGCTTCGCGCACCACCTGGTCCAGATCAACACTGGTCTTGGGTGCGACTGTCTGTGCCGCTGGAACCACGCCGGCAGCCCGTGGCGCTTGTGGGGTCTCCTCCACCTTTGGCGGCGGAGTCTCTTCCACTTCAAAAGAAGCAATTTGTTGCGTGGGAATATCTACGTAGCCTTCCGCGGTGTAGAGCCGGGTAATATCACCCTTCTGCTCCCTGCGCTGGTGCCGGATAGAAAATCCATTGCGCAGCACCGCTACCTCCGCGCCCAGAGCAGAGAGCTGGGCAGCGAGCAGAAGCGAGGCAATCGTCACTGATCTTGGGAACCTGAACACCAGTCTCTATTTAACCTCAATTGAAGGCTGAAAACCAGCCTGAAGGACCTCTTCCAAGGCAGCCGCTACTCCGCTTTCCGCATTGCTGGCCGTTACCCGCCAGCCGCCCTGCCTCAATTCTTCAGATGCATTTCCCATAATCACCGGAAGTCCTGCAAATTCAAGCATTTCCAGGTCATTGTAATTGTCCCCAATAGCCATGATCTGCTCCCTGGGAATGCTGTGCCGCTCAGCCCACCGGCGCAAGGCGTGTCCTTTGGTGCAGTCCCGGTTGAGAATGTCCAGGATGCACAGGTCCCGGGAGTCGTATTGCGTCCGCAGCACGCTGATCTGATCCAGGAACTTGGCTTGGCTCAGGCGCTCCTGCGCCGCTTTCATGCGCTCTAGCGCTCCACAATACATAGCTTGGATGGGATCTTCGGTCAGCGCATCCTCCAGCGGGGAGACATACTGAATGTGGGCCGAGTTCTTCTCGATCCAGCGGGAGATGCTCCGGTTCAGCGTGTGCTCTCTCTCCAGGATCAAAGCATCGTGTCCCTGGCGGTCAAAGGTGAGCACGGCGTTAGGGCGAAACTCATCCATATGGGCAATAAGCTTGCGGGCCGTGGTGGCGGGGAGGCGGTCGGTGTAAAAAGTCTCTCCATCGCTGGAACGGACCAACGCTCCGTTGGAGGTGATCAGCCATACCGGGATTCCCAGCTCGTGGACCACAGGAAGGGCATAGTCATGGCGGCGGCCAGTGGCCAGCATGATGTCGATACCTGCCTGGTGCGCCGCGCGAAGAGCAGCCAGATTCCGCTGTGAGATCTGAAACTGCGGATCCAGCAGCGTGCCATCGATATCAATTGCTACCAGGCGAATCGAAGGGGTCACGAATCAATTGTATCGTGTACCGCGAAAGCTCTTACTTCCGTCCGTATTGTTAAAGATTTCCAATTCTGGCAATCCAATCGGCCGTGATGAATGTAAGGTGATGAGGCCAATTTGGCTCGCCAATCATCTATACTGGCCGCTCCAAAAGGAAAGCCAACGAATGTGCAGCCTCCGAGCCGATAGATTCCGCCGCGTAATAATTGTCGTTTTTTTACTCTTCCCCGTATCATTTTTCGCCCAGAAAGCCGCCAGTTCAGGGCGCAGCGCGCAAACCGCTTCCGAGCGGCGCACCGAGCTTGGCCTGGAGGTGGCGCGCAAAGATCCCCTTGCCCTGCGGGCCTTCCTGGTAACCATGCCGAAGGGTGCTGACTTGCACAATCACTTGAGTGGCGCCGTCTATGCGGAATCTTTTATTCGCGCCGCTGCCGAAGACAATCTCTGCGTGGATACATCTTCCAACTCCTTCGCCAGGCCGCAATCCATGTCGGACTCAACACCGCCGCAGCCCGTCTGCGGTGAGGGCAAAGTCCCGGCAGCCCAGGCGTTCAAGGACCAGCATCTCTATGACGCATTGGTAGACTCCTTTTCCATGCGCGGCTTTGTGGCCTCAGCAGGAGTTACCGGTCATGACCATTTCTTCGATACCTTCGGCAAGTTCGGCGGCACCGACCCTCGCCATACTGGCGAGTGGCTCGACGAAGTTGCCACCCGCGCGGAGGGCCAAAACGAACAGTATCTGGAACTGATGTCCAACCCCACCGTGAGCCACCTCTCCGCAATCGTCAAGGAAGTGGGTTGGCGTGACGATTTCAAACAACTGCGCGACGAATTGCTGGCTCACGGCTTGCGGGATGACGTCCCTCCTGCGCATGCCTACTGGGACAGGGCCGAGGCCACGCGTCGTCAGCGTGAACATTGTGGCGCTTCCGATGAACTTCCAGCTTGCCGGGTGCAGGAGCGCTACGTCTTTCAGGTTTCCCGGGGCAATCCCAAGGAAATGGTGTTTGCTCAGGCGTTGCTTGGATTTGAGATCGCCTCGTCCGATCCCCGCGTTGTGGCCATCAATTTTGTTCAGGGCGAGGACGGCTACACCTCCATGTCTGACTATGCGCTCCAGATGCGCATGGTGGGATTCCTGCACGATCTTTATCCCAAAGTCCACATTAGCCTGCATGCGGGCGAGCTTGCGCCGGGTCTGGTCCCGCCCAACGGTCTTTGCTGCCACATCCGTCTCGCTGTAGAAGAGGCGCACGCGGAGCGCATCGGTCACGGCGTGGACGTAATGTATGAGGACCATCCTCACGAGCTATTGAAGGAAATGAGCGCCAAACACGTGATGGTTGAGGTCAACCTGACAAGCAATGACGTGATTCTGGGCATCAGCGGCAAAGATCACCCCTTTTCTATCTATCGCCAGTTCCACGTCCCCGTAGCCTTCTCCACGGACGATGAAGGTGTTTCCCGCATCGATCTCACGCACGAATACGTTCGCGCCGTTCAGACCTACGGTCTCAGCTACGGTGACCTCAAACAGATGGTCCGCGCCAGCCTGGAGCATAGCTTTTTGCCCGGCGCCAGCCTGTGGCGCGAGCCGGACGTCTTTGCCCGCTTCGTCAGTCCTTGTTCGGGCGATGCGCCGGGCGCGGAGAAGCCGTCATCTTCCTGTGCAGGTTTTCTCAAATCCAGTGAAAGAGCGCAACAGCAGTGGGAACTGGAAAGACGTTTTCGGCTATGGGAAGCGGGGCATTGAGTCGGTCAGTTGGATTCGCGGGGCGCTGAGAGCGTGGAAACCATGCGAGCGACTAAGATTTGCGGACTCATTCAAAGAGCGCGTTCGGCAGAAGGCAATTGTGAAGGGATAAAAATGCTCATTGCCGTCCCCGGCTTTGCCCCACTTCGGCTGCGAAAGTGAATGTTGCCTCCATTTTTTTCCAACAGATCTTTTGTCACCCAGAGGCCCAGTCCGGTTCCAACTTCCTTCTTGGTAGTAAAAAACGGAGTAAAAACCTTCTGTTGATTCTCTGCGGGTATTCCGATTCCGTTGTCTGCTATCGTCACGCGAATTCCATCCACACCGGTGCGAACATGCCGTGAAGCTCGCGCGCGAATCACGATCTTGCCGCCCTCTCTGGAGGCATCGATTGCATTGGATATCAGGTTCGACAGGATCTGCTTGAACTCTCCCCGCAAGGTATAAACCGTCAGGTTCGGCTGGATTTCCTTTGCGACAATCAACCCTCTGTATTTGAACTTATTCTCGTAAATGGTCAGTACATCTTCAATGGCGCTGGGAATAACAAGTCGTGCTGGTTGAGAATTGTCCCGATAGAAACCCAGCGTTTGCTGAGCAATATGAGATACCCGCGCCAGTTCCCGGTCCGCGCGCTCCAGGTAGTGCCTGATCTGTTCCGGCAGATCAGGTTGTCGCTTGGCTAAATAAATAAAGTTCGTGACTGCTTCCAGGGGATTGTTGATTTCATGCGCGACTGTTGCCGCCAGGCGGCCCACAGCGGCCAGTTTCTCAGTGATATGAAAAGCCTCTTCCAGCTTTTTTTGCTGCGTAATGTTGCGCACAATCTTCGCCACGCCAATGATCTGTCCCGCCGGATCCCTTACCGGCGAGATTGTCAAAGAGACATTGATCCGTTCTCCGTTTTTCTTCATTCTTATCGTTTCAAAATGCTCGATTCTTTGGCCTGCCTTTATTGTGGCCAGGATCCGCGGTTCATCATCCAGCAGCTCCGGAGGAATAAGAAGGGTAATGGGCTGCCCCACAATCTCGCGGGCTTGATAACCGAACATGTGTTCGGCGGCCTTGTTCCAACTGGTCACCACGCCGTTCAGGTCCTTGCTGGCAATGGCATCATCGGAAGATTCAACGATAGCCGCTAACAATTGAGACCCTTGTTCCGCCTTTTTGCGTTCGAGAATCTCACTTTCCAATGCTTGTGCCTTTTGTTGCAGAAAGATAATGCTGCGGCGGCGCTCCTCATCACTGACCAAAATCGTGTAACCCTCGGCAGGAACGGCATGGGAATGTTCTGAACAGATCTTCTGGATGGACGCGCCGTCTTCCTCTTGCGAAAAGAAACTCATTGGGTAGGCGCAATGCAATTGAAAAGAATGCATCTGGGTCAGTTCGTTCCAGAGTTGCTCCAATCGAATGGCAGCATCGGACTTACCCTCCGCCCACAACAGGGCGACCATTTCGCCAAAAGCCGCAACCCGTGGACGTTCAGCCTGAGCTGTAATACCGAGATGCGTAATGACGGTACCCATCACGCGTGAGAACCGGGCCGCATCTGGCCAGCCATCCACCATGAATTTTGATAAAGTTTCAGCTGCGTCCAGGGAGAGATACCGGCCCTGCTGGATGGCGGGCGTAAGATCCAGGCCCCGCCGCGTCAACCGCTGCTTAAGTCCTTCTCGGTGGGCCTTGGTGGCAATGACAAGGGCCGAGTCGCCGGCTAAAATCGCGGCGCCAATGAACCCGGTTAATCCATCGAGCAGGAAGGCATCATCTTCATAAAACTGAACGCTGTGCCCGTGAGAACGAGGCGCATCCCAACTCACCACGGCGACTGAGGCGCTGATCGAAGGTTGTGTCTCGATTGTACTCATTGTGCCCCCGGATGCCCCCTGATCAGAGGGATTCCAGACAAATTCTAGCCTGACAGTTCATTCTTGCATGAAATGCGTCTCTGGCCTGCAAGTCTAAGGTAAAAAAGGTCTTAAGAAGCCGAGACGCAGTGACTGTTCCTTTCACAGATGCCGTTCGTGACAGCAACAGTTGCTTGGAAGAGGCTTTTGCCGGAGGCGCAATCAGTTTTTACAGCCCGAATTATGCCGCCGACGTTAAGGACTGCTCGAGTTTGAGAAGAAGTGCCTCAGGATGCAGCGGTTTGGGAAGGAGTTCAAAACGATGCCCTAGCGCTGTAAATGTTGGTGCAAAACTCTGCGCGAGCATCGCCGTGGCGGCTTGGCCCGAGAATAGGAGGAGCCGACAATCCGGGCATTTTTGTTTCACCAGCAACGCCAGTTCAAAACCATTCAGGCCGGGCATAAGCACGTCGGTCAGGAGTACGTTGGGACAAAATTGCGCGGTTTTGTCGAGAGCCTCCAGTCCGGAACTTGCAGAGCGAACCTCGTATCCTGCGGACTGAAGGATTTCCGCCAGACTATCGAGAATGGCCTTCTCATCATCGACGAGAAGAATCCTTATCGGCATGATTCGGAAGTACTCCTAAGACTCGGAGGCAGAATACCTTAGCGGGGTTGCGTCCAGCAACTTGCGGTTGGAGGTCGCCCGAACATAAAAACCAGCGCATTCGCCGCTATGAGAGAAGATGAAACCCGGTAATGCGATGTTAGCGCGAGGCCCCTGGATGTTTCTTCTACCTGATGTGCTCTAGCGCGTCATTAACCGCGTTTGGATCAGGCTTGCACTCGTGCCGCTCGAAATCTGATTGGAGCTGCTCTTTCGCTTTTTCGGCATCCACAAGAAATTCCTGGCGCGTCCGAAACATCAGCTTGCAGACATCGCAATACGCGGTGCTTGGGGTCGCGCCAATGAATCTTGCGATCTGGAGATTACGCTCCGGCATGCATCCATGATTGCAGGCCATGGTGGGAGAGTCAAACTGTGTTTCGGCCGTGCTCTTGCTGCCCGCATTCATGATCTGCTCGTTTGCAATTCCGGCGGGATCGCTCTGGGGCCGACTTGGGCGCCGCAGTAAGCGCACTTCTTCCAGCTTGGCTCAATCGAACGCCTGCAGCCCGGGCAGACAGGGCACAATTCACCGCCGCATTGCGGACAAAACACGAAGGTGGTGCGTCCCGGCATACCGCACTGCGCACAGCGGACCAGCAGTGGGTCACGCAGCACAAAGTACAAGATAATGCCAATCGTGTTGGGGACAAAGACCGCCAGCAAGGTCCACATTACATAGCGCATGCCGCGCCGCCGGGCATCGGCGTTGATGTAGCCGATCAGCAGTATCCAGATCAAGATGAGCACTGCGGGCCAAAGGGAAAACAGCAACTGTCCGATCGGAGGCCAGTGACGTAATCTCGGGTCACGTGGAATGGCCACAAGGTACAGACACAAGAACATTCCCACTGATCCCAGGACAGCCAGGAACCAGGCGATTGGGGAGATGATGCGAACTTCTTCAGAAAACCGATTCATACAGTCCTGCCTTCCTGCTGATACCGCCTGCCGAGAAATGCAGCAACCACGCCTGTCGCCAGCCATGCCAGAACGGAATAAACAATCCATGCCAGAGTGATATTGCTGAAAGGAATATCCAGCCACTGCACCAGCTTATCGCCCACCAGTTGCAGCACCGGCCAACTCAGCAGGGTGATCGCCCATGCGAACAGAATGAGGCATCCCAGGACCACTTGGTCCCAACGGTGTTCTGTGCGAACCGCCGCCTGGTTGGCTAGTTGTCGGCGCGTGCGCTCGACCAATCCTGCTGGCGCCTCCGGCGTTGGCAGCTCACGCAGTGCGCCGGTCATCTGCTGCCAGCCTTCGAATTCGGCCTTACAGGTTGTGCAACTGCGTAAATGCTCTTGTACTCGCCGCTGCTCGTCGGCATCCAGTGCACCGGCAGCCGCCAGCGTCAAGAGATCACGAATTTCAGTGTGTTCGTTCATATTTGAGTCCCAATTTCTAATTTCTTCCCCAGCACTCGCCGCAAACCTTTCAACCCGCGATGAAGCCGCGTTTTCACCGTGGAGAGCGGGACCACCAGTACAGTTGCAATCTCCTCCAGTTTCATCTCTTCTTCAAAGCGCAAAGTGAGCACTTCGCGGTACACAACGGGCAACTCGGTCATTGCCTCGGCCAGCCATTCCTTCTGCTCGTGGGCCAGCAATCTCTCCAGTGCGCTCGGGCCTGTCCCCGGCAGGAGTTCCTCGCGGCTCTGGCCGGACGGGAGTGGCTCATCCAGGCTTTCTGGCCGGTAGCGCCTGAGATAATCAATCGCCAGGTTGTGGGCGACCGAAAAGAGCCATGCCTCAAAACTGCGTTGCGGATCATAACTCCTGATTCGCTCCATCACGCGAATCCATGTTTGTTGAAAAAGATCTTCTGCCGTACCCGGCTGCTTTACCAGACGCAACAGGTAGCGATAGAGACGGTTCTGATAACGCTCCACCAGGACTGTGAGCGCGTCAAGATCGCCACCGCGCAGCCGGGTTAACTCGCTCTCAAAGCCCACCGGAGCTCCAAACGCCAACGCCATCACTGGGTCCATCATAATTCCCGCGTTGTATACGGTTGAGAACGGAGAAAAGACTCAGGGGAAAATATTATTGATATTGAAGGAGTTATGCTTGTTATTCAGCTTACTTGGTGACAGGGGTTAGCTTCGATCTGGCAGATATCTTGTCTTTGGCTCCGGCTTTTTTCAGTGCTTGAAAGAACCGTTCATTTTGCTCCGGGGTGCCGATCGTCACGCGGATGGCGTTGTCTATGCCCCAGGGAACCAGCGAACGCACGATCACGCCCTCATCCTGGATGCGAGCACTCACCACGTCAGCATTTTCGCTGGTTTCAAAATAGATGAAGTTGGCGCTGGTCGGAATCGCGCGCATGCCCAACTCGGTGAAGCGTTCCATCAGCCAGGCAGCGCCCGCGGCGTTGTTCTCCAAAGTCCTGCGCACGTGCTCCTCGTCCCGGATAGCAGCCAGACCGGCCGCTTCAGCCAGGGCAGAGATGGAAAATGAGCTGCGCACGCGAGCCAGATATCGCAACACCTCCGGATGTCCACAGGCATAGCCCAGACGCACACCGGCCAGGCCATAGGCCTTGGAGAATGTTCGCAGCACAACCACATTCATCCGCCCCGAGCGGACGTAGTCAAAGGACCGCGACCAGCTCATGCGCTGCAAGTCGGCGAAGTACTGCGCGAAATCGCTATATGCTTCATCCAGCACCACCAGCACATGCTCAGGCACCCGCCGCAAGAACGCCTCAGTTGCGTCAGCGTCAAACATGGTCCCGGTGGGGTTGTTGGGATTCGCGAGAATGACCAGCCGGGTATTGTCATGGATGGCGGCCGCGATGGCGTCCAGATCGTAGCCATCATTCTTGGTTGGAATGGTTACATATTTCCCCCCCGAGGCCCCCACCGCGATCGGATAAATGATGAAGGAGCGCTCACTGCTGATGCAACTCAGCCCCGGCCGCAGAAGAATGTGAGCCAGCATATGCAGCAGCGGCGTGGAACCATCCGCCACTAAGACTTGCTCGGGCGCCAGAGTGTGGCGTGCAGCCAATGCCAGGCGTAAATCTGTAGCGTCTGTATCAGGATAGAAGTTTACTTCGGCGGCCCTGTCTCGCATGGCTTGCAGAGCCAGGGGCGAGGGCCCCAGAGGATTCTCGTTGGACGCCATCTTGATCATGGCTAACCCTGATTCCCTCTGCGCTTGCCGGATAGGCTTGCCAGGAACATAAGCGCCTACCTTGCGCAGGTGCGGCGGGATGAGATCAAGAATGTTCATCGGGTAGCGGTTGATTACTTAGTGTAGCGATTAGCAAAGCCAAAAGCTAAGAGCCACAAGCGAACAGCCAAAAATGTATAGCGATGGCACAGACTGGCACAGACAATGGTTCAACGTTTCTTTCGGAATCCGGACTTTCTGATGCCCGCGGTCCTCAAGGCGCGCTCGGTTTTTGCGCGTGGTGGGGTGGTGGCGCCCCGATGTCCCGATGCCCCGGTGACCCGATCTTTCTTCTCGGTCCGTCCATTAAGTTCGTTGCGTCCGCGTGATAAGGTTTCCACCTCTCGCGGTGTAAGCTCACGGAATTGGCCAGGTTCCACATCGAGTGCCAGAGGGCCATAGCGCACGCGCTTGATTTTTTCCACGTGATGGCCAATCTCTTCAAACATGCGGCGGATCTGGCGGTTGCGTCCCTCTATCAGAGTCACCTCATACCAGGGATTCTCTGCTTCTTTCATGAGACGAATCTGCGCCGGCGCCGTCTGCACGGATTTCACGCGGGCATCCCTGGCGTGTCCAGCCTTACGCTGGTTAGGATATGGCCTGCTGCCTATGCGAATGCCGCGCCGCAGCTTGTCGATATCTGCTTCATTGGCGCGGCCGCTGATCTTGACCAGATAAGTCTTGGGGACGTGCGCTGAGGCGCGAGTCAGCTTGTTGGCCAGTTCTCCATCGTTGGTGAGCAGCAGCAGGCCCTCGCTGGAATAGTCGAGCCGTCCCACGGGATAGATGCGCTCCCCAACATTGCGCAGTAGAGACATCACGGTGGGGCGCCCTTCAGGATCGGAAGTGCTGGTAACGTAACCCTTGGGCTTGTTCAGCAGAAGATATTTGTGGCGCTCCGGACCGTGCAGCAGTTTGCCATCAACCTTGATATGGTCACGCTCCGGATCGGCCTTGCTGCCCAGTTCAGAGATGACCTGGCCATTCACAGTGACCCGTCCCTGGCTGATCAGTTCTTCCGCCTTGCGCCGCGACGTAATCCCGGCAGCAGCAATAATTTTCTGGAGTCTCTCCATAAATTAAAACACACTCAGCAGGCAGCACTCAGCCAAAGAACCAGAAGTTAACAAATCAAAAATCACAAATCCGAAATCACAAAATGCGTTTTTCATCCTCCCTCGCTCTCGGATGCAATTTGTCCGGCTGCCTCCTCATCGGTTTTGTCGTGCAGCGGATCGGATGACACAGTCGGCTCGGTAACATTCTGCGGGACCTCGGCTTTGTCCTCAGCCATTTGTTCGATCCCTGCATCCTCTGGAACTTCGGGAACGCCCGTTGCGTCGGCGACGGGGGCATTGCGCCCGGCAAACAACTCCTCCTGCCCGTCATCGCTCACCAGTTTCTCAAATTCCTCCACGCTGGGAAGCTCATGCAGGTCCTTCAATCCGAAACGCATGAGGAAATCTTTGGTGGTCCTGTACAGCATGGGACGGCCTACCACGGCCTTCCGTCCCGCGGTTGTAATGAGTTTGCGGTCGATCAGGGTGCCGATCACTCCGCTGGCATCCACGCCGCGAATCTCGCTGATTTCCGGTACCGTCACCGGCTGCTTGTATGCGATTACCGCCAGCGTCTCCAGGGCTTGCAAGGAAAGGCGGATTGGCGGCTTGAGGCTCTTGGCAAACGCGCGCACCACGTCATGATGCTCAGGCTTGGTGGACATGCGATAGCCGCCCGCCACTTGGCGGATCTCAATTCCATGGCTTTCGCTCGCATACTCCGCCGTTAGCTCGTCCAGGATCGGTTTCAATAGCGCGCGCAGTTCGGCCTTCTCTGATTTTTCCTGGGAGGAGCGCTTGCTCCCGGAGGGCGGAGTCTGGCTCTCAACCGCGCCAAGGTGCGCCTCTGCCTGCTCCTCGGCAGGCCGCGACAGCTCTGCCTCGGTATCCGATTGGGACACGCCGGTATTCTTAAGCGCCAGCAGGTCATCTCTCAACAGCGCCGCAAGCTGGTCCACGCTGATCGGCTCTTCCGCCGCATAAATCAAAGCTTCAAGTTTGGGTTTGATGGCCATCAGTATTTAAGTACTAACTACTGCCTTATCTCCAATCATCTTTCACTGCCGCGCCTCCGCCCAGCACAGCTTCAAACATTTCGTGCTTCTTGATCAGAATGTCGGAAAAAACTTTGTCCTGGCGCAAAATCACCGCCTGCAAGCGCACCAGCTCCAACAGGGCGAGAAATGCTGAGATCAAGGCGTTGCGCGTGTGGACGTGTTGAAGAAGTCGCTTGAGCCGGATGGGATGGTCTTCCATCAGCAGCCGCCGGCGGAAGAAGTCAACCATCTGCGCCACAGTGACCGTCTCTTCATCCACTTGTAGCACAGGACGGCTCTTGGCGCGCTCCAGGATTTGCTGGAAGGTGCGTACCAGGTCGACCATGTCTACCACCAGGTCAGCCTCCGCGCCTTCATCCGCTTTGAATTCTTTGAGCGATGGGTTGCTGACTACCGCGTCTTCGATCTGCTGCTTCTGCAAGAGCATCTGGGCGGCGTTCTTGTATTTTTCATGTTCCAGCAGCCGCTGTACCAGCTCGTCCCGCGGATCTTCCTGCTGGTCCCCTGGCAGGTCCGGGTCGCGTGGCAGCAGCATCTTGCTCTTGATGTGAATGAGCAGGGAAGCCATGTAGATGAACTCCGCCGCTACGTTCACATCAAGCTGCTTGAGATTTTCCACGTACCCCAGATACTGGGCCGTAATTTTGGCGATGGGAATATCGTAGATATCAATGTCCTGCTTGCGGATCAGGTCGAGCAGCAGATCGAGTGGACCATCATAGATCTGGCCCACGGTAACGGCGAAAGGGAACTCGCTCCCCTGCTGATTTGGATGTGTAGATGCCATTCTTATTCCAGGTCTGCGTAGTTCCCTTTGTACTGCTGGATGGGCAGATCGTGATTTCCCACGACCACCATGATGCCGTTTCCAGCGTTTCTCATCGATATCAAGACGTTGCCATCCTCGCGTTCAAACTGCTTCCAGTGTTCCTGGACCACCTTGGGCGGCAGAATGAAGTCATGGAGGTATCGTTCTTTGTCCTGTGCAAGCAATACTAAGACATTCAAGGGCCGGTCGGTGACCAGGAATTTCCACAGGCCGTCATGTTCGGAGGCGGTCGAAACCCCCACCTTTCTCCCTCGCTTCGTGATAAACGTTCGCGGCCTGTCTTTCCTAAGTGGATGGGTCTTGCATACCCGCTCCAGCCAGGGAGTGGAGCTGATTTCCCATCTTTCTTCATCGCTTTTTGCATTGGCAATGGATTCTGGAACCCGCAAAGGAACATCAGTCGTCTCGGCTGAGCGAAGATCTTCCACGGAAGCGCCCTGCAGCAGCCCAACCGCTTTCCTCGCGGCTAGCATGGTTTCTTCCGCAGCCTGGTGCGCCTTCTCGCCACCTTGCTGGATTATCTCCTTCAGCCGTTCGGGCTCCTGGGCCAACTGCCGCCGGCGCTCGCGGATCGGGTCAAGATGCGCATTCACACCCTTTACCGCCAGTTCCTTGCACTCTACGCACGTTATGGTCGCCTGCGTGCAGCCCTGAGTGATATAGGCCAGGGTCTTGGCGTCGCTGAAGATCTTGTGCAGATTACCGATCGGGCAGTTGTCCGGGCTGCCACGGTCAGTGAGTTTGGGCCGGTCGGTTACGCTGTTCTTGATCTTTTCCGCGACCTGCGGCGCCTCTTCGCTCAACAGGATCGAGTTTCCGTAAGACTTTGACATCTTGCGCTTATCAGTTCCCAGAAGCTTGGGCGAGGGAGTGAGGAGCACCTGGGGCTCGGGGAAAACCGGCTTGCCTTCTAACATGTAAAAGTTGTTGAAGCGCCTTGCAACTTCGCGGGTGAGCTCTATATGGGCCTCCTGGTCTTCGCCCACAGGAACATAATCCGCCCGGTAGAGCAGGATGTCTGCCGCCTGCAGCAACGGGTATCCTAGAAACCCGTACATGTGCAGATCTTTATCCGGCATATTCTGTTGCTGCTCTTTGTAGCTGGGGACGCGTTCGAGCCAACCCAGGGGCGTGATCATGGAAAACAGCAGATGAAGCTCAGCGTGCTGCTTCACGTGCGATTGCACAAAGATCGTACATTTCTCCGGATCCAGGCCGGCGGCCAGAAAATCCAGGACCACCTCGCGCGTATTGTCCGCAAGGCGTGAAGTATTGTCATAATCTGTGGTGAGCGCGTGCCAGTCGGCAACAAAGAAAAAGCATTTGTGCGTCTCCTGGAGCTTCACCCAGTTCTGCAGCGCGCCCACATAATTGCCCAGATGGAGCTTTCCGGTGGGGCGCATTCCGCTGAGGACGCGTGGGCGTGAATTGGCAGAATTATCTGTCATGAAATCGCAATGGGATACTCAAAAATCGATGGTATCACGATCACATCTAAGGCGATGCAAACACGAGGCGCGAGGTTTTGATGCCCCGATAAACCGATAGTCCAACAGCCCGATTTATTTGCGTTCTGCGCCAGCCGGTTGCGGCGCAATCGTTTTTACCTTGACCGGCTTGGCTGGAATGCCCACAGAGATCGTGTATGGCGGGACATCCTTGGTGGCCACTCCCATGGAGCCTAGCAATCCGTGTTCATGTACGCGCACGCCGCTCATCACCGTGGCATGGTAGGTCACCCGCGCCTTGGGTCCGATTTCAGTCTTGGTGTTGGTGACGATCATGCCGTCGTTCAGGTCATGCTCGTGAGAGTAGACGTTGGCGTAATCGGAGATCGAGCTGCCGGCGTGGATGATAATCTCCCCGCGATCGTCCAACAGGACGTATTTGTGGATCACGCAATTATCTTCCACGGTCAGGTTGTAACCGTAAGAGATCTCTACTCCGTGAAAAATCTTCACGTTGTTCCCGAGATGCTTAAAAATGTGCTTCGCCAGCATGGCGCGCACCCTGAATCCCAGCCAGTGGTTCAAGCCCGCGGGGGAGCGGTCAAACATCATCCAGAACCAGATCAGCGGCTTGCGCTCGGCATATTTCTGGGCGTCTACGTCGCCATAGTACTCCGGCTCCAGCGAGGCATTGCGCGGATCAAAGCTGTTCACCGAGGCCAACTCCGCCAGCGGTGCGTCGGGCCCGGGTTCGGCGTACGGCCTGCCGAGATAAAGCTCATGCAGCGTATTGCGGACCACAACACTGCGGTGCTCGACATCGCGATTGGAGAATTCCGTATCCAGCTTCTGGATCCACTCCAGAAACTTCTTCTCGGCAGCCGGCATGGGTCGCACATCGCGGTACTCGTAACGGGGCATTCAGACCTCAGTTTCTAAGATTCACAATGATACAACGACCCGTTAGGACTCACCCGTGCGGAGGTGAAAAAGGCGACCCGCAGCCGGGCCGCCACATTGCCGAGGCACGCCGGATGCTCACCGTTTTCTTTCGTCCTATCAATGGAGATCAGTCAAATCACCGTCATCACCGGCAAGGCTTTTTGAAGTTTTCGTTTCCGTGCCGAAGATGTTCTTAGGATGGCAAGATTGCCTCGCGGGCTGACTGCTGGCTGCTATTTCTGCGTCACCGTCAACTTGTGATACCCAATGGTCGCAAGATCAATTCTGTCTGGCAATTCGAATACAGAATCCATACCTACATTGGGATATTTGGGCGTTACATACTTACTCATGAAGAACTCCAGCGCCATTCGTGGCACATCGATGCCATCGATGCTGACGGTGCGCACGTGTACCTTGCCCTGTCCGCCGCTGGCTGACCCGTCAGCTTCCACGCTCACATTGTGAATGCCGCTGAAGATGGAGAGCAATGGATTGGAGGAGCGCTGTCCGGCGCGAATCTCGTCAAAATCAATGGTTGCCCGCGCGGTGAGCACTCCCGATTGGCCCTCAAACGTGACTTTCTTCACCCCCTGTGGCAGCTTCACCCGCCCGGCCGCAAAGTAGTCGTTGATCTCTTCTTCCGTCATTACGGTTGGGATCTGGTCCGGCCGCGATAACCTTCCGTTGGCCCGGATATGGTCCAGCTTTCGCTGCAAGCTGTCCGCCAGACGATGTTGCGGGCCGGCTTGCTGGCCTGCAGCCCAGGCGCTGCATGCCAAAAGTACAACGGTAATCCATGTAGCTCTCATTGAGTGTGTGCCGATACCTGCTGCGCCGTAAGGCGTTGAGCGGCAACGTTTGGATTCTCCAGCGTGCCGGTAATGTCCCAGTGGGTGGCGTTGTTGCTCACCTTGAGTTTTGCCTGTTTGTCAGCCAGGGAAATTGTCCCGCTAATCTCATAGATGCGGTTCTCTGCTTTAAATTTGCTTTCCAGCAATTCCAGAACTGCATGGTTGATTTCGCACTTTCCCTGAAGATTTTGAAACCTTGTTGGTCTGGCTGCGTCCAGCGTCAGTGCACGGGATACGCCGTTAGCCAGGGTGAATTCGGCGTGGCCCTGCGCATTGGCAAGCAGCTCTCGTTCATTGGTTCCGCTGAGGTCAAGGGAATACTTAAGGCTGGTCTTACCGCTGATCCAGGATGCCAGAAGGGAAGAGGCGGAATCCGGCAGAGGCAAGTGTTCCGGGGATACTCCCGTGATGGCGCCCGTCCCGGAGTAACGCGCTGGGGAGGTGCTCCAGTCTATGCGCCAATCACCTTGCATGGATCCATCGGCAATGCTCGCATTGATATGGTCGAGAAGAAGCGCGTGCTCGCCAACTTCGAGATGCGCAATAAATTCTTCCACTGGAAGCCCGCCGGCCCTGAAGCTTGCGACAGAAAGCGTGCCGCTGGCGCGAAAATCCGGCAGGTTTTCCGGCGTAGAAATAAAAGGCAGTCTCCATCCGCTTTGGCTTACTCCCAGCAAGCCGGCCACATCCTGTGTTGCCAGAGAGTCGGCATGAAGATCAAATTGAAGTGGACATGGAGCTTCTGAGAGGCAGTTCACCGGGTTGCTGATCGAGCCGGCCAGTGCCACCGGTGAGTGCTCAAATTGGGCTGCGGCAATCAGTACCGCCTCCGACTCGCTGAAATGTACATCCGCTGTGGGCATCAGCAGGCGCTCTCTTACTCCCGGAATGGCTGCAGTCACGTTTTCCAGGTGCGCTGTGCCGCCGAGTCTGGCCGGGGCGAAGTTGGCCCACTGTCCATGGATGCTCAAATCCAGATTGACCGCCCCAGCGGCATTCTTGATGCGCGAGCGGAATCCGCTGATGTTTCCCAGATCCAGAATGCGCTCCAGCGGCGCGGTTCCCTTTACAGCAAGCGAGTAATACGCAGGTCGAAAGTTACCCTGGACCTGCATCGCACCTCCGGTCCCCAACTGGATGGAGAAAGGATCAAACGTCAGCGAGCGTCCTTCATCGGCCTGAACGGTCTTTACGACCTTGCCTCTCATCTGTGGCGGGTGGGTCTCCTTGGTTTTATCTGGGGTCCTATCTGGGGTTCTATCTAAGCTGCCCAAGTGAAAGTGAATGCCCGTCACTTGGATTGGGGCCGAAGCCGAAATCGAGCGCACAACGAAAGGGGAAGTGCTGCCTGCCCCGTGCCAGTCCTGGGGCATATCGTCGTGAGAGTGAAAGGCGAAGGCCGCGTCCAACTGGCCGCTCGCCGTGAGATCGTCCGGCAGCGTCCGCTTGGCGTAGCGTGCAAAGGTGGCCACAGCCAAAAGTGGTACGCGATTTGCCACCAGCGATAAATCGTAATTCTGCGGTGAGGCGGGAGAGAGTTTTCCACTTACGCGGATTCCCCCGCTCTCCACCGGGACGCTGCAATCGAAATCCAGCAATCCCTGGCTGTATTCACCCAGGCAGCTCGCGTTCAGTGCGAACATCCCGCGGCGATCAATGTCATAGCGCCGAAAATCCCTGAGTCCGGCCTGGGCCGTTAAGTGCATCTCCAGAAAGGTCCCTGTAAGTTCAGCCTTCATATCCACAGCGCCGCGCCAGCCTTTATCCTGGCCGGCGGCCAATTTGGAGAGCTGGCCCAGTTGGCCTTCATCCCACGAAAGTTGGAACTTCACCGGCGTCTGCTGCCAGTCGGAAGAGCGCTTCAAATCGCCTTCGATCTTGATCTTGCCGGTATCGGTCAGGTTCATGTCCGTGCGCACTGGTTGGCCCTGCAGCCGGAGATGCCACAGATCTTCTGCAGCCAGCCAGAAAGCAAAGTCGGTGTTCACCAGGGCATAAGGCTTCTTTTCCGGGCCAATTTTTATATTGATTCGCCCGGCATCAGCTTCAATATAGGGAAAGCGAGCGCGCTGTTCTGCGCGTTTTTTCGCCGTGGGCGCGGTTGGCACCTGCTCTGCCCGCGCCAGCAGCGACTCCATGTTCCAGTGGCCATTCAGGTAAACCAGGTTCAGGCTCGGAGGAACGCTGCCTGCCGCATTTTGCAGTTTGAGGTTGGCAATCTCCAGCCGTCCTTGCCAAAGAGAAGTAAGCCGCAAGTCGGCTGTAACCTTCCCGCACAGCAACAGCGGTTCGGCATTGAACGCGGGATCGTCTGCAACCACGAAATCGTAGAGGTCAAAACCCGGACGAGGCAACAGCCGAAAACGTACGGAGCCGATTTTTACTGGCCGGCCCAGCGCTGCGCTAAGAGTGCTGGCCAGCCGCGACTTGAACCGTGCTCCGTTGATGTTAGGTGGCAGAAAAATGCCCAGCGCAACCACAAAGAGGATGGCTAGTACCGTTCTCTTCCGGAATGCGACGGCCATCTAACGCACCGGGTGGAACATCCGCCGCCAGCGGGTCTGGTCAAAGAAGTGGATGGCGACATGAAAGATGAACTGAATCCGGTCACCCCACGAGGTGCGCTCGTACTGACTCTCAGGTGTATCAAACGACCAGTAAACAAACAGAGGGCGTCCGATGATGTTCTCTTGCGGCACGAAGCCCCAATACCGACTGTCCAGGCTATTGTCGCGGCTGTCTCCCATGGCGAAATAATTTCCCTCAGGGATGACCAGGTCTCCATGGTCCAGGTGCTGTTGCATGATCATGGGCCACTCGGGAGTAATGTTCCCCCATCCCACGGGACTTACGGAAGGAAAGTTGTCACGGTAGGGATTGTAGTCGCGAAGACCATGGTAGACATAAGACTCGATCTGCTTTACCCCGTTTACGAACAGGGCGCCGTCTACCAGATGGATTCTGTCTCCCGGGACCGCGACAATTCGTTTTACCAGGTGCAGGTCAGGTTGGGCGGGCGCTATAAAGACGGCAATCTCGCCCCGGTGAATCGGACGGTAAGGTATCAGCGGCCCCATGTAACTCGATTTTGGCGCTGCCGAGAGCCGGTCTACGAAAACGTGATCGCCTACCTGCAACGTCATCTCCATGGAGCGCGATGGGATCTCAAATGCCTGGATGATGAAAGTGATAATAAAAAGGCCCGAGACCAGCACCGCGGCAATGCCCAGGATGGCTTCCGACATAGTTTCCTTGGGCCTTGGCTCTTTTGTCTTTTCCGTCTTGTTGAGCAAGATTTTCTTCCTGATCGAGAAATTTGCAATGCTGCAGGGCCTGCCCTCGAGATGATCCCGCGAAGCGGGAGAGTCGAAGGATCAGCGTACCAGCCGGAACATGCGGCCCCAGCGGGCAAACTGCCAGACATGGGCCAACAGGTGTCCTGAACTGTAGAGTTTACCATTGCCGGAGTTTGCCACCTGCTCCTGGCGGTCCCGCACTGATAAATAGATCACCAGAGGACGCCCAACAATATTGCTCCGAGGCACAAATCCCCAGTAGCGGCTGTCCGCGCTGCGATCGCGGTTGTCTCCCATGACAAAGTATTCATCCTGGGGCACCACCAGGTCTCCATTTTGCAGATGGCGCTGCAATTCTGATCGCCACTGCGTCTCCACCTGGCCGGTGAGGTCTCTCTCTGTAGGAAAGTTATCGCGGTAGGGATCAAAATCGCCTGTTACGTGAACAGCGTAACTCTCCTCGATCGGTGCGTCATTTAAGAGCACAGTTTTGTTGTGCAGGCGAATGCGGTCCCCCGGCAGTCCAATCACTCGCTTTACATAATGCTGGGAGGGATCGAGCGGGTAGTGGAAGACGACAATGTCGCCGCGCTTGATTGGGCTGTATGGAAGAAACCAGCTCGATAGGCTGCCCTGGCCAAAGTGGACCTTGTCCACCAGCAGGTAATCGCCAATCAGTAGCGTCTTCTCCATGGATTCAGATGGAATCTGGAACGCCTGCACGATAAACGTGATGACAAACAGGACAATCACGATAATCGAAAGCAGGGACTGGAGCAGTGTTTCGCCGTTAAAGTGGGCGTGGGAGGCAACCGGTTTCGGAGGGCACGCAGCGTGCGTCTCCTCAAGATTAGCGCTTGGGGGTTGCGCCGCACAGGCCGTCTCCGGTCCGGCAACAGGCCCGGCATTCTGCTCGGGACTGCTGATCACGTTCTCTTCCTGCCCTGTCATACGCTTTGGTTTTCCACCTCAGCCCGCAGGTGCTCAAGCGCCTGCTTGGCTGCCAATTGCTCTGCCTTCTTTTTCGTCGCCCCTTCCGCGCGCGTCACGTACTCCGGTTTGTTCTGCCCTTGAGGATAAACCCGAGCTTCCACGGTGAAAGTCTTACGATGGTCAGGGCCCTCCTCTTTGACGGTGACATAGACCGGCTGTAACCTTCCTTTGGACTGGAGTAACTCCTGCAGGGCTGATTTGTAGTCAGTTAAGCTGAAGTCCGGATCGTGTTCGGCGGCAATCTGCTCCAGTTCCGGCGCCAGAATCTGCCGGATGATAAAATCCTGTGCCTGCTCCAGTCCGGAATCCAGGTACATCGCCGCAATCACAGCCTCCAGGGAATCAGAGAGCAGCGTGGACTTGGCCCGGCCCCCGCTCCGCTCTTCACCGCGTCCCAGCCTGAGATATCGACCCAGGTCCAGCGCAGCCGCCACCTTAACTAGATGCCCGGCACTCACCAAATGCGCCTTTAATTTTGAAAGTTGGCCTTCGTGAAACGTCGGGAACCGCTCAAAGAGGAGCTGGCTGGTGACCAATCCCAACACGGCGTCCCCCAGAAACTCAAATTGCTCGTTGTCCAGTTTTTCATTCGCTGCAGGCTCCTGCCCGGTAGCCTTAGACTCCTCATGGGCATGAGAGCTGTGGGTCAGCGCCCGGTTCAACAACTCCGGACGTTTGAACCTGTGTCCCAGCGCAGCTTGTAAAGCTGTAAGGTCTTGCCTGTTCATAACCATCTTCGAGACTATTGTGGCGGCTTGCCTGCATCTCCGGGCGCCGGTGTAGATAGGCTCGCCAGTTTCTGCAGGCGGTCGCGCTCACCTTGCGCCAGCCGGCCCAGGTCAGAATTTGACCCGATGTACTGCAATGCCTGGGTCACGGATGCCAGCGCCTCAACATACTTTTTCTGCTGCTGATCTTTGTCGGCCATGGCTGTTGCCAGGTGGTCCTGCGCCAGAGCCAGGTGGTACCAGATATAAGGGTCGGGCTGAGTTTTATTCAAATCGGCCGCGGCGCGCAAGTCTTTTTCTGCGCCGGCATCGTCCGCGGTCCTTAGTTCCATGATTCCCAGGGCCGAGTGCGCCATGGATTGCAGAGTATTCTTGTAGGCCGCGATTTGCTCGGGAGTCGCGCCCGGAGGAGGCGTAAAACTCGTATCCACGGTTTCCAGGGCGTGCCTGCAATTCTTCCTGATTTCCGCGATCTTTTGTTCGCGGTCCTGGTCAGCGTCGCTTAAGCCGTCCGAGAGCACCGTAGCCGTCAGCACCAGGGCAATCGCGTTGTCAGGATCCAGCGACAGGACCTTCTCGCCCATGGCCAGTATCTTGCCCGTGTTGTTCTCATTCTGATATTCGTGCATGGCCTTGGAATACAGATATTCCCGCAACTCACTCTGCGGATATTTGGCCGCAAAATCATTGGCTGCTTTTTCCACTGCAGCGCCGCCGCTCAAGGCGTAATCCGTGTTGTAATCCTTATATTCCTGCTGCGTCTTGGCCTGGGGCGGCAGTTTGCCCCCGGGCTGCGATTGCGTCGCGGAGGGTTTCGCGGAGGGTTGCTGCGCCCCGGCGAGTATCCCGGCTATCAAAATAATCAGAACGATAGATAGCGGTTTATTCATTCGCGCCTTGATATCCGTTTCGCATTGAGAAACTTGCTTTTGACTTTTCAAAATTACCCACTTACCAACTTACCCAGTTACCAACTTCCGTGATCTGGCCTTGCTGCCCTTGTCAACGGAAACAGAATTCTCGTAGTCGCTCGCATAACGGCCCGACCAAGGGTTTCGCCTCCTTGATTTGTCGCTCGGCATCGACGGGTTTTGCTTTTGACTCTCAATTACCCACTTACCAACTTACCCAGTTACCAACTTCTGTGATCTGGCCTAGCTGCCCTTGTCAACGGAAACAGAATTCTCGTAGTCGCTCGCATAACGGCCCGACCAAGGGTTTCGCCTCCTTGATTTGTCGCTCGGCATCGACGGGTTTTGCTTTTGACTCTCAATTACCCACTTACCAACTTACCCAGTTACCAACTTCTGTGATCTGGCCTAGCTGCCCTTGTCGCACCGGAACCAAAATTCTCGTACTTGCTTGCATAATGGCCTAGCGTCGGGCCGGTGGCTCGTAGGGTGCGGCCATGCCTTTCTCCGCTGCGGTCCGGGTATCGGGCGTTGGATCTCCGGCCTGCAGGGCCGCGCGATAATGAGTCAAAGCCTGCTCACGCTCTTGCTGGACATCAAAGATTCTGCCCAGATAGATGTGGCTCCAGGCAAGGGTTCTGGGATCGTGCGCGGACTGTACCGCGCGCCCAAAGTAACTTTGCGCGCCTTGAAGGTCTTTGGACAGCAGCGCGGCGCGCGCCAGAATGAAGAATGCCCGGCCCTGATCTTCATTGCTACGGGGATTGTTAATGGCCTGCATGGCCAGCCTCTGTGCGCCTGCGGGATCGCCGCTGGCCAGCAGTTGCTCCGCATCATCCAGGAACTTTTCTTCATGTACCACGGGTTTGGACGCTCTTAGTACTTCAGGAGCGGCCTGGGCTACAAATATGGTATCGGAGGCGCGTCTCTTCTCCTTCGGCAATTCAATGTTATAGAGCAAGTCCCCATAAGCATCCTTGATGCCCATGCCCTCTTTTTCAAAATTTACCAGCGCCTCATAAAAATAGTGGGTCGGCGTAAAGCCTTCCTGCACGGAGCGCTGTACGTAGGCGGTCCTTGCGCCTTCATTGCTCTTGCCGCCGGGCAGCATGCGGGCCTCAATGGCGCGAATCAGCGATTCGGTGAGCAGCAGCGAAATATCCTGCTTGAAGGAATCATCCATGGGCGCTGCTTGCAGGTTCTCGAGCAGCGGATCAAGCCGCTTCATGGTGCTTCCATGTTTCAAGGCCAGCGGCTCCAGGATGTAGTGCAGATAGGTGTGGCGGATTCCCTGCAGGTGCAGCGCCCCATCCTGCCCGGGCGAATCCACCAGGAAATAATCATCGCTGTAATTCCGCGAATTGACCTGCGCGGGAGAGAACAGGGGCTCCAGGTAAATTACGAACCGGCGTCCCACATAGCTGCTGAATTGCAGCTTCAGGTAGACATCCGCCTGGGTAAGCGTGTTGGCAACCGGATCGTGAAAGCGTTGCACCAGGGCTTCATATTCCGGCTGGTGTTTTTGCCAGATGGCGTGCAGATTGGCAGTCCGGTAAAGCCTCTGCAAAAGCGGGACCGCGCCCAGGACGCGAGAGGCGTCCGGCGGCAGGTCGGCTTCCCGTAGCGTGGGCGCAAAATCAGGGGGCCCGCCCAGTTCCAGCGCCAGGGAGATGTATTGCGAGGCGTCGCGGCTCGGATCCGGTGACAAGTGGTCCTGCTGGAAGCGGCAAATCGCCTGCAAAGCCTGAGCAGCCTCCGGCGATCTTCTCACCACGTCAAGAACATCCAAGCGGACGGCCTGCCGCACAGGCATGGAATTCTCCAGGCCTGCATCGTAGCCACAGCCATTTAACGCGGCAGCCACGCTGAAGATGGTCTCGCTCACTTCAAGTTGCGCCTTGGTGGTTTGCGCCTCTGAAGTCCCCGGCAAGATCAGGGCGAGCAGGCAAAAAACTGACAATTGGACCTTCAGAGTTCCTCCCGGAAATTATGGGGAAAACCTAAGTTTACCGCAGAAAAACGGTACTTAGTATCTAGTATTTGGTAGTTAGCAAAAGCAAGAGCCCGCTCCCTTGAGCGGGCCCTGTTCATTTTCAAGATTGTCAGCAGAAGCAGGCTCATGCCTTTGTTCTTGTCTTCGCTTTTGCTCTTGCTTTTGCTCTTGCCGTTGGTGTTGTTCCTGGCCGTTGCTCTTAGCTAAGTACTAAATACTAAGTACTGAATACTGAGGTGCGGTCTCCCGCTTTTGCCAATTGCTAATTGCTATCTGCCAATTGCTGCCTTTCACCCCTTCACATTCACGTGCGAGAAGCAGATGACCGCTTTCCCCGCTACCGGCTGACCGAAAGCGTAAGCGGGCGAAAAGCTGGTGAAAAGAAGAGCGCGGTTTAACTGTGATCGCACCTGGTCATTGTCCGGCCCGGCGATAATCTCATAGTTTTCCACGCGTCCGGTGGCATCCACAAAGGCCTGGATCACAACCGGCGCATCCAGGTTCAAATCCGTATCGGCCACAGACGACATGGCCGTTTGCGGCGGCTGAAGGCGCGCCGGAAGATAGAGTCCGGAGACCAGATCATCCGCCCCGCTACGTGCCGGAACAAAGAACCCGGTTACGGCGCTAAAGAAAATAATGGCCGTCAAAATCCCCGCGGTGGCTGGGAACATGAATGCATTCACGCCATTCTCCAGCCTCACCATGTAAGCCTGCATAAATCTCCGCCACGTGCGTGACCGCTCACGCGACAAGGCCAGGCGGATTCTAAGCCCCAGATCGGACGGCGCCGGCTTGCGTCCCAGGGACGCAACTGCCTGGCGGGCATTTTCCAACTTGCGAGACTCTGACCGGCAGCCAGGGCAGGCGCTCACGTGCTCGGAAAGCGCATGCATTTCAGCACCGGTGACAGCATTGTCCAGATACAGCGCGAACAAAGGCCGTGCTTCTACACATGTCATTGCTATACTGCCTCCACTTCAGGTTGACCCGGGGAGTGGGAACAATCTTTCTTCGCTTGCGCGGAAAGACCGCGGAATTCCGGACCCAACTCCCGAACAAATGATTCCAGGCGCTTCTTCAGCGCGTCGCGTCCTCGAATGATCCGGGATTTTACGGTCCCCAGTGAGACCTGCAAGACCTCGGCAATCTCTTCGTAGGAAAGTCCTTCTATGTCCCGGAGCAGGATGGTAGTGCGATATGGCTCCGGCACCTGCCGCAGCTCCTCTTCTACCCGGGCGCGGATTTCTTCGTGGGCCAGCAGCTCAAACGGCGATTCGCCTTGGTCCTCCAGCGTGTCGCACAAGCCATAGGAGTTGCCGTTCTCGTCCTCCTGGGCCACCATTGAATTTTCTTTGCTCTTGTGGCGGAACCACCAGCGCCTCTGGTTTGAGGCCTCATGAATCGCGATGCGGTAGAGCCAGGTCTTCAGGCTGGACTCGCCATTGAACCGCTTCATCCCGCGGAATACCTTGAGAAACACCTCTTGCGTGGTGTCCGCTGCGTCTGCCGGATCATTCACAATCCGGTAGACCAGGCTATAGATAGGCTGGTGATAATGTGCAATCAGCCAGTTGTAGGCCTCCTCCGATCCCGCTTTCAATTCAGCGACAATCGAGGCTTCCTCACCCCTGACGGCGATTGCACTGGCTACGTTGCCCAATGTTGCTGCTCCCGCCATTTTTTTCATGGCGTCACCCCAACGGTATCAAGTTTTGGGCGCTGCCACAACCATTCCTTCCGGGTACTCTCGTAACTCGATGATTTGAGACACGTTCGCGAGTGCCCTCGACATCCTTCACATATAGACTCCATCTGGGCAAGGAAAGTTCCTGAAAATTGAAGGGTTAAACCAACGCTGAACGGCATGGAGGTGGACGCCAGCTACCATTGCTGGATCCAGTTCTTTGCTCCCCGGCTGGGATGGATTCCGCTGGATGCCTCTCTGGCCAGCATTTACGCCGAGGAAATTCCGCTGAACGAGAAGAACAAAAAGCTGGTAGAGTTGACCACTTCAACCGGATACCACGGCGCCGACAAAGACAAGGTGGAATATTATTTCGGCAATCTGGATGAGCGCCGCGTAGTCTGGTCAACCGGGCGCGACCTGATGATGCAACCACCGCAGGACGATGGCCCCGTGAACTCCTTGCCCAAGATGTATGTGGAAGTGGATGGCAAGCAGTCAACAGATTGGACGCGGCAATTCAGCTACAAAGAAACAGCTCCATGATTTAAAGATTTTCAATTTTGGCCCGCCGCGGCGGGCCAATTCCGGCAATGTAGCCTGTCCTCGAGGCGAGCTTGCGTAGCCGAAGGAGCAATTTTCAACGGGCCCGATTCAGCCTGAAAGGGCGAGGGACCCTAAGCACACGAATTCCTTAAAGGAGCAACCATGTCTCTTTGGCGGACCGATCCAACTTTCTATCCCTCACCCAGGCTGGCCGGGCAGGCGCCGGCGGAAAAACTGGCGTATGTTGCCCTGCTCAATCCCAAACACACCGGACGCCCTGACGCCCTCGGCGTAGTGGATGTTGATCCTGCTTCGCGGACATACGGGCAAATGGTCGGCAGCCTGGACATGCCCAACGCCGGCGACGAACTGCATCACTTTGGCTGGAACGCGTGCAGCTCCTGCCTGTGTCCCTTCGCTCCTCATCCGCACACGGAGCGGCGTTATCTCATCGTCCCCGGCATTCGCTCCTCGCGCATCCATATCGTGGATACCAAGCCCGATCCGCGCAAGCCGCAGATCGTCAAGGTCATTGAGCCGGAGACTCTCGCCTTGCGCGCTGGATACAGCCGGCCCCATACCGTCCACTGCGGGCCGGACGGAATTTTTGTGAGCGCGCTCGGCTCACCCACCGGCGAGGGCCCCGGAGGCATCTTCATTCTCGATCCGGAAAGCTTTGAAGTTCTGGGCAAGTGGGAGATCGAGCGCGGCCCTCAATATTTCCACTACGACTTCTTCTGGCATCTCGGCTATGACACCATGATCACCAGCGAGTGGGGCACGCCGCACATGATTGAGACCGGCGTGAATCCGGAAATCCTGCTCAAAGGCGGCTACGGCCACTCTCTGCATGTTTGGGACCTGCGCCGCCGGCGTCACCTTCAGGCGCTGGACCTAGGCGCCGAGCAGCAAATGGTGCTGGAGCTTCGTCCCGCCCACGACCCCGTCCGTGCCTATGGATTTGTCGGCGTGGTGGTCTCGCTCAAGGATCTCTCTGCCTCCATCTGGCTGTGGCATCGGGACAAGGCAGGGAGCTGGGCCATACAGAAGGTAATCGAAATTCCGGCCGAGCCCGCTGATCCCGATCAACTGCCGCCTCTCCTCAAGGGATTCAAGGCCGTTCCGCCTCTGGTGACGGACATCAATCTGTCCGTGGACGACCGCTACCTCTATGTTTCCTGCTGGGGGACGGGTGAGTTCCAGCAATATGATGTGTCTGACCCGTTCCATCCCAGGCTCACAGGCTCGGTCCATCTGGGCGGAATCGTTCGCCGCGCGCCCCATCCCGGCAATCCCAAAACGCCCCTCAATGGCGGCCCGCAGATGGTTGAGGTAAGCCGCGATGGCCGCCGGATCTATTTCACCAACTCGCTCTACGCGCCGTGGGATGAACAGTTCTATCCCGACGGCGTGCGCAGCTGGATGGTGAAGCTGGACGCCAAGGAAGGCGGAGGCCTCTCCATCGATCCCAGGTTCTTTCTTGAGTCCGGCGAACTGCGCAGCCACCAGATCCGGCTTGAGGGTGGAGACGCTTCGTCAGACTCCTATTGTTATTCGTGAACCACTCGACTGCCTGGGTTGCTCTGCTTCTGCTGGGCGCGTACCACGGAATCAACCCGGGCATGGGCTGGCTCTTCGCCGTGGCCCTGGGCATGCAGAAACAGAGCGGACGAGTAGTCTGGCTGTCCCTGCTGCCCATCGCCGCCGGACACGCCCTGGCCATCGGCCTGGTCGTAGCCGTAGCCGTGATGGTGGGCGCGGTAGTGCCGCCAAACACCATGAAGATCTTCGTCGCCTGCCTGCTCCTGGGGTTCGGCCTTTTCCGGCTCTTCCGCAGGGGTCACCCGCGCTGGGGCGGCATGCAGGTAGGCTTCACCGACCTCACCATCTGGTCCTTCCTCATGGCATCAGCCCACGGCGCCGGCTTCATGCTCCTGCCGCTGGTGATGGGAATGTCAGCCCCAGACGCCGGAACGTCAGCCCCGGACGCCCATCACAACATGCACATGGCGCAGATGGTCTCTTACGGACCATGGACCGGCGCCCTGGCCGTAGCCGTACACACGCTCGGATATCTCCTGGTGACGGGAACGGTGGCGATTGTGGTCTATGAGAAGTTAGGCCTGAATCTGCTGCGCAAAGCCTGGATCAATCTGGACCTAGTCTGGGCCGTGGCCCTCATCGTGACCGCCGGCCTCGCGTTGTTGTGATCCGATGCCCTGATACAGGTCTTGCATCAGCACTGACTACACTCACTCCAAAAAGTGCCTTAATTCCTCCGGTCCTCCGGAATCCGCGCCAATCCAGGGGATTCACGTGCCGGAGGCTTCCGGAGGAAGGGAGGATTCCTCCGGAAACGGCGTCCATGGTCCATGGGTCCATGGCGCAGATGGCGGTTCCTGACCGAGCGGCATCTCCCTGCCGGCAAAGAAAGTTGGAAGATGGCAGATGGCGTTCCGAGGCATCGGTGCAGGTAGTCCATCCGCGCAGGATAGCCAATTGGGGCTTGCGGCGCAACTTTAGTGCACCTGAATTTTTCCTTAATTTTTCAGTAACTTAGAGCGCAAATTAAAAAAATTGTAAGCGCGTAATTTGGCAATCGAGTCATGACCACGCCATATTCATTGGTCTGCCGGATAATAAAACAATGCGCCTTTTTATCAGTCATGCCGTAGCTGACAAAGATCTCGTGGATGCAGTGATTACTCTCTTGGAGATGGGAGCCGGTATTCGGACCGAGGATATCTTCTGCACCTCCTTCGATGAGCAAGGGATTCCTCCCGGTGCTGACTTTAGTCCCTACATGCGTGAGCGACTGAAAGAGGCTGAGGTGATCCTGGCCATCGTTACGCCCCAGTACTATGAATGCCCGTTCTGCCTTTGTGAAACGGGAGGTGCATGGGCAACTGAGAAGAAGTTCTTGCCACTGCTCGTCGAGCCGGTGGGATATGACGATCTGCGTGGTGCTCTTTATGGCAAGCAAGGTTTGCTCATCACGGAGTCAGGAAAACTCGATACACTCCGCGATCAGTTATCGACGCTCAGTAAAGGCAAGACCACAAGGTGGAATCGAAAGAAGGAAGACTTCCTCAAAGCCCTTCCGGCGCTGTTGAGGACGATGAAACCTGTTGCAACTCTGAGCAGCGTAGATGCCAATAAGCTGCGGGCCGAACTTGCCACCGCCAAGGCTGAGGCCGAAGAACTGGATAAGCAGAACGAGGGACTTCAGCGACACATCGCGGAACTTGAGCAAGCCAAAGATGCTGCGGCGGTGAAGAAGATTCGAAAGAAGTTCTCGACAGAGGACAAAGAATTCGACGAACTCGTGAAAGTCGCCAAGTCTGCCATTGGGAAGCTCCCCAGAGTTGTACGGGAAGCGATGCTCTTTCATGTCCGGAGCGATTACTTCAATCCGCAATACGAAGAGTGGGGTAACGATGTCTCGGACGCCATCCAAAGAAATTTTCTAAAGGACGACGAATCAGTCTCTTTGAACGACGATCATCCCATCGTCGAGCGGGCGCTAGAAGCCTTTTCCAAACTCACTGACTTCGAAGAGGAGGCAACATCAGGCTTTAGGAAGTCTTATCGGAAAGAATTTTCGGAGGATCTCGATGCCACGAGTCGAACCTTTTGGGAAGACCATGAGTTGCTTTAGCTCGGAGCATGCCGTCCTAGGCGCGATCGGTAACGAGAAAACGCCCTAGAGTGTCGGATCAGCTCCCTGACGAGCAGCTTGCCCGGATTCCGGCGACACGCCGACTTCAGGGGGGTAATAGGTTTTGGTTCGCGACTCGTGCAGATTATGGCCCCTCTCCTGATCGCCGGCCGATACCCAGCGGAACGCGACCTCTTTTTGGACATAATCTCACCATTGGATTTGCATGACTGAGTCGAGAATTAGTCGAATTGAACTGAGCTCTGGGTCGGTTCTGAGATCTGGAGAACTTTCAAGAATTTCATAGAATCGCTCCTTGATCTTCCCTTTTTCCAACGGTTCGCCCTGGTATCGCTTCATCCCGGCGTCATAGCCTGTCCACTGGACCAGGCAGAGCTTACCATCCTCTCCGGTCAGGGCCTTTCGTCCGCAGTAGAGTTCAATTCCGCATGCTCTGCCATTGATGTCCGCGACCGCGGGTCCGGTGGGTCCAATTGTGGGATAAGATCGCGCCATCTCGAGTTCAGGGAGGGTCAGAATCCGGAAGTTTCCGGGCAGTCCCGCCTTGCGGAGCCGTTGAGCCGCTGCTACCCCGGCCGTATCGTTGTCGAACAGGACCACGATGCGGTTGGAGATTCCGGCTCCGGCAAAACCGCGCGCCAGTCTTTCCAGCTCGCCTGTGCCTCCTTGAGCTTTGAATGCCGAATGATCGAGGAAGGAGTACATGTGTTTCAGGTGAGGGTACAACCGCTCCAGACTTGCACGGAGGATTCGGCTGTCGGCCTTTCCTTCGGTCAGAACCACTACCTTCTCGACGGCTTGTGCCCTTCCAAGCAAGCTTGTCTTCGCATTCTGAGTGAAGGCCGTGGTGGGATCGACATGTTCGCTCCACACAGCATTGTTGAAGTCAAATCGCACTGTGTCGGTATCCTCGTGCAGATCGATGGCTGCCCGCAACAGGGAACGCGTGTCCCCAAAGGGAATCTGGATAGGACCGTACTCCCCGTCGCTCAGTGCCTTTTCGAGGACCCGGGACCGGGCGCCACGTCGGCCTCCCCAGCGGTTCCACAAAATTGCCATTAGGGTGTTGATCCATCGCTCTGGTGTAGATCGCTCGAGAATCGACGCTGTCCGCAACGCCCTCAAGGTTGGCCGACGTTCGTCCTCGGCTTCGGTGATGAGCTCCCCAGTTTCAGCAAGTTTAACCTGCCGGAACTCTTCGAGCTCCTCGCGCCATTGTGCCGAGGTGTAGCCCATGATCTCTAGCCGATCGCGAATAACCTGCACAGTAGCCTCGTACCGGTATTCAGTGAGATCGTCGTCCTGCCTCTCTTTCGGAATGCTGGGTGCCCGGTCATCCTCAGTGAAGACCGACACCAGGGAGTCAGGCAATTCAAATGAGAAGTCCAATATGTCGGAACCAACGAAGACTTCATAGGGGTAAACGATCATGGTGGTGGCTTCTAGTTTGAACTTGTACTCAGGATTCTATCGCCTTTTCGGCTGGACATTGCTGGCACGTGCATTGGGCAAGCTGTGTGTGGCCGTGACCGATTAGTCCCTATAAACGCCTTAGCATTGACTGGTGTTCACGGTCGCTCCCCGTTTGGCAAACCGAAACGATCCGAAGGCCCGCTCCTGGGGAGTCCACAGTCAACAAAGTTCCTCAGTCCAGAGGGTCGCGATAGTTTATTTATAAATTATTTACTTGACATATTTATAATATAATGTATCATCGAAGCGAATGCTGCAATATTCCACTCGTCAGGCGGCCAGGAAGCTGGGACTCACTCAGGCAGCCCTGAGCAGGTACCTCAAAGCAGGGAAAGTGCCGGCGCCCAAGATGGTCACGAGCGGCTTCATGACGCTCCATCTTTGGACCGAGCAGGAGATTGAGCGCATTGCCAAGCTATTGCCGAAGATTAAGAACGGAAGAAAGACCAGAAATCAGAAGAAGCAACTGGCAGTCAGCACTCAACAGTCAGCCAAACCCAAAAAGCAAAAGCCACCGCCGAGGGCGGCGGTGCCACACAAGCCACACAGGACAAAGAAGTAACCCAGCTTGCGAGCATCATCTCGCAGGCAAGACAAAACCCAAACGGGCACACGCCGATGTTTGCGCATCGACGCGGCCCTGACCACACATCGCCTACCTAAGGAGGCAAACGCATGGCTGTCATTGACGGTAACCCACCACTTAGCAATTGGCAATTCCGCCCCATCAAACTTCGCGCCTACGAAGCCCTGCACACCCTGAACCGCTGCTTTGAGGCCACGCTCCTGAGCTTCCAGCATCTGGAACAACTCGGAGTCTTTCGCCCTGAATTCCTCAACGGCTTCAAAGTCACCCTGGAACACACCCGAGCGCGGGCCAACGAAGAGCTGATCCAAAGCTTACAGAACTATGAAACGGAAGAGTCCCGCCACTTTGGCGAGCTCCAGGACGAATGGGACAAGCAATTCCTTGATCCCGACGATGTCTTCTTCCACGTCCGGGACCGCAAGCAGGAGATCAAAGACCAGATGAGGGCGCTGCAAGATGGTCTGAAACGCCAGCATCCCCGGCGACAGAAGGAGAAAGGGAAACGCCGCGCCAAATAGCCCCAGGCTCGGGCGGGGCTCACAGACCCCGCCCTGGCTGGAGCATTTCCAGGTTGTCGATCATAAGGGCAGCCTCAAGCTGCCAGGGCAGGCTCACGAAGCCTACCGTATCAGGCGGCGGGCGGTCACTCAGAAGGCAGTTTGTATCGTAGAATCTCGAACTCGTCTTCTGGCTCACATGAGCTAATCTCAAGCACTTGATTAACCATATCGCTGTTCCGATCAAGTTCATCAAGCGCGACGGCAAACATATCCCTTTGCAACTCGAGATCCATGCCTACGGGCCCATTGAGGCAAATCAGGCCTGCATGAATTGCGACATCCGAATACTGGCCTTTGCTGCCCGGTGCGTCAGAGGGGCCACGAAAATCAACACTATTCTTCGTGACAAATGTCCAGTCCCCATCCATGATCACCGGTTTTAGCTGCCAGTCCTTCTTCCCGCCCTTGCCGATCCAAGTCACGTGAGAGGCCTCCGGGTGGCCGCGATCCAGAGCCATCTTTGTTAGTTCCGGACTGAGGCATTCATCGATGAGCAGTTTCACATCCGACGGCGCCTGGGTACACGATGTGCAGTGACAATGACTGAACCTGCCGGTGGTTCAGCGGGTCGACGCGGGCGACCGCGAGGCGGGTTTGCCTCCGCGTAGAGCGCGGCGAGCTCAATGTCATTGTTGCTCAGCCCCGGATAGGCTTCTCGTATCCGCTTCACTGGCAAACCTGCCGAAACCGACGATGCAATGTCATAAACCGGAATGCGTGTGCCTTTAATAACCGGAGTTCCCATCAATATCGACGGATCCTCGGTGACCAACTCACGCGCTGCGAACAGACGTGACAGACGCTCACGCGTACGCTTCAGAAAAGGCGCTAGATTGATCGTCAGAAACTCTTCGCGAATCTCGCACGAATGTTCAATCCAATCACTCCGTAGCGACTCGCCCCCTTTTGCCGCCAAAAAATAGCGCCACTCCGGTAGCTCGCGCAGTTGCATTGCTGTACGAATTGTCCGACTACGTTCATCCGCGGTCAGCCGGTCAGAGGTCTCGAAATAGAAGGAGATAAAAACGCATGAGTCAACAAACAGTCGGCGTGTGCGATCTCTACCCACAGCATAAAGCGCTTCAGGAAGGATCTTTTCATCAATAACCCGATTGACGTCCCGCACCGATACGGACGCGACCACAGCAGTTTCGGTTGGTGTGAGTGTCTCTATTGCCTGAATCACGATAATCTTTCCGACATATCGGATTATATACCGAATTCTGAGGCTTCGCACAGGGTAGGACCCAGGCAAGAGATCAAAGGACACTGGCTTTAGCTCTAGCCGCTCGTTGACTTATGGCGGTTCTAAGAAGCGGGAATCACAACCGACCCGCAACAAGTGGCGCCTCCTGGGGAACAAAGAAGCGGTAAGTAAGCTTTGCGGGCAGGTGATTGCCTGCCCGCAACGAAGTGAAAGTTAAACTCTTACTGAATCGGAGCAGGGATAGATTGACCCGGTTGTAGAACAGTCCCGTTCAGTGAAGGGTGTGGAAGGGCAAAAGGGCTGCCTTCGAGGCCCGGCGGTGAGAGTTGACCGAAGTTCAGGGTATTCAATGGCCGGGGTACATCGTTCAGGATGAACCCGGCATTGGTGATGACAATCGGCACCTTCGTAAAATTTGTGATTTGCATTGCCGGGAGGGCTCCTGCCTGATAAACGCCCTGGCACCAGGTACCCACCACGTTGCCGTGAACATCCTGAGTACCGATAAAGAGAGTGTAACGGGCCGGGTTCATTCCCACAGGCTGGGTCGCAGCCAGCGAAAGCCGTGGCAAGGAGGCTGTGACGGTAGCAGTCGCATGACTTGCCCCCGCCGGCCGCTCCACCGAGGCCGATGTGGAAGTGGTTTGCGACGAGACTCCGGAGCCTCCAGGAGAGCATGAGTTGGAAGTGTTGCTCCAGGAAGCGAAAACTACATTGATGGGGCCGTTCGAATCCAGGCCAAAATGGGGCAGACTGTTGCTGTTGGCGCCGTAAGTGAATTTCTGGCCAGGCAGAATGGGCTGCGTACCGCAAATGGTCACGGATGTGGTGTTGTTGGAGGGGTCATAGGTTACCTTGGCGCAGGATGGGATGCCCAGGTATTTGAACGGGTTCAAAGTTGGATCGGAGAGCGTTTCCTGGATGTTGATGTTGCTTCGCTGGTCGCCCTGCAAGACATAGGTGAAACACGTTCCTCCGTTGCTTGGAACGGAGACGAAATCGTTGCACAGATCAATCTCTTGCGTCCAGAGCGTGGCGCTGGCCAGCAAAAGCGTTCCGATGGTGCTCAATAGTTTGAAACGCATTGGGTTTGAATTTCCTCCTCTTTTGGTTTTGTTTGTTCGCTATGCGCGGCAGATGGTGGGAGCCTGCGCGAGGGACAGACCTTACTCAGCGTTGCCCGGTTTCACAGCAAACCCGCTCACTTTGGTCCAGCCGGGAAAATTTGTACATGGACGGGCAATGAACTTATCCACGAGGGCCGGATGAACCGCTAAACCCAAGATAAAAAAGCATTTTCGGTTCGATATGAACAAGTTGAAAGCAGCCTCTGCCGCGGGGTAACTTCCCAAAATGGAACTCCAGCGGGAATTCTTAACAATATTATTGGCGCCTGGCAGATTTGAACCGTGTTAAGGTGCTCGTCCGGAGCTAATATATCCGGACGCAAAAAGGATGATCTCGGGTCAAAAAATGGCGGCGCCTGTGGAGCGAGCAGCTCAAACAGAGCAGGCTGTGCGTTTTGGAATTTACCAGGCCCACCTGGCAACAGGAGAGCTGCACAAGAACGGGCTTAAAGTGAACCTTCAGGAGCAGCCATTTCAGGTTCTTAGCCTGCTATTACGCCATGCGGGCAAGGCGGTTGCGCGTGAAGAGTTGCAGAAACGTCTCTGGCCGGCCGAGACTTTTGTGGATTTCGACCTCGGCCTGAATACCGCTATCAGGAAGCTCCGGGCGGCCCTGAGCGACTCGGCCGAAAACCCGCGCTTTATCGAGACGCTTCCCAAAAGAGGATATCGCTTCATCTGTCCGGTGGAAGCAATCCCAGGCGTACCGGCCGCCCCGCACTCATCCGGAACCGCAAGCGAAAACCAGCCAGGTCGTCCGGCAGCCGTTCACGCATCCGTGCTTGGAACCGAAGAAGGCAAGCCGCCGTTCAGGAATGATCGAACCTGGAGGGGATCGCAGCCCTATCGACTTGGGTTGGCGTTCGGGATGTTCGCCATAATCCTGGTATCCGTGGGCTTCGGTATTCACCGGCTGCAGGACAAGGGCCAACCATCGCAGGCGAGAAATTTTGCCATGGAGAGCTGGCAGGATCGGGGTACGCGGATTGAGACTGCTTATGCCGCTTATCTGAAAGGCCGCGATTTTTTGCAGGCGGATGACTTGCCGGAGAAGGACAAAAAAGCTGCGCAACAGTTTGAACAGGCAGTGCAATCGGATCCCTCCTATGCGATGGCCTACGCGGGTCTGGGAGAAGCTGACTGGAATCTTTTTCAGTCCACCGGCCATCACGGATGGGAGACACGAGCGCAACAGAACTGCAACAAGGCACTGGAGTTGGATGCCAGGCGGGCAGCTCCCCACCTGTGCGTGGGCGCGATTCACAATGGGATGGGAGAGTACGGCCGGGCCGTCCAGGATTTTTCGGAAGCCCTGGCAATTGATCCTCGTAACGCTCCGGCAAGCCGGGGCAGGGCCCGGGCGTATGAGGGCACGGGCAATCTCGTCGCAGCGGAAAGAGACTATCTCCGGGCCATAGATTTTGATCCAGGCAATTGGGCTGGTTATTCCGACCTGGCCCGCTTTTATTTTATTTGCGGACGTTACCAGGAAGCGGCCTGGAACGATGAGCGGTCTATCCAGATGAAGCCGGATAACAGCAAGCCGTACTTCGCCCTGGGGGCGGCCTACGTGGAGATGGGGCAGACTCACAAGGCAATTGCTGCACTGCAAGAGGCGGTTCGCCTTAAACCCAGCTTTGGGGCCTATGAGAATCTGGGAACGGTTTTTCTCAACGCGAGGCGCTTCGAGGATTCTATCCGATGTTTCGAAAAAGCCCTGAAACTCGATGGCAACGACTACCGCGCCTATGGCAACCTCGCGCGGGCATATTTCTGGGCAGCCGGACGCACGGAACTGGCGCAGGAAACATACGGGCGAGCAATTGCCCTGGCGAACCAGAAATTAACGGTGAACCCGCAAGACCCGGACATCAATCTGAACCTCGCCGTTTACTACGCTATGCTCGGCCAGGAAGACAATTCTTTGTACCACTTGCGCCGCGCCAAAGAATTGCAGCCGGCTACCGGAGAGACCGATTTCTGGGCAGGCGTTGTGAATCTGCAGTTGGGGCATAAGGAAAAAGCTCTTGCGTGGATACGGCAGGCAATAGGCTTGAAATACTTCGCGGAAATCAACAGTGTTCCGGAGCTCGACGGTTTGCGCTCCGATGCTGAATTCCGGCGGATTCTATCAGGACGCTAATACACAACTTCCCCCATTTTTACGGAAATTCATAGGAGAACATAATGATGTTGCCTTCCAGGATCTTGTTGCCGCTCGGGCTCGCAGTCACGATCACTCTCAGCTCGCCTGTCGATCGATCAGGCAGGACGGGCCAGGCCAGGCTTACCGCTGTGTCTGTTCAGTCGCAGAATTCCACCTGCAGCGATCAGCCACAGCCTGGGCAAGTGGATTTGTGTTGCATGGCCGCGCGATTGGTGAACCATCAGCCACATTCTCAAGTCAGGCTCTCTTATAGCAACCGGGACCAGGCGAACTTCTTTTGCTCTTCCAATCAGTTCTATAGCGTCGATCAGTACGTCAAGACCGGCAACATCCTTCCGGACTCGCCCAATGCGCCTTTCGCCCCGGCAGACCTTCAGCGCCTGGAGCAGCCATCGAACTCTGCCAGACTTTCCGGTGCGCCCCTGCAACAGGCCGTGGGGCAAAACTACAAATTCAGCTTCACCATCTATGCGGATGGTCCCGATCAACCGGGGACGCAGTATGATCCTCACTTGATCGTGATCAAATAGAAACGTTGTTCCGGGGTTTCAACGCTGGCGCCGCTTCCCCGAAGTAGAGCCTGCCTCCTTCCGTAAGGTGTGAAGTACGTGTCGTGCGGGTCAGAGGCGTCATGCCTGCACGTTCTTCAAAATTTTTAGTTTTGTGGCTGATGATGATCCACATTGTGCCCAAAGGAGCGGCGGGCCATCGTGTTGAGACATCCTTACCAAATAGGAGAAATCTCGTGCGCAGACATTGATACTTGACAGTCGGCCAGCCGGGGGACAGCTTCCCTGTCCAATCCATAGCCGAAGGAGATGGGTTGAAGATCAGGACTGATTGCCCGCACAACTCTGAATGGAGTGCTCCTGACGTCCTCTGAAGTTACGTCCACCAGCGCCACCCGAATGCCTGCCGACTCTAGAGCACGGGCACAGGCCGGAAGAGAGCGTTCTGTTCCCCGCCCAAGATGAGAAAGCGGGCAAGCATTACTGCTGTCCCGCAAGTAATCAAATATCGAAGCACGCTCGCGGGGGAAGTAATAGCTGGCGTGGTCAAGCATCTGCCGCACATCTTGAGGGCTGGCGGGCGCCGGGTAAGCTTTGGTCCTCATCAAGCGCCGCAGATATGGTCCTGTTTGCCCCAATTCCAGAATGGCCTGTCGAACTGCGGTACGTGGGTCCGGATCGGCGCCCAGACCCAGCGAAACAGCCGGCCAGTTATGCCCATCCCCAAACCCCAGACACAGCGCGGTCGGATACCCGCATGCGGCCTCTAGCATGACCAGGGAAACGTCTGTCCCAAAAACTTGGATGCCGCGCACAACCTCCAGCAGGTCTGCATCGAGTGCCTGATCAATTTTTATGTGCTGACCCGGTCGTTTGCAACGCCAGCTTCTCATGAATGCGTCCCGCTCCAGCAATTCCAGGATGGCGCGTAACGCGGCTTCGTCCGGCTCTGTGCCTGCTGCTAAACCGTTCGATGTGCCCTGGCAGAAAAGATTCTCGGGCCGAACTTCGTAGGAAAGGTAAGTCAGGATGGCCGGCGCCCATACAGGGTCATTCCTCCCCAGCCATTTCCCGGCGACCCATGGATGGCTTACTTCAGGATTGAACCGTACAAATGGGAAATCAGTCCGTTCGTACTGGTCAGCGCTATAAAGCGCGAACTCACGTGGGTCGAGTCGCTCTCCCGGCAACCCTGCCGGGCACGACCACACAATCCGAGATACACACGGCATGGATGCTGCATAGCGCTCCACAGCCTCACCCACAGCGCTGATAATGGCCGCCGGACCACACATTCCTTTACCCCAGCCTACCGGCATCTCTCGCCGAACCCCTGATTCACAAGGCGCATCGCCGGGAATTGCGTTCGCCACGATCGGCAGTTCGACTCCAGTCGCCTCGATCGGCTCGACCGCCGCCCGTTTGATGATCCCGGTAAGCGGATCTACAAACCACGTCATCATTCGTTCAGCCAATTCTGGGAATCCACCATCCAGGCCGGCCAGCTCGTGCGTTGGCCTCCCGTCTTCCGGCCCGCCGCACAATCCGCATCCTGGCACCGGCAGAACATGATGAATGGACCTCTGCAATGAGTTCCTGTGCAGCACCACCAGGTGATTGCTGAGCCGGGAATGGTTCGCTTGGGTCTGAACGGCTGCGCAGATTTCGCTGGCCAGCAGCGAACTGACCAGCCCTTGATCTTCAGCGACCCTACTGGTGGCATAACAGTCCGTCTCCCGCCATTGTGAATTGGCGATCATCCGCAGCCTCGCACAATTCCAACAGGCGGTGCATCCGGGGATTGCAAGCGGTCCAAGAAAAATATCATTGTCGCTGACCACGCAGGTAAGGAAGGGAACTTCTGAGCGCCTGCATGACCCTGCGAAGTGGGCCAGGGCTTCCGGTTGCGTCCGGCAGAAAATGCCCGCGGCAATGTCTACCTGAGCGGCATCTTCAACGTTTGTAGTGAGATGCCCAATGCCTGATGCGCGTAGTGCTTCAGCCGCTGCGGTTACCCATGTTGCGTCTCCGGCAATCAGAACGCTGGCATTTTGCAGAGATGCGCGCCTTTCATCTTTGTGCAGTCCCACCGGTCTGAGTTGATCGTGAATTTCAAGCAGGCCGTTCTCTTTTAAGGATCCCAGAATATTCATCAAGTCAGGGGTGTCGATATCCGGCAGAGCGCCCACCACCTCGGCGGCGGTGCGTGTTCCGTCCAACAATGGAAAAAGTTCTTCTGCCACCAGTCCTGCATCTTCTCCTTCCAGCAGAATTGCTCCTGAACTGGAGTAGACCGCAATGCCCTTGCTGGTGTTCATCCACACGAGATCGAGCGGGAGCCGCAGATTAGGAGTGCTCATGGTGCTCATAAGGAAAAGAAAAGAACGGGAAGCAGTAATGCCGCTGGCCCTGCTCCCGTTGTTACCTGAAGGAATGGAATTTATGCTACCTGCTCCGCTGCCTTCCCGCCGAGCCCTTTGGCATTGTGTTCGATGTTTTTCACCGTCTGTGCCGCCAGTTTCACTTGCTGGTCGAGGGATTCAATCTGTTGCTCAACCAGACTGGCCACCGCGGGCGTCGTAATACCCTTCAAGATTTCCCAGAACCGCTCCCGGTCATCCTCGTTTCCGCTCAGTAGCTTCAATAGCGCTTCAGTGTTCAGCTGCAGGTTTCTAACTTTCACTTTCAAATTCATACTACATTCTCCTTTTCGAGGGGAGGATCATGCGATTCCCCTTCCACTTTACTTAACGTTTCAAAGACGATTTTCCCTAACCGCCTTGTGGCGCCTAAAAATTCCAGATGGATTGTTTGCCATGAACAAAGGCTACATCAATCACAAAAAACTCTAGTCTATGCGGGTCTTTCCGCAACCAATACCGTATAGTCAAGCTGCCCGCTGCGAAAGCCTTGCCGCATCAGCTCAACCCCTTTCTGAAAGGAGCGGAAGCGTCTCGGCAGCAGGGCGAGCAGCCAACTGGCTGCCCGTAAGCGCTTGGCGCAGATGTCCCACGTTCGGGCCACCTCGTGAGCGAGCGGCTCGCTCGAAATCACGGTCATGCCCGCCGACTGCAACTGTTGGCTGTATTCTTCTGCGGTGAACAGATCAGGACAAAGAAAGGCTTTGGCAATTTGTCGAACCAGCGGCTGGTTCATGGATCCCGTCCAGTCTGCCAACAGAAACCTGCCACCCGGTTTGAGCGCCGATTTGACCTTAAGAAAGTACTCTGCCTTGTGAAAAAAATGTCCGAGTGATTCCAGGTTCAGCACCAGATCAAAGCTGGACGGAGGAAGCGGATAGGCCTCGGCATCAGCCAACGCGAACTGGACGGAACCTGGCCCGCGAGCCGACCTCGCCAGCCTGGATGCCAGCTTGAATTGAGCCTGGCTGATGGTCAGGCCCAGCACAGAGCAAGAGTATTCCTGGGCCAGGAATCTGGCTGTGCCGCCGTAACCGCAGCCCGCATCCAGAACGTGAGCTCCCTGACGCAATCCGGCCCGCAAGGCGCAATGCCGAAGCAGCGCCTCCTGCGCCTCTCTCGGTTTTTCTTTGCCGCTGCGAAACAATCCATGATGAAGATGATCGCCCCAATAGAGCCGATAAGCCCAGGCAAACCCGTCGTAATGGTTACGAATAGCTTCACCACTGAGCGCGGATGCTCCCCGCCCCTGGTAGGCAACATTCAATTGCGGTTGTATTTTCATCTAACTTTTACCTGCTGGTCTCCCGCCGCTGCAGTATGCTCTTCTCTAAGTTATATGGCGACGTTATATGGGCGACGGAGTTAATGCCGAGCTTCCGCTTCATGTTCGTTCTGCTAAAATATGTCTTAAGATATTAAGAATTGTAGCTGGCCAGGAGCGTGTGTCAAAAGATCAGGTTTGGTACTCAATAGAATCGCGGACCCTGGCCCATGGGGGTTAAGGTCACGCACAAATAATATTTGAAACACGTTCAAGTTCCTCGCAGGCCACAATGCATCACAGAAAGCCAGGACTTGATCCAGAGAATAGCAACAATAATGGCAGGCAACAAGGTTATAGCTATTGTAGGAGCGGGCATCGGTGGCATTGCGGCTGGCATCGCGCTGTACCGGGCCGGATTCACCGTCAGAATCTTCGAACGCGCCGGCCAGTTGGCCGAAGCCGGGACGGGTATAAGTCTCTGGCACAACGGAACCGGAATCCTCAATGAGCTTGGTGTTCTGCCCGAAATATTGAAGCACGGGCAGATCGGCACGAATTTTCTGCTCCGGACGCAGTCCGGCAAGCTTCTCATGAACATCAGCACCTCAGAAGCGGACACGCCGACCGTCTGTGTGCACCGCGCCGACCTTCTGCGGGTACTGGCCGCAGCTCTTCCTCCTGAGTGCTTCTGTTTGGGGCACGAGTTGGCTGGTCTGGAAATCACCGGGCATAAAGCCAGCCTGCAATTCAAGAATCAGAACAGTTTTATCTGCGATGGCGTCGTGGGGGCTGACGGCGTTCATTCCCGCCTCCGGGCGATGCTGGCCAAACGCAGGGAGCCTGCCCACCGCGGTTACGTCATTTTTCGCGGACTGGCTGATGCCCCCACAGGTCTTCCTCCGGGATGCAACGGGGAAACCTGGGGAGCCGGCCATCGTTTTGGAATGCTCGCCATCGGTAAAAACCTCGGCCACAACGTGGGCAAGAATCTGGGCAGGAATAAAATCTGCTGGTATGCAACCGCCAACACTTCCGGCTTGAACCGGCCCTCTGCAGGCCGCAAAGAATGGCTGCAGGATGTATTCAAAGCCTGGCATGACCCCATTCCCCAATTGCTCGCCACAACCGATCCCGCCGCCATCCTGGTCACGAATGCTCGCGATCTTAAGCCGGCAAGACAACTCAGCTCCGGACCAGTCACCCTGCTGGGCGATGCTGCGCACGCTCTTACTCCCAACCTGGGTCAAGGCGCCTGCGTTGCTTTGGAGGATGCGTTGGTATTGGCCCGTTGCTTGAGCTGCCAGTCGGATGTTTCTTCAGGATTCCGGCGCTACGAATCCCTGCGCTTTCCTCATGTGCGCAGCGCCGTCCTGCGCTCCCGTTGGCTCGGGCACGTCGGGCAATGGGAAAGCCCAATCGCAGTCTTCCTCCGCAATCTTGTCACCCGGCGCCTGCCCGCGCGCCTGTTCGAGTGCCACTCCACTTTCGCCGAGCACATGGCCGCGCTCACCGGGCGGACGCTGAAAGAAGTGGCGGCCTAAAACAGGGACGATGAAAGCAGGTATTCCTCAAGATCTGCGCCGCATGCGATGATTTCTCTTCAGTCTTTTGCGGTATTAGAATTCGCGCACATTCGCGTTCATTCGCGGCCAGACTGGTTCTATCTGCAGTGGCCGCGCTCTGACACAGCCGCTCGGGTTTCTGTTAGCTTGGATTTGGGATGATCTCTTTTTCCAACATCAATAAACAATACGGCAAGCAGTTGGTCTTCGTGGACGCCTCATTCCAACTCAACCCCGGGGAGAAGGTTGGCCTGGTGGGGCCGAATGGAGCGGGCAAGACAACTCTGTTTCGCATGGTTGTGGGCGAGGAAACTCCGGATGAGGGCGAGGTCTCCGTCCCTAAGCGGCTTACGATCGGCTATTTCCGTCAGGACGTTGAAGAGATGGCTGGGCGATCTGTGTTGGATGAAGCCATCGCCGGCAGCGGGCGCGTCGGTAACCTCCACCATGAACTCGAAGCCTTGCAGCATGCAATGGCGGATCCAGACAAAGCGGACGAGATGGAACGCGTGCTGGAGCGCTTTGGTGAAGTCCAGGAAGAGTATGAGCATCTTGGCGGATACGCCCTTGAGGCACAGGCCCGGGAGGTGCTCCACGGCCTGGGATTTAAAGATGACCAGATTGATGGCGATGTCGGCGCGCTCTCCGGTGGCTGGAAGATGCGCGTGGCCCTGGCCCGCGTTCTCTTAGGACGTCCGGATGTATTGCTGATGGACGAGCCTACCAATCACCTTGATCTCGAGTCCATCATCTGGCTGGAGCAGTTCCTCAAGTCCTTTCAGGGCGCGCTGCTGATGACGTCGCATGACCGCGAGTTTATGAACCGGCTTGTATCCAGGATCGCGGAGATAGATGCCGGCGAGATCATCGCCTACTCCGGCAACTACGATTTCTACGAACGCGAACGCAACATTCGCGCCGCCAATCAGCAGGCCGCCTTCGCCCGCCAGCAGTCCATGCTGGCCAAAGAGCAGCGATTCATTGACCGCTTTCGCACCCACGCCGCCAAAGCCGCGCAGGTCCAGAGCCGCATTAAAGCGCTGGACAAGATCGAGAAAATTGAACTGCCCAGGAGGCGACAGGTAGTAAAGTTTGAATTCCGCACTCCGCCGCGCTCCGGTGAGCAGGTGGCCGTGCTGGAGGACCTGCACAAAAGCTACGGCCCGCGCGTGATCTATGAAGGCTTCAACCTCACCATCCGGCGCGGAGAGCGATGGGCCGTGATGGGCAGAAACGGCGCCGGTAAAACCACCCTGCTCAAGATGATTGCCGGCGCATCCCAGCCTGACGCCGGGACAGTTCGCCTGGGAGCCAGCCTCACCATGGGATATTTCGCGCAGCAGTCTCTGGACGTGCTCGACCCTGATCTAACCATCATCGAGCAACTGCAGAGAGATTTTCCTCAGGATGGCCTTGGGTCGTTGCGCACTCTGGCAGGCGCCTTCCAGTTTTCTGGCGACGATGTTGAGAAGAAAGTCCGTGCTCTTTCGGGCGGGGAAAAGTCGCGGTTGGTGATCGCCTTGATGCTGTACAACCCGCCCAACTTTCTCGTGCTGGATGAGCCCACCAACCACCTCGACCTGGCCACCAAAGAAATGCTGGTGGAAGCGCTCAGGGAGTTTGAAGGCACAATGATTTTCGTCTCGCACGATCGCATGTTTTTGCGCGGGCTGGGTTCACGGGTCCTGGAACTGGGTGGGGAGAGCGGAACCGATCGCAGGCCGCATGTGTATCCAGGCTCGTATGTTGAGTATGTGCAGAAGATCGGCCACGAAGCGCCTGGGATCTACGCCTGATCAAAACACCAACGCCGGCCCCACATAAAAATGAGGCCGGCGTTTAGTCTTTCGTCTGTAATCTAGTCCCTGTCTTTGCCGTGGTCGCGGTCGGCATCGTCCCTGTCAAAACGGAACATATCGAAGAGATCGCCAATCGCGGGGCTGTTGAGCGGCACATAAGGATTGTCTTCGGCGACAACGGGATTCTTCAAATTGTCGCGGCTCCGGCTGGTCAACGGCTTCAAGTGCCAGTTGCGCTCGATGAACTTCACAATCGAAGCGTGGTCGGCATAGGTGTGGTTGACGTGGCCGCCTTTGGTAAAGGGTGAAACGACGAGGAGCGGGATGCGTGGCCCATCGCCAAAGAAGTCGAGAGGCTGCATGAAGCCCGAGTCAAAATAACCGCCGCCTTCGTCAAAGGTGATGATGAATGCGGTGTCTTCGGCCAGCTCAGGTCGCGCCTTGAGCCCGTCCATGACGCGCTCCACGATTGATTCAAAGACGTCAAGTTTCGAACTCGCCGGATGGCCGTCGCCAAAGCTGTCAGGTTTCAGGTAAGAGACCGCCGGCAGATCACCGCTGTCGAGCGCGTCGAAGAAATCGATAGCGTCCTTGATGTGCGCTTGCCGCTGCGCCGGATTGCCCATGATGGATGCGGCGTATTGGAATGGGTTGCAGATGTCGCAATACCAGTCGCCGCCCGTGCCGATCAGCACATCCACCGGATCGGTGGAACCGCTGTCAAACCGCGCCGCGGCATTGAATCCACCGCCATAGAATGCCCAACTGATGTGCTTTTCGTTGAGCGCGTCGCCAATGGTGCGCAGGGACGAAGGCGGAACCGCGGTGCCGGCGTTGATGGCCGCAACGTTGAGCTGCCCATTCGATAGGAAGCCCGGACGCGTGTTGTTAATCATATAGAACGTGCCCGGTGCGCAATTGGACGCAGTCAGATCCGGCCGCCAGGGCACGCTCTTCAGATAGTTCATGATCGGCTTGATCCCCGGCTGGGTCTGATCGCCGCACTCCGTCCAGCGTGCGTCTCTTTGGAAAGAGACGTCCGTTGCGCTCTTGGGATTAGGATTGGCAACCTGCGCTGCCGGAGGCTGCGCCGGGAAGGCGCCGATTTTTTCCCAGGGAAGGGAATCGGCCGTGCCGAGCATTGTGTGCTGCGCTGCGGTGCCGCCCATGGACGGCTGGTGGTAATTATCGCTGATGGTGAATTCATCGGCCAGGCGCTTCAGGACCGGCGCATCGCCATTCTGCACGTTGTAAAAGCCCATCGAGTTGCTGCCGCTATCATCGCCTCGCGCGATGCCGACGAAAGGCAGGAGATCGTTCTTGCAGCCCGAAGGATTCGCTTTGGTCGCGTCCAACACGCTGCAATCCGCTTGCTGCCACATGTGGAACAGGCGGTGCACCATGTCGCCTGTATAGCTGTCATAGGGAACCTTCGCGCCCGTGATCTGGAACGAGGTGTTTGGCAGCTTGTTGAAATTCGCAATGCGCGTGTCTGGCACCGGGCAGGCTACTGGTGGCAGGGTCGGGTCGGCAGCGCAGTTCTTAAGCCCGGTTGCCCCGGTGGTGATGAGCGGCAGGTCCTCAATCTCAAGCTCCGGCGAGATGACGTGGAGCTGAGCGGTGGAAAAAGTCTTGGCGTCGAAAGGTGGCGTGGTATCCACCGGGTCTTTCAGAAACTGGCTCCGTGTCACTGTCTGCGGCGGAGCATTACCTGCTTCGGGCGTCGGCAGGAATGGCGAGTAAGCCGTCTTGCCCGGGTTGATCAGCTTGCGCGTATCAATGAAATAGCTGGGGGGATTGATCGTCTGGAGCTGAAACTGCGTGGCCAGATCGGCATGGGGGCCAGGCGAGCCATCGGCATGGATAATGCCCTTGGAGAGCAGGTTCGACACCGTGCCGTGCTTGGGTACATAGGTGGCGAAGACATTGTCAAAGCTTCGGTTTTCGCCAATGATGATGATGACGTGCTTGATTGGCGTTGCGGTATCGCGATGTTCATCGGCGTCAGAACCGCTGTTTTGGCTCGACGCAGGAATAGTGATCGACATTAACGCGGCCAGGGCGAGGGTCGGGCCTGGCTGCCACTTTCTTAAAATGGACTTGAGTCCCATGCTTTCCTCCAACGGAGCAACTTTTGTTCGTCGGAGAAAGAGTATTTGCCGAGTGTTGAAGGCTCATGACCGCACCGTTAATGCCAAATTAAAAAGTCAACCGAATTTAAAGCGAATCGTACTAAGTACTAACCACCGCTTTTCGCCATCACCACCATCACCACAAACGCCGCCCCAATCCCAATCGCCTCCGGCGAGAAAACCCATAATCCGTTTGCGTGCGTGAAATGGGATACCAACAGAGTCGCGCCAACCGCCCCCACGATGCCCGCCAGCGCGGCCCTGGAAGTTGCGCCTCGCCAATACAGTCCCAGCACCACTGGCGCGAACAGGGCCACGGCCAGTAACCCATAGAAGATCTTCACCGCCGCGATTACTGAAGGCAACAGCATGGCCAGCAAGACGCCCAGTACCCCGGCTGCCACCGCCGCTACACGGCTTGCTGACAGCAGCTTGCGATCTGAGACTTGCGGATTCAGAAAGGTCTTATACAGATCCACCGCTACGGACGTGGAGAACATAAAGAGGATGGCATCGGTGGCGCTTAACTCGGCTGAAAAAATCGAGGCCAGCGCCCAAATCCCCAGCCACCGGGGCAACAGGTTCATCATCACCGTGGGAAGCGCCAGCTCCGGGTTGCTTAAATGAGGATAGGCCGCCAGGGCGCACAAGCCGAGCACCGCAGGCACAATGGCGAATCCGGCCTGGGCCAGCGAGTTCAGACCTACGCCCAGGCGCACCGTCTTCTGGTCCCTTGCACCGTACAGCTTTTGCGCCAGCCCGGGCGAAACTATAAATGATGGAACCAGAATGGCGAGATAAGCGAGTATCTGTTTCAGGCCAACTCCGGTGATGCTGAACAGCGGGGCTGAAGGCGTTGTGGCAGCAGAGATTGCCTCGGTCAGATGATTCCACCCGCCGACGCTCTTCAGCGCGAACGGGACCGCGAGCAACAGGCCGGACATGGTAATCGTCAGCTCAACCGCATTCACAAAGGCCGTTGCCACCAGGCCGCCGGCCGAGCAATAGACGATGGCGACGGTCCCGCCCACGGCGCATCCTGCCCATTTGGGCAAGCCAATTACCACGTTCAGGATCCACGAAATCGCAATCAACTGCCCCGCCAGAATCGCCAGTGTGCCCAGCCACAACAGCACTGCGATCACCGCCTTCACCGCCTTGCTATAACGCCACTCCAGAAAGTCGCCCATAGTGCTGAGAGAATGCCGTTGAGCAATTTCCCACAGCCGCGGCCCCACCAGCGTGGCCAGCACAAAGGTTCCAATACTCGCCGAACCCACCCACCACCATGCCGAGAGTCCAAAGCGATAGCCCAGCCCGGTTGCGCCCACCGTAGAGCCCGCCCCCAGATTGGCAGCTAGAAATGTCGTGAAGATCAATCCCGGACCCAACCGCCGGCCGGCTACCAGGAAATCCGAGGCGACCTTGATCCGTCGGCCCATGGCAATTCCCACCGCCATGAGCAGGGCTGAATAAGCAAGGAGTCCGATCAGGTAGACGTTCATGGCGAACCACTCGGCACGCTGGAGTTTCGGCACTAAGCGTATACCAGAGGTGCGCTGCGGGTAAAAAAGGGAAGACCACAACCCGCCACGGAGACACTAACTCCAAAAGCTGATCAGTGTTACTCAGTGTGAATTGGTGGTGAGTCAGGGCCGGCGCATCGGTTATTCCGCCAGTGGCTTCGAGCTTCCAAACCCCATCTGCACCAGTTTTCTTGGGTCTTCCGTGGTCGAGACTTCGACGGAGAAAAAGCCGATCATCATCTCTTCCCAACTCTGGTCGCCCCAGTGAATCGTCTTCGAAGGATCGGGGTTCGCCGGGTTGTTGGGTGAGTTATCGTAGTGCGCAATGCATTGGATCTGCGCGCCCTTGGGCAGATCAACCGGCTTGGCCAGCTTGTACCGCAACTGCCAGTTGAAATCGTAGCGCGAGACTTTGAGTATGGTTTGCGATTGGCCGTTCGGGAACAGCACTCGGTATTCAAAGTCTTTTCCCCGCAGGTGCATGTGAGGCTTGAGAGAAACCAACTGGACAGGCTCCCGCACTGTCACCTGCGCCTTCACTTCGTAGCTGGGATTGCCCGGAGGGATCGCGAACATGGGGTTCACAGCCGCAAGCGTCACGTATTGTTGCCGCGGCGGCTCTTTCGCGAATATCAGGCCAATGCGGGTCGCATCCTCGCCCGCGGTCCCGTTTGTGGTGTAGTGAATCTGAAGCACGATGTCAGACCCGGACGGAATCCGCTGCGCCGCATCTCCCATAGTTTCCGGCTGCTCGCCCGGAGCGAATGAGACCAGGTACTGTCCCTCAAGTCCTCCCTCGCCGCCCATCTCAGAGGCATCGTACATAATTCCGGGTTTCGCATCTTTCATCATCTTCGATCCCGGAGGCCGGACGAATACCACCACGTGGTGTACCAGGGCGCGGTTTCCCGGACGAATTTCCGCCGCCTTCACCCATTCGTCTTGGGTGAAATTTCCCGGAATGAGCACATACTTGTAATTGATCACGCCTTCCGCGGGAACCTGGTAGGGCATCGGCATGGGCAGGATTTTATCCGGCTTGCCAATACTCCATCCTTCCACGAACTCGGACGGCGCGGGCTTGTCTTTTGCTTCACCTTCCACCGCGCCACTGTCCACCCAGGCTTTGAGCGTGCTGATTTCCTGCGGCGTAAGCTTGCGCTGGTTCAGAAAATGGCCGTCAAATTCGGCATCTGCGTACCACGGGGGCATCTGCTTGGTCAGCACGGCGGTCTTGATCGCCGCGGCCCAGGGGCGTGCGTCGTTGTAAGTGAGCAGAGACATCGGCGCCACTTCGCCCGGGCGATGGCAGGTCTGGCAGTTCTTCTGAAGGATCGGCAGCACGTCCTTGTTGAATGTCACCGAAACGGACGGAGCAGGCGAAGCAGCAGTTCCGCCCAACGCCGCAACTCCGATCAGTAAAATACCTGCCGCTGAAAGTCCAGTGATGACCAATCGCTTCATGGCTGCCTCCTTGAAATATTCTAGTTTAAAGGATTTTGTTTTGTCTGGCCCGGTGCGATTTAGATGACCACAGTCTCCTGGTACTCGCCAAAAACCTGGCGCAGCGTGTCGGAAATCTCGCCGACCGTAGCAAAGTTCTCAACCGCGCTGATGATGTGCGGCATCAGGTTGTCGCCGGAGCCAGCGGCCTCTCGCACTTTGATGATGGCCGCCTCCCATGCGCTCTTGTCGCGCCGGTTGCGTAGGGCACGCACCCGTTCCACCTGCTTGCGCTCCTGGTCGGGATCAATCCGCTGAATGGCGATGGCCTTGGATTCATCCGCGTCTGTCTGGAAACGATTCACGCCCACCACAACGCTCTCCAGGCGGTCCACTGACTGCTGGAAGTCGTAAGCGGCATTCTGGATTTCCTGCTGAATATATCCCTTCTCAATGGCGCGCAGCGTGCCTCCCAGCGACTCAATTTTCTCCAGATAAAGGTTTGCCCGCTCCTCAATCGCATTCGTAAGCGACTCGATGTAGTACGAGCCCGCCAGCGGATCAACCGTGTTGGGAGCGCCCGTTTCATAGCCGATGATCTGCTGGGTGCGCAACGCAATGCGCGCCGCGTCCTCGGTTGGCAGCCCCAATGCCTCGTCGAAGGAGTTGGTGTGCAGTGACTGGGTTCCGCCCAGCACTGCCGCCATGGCCTGAACTGCCGTGCGGACGATATTGTTTTCCGGTTGCTGTGCAGTCAGTGTCGAGCCGGCGGTCTGGGTATGGAAGCGCAGCATCATGGAGCGAGGGTTCCGCGCGTGGAACCGTTCCTTCATGATCCTGGCCCACATGCGGCGGGCGGCGCGGAACTTGGCCACCTCTTCCAGGAAATTATTGTGAGCATTGAAAAAGAACGAAAGCCGGGGCGCAAACCGGTCTACGTCTAATCCGGCATGAATCGCGGCCTCCACGTAGGCAATGGCGTTGCCCAGCGTGAACGCCACTTCCTGAACGGCCGTGCTGCCGGCCTCGCGCATGTGATAGCCCGAGATGGAAATCGGGTTCCACTCCGGCAGGTGCTCATTGGCGAAAGCGAACATGTCAGTGATGATCCGCAGCGCCTGGGCTGGAGGATAGATGTAAGTCCCGCGCGCAATGTATTCCTTGAGAATGTCATTCTGCACCGTGCCGCTCAGCTTGCGCACCTGGGCGCCCGATCGTTTGGCCACGGCCACATACAATGCCAGGAGGATGCTGGCGGTGGCGTTGATCGTCATGGAGGTGGAGATCTGCTCCATGTTGATCCCGGCAAACAGCCGCTCCATATCTTCGATGGAATCAATGGCCACGCCCACCTTGCCTACTTCGCCCTGGGCCATGGAATGGTCGGAGTCCATTCCTATCTGGGTAGGAAGATCGAATGCCACAGAAAGGCCGGTAGTGCCGTGAGCCAGCAGATACTTATAACGCTTGTTGGATTCTTCCGCGTCGCCCATGCCGGCGTACTGGCGCATGGTCCATAGACGGCCGCGGTACATCGTAGCCTGCACGCCCCGGGTAAAGGGAAACTCTCCAGGGTAGCCAACCTCGCGGTCATAGTCCCAACCCTCTAGGTTGGCGGGAATGTAGAGTGGATGAAACTCGACGGACTTGAGTTCGCCCGATTCTGGTTCGGTTTTTACTTCTTCGGACATGAGTTAAATGCCAAAATCGCCGGAACTGCCACAATTGGAGCCTCGTTCGGCCCTCGCCTTCCTATGCGTGCACTGTGGTAATGATTTTGGTTTGCTTCTGCTGATTGCCATTTGCTGATTGCTGCTTTCTCCGGCAATTCACTCGCTTCTCCGTTTGGCCTTCCAGAATGACATGATAGTAAACCCGAAGCAGACCGAGGTGAATGTCAGGGTGATCCAGAACCGCCGCGGATCGCCCGTCCAGGCATGTGCCCGGTAAAGACGAAACATCGCCGTCCCGCCCATGAGGGTAAACGCAGCAAACATCAGGCCCGTGGTCTGCAGCCAGAGTACATAAAGCGTCTTGGCAAACGAGGTTGCGGCAGCTTTCACGCCGCTAAACACCGCATATCCAATGCGATTACGGGCTAAGGCCCTCACTTGGCTGGTGATGATGTTTAGCACTGCATGGTCATTGTATCGTGAAAAGTATCGTGAAAAACCGCGAGTCCCCTGAAAGAAGTAAAACGGCCCCGCTGGCTTCGGCATCTAAAGTTGTGATAGAGAAGATAGTGTGCGAACTTAAGAGGTCAATCAACCGGGTTGAAATCCGGGGCTGGAGGAAATCCAAGTGGATGCACGGCTCAAGAAACTCATGAAAGAGCTCGGCGAGGCCATCAATGGATCGCTTTCCGAGTCAGAACAGATTGCCCAGGTAATCGCAAAGATCAAGGAAGAGGGGTTCGATATATTCCTGGTGCTGGAAGCCACCATTGGGTTTAACCGTCACGATAAAGAAACCGGGCCCGACTCCCCGGAATTGGTGACCACGCGCAATAAGAGAAACCCTGACCCGGACTTCACCATCAACGCCAGTGATGTGCGTTTCCTCAAGTCGCTGCGTATCAGCGTGGAGGAATAGAATTGCCAACATTGCCAAAAGTAACACCAGTGATTTGAATCAGTCCTGCGTCTTGGATGCTCAAGCAAGTTTTCTCCGGCTGGCGTTGAAATTCACAACATCTTAGTAAATGCCAAATTTGCGGTTTGCAAATTTTGGCAATTTTGGCAATTATGGCAGTTCTGACAATGTCAGGTGGCTCTGAATGAAGGATACTTTGGGAGTGCTGTTAGCCGGCGGCGCCGGTGAGCGGTTGTATCCCTTGACTCGTGATCGGGCCAAGCCGGCCGTCACTTTTGGTGGAAATTACCGCATCATAGATATCACTCTCTCCAACTGCACCAATTCAGAGCTACGCAGGGTTTACATCCTCACTCAATATAAGGCGCTCTCACTCAACCGTCATATCCGTGAAGGTTGGGGAACGGTAGTCGCCCGGGAATTGGGCGAATTCATTGAAATCCTGCCGCCGATGAAGCGGGTCAGCGATAACTGGTATCTCGGCACCGCCGATGCCGTCTACCAGAACATCTACTCAATCGGCAGCGAGCAGCCCAAATATGTGCTCGTTCTGTCCGGCGACCACATCTACAAGATGAATTATCAGCTCATGCTGAACCAGCATATTGGTGCTGGCGCGGACGTGACTCTGGCCACTATTCTCGTGGAGCGGAGCGAGAGCTCGCGTTTCGGCGTGGTGGAAATTGATCGTGCCGGCAAAATCACCGGTTTCGAAGAAAAGCCTAAAGTGACCACCCTGCGTTCGCCGTATCACCCGGAGATGGTCTCCGGCTCCATGGGAGTGTATCTCTTCAATACAGACGTGCTGCTGCCGGTATTGCTCAAGGACGCTGAAGACCCTGAGTCGTCCCATGATTTTGGCAAGGACATTCTGCCCAAGCTCCTGGACCAATACAAAGTGTATTCATACAACTTCATCGATGAGAACAAAAAGGAAGCCCTTTACTGGCGCGACGTAGGCACGATCGAAGCCTACTATGAAGCCAACATGGACCTGGTAGCGGTTTCTCCGGTGTTTAACCTCTATGACAAAGCCTGGCCCATCCGTACCACTCAGCGCCAATACCCTCCGGCAAAATTCGTGTTTGGCGAGCCCGGACGTACCGGCATGGCCATTGATTCCGTGGTTTGCCCCGGGTGCATCATCTCTGGCGGCGTCGTGCGCAATTGCGTAGTCTCACCGGATGTGCGCGTCAACTCTTACAGTGAGGTGGACTCCAGCATTCTGTTCTCCCACGTGAACATAGGGCGCCATTGCCGCATCCGCAAAGCGATCATTGACCGCGATGTTCAGATCCCCGAAGGCACCGTGATTGGTTTTGATCCTGAACAGGACGCCAAGAATTACATGGTCACGGATACCGGCATCACCGTAGTCACCCGTGATTATTCGCTCTTTGAAAATCCCGTGGCCGTGGACTATTTCACTTCCGAGTAGTTGATTCCAACAATTATGCCTTTGTCGACTAAAGAAACTGCTATTCCTGCCGAAATATACCCTTAGATTACAGAGATTGCGGGCAGGGACAGTGCAGTTATGATTTTCAAGACCGGAGATATGGTCCGCATCACGTACGAGGGCGCCACTGTGAATGGTGAAATCTTTTTGGCTTGTTCCACAGGTCTTAGCCTCACCGTCAGCTTTAACGGACGTCTGGGTAATTACACGGGCCTCATGCCCCTGTTCTGGCTTGAAGATCGCTACATTGACGTTGTCAATGCGAAGACTGTCACAATCACTCCCATGGGCCGGATACTCCCGTGGCCCGTCTCACCTGCCCGGGCGGCAAACAGCAAATAGCTCTCCGGTTCTGCTGGAAACAGCCTGAACGGCTCTCCCATCTCCGGATCACCCGATCTCAATTATCAACTCAGCAACTTACCCAATTACCAACTGATCTGACCCCTGTATGCTATTCACTGGGGAGACTGCTTGGAGGAACAGCAGACAGGCCAATTGGTCCGCCGATGCCTCGCCGGAGACGGTGTGGCATGGGAGGAGATTGTGCGTCTGCACAATCGCCGCATTTACAACCTCTGCTATCGCTTCACCAATTCAGCGGACGACGCCCAGGACCTGACCCAGGATGTCTTTATTCGCGTCTATCGCACCTTGGCCAGCTACGACGTCGATAAAGGCGCATTTACCACCTGGCTCACCACCCTCGCCCGCAATCTCCTCGTAGACCACTTCCGGCGCAGCAAGCAGGATCGGATAACAGATTCCATTGACGCCGGGCTTCGAGAAGAAGAAGATGCTCTGTCCCTGAGCGACCGCCTTGAGGACCCGGGGCCTACCCCGGATGACCGGCTGGCCAGCAAAGAGACGCAAAGGCTAGTGCAGCAAGCACTTGCGAGGCTTTCCCCGGATCTGCGGGAAGCCGTGATCCTTCGCGATCTCCAGGATATGGACTACAAAGAGATTGCCCAGGTTTTGCGGGTTCCTGAGGGTACCGTGAAGTCCCGGATTAACCGCGGCCGGATGGAACTTGCGCGATTACTTTCTCGTAATAAGAAGCAGGCAGGCAATGACTGAAAAGAACCAAAACGAAATGCGGTGCAGCCAGTTTGAAGCCCTGCTGGCTGACTTCCTGGATGCAGCCGACGCTGATGCCGGCGCCGGTACACTCTCTCAAGAAACCAGGCGTGCGTTTCAAGCTCATGCCGCCAGTTGTGCGGCCTGCGGCCCGATTCTCTCTGAGGCTCGTGAAGGAATGCTCTTGCTGCGGGCGCTGGAAGAGCCGGATCCGCCCAAAAATCTGGTCCACAACATCCTGTCCGCGACCAGTGCCGCTGAGGCGGCAAAGGAATCGGCTCAACCGGAAGCCTCGAAGGTCGCCTGGATCGTCCGCCTCTGGAAGCCCGTACGCGGAGTGCTCGCGGGGGCCATTCAGCCTCGCTTTGCCACCTCGTTTTCCATGGCCTTCTTTTCCCTCAGCCTGACGCTGACCCTGGCGGGAGTAAGGCTCAAAGATCTGGCCCATGCGGATTGGCATCCCAGCGCTGTGGGAAAGGCCGTGGTGCTTCAGTACACCCAGGTGGAATCCAAGGTGGTGCGTTACTACAACAACATGCGCCTGGTATATGAAATCGAGTCCCGTGTGAGTGAACTCAAGAAGAATTCCGGCTCTGAGCAGAATAAGCAACAGCCATCCCAGCAGCCAAAGGAAGATAAGAAGAAGAAAGATAACAACGATACCAGCGGCCGCCCGGAACACCGGCAGGACAACTATAGCCAGGACATGGGCCATACCGTGGTTGCGTATCTGAGACTGAATCATGAAGGAGCCTAACCAATGAACTGCGCCATACATACCGATGCACCGGCGGCTGCTTTTTGCCGCACCTGTGGCAAGGCGCTATGCGAGAACTGCAAGCGCGACGTCATGGGCGCAATCTACTGCGAACCCTGCATTGCCGCGCGCCTGCAAGGGGCCGCGCCCGGAGTGCCCACGGCCGTGCCTGTAACCGTCGTGCATGGAGCCCCCAGTCCCGGCCTTGCTGGTCTTTTGGGCATGATTCCCGGTGTCGGCGCAATGTACAACGGGCAGTTTGTTAAGGCCTTTATCCATGTAGTGATCTTTGCGATGCTGATCGTTGCCGTGGACCACGCTAGAAGCCTGGAGCCGCTTTTTGGCCTCATGATTGGGGCCTTCTGGTTTTACATGGTCATTGAGGCCTACAAAACCGCCCGCGCCCGGGAGCTTGGATTGCCGGCCCCCGACCCCCTCGGCCTGGACCGCATTTTCGGCATACAGGAGCACGAGCCCATCTCGGCGAGAACACCTTCCAGTGCCGAGGCCGTGCAAAGCCAGGGCTCTTCAGAAGCGGGACTACGTCACCATCCTCCCACCGGTGCGATTGTGCTGGTTGCTCTGGGTGTTTTCTTCCTGCTGGATAACTTCGGCATGCTGCACGCAACCAGGATGTGGCCGCTCATGCTCATTGGTTTCGGGCTTTGGATCGCTTTCCAGCGCACCACGGGCAGGGGATAAGGGGAGAACATGGCCATATATATCCGCAATCGTTCTTGTCCTTGCTACAGATGCCGGGCCCGCGGCCTTATGGGCGGAGCCATCATGGTTACGTTGGGCGTGCTCTTCTTGCTCGAGAACTACACGCAATACGATTTTAACCAGACTTGGCCGGTGCTGCTGATTGTGATTGGATTGCTCTCCTTTGCCTCCCGCAGTGCTTCCATTGAAGGCCACATTCAGCCCGGGTGGCTGGGCGGCACGCCCCCAGTTACAGCTCAAGGGCAAAACTATCCGCCAACGTCTGGGACGGGAAAAACGGGTTCAGGACCGGAGGTGAAATCATGAGTGATGTTCGTCCTTACTATCGCCGGCGCTCTCTCTTCGGCCCGCTTTTGATCGCGGGAATCGGAGTAGCCTTCCTGCTCCGCAACCTTGGCGTCATCTCATATCGCAACTTTGGCTGGTGGTTTAGTCGTTACTGGCCCCTTCTGTTGATCCTCTGGGGAGTCGTCAAGTTCCTGGAATACCTGTGGGCCCGCCAGCGCAATGAACCCTACCCTGGAATTGGCGGGGGCGGCGTGGTCTTTCTGGTCTTTCTGATCATATTTGGACTTGGCGCAACTGGCGCTTCCAGGATGGATTGGGGATGGGTTGATATTGATCCGGGAGACGACTGGGGAGACAAGCTGGGAATTTTTGGCACTCGCTATGACTTTACCGAAAGCTTTACCCAACCAATGCCAACCGGTACTCAGGTTAGGGTGCTCTCCTCGCGCGGCAACATAACCATCATTCCCAGTCCCGACGATCAGGCCCACGTGGTTGTCCACAAATATACGCGGGACCACTCGCAGGACGCGGCCAATCAGTTCAACAACTCCACCCACGCCAAATTTGAGCAGCAGGGTACGGTGTGGCTGCTGGACTTGACTGGAGGCAACTTCTCCAGTGGACGCTTCGATCTCGTGGTCCAGGTGCCCCCCAGGTATGCACTCTCGCTCGTCGCCACGCGAGGTGATATCCGCGCTTCGCAAATGCAGGCCGATGTCGATCTGGAAGCGGACCGCGGCGAAATCACCGTCGAGGAGATCAAGGGAAATGCCTTCCTGCACCCGCATCGTCACGATGTGACGGCCAAGAACATAAGCGGCAACGTGAACATTGACGGCGATGTGGGGGATAGCACCGTTTCCGATGTTGGCGGCGCTCTTACTTTCAGCACCGGCTTCTCCGGAGATATTGCATTGTCGCACATCGCTGGCCAGGTGCATTTCAAGTCCTTGCGGACTGACTTGCAGTTCAGCAAACTCGATGGAGAACTGAACATGGACACGGGTGATCTCCACGCCAATTCGCTGGCCGGGCCGTTCACTTTAAGTACTCAGACTAAAGACGTCCGCCTGGAAGCCGTGACCGGAAGCATCCATATTGAGGACCATAGAGGCGACATCGAAGTACAAACAAAAGCGCCGCTGGGGAACGTCGACATCACTACCACAGGTGGCGAGATCAATATCAGCTTGCCGGAACAAGCCGGATTCCAGGTGGATGCAGAAAGCAAAGGTGGAGAAATTCAGAGCGACTTCGGCCTCACCATCAACAATGATAGGGACGATGCCACCGCCACCGGAGCCGTCGGCAAAGGCGGCCCCCAAGTAAGGCTGAAGACAAACCGAGGAACCATCCAGCTTCACAAGAGCTGAAGGATTCAGTCGCCATCCCCCCACGCGCTGGTGACACCGGTCATTGGGTCGGGAAGTCGGTCATCGAAAATTCGACCTTGACGTCGCAGGGCGAGCCTGACGGTGGTAAGAATACAGAAGCTAAGGGCCAATGGCCAAAGGCTAAGGGCCAATCTTCCTCTCAATAATCTCGACAGCTCTGCGAACCACCTCTTCCAGCGAAAGATCCGTTGAATCAATCAGCACCGCGTCGGACGCGGGCACGAGAGGCGACGTAGCGCGAGTGCGGTCGCGCCGGTCTCGTTCGTGAAGTTCAGCCAGCACAGATTCTGCCTGACTGGCAATCTCCGGTTGCTGAAGAAACCGGCGGGAGCCGCGCACCTCCGGCGCCGCATCAAGAAAGATTTTGACCTCAGCGTTGGGAAACACCCGGGTTCCGATGTCGCGGCCCTCCATCACCACCCCGCCACCAGCGCCCTTCCCACGCTGCTGCTGCACCATCCATTCGCGCACCGGTGGATGTACTGAAACCTTTGACGCCGCATCGGTCACGTCTTGCTGCCGGATGCGGTCGGTCACATCCATGCCATCCAGGAGCACCCGATTGCCTTCCGGCCGGGGCAACAGTTCGATCCTGGACTGCGCGGCCAGCCGTGCCAACGCAGCTCCATCATCCGCTGAAACGCCGGACTGCATGGCCTTGAGCGCCAGCGCGCGATACATCGCCCCGGTTTCAATGTTGGTGTAGTTGTATTTCCGCGCCAGGAGTGAAGCCAGCGTGCTTTTGCCCGAACCGGCCGGACCATCAATCGCAATAATGATCTTCTTCGCGCCGGATTCGGGCCTATCCATGTATGCGCCTCTGATGCGGTTCCGGAACCGGCGCCAGATGAATCAGCGTCTTTGCCCCCACCGTAATAAAGTCCAGTTCACGTCCTGCCAGCAATGCATGGACCGCTTCCCGGACTTTGGAGCGCGTAGACAGATGGGAGAAGAACTGCTCAATGTCCTCCTGTGTCGCCGCCACTACCGCCTCCAGATATTTTCCCAGCAATGCGGAGATGGCCTCCGGCGCGGACACGCGCGAGCCTTCCATCACCGCCGCCGGCGACCAGCGATAGAGCAAGTCCCAGGACGCCCCTTCTTTCTCGCTGTAGTCCACGCGCGTGATCTTGAGAATCGACCACAACTCATTCAAGGCCCGGTCCAGCGCGGCGCCGGTCAGTTCGCGGCTGATCAGCTCTTGCAACTGCTTCTTGCTCAACGGCCCGCGTTTCTGGATGGATTCAAACACCTTCAACGCCAGCGGAGACAGCCTTGCGCCCTGCGCTTTGGTCTTCGGTGTGGCCTTGGGATTGCGATCTCCCACCAACGCGTACAGGAAAGGAAAGAGCGGCGCGGAGACCACCAGGCTGCTCTCTGGAAGCAGATTGATCTCATAAGCCTGGCGTTCGCGCAGCAAGCGTACCATCAGCTCGGTTGCCGGCTGCTTGCGAGGATCGGCAAAAGCATGTTTTGCGTCCGGCAGATCTACCGAGGAGCCTGCAAAAGCCGCAAGGAAGCTCGGCACCATAGGCAGGGAGCGCACCGGATACATCAGGCAGAATCCAACAGAGTCAAGAAACCCCTTGGCGTCTTCTATTGTGTGAATGGCATTGCCATTCACCCGCCACAATTCCGCCCGCTGATGATGAAGTTCCTGCTCAGTCACACAACATTTATAACATCGAGATGGGAGAAGCGATTCTTGATTTGTGGCATCAGATTCTGCGAAATCAGTGGCGATCAGTCAAAATCACCGTCATCCACGGTAAGATTTTGTAGTTTCAGTTTCCATGCCGGCAAGCCTTCTTGAGGATTGCGATACCGCTCGCGGGCTGAATGCCGAGTGCTGACTGCTGATTGCTAGATTCTCTTGAACGCTCTTTGAATTTCCTTCAACGAATACCGCAGCATAACCGGCCGGCCATGCGGGCAGGTCATAGGACATTCGGTCTTTGCGAGTTCCTTGAGCAGCCATTCCATCTTGTTCTGCTCCAGCGGAGTATTAATCTTGATCGCGGCATGGCAGGCGATACTGGCTGCAATCTTGTGGCGGATTTTATCGAGATTTAAGACTTGCTCTTCTTTCTGGAATTGGTCCAGCAACTCCAGCAGCATCTTGTCAATCTCTACGGGCTGCACGCCCGCTGGAGCTGTCTTAACGGCAATGGTGCGCGCCCCGAACAGCTCGACCTCAAAACCGTTGCGCCGCAGTTCGTCGGAAATCTCTGCAAACACTGCCTGCTGGCCCGGCGTAAGCTCCACGATTAACGGCATGAGCAATCTCTGGCCGTCGGCCACATCTTTGCGTTCGCGCAAGACTTTTTCAAACAGTACCCGCTCGTGGGCCACGTGCTGGTCAATGATCCACAGGCCATCTGAACTCACCGCCAGAATGAAGGAATCACGAATCTGGCCCAGCGGCCTCAGTGAGTCAAACGCAAGATTGCTAGCCGGCTGGGCATCTTCATCATCCTCCGCCAACAGATTGCCGCACGCATCGTCGGATCGCTCCACCTGCTGCAGTGTTGGAGCGGGAACCGCGCCGAATCCGCTTACCGCCGCGTTGGCCTCCACGGGAATTGGGGCGCCTGAGAATTGCAGCCGCTCGGTTACTGGATCCTGGGGTTGAGCCTGCAACTGAAATTCATTGCCGGGGTCGGAGCGGGGCTGCGCCTGCGCGCCCGGCGAAAATCCTGGCGCCGCGGTGGGTTGCGCCGTAATCTCACGCGTAAACTGCGGCACCGGGCGGGCCTTGATCAGGGCGGCGCGGACCGAGTCGCGTACGAAATCGTGCACAAAGCCATGCTGCCGAAACCGCACCTCAGTCTTGGCCGGATGCACGTTGGCGTCAACTTCTCCGTGAGGCAGCTCGATGAACAGCAGGACAACCGGATAAACAGTGGGTGGCAGGATGTTGCGATAAGCCTCAGTCAACGCGTGCTGGATCAGCCGGTCGCGCACCAGGCGGCCATTCACAAAAATAAAAATAGAATTGCGGTTCAGCTTCTGGATCTCAGGTTTGGATACAAAGCCATGCACTTTGATTTCGCCGGGCTCGGGTCGCTCATAGCCTTCTTCTCGCCGCCAGGGTGGCGGCTCAGGCAGCCCAACCCGCTCCAGAGGCATTTGCACGGAAACAGACACAAGTTGGTCCAGGATATCCTTGCCAAAAATCTGGTAGATCCGGTCGGAATGCGATTGCACCGGCGCGGCAATCAGCATGGCATTCGTGGCCGAGTGCAACTCGAAATGCTTTTCCGGATGGGCCAGCGCGTAGTGCGTGACCAGCGATGCCAGGTGGGAAAGCTCAGTAGATTCAGCTTTCAAGAACTTCTTGCGCGCCGGCGTGTTAAAGAACAGGTCGCGTACGGCAATGGAGGTCCCGGCAGGCAGTCCCGATTCTTCCACCTTCAGGATCTTTCCTCCGGCAATCTCCAGCACGGTGCCGCTGGATTCCTCCGCCGCGCGTGTCTGCAGCGCTACTCTGCTTACGGCCCCGATGGAGGGCAGCGCCTCACCGCGAAAACCCAGTGTGTCAATGTTCAGCAGGTCTTCTGCATCCTTGATTTTGGAGGTCGCATGGCGTTCAAAGGCCAGCAGAGCGTCGTCGCGCAGCATGCCGCAGCCATCGTCCGTGACCTGGATCAGCTTCTTGCCGCCACCCTCGATCTGGACCTTAATGCGCATTGCGCCTGCATCCAGGGAATTTTCCAGCAGCTCTTTCAGGACGGAAGCCGGTCGTTCGACCACCTCGCCGGCAGCGATCTTATTGGCAACGTGCTCGGAAAGTACGTGGATGCGGCCCATGAAGGCAAAGGGAGATTGTGCCTTTTTAGTTTACCTCGAACCCTGAGCCAGCGAGCGTGAGGCCGCTAATGGCTCAGATCCACCAGCACATCTTCACCCTCAACCTTAAGAGGATAGATGGCCACTTTTAAGCTGGGATTGTGGTCTACTGCGCCGGTTTTAGGATCGTATTGCCAGCCGTGCCACGGGCAGACAACTTTTCCATCTTCCACCGTGCCCTGGCCCAGCGGCCCGCCACGATGCAGGCAGATGTTGTCCATGGCAGAGTATTCACCCGCGACATTGGCCACGCAGATGACTTTTTCGCCGGCAGTAAATTCTTTAGCCTGCCCCTCGGTGGGAAGTTCGGATTTAGCGGTGATTTTGATGAACGCCATTTCTTTGCCGAACCCAGAATCAAGACTTAAAAAACTGAAACATTCTGGTGGTGCTCTTCAATGACCTGATTCTTATCAGTTGGTCTACTTCCCTGTCCCGGAAAGCGCCGGAGCCGAATACGAGGGCAGCTTCTCCCGCGTACGGTTGGCGCGCTGGATTTCCAACTCGTCGAACAGCAACGAGGGAGCCACAATCGCGCTGGGCAGGGGCTCGGCCCGGTTGTAGACATATTCGTCATTGCCGGCGGCAATAATATCGCTGCGCAAGGTACGCGTATCCAATTGGTTGATCACGGCGCCTCGCACGAGCTCCATGTGGCCATCGCTCGCGTACACCCGCCACAGCAGGCGCGGCACCAGGCGCGTTGCCGTGGTTTCCACATAGTAGCCGTAAGGCCGTCCCTGGTCCTTGCACATCTGGATCAGCTTCTTCTTCAATTCTTCAAAGGGCACGCCATTGGAAGCCTTGAAAATCAAGTTCGAAATCTGGGGTCGCGGAGAACTCGCCAGCGCCGTCCGCCCACGCCCATTGGAATGCGCGAAGTCCCGGATCGGCTCGCGCCCCAATAAATAATTCGTCAACACGCCTTTATCAATCACGGTGAGCGGCTCTGCTTTCACGCCTTCATCATCCACATCGTAGCTGCCAAGCAGAGTTATGGCATCCACCTTCTGCGGACGCGGATCATCCACCACGGTGAAAAACTCCGGCAGAACGCGGCTCTTGTAATAGGAAGCAAAGTCCCCCCGCACGCGCGCCGGATTCCCAATTTCCGGACGTATGCCGAGAATATTGCCGACGATCAGCCGTTCAAAAAGGGCGGTGGCTGCATCGGCTGAGAACAGCACAGGACCGTGATAGTCGTCCTCCACCAGCGGCGCCTTGCGCAGAGCCTCAAAGGTTCCAATCAGCTTTTGCGCTTCCTTCTGCACCTCTTCCGCTTTAGGCAGTTCATCCGCCTTGCCCACTACGTATGCGTGGCTGCGGTCCAGTCGCATGCCGTCAGGGGCTTGCGCGCTGCCTTCAAAAGAATAGATGTATACCGCTTGTCCGTTGCGCGTGATCGTGCCTTCAGTATTCACAAAATAGCGGTTCAGGATTCGGAAGTGCAGCACCGTTTCCGATGACTCCAGATCAGGATCGCGGCGGAAGAGATCGGAAGTGGAGCGCAGCATCTCTTTCCACTTGTTCATGTCCGTCCCCAGTTTGGGCAAATCGTGAACGGACTCAACCGGCTTCTCCTGGGAGAAGTCCGGCAGCTCTGCTTCCACCTCAACATTTTTCAGGGCGGCCCGTTTCTCCGTGAGTCCGGTAAGCGCGGCCTTATAAGCTTTGTCGGTAGCCAGCCAGATCTGATGGCGCAGCGCCATCTCATTGTTGTCCATGGGCAGGATTTCTGCTGCGCCCATGCCTTCACCGTAATAACTGTCTTGTTTGTAATCGCCAATCCGGACCACCACGCGCACTAGTCTGCCGACGTTGGCCTGCTCATTCTGCAGTGCGCCCAGCGTTGCGTCCGCCAGGTAGTCTTCCAGTTCCGTTACCTGGTAATCAATGTAGTAAGGCCTCTGAAGCTGCCCAAGCTGCAGCTTTTCCTGCGAACGTTTGAGTTCGCTGATCATGGCCTTCAGTACGGGGTCACCGTGATCACTGGAGGAAACTGAGGTTCCTTCACGGGTGTCATTCTTAGTGTCCCCGGCGGACCCGACAGCCACAAAGCAGGGAAGAATCAAAAGGGTAAGAAGAAGTCTGCGCATTAGCGGACCTCTTTCTGTATGCTTTGCCGGCCATCAAAACCCGGCGGCGGTAGCACCGGCGGACGCTCATGTCCCTGGGCCACCTTTTGCACCTCAATTTCTGAAAACAGCATGGCCGGCGCGGAAGCGGAAACCGGAACCGAGCCGGACTCTGCGCCGCATTCGCCATTGAATGTGTCCAGCTTCTCGCCTGTGAGCACGATCCGGTTCAGCGCCGCCAGCGGAGTGCCAATAATGTCCACGCCCCGGACCAGTTCATCCGGACGGCCATCTGCATAAACTTTCCACACCATCAGCGGCATGATCTGAAAAGCCTGCGGCATGTTGCGCAACGTCAACGTGAAGCCTCCCGCTATATCTTCAAAATACAGGCCATAGGGTTTTTTCTGGTCTTTGATTTCCTGGATCAGCTTGGCCCGCAGTTCGGAATCCGGTACGGCCTTGGAAGAGCGCACAATCAGATTTCCCTGCCGTCCCACAGGCATCAAGCCATCCTGGGCTCGGCCGTGGCCATTGGAATGCATAAAGCCTTTTACCGGCATGCGCGACATCAGGAATTGTTTCAGGATCCCGTTGGAAATTAATTCCACCCGCTCGCTCTTTTGCCCTTCCTCATCAAACCGGTAGTTTCCGCTCAGCTCCCGGCCTTCCAGAGATGTCAGGGTAGGATCATCTTCCACGCTTAGAAAAGAAGGCAGCACGGACTGGTTGACCATTTTGGTAAAGGTCTGGCCCTCATTTTCGCCGCGCTGTCTCTGGCCTTCCAGGCGATGGCCAACCACCTCGTGAAAGAAGACGGCAGCCGCGCGGCCCGAAAGCAGTGCCGGCCCGCTGAATGGTTCCACCACAGGCGCCGCCTTCAGCTTCCGCAGATCGTCGGCAATTTTTTCTATCTTGGCTGCTATCTCCTGATCGGATGCCAGCTTGTCAAAGGATGACGCATCGAAAGTTTCAGACCGGGCCAGTTCCATGCCGTCCGGTGAGCGAGTGCTGGCCAGGGCAAGCACTCGGACCAGGGATCGCGAAGTGATAATGCGAGCGCCCTCGCTGGAAACAAAATACTGTGTCGGCGCATCCACCAGGAGCATGATGGTGGAGTTCTCAATTTCAGGATACTTGTTAAAAAGCGCGGAGAATCGTCGTACTTTCTCCTCCCACTCGTGCTGGTCAAATTTCGGCATCGGGCTGGCATTTCCCTGGTAGACCTGCGGCTTCTCCGTGGAGAAATCGGGCGAAGGATCATCTTCTTCCGCCCGGACCTTGGTGCTGGTCGTTACCTCGATATAAGTCTGCGCCGCCTTCTTGTACATCCGATCCGTGTTGAGCCAGAGCACGCGTGCAATGGCGTCAGCCTTGTCATCCAGGGGCAGGGAAGCTGTGGTAATGGCGTGGAAGCGGTTCTCTGCGTGTGTGTTATCAAGATCACGGCTGCCCACGCGCACTAAAATATCTCCGGTACGCTCATGCCGGCCCACGTCTGCGACGATCGCGCCGTTGCTGCCAACGATCACTTTGCCAAACTCCTCATCCACGGAGTAGCTGATGAAATAAGGCGCCGGATCAGCTTTGCTCAATGAAGTCATGGCCCGCCCCAGTTCCTGCTGCATCGCCTGCAACAGTACCGGGTCGGGATTGCTGGATCGGTTCGCTTGTGCGGGGGCAACAGGAGGTATGACGACAGCCAAAATCAGGAGTAACAAAAAGAACTGGGAAAATCGCATGATGGAGTGAGTTTACCTGAACCTTTAGACGCCGCAAAATTACCTTTGGGTAGCAGGCGTTAACTTTGTTAAGCTCGGTGATCGAAGCCCTCGCCACTGACCTGAGTGATGCCCAGATCAGCCCGATGAATCACGGAGGATATACAACGGATAGGGGCAAAACCGCTGATTCCCTACTGTTTATCACCTGGAAATCACTCTAACCATTGTCATCAGTGGTAAGGTTTTGGCTCAAGGCTGACCGATTGACTTGCACCCTCATCCTGCCTAAAATTTGCCCGAATTGAGGAGAGCGGCCAATGTGCCATGGGCGTCCCACAGTACGCAAGTGTGTTGCGTGGTATAAGTAACCAGAAGCCATCTCATAAATGGCATAACCAGCGACAGTGACTTCCTTCTGGGGCTGCAACCGCAGGTTTTAAGCTATTCTCGGGGCCAGATGGCATGCCGGCTCTGCCGGTATAGCATTTATGACCGCTTCTACGATCCGGAGACCATTCCAAACAGGAAATGCCCTTGCTCCTCCCAAGTCTCGCTCGAGCTTCAATTTCGAGCAGGAAATTACGGGATTATGTGCTTGATGAGGAGCACCCGTTAGGTTGTCATAAAGCGAGGGTTTTCAAGTCGGTTCTTGGAATCGATAAGAGGCACGCCGATGCTCTGGCCGAGATCATTCGGGGCAGCCTTCCTCGCGCTTTAGCGCAGAGACGCAAAAGTGATGAACATGGCCATCGTTGGGTAACCCATCATGAGATGGTGGGTGTAAACGCTCCGGCGATCGTGACTGTTGCCTGGATATTCAAAACGGAGGAACCTGATATCCCCGTGCTGGTATCCTGTTATATAGACACAGAGAGGCAGGAGGAACTGGCACGTCTCTTGAGGGGGGCGCGAGTCCTATGAAATTAAACCTTGATCCGAAGCTCCTGGATGTCGTCAAGACTCGAGAGGGAGCATTGGCAACCGGAGAGAGTGTCCTAACCGGAACGGTCGTGGAGATTCTTGGGTCCGGCACCGTTTTAGTCGATATTGCCGATGAACGCGGCATCTCGAAGGATCTCGTGTCGTTGCCCGTCGAGCAAATTGAAATTCTATGGAGGTCGCCAACCGCGGATAACGCCGTACAAAAGCCAGGCTCTGAGCAGTCTTTTGAGGAGGGAGCCTTGTTGCTGCAGAATGGAATGATACAGGAGGCTAAGCTTCATTTTGCCAGAGCCTTCGAAGCTGACCCCACGCTTGCCGGGACCTTGATGAACATGGCGATTGACTTGTCAAAAAGAGGCGCGTTTGAATCAGCAGTCGTGGTGTATCAGATTATTTTGGAGCTCCAGCCCGAGTACACGCTCGCGCGCGATAACCTTGCCGCTAGCTATGTGAACCGGGGCGCTGAATATGCCCGACGCGGCGCAATAGACAAGGCGCTTCATCTGTTCAACGAGGCGTTATACCTAGATCCTTCCGAGGTGGTGGCCCGCATTTCCATTTGGAACGTGGTCGCCGCTTACACTGAACTTGGTCTCCACCACGTGGCGATCAAGCGTTACAGCGATGCCCTTAGATTATTTTTGCTGGCATTTCAACTGATGCCGTCCAACCCCACGCGTCGAAATTTGGGTTTGGCAATGGTCTCAAACTCTGCTTGGAAGCACGAAGGCACCGATGTGGCGGCGGAAGAGGGAAGCTTCAGGGAACCTTTGCTGATGGGACTTACTCTCTCAGAATGTCTCAACGCCTACGGAGCAACACTCGCCAGCCTGGGTCGAATGTCCGAAGCAGAGAATTTTGTGAGTAGAGCCATTGATCTTGACCCAGCCAATAAACTGGCAAAAACCAATCTGGCAATTCTTCGGCAAAAATCAGTTGAGCAATTCACACCTTCCATGTGGGGGCATGAAGCGATCACCCCAAAGATGGCAGCTGTGGGTGGCGCGGCAGCCTGATGCTTTCCCGCACCCTGCTGATAGACCGCTTAGAGGCAGATGGACCAAACTGCGGTGTGGATATAGCCGTTTGAGGAATGGTCCGATTGCCTGCGCAACCACGTATTCTCGTCGCAAGTGACTGAGGCGTTAACCAGTGGGATCTTACTTCTGCGACACGACCGCTCCATCTTGACTACGCAAATCCGGCACCACCAGTGCTTCTTCAATGCCGGGAATTCGCCAGGCCCTCAGCTTTTTTCTCAGGGTATTTGCCTGTTCATTCGCCCCGCTTTTCTCATACGCGGTCAACAGGACCTTCATGGAAAGCGGGTTGGCAAAATCCTCTTCCAGGTGCGGTATAGCTTCGGAAAAATTATCCTGGGCTACCAGAAGCGTTCCTGCCGCGCCATGGTAAGTCCGCGCAATGCTCACGCTGCCGCCGGAGTTTGCCATCTCCTCCAGAGCATCCAGGTCCTTGTGGGCCGCCGCCAGGCTGCGCTCGCGCTCCACGCGCACCCGCCAGATGCGGGCTTTCTCTTCATCCAGGTCGGTCTGTGCCACAAACCCCTTCCTGGCTTTCAGGATTGCCTCTGCCCGGTCCAATTCCTTCATGGCCGTGGCCGAATCCGGCTGATACATCGCCATAATACGATGAGCCCGCGCCTCCCAAACCCATTGTTCCATGGCGTACGCCTGCTCCGCAGCGTCCAGAAAAGCTTTGTCCGCAAGGTCATATTGTTTATCGCGCAGGTAAGTCATGGCCGATTTTTGCAGGTATTCCGCTTTCAAACCATTGCTCGGCGCCTCATGAATCGCCTTCCCATACTCCAGCCGCGACCTTTCTCCATCGCCCATAAGGGCGTAGGTTTCGCCCAGCTCTTTTTGCGAAATATAGAATGTCGGGTCAATTTTCAGGGCCATTCGATAATGTACAAGTGCCTCTTCAAAGCGGCCGGAAAGGCGCAACATCTCCGCGTAAGAATCGTGCGGGTTAGGCTGGTCAGGAAGCAGCTTCACATACTTCCCTGCAGCCTCAATGGCTTTTGGGTAATCGCTTCGGCGTGAATAAATGTAAGCCAGTTGGTTATAAGCTGTGGCATAGGCTTGATCTTCAGCCAGCGCCTTCAATATGAGTTTTTCTGCCAGGTCATACTGGTCCTGGCGATACAGCCAGTAAGCAATCAGGAAGTTCAGCCGCTTGTCCCGCGGATACATCGCCAGCAGGTCATTCATGGCGGAAATGCCTTCCACGTAATTGTTCTCGTGAATGCCGGCCATCCAGCGAACCATCAACTGCTCCCCGGGACTCGCATCTTTCATTGTGGCCTTGGCTTGGGCGCGGTTACTGCTCTCCTCCGCCGGATCGGTGGTAGTCAGGCAAATCCATGTGTAGGCCAGGGCGAACTTCGGGTCCAGGTTAATGGCCTCATGCCAGTCATTCAAAGCCAGGTTCCAGCGATGATTTTCGTACTGGACCATCCCATTTGCGAAATAGCGGGCCGCTGCCGCGGATGACGTTGTCACCGGCAGCGTCTCGGCCTTCGTCTGTTTGGCCGCCTTCTTCTCCGCCTTGCTCTTCTGCCGGTCAGATGCCGTCGCAGACCAGCTGAACGCGCCGATGATCAATACCAGCAGCATTAAGAAACGCAGTAGTTTCATAAGGCGTTCCTGTCAGTTTCCGTGCAGCAGGTAACCCTGCTCCAGTGGAAGTTTGCCGTCTACGCGAAGAACTTTGACTGCGCTGTTAATGGAATATACGTTCACCACCCCAATCGATCCGGGACGGCCGGCGACCGCCTTCAGAACCAGATCATCTGAGCGCAGCACCAGGATGGTGTCTTTGTGGCCTTCAAGAAAAGCAGTCATCTCAGACGGCGCCACCTTGAAAACTTTCTCCAGAAGAAAACGGCTTTCCACAGATCCTGGATCTCCCAGGATCACCACCACTTTGGACCCATCCGGCCATTTCGGAGCATCCGTTTTCAGCAATTTCTGCAAATCGGCGCTGTTGATGGCTGAAAACGCATTGTCTTTTTGGGTAATCACCGCAACATCGCGGGCAAGGCACGTTGCCGGCGCCAAGAGTGCCCCCAGCAAGCAGAGTGTTCCAAGCATTTTCATGTAATGTTCGTCCCGGGCAGGGAATGAGCCTCAAGCCATTGAAATCTATTCCGGCGGCGCTTCACAACATCACGCTAGTAACTAAGCTCGTAAGTACTAAATACTGCATAAGTTGTCCGTACTTTCGTTCTAAAGTGGACGACAAAATTTGCCGATATACCCGGAAGGACATGCCCTAACAGATAGAAAACGTTACCCTTTAGCTCATATTCTGGATTGACAATTTCTGTCAACTCGGCATACGCTGAGGTTTCACAAGTTTTCCTGCGACGGCTGCCCCCGAAAGCCATTCGTAAATTGCAACCTGTATTGAAACGGTGCCAGGAACCAGCAGCATATGTCGCAAAGACTAGGCGATCTTCTCGTTAAAGAGAAGATCATCACTCCTGAACAGCTTGAGAAGGCTGTCAAGACGCAAAAAGACGCTGGCGCAAACGCCCGCCTGGGCTCTGTCCTGGTGCAACTCGGGTTCGTCACGGACGAGGAAGTCACCAACTTTCTTTCCCGTCAATACGGCGTGCCGGCCATCAACCTCCAGTACTTTGAAATAGACTCCGCCGTGGTCAAGCTGGTTCCGGAAGACACCGCCAAGCGTTATCAGATTTTGCCGCTCAGTCGCGTAGGCGCCTCCTTGACCATCGCCATGGTTGATCCCACCAACGTCTTCGCTATGGACGATATCAAGTTCATGACCGGCTTCAACATTGAGCCGGTGGTAGCTTCAGAATCGGCCATCATGGAGGCCATTCAAAAAGCCTATGGCCAGCCGGCAACCGAAGAGAACGTGGATGAACTGCTGGCCTCCATGGGGGATGAGGCCGATGTCGAGCTCCAGGCCGAACAAGCGGAGATGGATTTAAGCGAGCTGGAGAAATCGGCCGACGAAGCCCCCATCGTCAAGCTCGTGAACATCGTTCTTACCGATGCGGTCAAGCGCGGCGCCAGTGACATCCATATCGAACCCTACGAAAAAGAATATCGTGTGCGCTTCCGCATAGATGGCGTGCTGCAACACATCATGTCGCCGCCTATGAAGCTCAAGGATGCCATCACCTCCCGCATCAAGATCATGGCCAAGATGGACATCAGCGAAAAGCGCCTCCCGCAGGACGGTCGCATCATGCTCAAGATGCAGATTGGCGGAAAGAGAAAGCAGCTCGATTACCGCGTGAACTGCCTGCCCACGCTGTGGGGTGAAAAAGTCGTGCTGCGGCTTCTGGACAAGGAAAACCTCCGGCTGGATATGACCAAGCTGGGCTTCGAGCCGGAGTCGCTGGAAAAATTTCAACGCGCCGTACTCAAGCCTTACGGCATGGTCCTGGTTACCGGGCCCACCGGATCAGGCAAGACCAATACCCTGTACTCTTCCGTTTCCCTGTTGAACAAACCTGATACCAACATCCTCACGGCGGAAGATCCCGTGGAGTTCCAGCTCAACGGCGTGAACCAGGTGCAGATGAAAGAATCTATCGGCTTGAACTTTGCCGCCGCGCTGCGCGCCTTCCTGCGGCAAGATCCAAACGTGATCCTGGTGGGCGAGATTCGTGACTTTGAAACTGCGGAGATCGCCATTAAGGCCGCTCTCACCGGCCACCTCGTGCTTTCTACCCTGCATACCAACGGCGCGCCGGAAACCATTAGCCGCTTGATGAACATGGGCATTGAGCCGTTCCTGGTAGCTACAGCTGTCCACTTGATTTGCGCGCAGCGGTTGATTCGCCGCATCTGCTCGGAATGCAAGGAAGAAGTGCCCTTGCCACCCCAGGCGCTGCTGGAAGCCGGCTTCACCGCGGAGGAATCCCGCAAGATCAAGATCTACAAAGGCAAAGGGTGCAGCGTCTGCAACGGTACTGGATATAAGGGGCGGGCAGGTTTGTACGAAGTGATGGAAGTGGATGACGAGATCCGCGAATTGATCCTGGTGGGCGCGTCGGCCACAGAGCTGAAAAAGAAAGCCATCGAGCGGGGCATGATTACTCTGCGCCGCAGCGGGCTGATCAAGGTAATGGACGGAGTAACAACGCTGGAAGAAGTAGCAAGAGAAACAGTGCACTAGGAAGCAGTTAGCGATCAACGATTAGTAATGAGTCAAATCATTGATGCAAGAACATATTTGTGCAGAAGCATCTGCGTAATGAAATGCAAGTTGTGGTTGCAAAGGTTTGGAATTTAGCTAAGAGCCAAAAGCCAATGGCTAAATTGCCGATTATACAAAGCGGGTTCGAATTTCGGTTTTTGCAAATTGCCAATGGCCAGCTGCTAATTGCCAAGCGCTAAGTACTAAATACTAAGTACTAAGGACTGAGTTATGAACGTTTCACTAAGTGACTTACTCAAGAAAATGATGGAAATGAACGGCAGCGATCTGCACATTACCACCAACTCGCCGCCACAAGTTCGCGTGCACGGGCACCTGCAACCGCTGGACATGCCCCCCTTGACCCCGGCGGAAACCAAGCAACTCGCCTATAGCGTGCTTACGGACGCCCAGAAACACCGGTTTGAAGAGAACCTGGAGCTTGATTTTTCTTTCGGCCTGAAAGGTTTGGCCCGGTTCCGTGGCAACTGTTTCAACCAGCGCGGCGCCGTTGGCGCGGTTTACCGCGTCATCCCTTTTGAGATCAAGTCATTCCAGCAGTTAAACCTTCCTCTCATCGTTTCCAAGCTGTGCGATAAGCCCCGAGGCCTCGTCCTGGTCACCGGGCCTACCGGTTCGGGCAAATCCACCACGCTGGCGGCCATGCTGGATAAGGTCAACACCGAGCGCCACGATCACATCATCACCATTGAAGACCCGATCGAGTTCGTGCACCAGAACAAAAGTTGCCTGGTGAACCAGCGCGAGGTTCACTCGGACACCAAGTCATTCTCGGATGCTTTACGCGCTGCCCTGCGTGAAGACCCGGACGTGGTGCTGATCGGCGAAATGCGCGACCTGGAAACCATTGAATCGGCCTTGCGCATTGCCGAAACGGGCCATCTTACGTTTGGCACTTTGCACACCAACTCCGCGTCTTCCACCATCAACCGTATCATCGATGTTTTCCCTTCGCACCAGCAGTCGCAGATTCGGGCCCAGCTTTCTCTGGTGCTGGAAGGCATTCTGTGTCAGGCGCTTCTGCCCAAGATAGGCGGGAATGGCCGCGTGATGGCCATGGAAGTTCTTGTTCCCAACGCCGCCGTGCGTAACCTGATTCGGGAAGACAAGATCCATCAGGTTTATTCAGCCATGCAGTCCGGCCAGGACAAATTCGGCATGCAGACTTTCAACCAGTCGCTGGCAACTTTGTATACACAGAAGCAGATTTCTTTGGAAGTTGCGTTGCTGCGGTCGTCCAATCCGGACGAACTGCAGGACATCATCAATCGCGGTGTTGTGGCCTCAAAGGTAGCGGCCGCAACCACCGCGGCAAGAAGGTAAGAGTGGCAAAAGCGAGGTTTGGCTGTGATTTTGCCCGTCAGCAAGAAGCCGGGGTTCGAAGCGAAGCGGCGTGATGGAACTTGATTTTGCTTGTACCTAGCAGCTAGTAGCTAGGAGCTAATTGCCAATTGCTAACTCAAAGAGTTAGGGAGGAGTCATCGGTATGGCGGTATATACATTCAAAGGGACTGACGCTCAGGGAAAGAGAGTTGCCGGCGAGCGCACTGCGGAAAGCAAGGCGCAACTGCAGCATCTGCTGCGCCGCGAACGCATCACGGCAAAGGCCATTAAGGAGAAGGGCAAGGAATTCACCCTGCCCAAGCTTGGCTCCGGCAAGGTGGCGACCAAGGACATCGCCATCTTCTTTCGCCAATTCTCCGTCATGATTGATGCCGGCCTGCCGCTGGTGCAGTGTCTCGAAATCCTGGGAGGCAACCAGGAGAACGTCGCATTCCAGAAATGTCTGAATGGCGTGCGTCTCACCGTGGAGAGCGGCGCAACATTGGCCAATGCCATGCGAGGCTTCCCCAAGGTCTTTGACGACCTCACCACCAACATGATCGAGGCCGGTGAGGCTGGCGGTATTTTGGACGTGATCCTGCAGCGCCTTGCCTTGTACCTCGAGAAAATCGTAAAGCTCAAGTCGGCGGTCAAGTCGGCGCTGATTTATCCCGTCTCCGTCCTGAGCATAGCCGGCCTGATTGTCGGTGGCCTGCTGAAGTTTGTGGTGCCGATTTTTGCCAACATGTTCAGCAGCATGGGTGTCACCCTGCCGCTGCCCACCCAGATTGTGATTGGACTCAGCAACTTCGTGGGACGGTTCTGGTGGGTGTTCTTTGTCTTCGTCATCGCCCTCGTGGTTGGCATCCGCCAGCTCTTGAAAGATCCCAGAGGGCGTTACATGTTGCATAAGTTGCTGCTCAATATCCCGGTCCTGGGGCAAGTGCTGCGCAAGATTGCCGTCGCCCGCTTTACCCGGACGCTGGGAACCTTGATCACCTCCGGCGTGCCCATCCTGGAGGGCTTGGCCATTACCGCCCGCACCTCAGGCAATGCTGTGCTGGAAGAAGCGCTCATGAAAGTGCGCAAGTCAGTGGAGGAAGGCCGCACCATTGTTGACCCGCTGCGGGAATGCGGCGTCTTTCCCAACATGGTCACGCAGATGATCGGCGTAGGCGAAGCCACAGGCGCCATGGATGCCATGCTGCAGAAAATCGCTGATTTCTACGAAGACGAAGTGGACGCTGCCACCAAAAACCTGCTCACCTTGATGGAGCCCATGATGATCGTTTTCCTGGGCGTCGTGGTCGGCGGCATCGTCATTTCACTCTATCTGCCAATGTTCTCAATGATCGCCAAAATGTCGGGCTAGAGTGATGAAACCGAAACGCTCACCCTGGGCCTTCGCCCAGGGTGAGCATAGCGAATAGAAGAACTGTGGCGCTTGTGGTTTTGCCGTTGCTCTCGGTTTTGCCGTTGCTTTTGATTTACCTGGTAGCTGGCAGCTAGAAGCTAGTAGCCGGGGGCAATAAAGGTTTTGCCAAGAGCCAAGAGCTATTAGCCAAAAACCAAGGTGTCGCTAACTACTAACTACTAAGTACTAAGTACGAAATACTGAATTGTGGCAAACATCAGATTCAACGAACGATCGTGGTTGGCATGGCTGGTCAAAGTCCGTGTCATCATCATTTCATTTCTGCTTGCGGTTGAACTGTTGGTTGTCAACCTTACTCCAAACAATGTTCCCACCCGCCTGTTCGTCAATGTAATTCTCATCTGGTACACCGTCTCCGTGTTTTTTGTGGTCGTGCTTTCTCTGTGGGACGAATACCGCCTGCAGGCCATCGTTCAGATTTTCACTGACCTCGCCTTTGCCACCGCCGTGGTGTATGTCACCGGCGGAATTGATACGTTTTTCAATTTTCTATACCCCCTGGTCATCATCGTGGCCAGCATTCTGCTGCCCCGCTACTGGGCGTATCTCACGGCAGCAGTGGCATTCATTCTCTATGGGGCTCTGCTGGAGCTGTGTTATTACGAGAAAATCCCCACGTACCAGCTTTCTGCTCACGGCGATGAAAAGGCCCTCCAGGCAGTCATCCTGATTAATTTCTTTGCCTACTTGGCCGTAGCCCATCTGTCCAGCTCTCTGGCGGCCAAGCTGCGCCAGGCTGGCCGGGAACTGAAAGATAAGAGCGGAGAACTCCTGAGCCTGCAGGCGCTGCATGAGAACGTGATCCACTCCATTCGTAGCGGCCTCATTACCACGGATCTCCATGGCCGCATCACGCTTTTGAATGCTCCCGGACAGAAATTGCTGCAACGCAAACCATCTGCCGTATACGGGCGTCACATTGCCGAGCTTTTCCTGGATCGTCTGCCTCGTCTGGACTCATTGCCTTCCATGGGTGAGGTTCGGGTCATGACGCCCTCGGGAGAAGAGAAGACTTTCGGCATGACCGTGACTGCCCTCACCGTGGGCGAGCACGGCTCCATCGGATACGTCTATACCTTTGAAGACCATACCGAACTTCGCCGGCTGGAGCGCGAGGTGCGCATGCGCGACCGCCTGGCGGCCGTCGGGCGGCTTGCTTCTGGGATTGCCCATGAAATACGCAATCCTCTCACCTCCATTGCCGGTTCCATTCAAGTGCTCTCCCGCGTTTCTCCATTCAATGAGGAACAAAAGACCCTGGTGGAGATCATCATCCGTGAATCAGAACGGCTGAATGACATCATCACGGATTTTCTGGCTTACTCGCGTGAGAAAAGCTACAAGTTGGCGCGCAAGGACTTGATTCCCCTGCTGGAAGATACCTTGGTGCTGCTGGAGAATCGGTCGCCATCCAGCGAGCTCAAGATTGTCCGCCAATTCAGCGTTCCCGAGGCCTACGCGGTGCTGGATGGTGACCGTATCAAGCAGGTCTTCTGGAACCTCTTGCAGAATGCCGAGCGTGCCATGCAGCAGAAAGGGACGATCACCGTTTCGCTGCGCCCGGTGGACGACAAGTGGCAGCTCGGATTTCGCGATACCGGTCCCGGCATTGCCCCGCAACTGCTGGAAAAAATCTTTGAGCCTTTTCAGTCCAACTTTGACGGCGGTACCGGCCTGGGGCTGGCGCTCGTCTATCAGATCATCCAGGCGCATGGAGCCAAGATCTCAGTTCATTCGCCGCCGGGTAAGGGCGCTGAATTCGTAATTGAGATTTCGCAGGCCAAGGCAGAGCTGAATGACCCTGGTGCCAACTCCGCTGCTGGCGCCTCTCCTGAGCCGGCTGCCGCAGGAGTATCGAATGGCTAGCATTCTTGTCTGCGATGACCAGCGCTCCATCTGCGAGATGCTCGATATCTCTTTGCGCAAAGAAGGCCACAAGGTGGAGACGGTCAATGCCGGTGAAGCCGCCAAGAAGAGGCTGAGTTCAGCCAACTATGAGGTGCTGGTTACAGACATCAAAATGCCGCAGACAGATGGCATTGAAGTCCTGCGCTTTGCCCGCCAGGTCTCGCCCGATACTTCTGTGATCCTGGTCACCGCTGTGGAAGACTATGAGGCCGCCGTGCAGGCGGTAAAGGGCGGCGCGTTTGACTACATCCACAAAGGCCCGGGATTGCTGGAAGAGCTCAAGATCGCCGTCGCGCGCTCCGTGGAAGCAAGTCACCTGCGCCGTGAGAACTTCGCCTTCAAGCGCGACGCAGCCAGCCGTAATTCTGTGGATAACATGATTGGCAAGAGCGCCGCCATTGAAAAGCTCAAGGAGACCATCCGCACCATTGCCGCCACCGGCAGTACGGTGCTGGTGTATGGCGAGAGCGGCACTGGTAAAGAGCTGGTGGCGCGCGCCGTGCATGCCTGTTCTCCCCGCGATTCCGGGCCTTTTGTCTCCATTAACTGCGGCGCCTTTCCCGAGACCTTGCTGGAAAGCGAACTATTCGGCTACGTGAAGGGCGCATTTACCGGCGCAACCCAGAACAAGCGCGGCCTCTTTGAAGTGGCCGAGGGTGGCACCGTATTTCTCGATGAGATCGGCGAAATGAGCGTCTCCATGCAGGTAAAGCTGTTGCGCGTGCTGCAGGAACGCACCTTGCGTCCCGTGGGCGGCACGCAGGAGACCGCTATTGACGTGCGCGTGATCGCCGCCACCAATAAAGATCTGAAGCAGATGGTGGCCGACAACACCTTTCGCGAGGACCTCTACTACCGGGTGAGCGTGATTCCAATTTCTGTTCCACCGCTGCGGCAGCGCCGGGAAGACGTCGAATTACTGGCCAACCACTTCCTGAAGAAATACGCCACTGCGGCGCAAAAAACCATTATCACCATCAACCCGGAGTCCCTCGCCGCTCTGCATGACTTTGACTGGCCGGGAAATGTTCGCCAGCTGGAAAACACGATTGAAAGGGCAGTGGCGCTGGAGGCCACCCAGGAACTCCGTATCGAACTCGATCCCGAACATCCCAAAGCGCACGCAGTATCAGCCTCGGGCAATGGCAACGGCAGCAGTCATCATGGCGTCCCCGCGGAGGGTCTGGACTTTGATCGCTACGTAGAAGGCATTGAACGTTCCCTGATCGAGTCCGCCCTGGAACAATCCGGGGGAGTGCAAACCCGCGCCGCCGAACTACTGAAAGTGTCCTACCGCTCCTTCCGCCACCTGCTGAAGAAGTACGACATCTGAAAAATCAGCATGGCTCCTCACTAAAAGGGGTTTGTGGCTGTAGCTCACAGATTAAAACTCACAAATCAGAAATGTCTTTCTGTCCCCTGTCACCTATGTGTTGGGTTTCGCGGCAAAGAGGTCTTGGATCTGGTTTTGACCTTCCCTGTCACCTGTAACCTACGTATCTGTCATGCTGAGGCGAAGCCGAAGCATCCCGAGAATGGTTCCTCTGCCATGCAATTTCAGGGAATTCTCCCAGCGCTGTTCGCGTCACCGGGGTGCTCTGAATCAATATGGGGTTCGAGAATCGCGGAATCCGCGAAGATCACTTGGCGTTGGTTTTTGACCTTCCCTATAACCTGTTCCCCGTCCCCTGCAACCTAAGGGTTTTTGGGTTTTGGTCGCGCGTAGTTCTCCATCTCTGCCGTCCACATGAGAAAGCGCTTCAACTGCTTTCGTTCGCGGAACAAGAATCCCCAGAATTCCACAAAGCCGATCTTGTCCATCTTCAACCCGCTATAGGTCTCCATACGCCACCGTAGATAAGGGCTGCGCCACGGCGTGAGATGGTATCCGCGCGTAGCATTCCAAAAGAAGCGGAGAATTCGCCGCATGGGATGAGTTTAACAAAAGCAGCAATGAATACTCCGCTCAAGGCGTTTGGCTCTTCGCCTCACCACTGATCGAGCAGCGGGAACCCAATTGCAGCGAATTAACAAGAGCCAAGAGCCAAAGGCTAAAGGCTAAAGGCCAATGGCATACCCGCCCCTACGGTACAAAGCTTGAACAGCGGTAAACATCAGCCACCTCGCCGGAATCCGTATACACTCCCGCCTCTTTGAGCATCTGGAGCGCCTGTTCGGGTATAGCGCAATTCCTGTTCTTGATCTCTGTTATCACTGCAAGAAAGTCTTCAAGTTGTTTCCGAGTCATGTTCCGCAATCTCCTTATATCGAATACCGGGGCTGGACAAGATCAGGGCGCTCCAGGCAGGCACGTGACGGGGTCAGTCAAACTGCCTGGAGCGCATGTTGGCTCCTTCTCACCTGAAAAAGAAAACGGTTGTCCTGCGCGGCCTTCTAAGTTTCTGGGCGCTATCTGGCTTGAAGAACAAGCGGCATCAAGCCCTATGTCTTCTAATAACGAACCCCGAGGAAGTTTCCCTAAAAAATAGGCAACAGGAAATCGGTAAGCGTATACGCCCGGGACGCCCCGTCTGCCCGGTGTTCCGAGCGTACTTCCCAGCCCTGGACTTAGTCTGACTTTAGTCCATGGTTACAGCCATAAAAAATTTAGAGTGGACCGCAGCCGCCCTCGGCAGCCGCCCTCGGCTGCGTCTTCGTCAACATGAGAGCAATGCAGATAGCCCGGCGATCCTATAAACGTGGCCAACCCCTGTCATCTTGCAAGATTATTGGATCACCGTATACGTCGGTTGTATGCGACACAGCGCCGGGACGAGCCTGCATGCACCGGATGCCTCTCAATTTGGCAATTCCGGCGATTCTGGCAATCTTCAAGCGTCCTCCGCAAATCCTTGCTCGCTTTGCGTTCTAAGGACGCATGCGCAATTTGTTCCGAATCCTGGTTTCTGGCGTCTTGCTGGCAGCAGTAGCTGCGTCCTCGCAGGCGTCGCTGCCACGCTCCGTCTGCGGCGTGGTTTACCACCCGGCCGGAGCCGTTCTGCCCGACATGGCCGTCACGTCGCAAGCGGATACAAAACGGCCTCCCTCATTCTCTCTTCGCATCCGGCTAGCCAACAGCAAAAAGACCGTCCCGGCGGGCGCAGAGGTAAAAATCAGCATCACCATGAAAAACGTATCGCGCTCGCAAATCTTCTTCGAAGCGGCGCCTGGCCTGCCGCAGTTGAGCGGCTTCCTGCCAGACGTCCGCGACGCCAATGGCCGGCCTGTGCCGCTCACTGACCAGGGGAAGCAATACTTCTATGGCGCATACACTACCACCAGCGATATCATGGTCCCCATCGAGCCTGGCAAAACAATGGTTCAGGAAATGGAACTGGACAAGCTCTTTGATCTCTCCCATTCCGGCCAGTACAAGATCCAGGTCGTCCGCAACGATATCCAACCTGAAACCGCGGTGAAATCCTCGGTCAAATCCAATGTCCTCAAGCTGAAGTTGACTTTCAAATACCAACTTACTAACTTACCGGAACCTCGCAGAGATCTGGCGATTCTGGCAATCGTCAAGCGGGCCGGACTGATGGCGCGCATTCTCCGCAGGACTCAATTCGCCCTGATTCGCAGCTGAGGCTTTTGGGTCTGGTTTTGCTAAATACTAACTACTGAGTACCAAGCACCCGCTTCTCCCCCCGCCTCCAGTACAGATAAAACGGAATCCCCAGCGCCACAATGATGATTCCCCAAAGCGCTTCTTGTGTCCGCGTGAAGATGGCGTTGACCGTCCAGATGCCACTGATCAGGACGTACAGAGCGGGAAGCCACGGGTATCCGGTACAGCGGTAAGGGCGTGGCGCATCTGGCATTTTGCGCCGCAAGATAAACAGCGCCGCCACAGTGAGAGTGTAGCTGAGCACCATCATGAACATCACATAGGTGAAGAGAGCGTTGTAGCCTCCGCTCAGGGCAAGCGCCGCCGCCCAGACGCCCTGCAGCACCAGGCTCCTGACAGGCGTGTGCCAGCGGGGATTCACTTTGGCCAGGCTGCGGAAGAAGACGCCATCCTCGGCCATGGCATAGTAGACGCGCGCTCCGCTCATAATGCAAGATGCCATGGCTCCAAAGCAGGAGACGGCAATCACCAGGGCCAGCCAGCGCGCCGCCCCGGCGGAAAACATGGAAACAGCCGCCGCTTGCGCTACGGCCGTATTCGCCGCGATCTCCGTCATCGGCAACGCGTAAAGATAGACTGCATTGATGGCCAGATAGATCGCGCCGACGATCAACAGTCCCAGGATCAAGGATCGCGGCAGGTTCTTTTGTGGATCTTTCACCTCGCCCGCCACCCAGGTGATGTAAACCCAGCCATCGTACGCCCAAAAGACGGCGATCAGCGCCACCCCCATGCCGCTCAGCAGGGATGGACTCGTCGCAGTTGCCGCTAACCCGGTGGCATAGTGGCTCCATGATCCTTTGCCCACCAGCAGACCCAGGATCACAAACGCTCCAATCGCCCCAAACTTGGCCCAGGTGGCAACGTTCTGGAGTAGCGCGCCACGGCGCACACCAAGGATGTTGATCAGCGTCTGCAGGGCAACGGCAGCCAGAGCCACCACGTGCCCGCGAGTCACAGCCAGGCCGCCTAAGGGAATCGTGAAGACAATGTGATCGGCGGAAAGAGCAGGGAAGAGCTTTCCCATATATTCCGCAAAACCTGCGCCCAGGGCTGCGATCGTTCCCGCCACGCTGACCGTGAAGATCATCCAGCCGTAGAGAAACGCCACCAGCTCTCCATAGGCCTCGCGCAGATAAACATACTGCCCGCCCGCTTCCGGGAACATCGCTCCCATCTCGGCAAAAGCAAAGCAGGCGAGCATGGTAATTGCCATGCCGATTACCCAGATCGAGAGGAAGAGCCCAGGCGTGCGCGTGTTGGATGCCACGTCCGCGGCGGTAAGAAAGATCCCGGATCCGATGATCCCACCTGTCAGCAGCAGAATGGAGTCCAGCAGGGAGAGGCCTCGTATGAGTTTGGTGGCTTCAGTCAATGTGGGTTTAGATATAATCCCGTTTCGGCCATTCGAGTCAAGCTTGCAGGAGACTATCAATCCCGAACCTCATTCAACCCGACGTCGCGCAGGCATTCACCCTGCCCGCCAACTACTATTTCGAACCTTCATGGGAGGCTGGCGAAAAAGAGAGAATCTTTGCCCGGACCTGGCAGATCGTCGGCCATGAGACGCAGTTGCCGAATCCGGGCTCGTTCTTCACCGCCAACTTGGTCGGCGAGCCCTTCCTCATGGTGCGCAACGCCGCTGGCCAGATAAAAGGTTTCTATAATATTTGCCGGCACCGGGCCGGCCCGGCGGCCCAGGGCTGTGGTGAAAAAAAGGTATTTCGCTGCGGCTACCATGGCTGGACGTACTCACTGGATGGCGACCTGCTCAATGCCCCTGAATGCGAAGGCGTGCAGGATTTTCACTACCGCGACTTCGGCCTTACCCCTGTAAGGACTGAACGGTGGGCGGGGCTGATTTTTGTGAACCTGGATCCGGCAGCCAGGCCCCTCATCGAGTCTCTTGGCAGCCTTCCTGAAAAGGCGGGCCGCTTCGAACTGGAAAAGATGCAGCTCCACCAGCGCCGGATTTACGAAATGGAGTGCAACTGGAAGACATACATTGACAACTATCTTGAAGGCTATCACCTGCCCAGCGTGCACCCCAGCCTCAATCGCGAGTTGGATTACAGCAGCTACTCGACTTGTCTTTTCGATAACTACTCCGTCCAGTCCAGCCCCATCCGTGGCCCGGAGAATGAGAAGACGGTCGAACGCCGCTACTCCCAGGCCAGGGGCGATGACGTTGCCGAATACTATTGGATCTATCCCAACTGGATGCTCAACTGCTATCCCGACAATGTCTCCGTGAATATTGTCTTGCCGGTCTCGCCTGATCGCTCCATCGCCATCTTCGAGTGGTATTTCCCGGAAGCCACTCTTCAGACCGACGTACCACGGCAGACCGTTCGCTTCAGTGACGAGATCCAGGTCGAAGATGTGAGCATCTGTGAACAGGTGCAGAAAAACCTGCGCTCCCGCTCATACAGCCAGGGCCGCTACAGCGTAAAGCAGGAGCGCGGAGTACACCATTTCCACCGCCTGTATGCCGAGGCGATGGCGTTATAAGGCCCTAACATCTGGTGCAGTTTCCCGTGAGTCCTGTGGCCCGGCAGTCCTCGGCCGATGTCACTAAGAGGAGTTTTGGCTTCTGCATCGAGTCGTCGAGTACACTGGGTTTTAATTGCGATGGGTTAGTCGGACGCGTTGGCGTGCAAGGGTCTCCGTAATTTCGAATCTCGCGTATCCTCTTAAGGTCCGGACTCTTGGGGAATAGCGGGACCAGCTTGTTATTAAAAAACTCGAGGCCATGCTGCACGGCGGCAAGGTCACTCAGAATTCCTGGTTTTACCCCGACGCCCAGGAAAAACGTGTACACTTCGGGCTCTGCCGGACGCCCCAGTTCATCTCTCGTGTGGGGGAATTGAGGGCCATGGCCGGCTTTGTCCTTGTAATCTTTTTCTCGGGTCTCATGCTCCATGTAGTGCTTGAAAATCTCAGAGAATTCAAGGGGTCGCGTCTCTCCCAGTTGTTTGGAACGAAGAACTACCTTGTGCAGATCGCTGATCCTGTATTCCAGAACATGATTCAGCGGCGCTGATGCGATTCGGCCATCCACAAAAACCACCGGTTCAGGCGGTGGAATGAACGTAATGACGTCCGGTGCAGGAAGATCAACCATCACGAAGGCATCCTTATCCAGGTCGCCTACCGGACCCAGGTTGAAGTTCATATCGTCCAGGCCATGATCCATGTAGGGACGCCGCCCGCTGATATCCAATCCCTCCGGCTCTAATGTAAAGCGATATTGCGGGGCCGACTTCTCCAGGCTCGTCGGCGTCTGGAAGCGAAACTCATGCGCAGGATCGGCCGGCATTACGGCCGTGATCTTGTAGCGCTTGTCTTTGTCCAGCACCACGGCAAAGGCGCCCTGCAAAATCACCTTGAGCGTAGCTGGGCTTTTCGGTTCACGATGGGAATCATCACTGTCGTGCGTTTCAGCTCCCCGGCAGCTATTCAGGAAGCCGCTTGCGGACAGGGCAAACAATCCCCCAAGCAGTTCTCGCCTTCTCATTCCTTATCTCCTCACAAAATATAATGACTTGGGACTCTCAATGAATAGATAACGACGACCTGGGTATTTTCCCTAAATGCCGTATATAGTACCGCAAAACGGTTTGGTCAGTTGGCCCTGCCGGTCAGAGTGAAGGCAGCCCAGTAATAAGGGTGACTCTTTTCAGAGCGCATTTCCGCTTGGGCATATTGCAGGGCCTGCGACGCCGGTTCATTGCGCCGCAGTTGGCCGTAGAAAGTCTGCATGAAACGCGAGGCGCTTCTCGAGTCAACGTCCCACCTGCTCGCAATTACCGTCGGTACTCCGCCCGAAAGAAAGGAGCGCACCAGATTGCTCTGATCGAAGCTTCCTTTTTTCGCTGAACCGCTCGAGCATGCCGATAAGACTGCCAACTGCAATCGTTTGAGTCGACCGGGAGTAAAATCCCTGGCTTCCAGGGATAAGTGGGAGCCGATCACCAGGGCTGTTCCAGTGCCGTCCTGCTTGCCATGGCCGCTGAAGTGAAATTCTGAACTTTGGGACAGTGCCTCGCTGACCTCATGGGCTGTCATGACGGATGGCCCGAGTGTTCTCGTATTGGCAAAGGTGCGTTTGACGGCGCTTACCTCCTCCGAATGGCCGGGAAGAGGCGCCGCCTCGATAGCTTCGGAAGCGTCAATGAGCAACATCGGCTCTCGTCCTGTAAGTGGTCTGGGCCGGCGAAGAACCGTTTCCGCCAGTAACCCTGGAGAGTAGACAACCGAGCGGTCTTCTCCAAAATACCGCCCATCGCGGTTTTGCAGCGCCTCGAAGGTTAGGCCCCAGAGCGTTTCATCCAACTCCAGGGCAATCGTGCCGTTGGCCGGCAACTCCTCGGCTATGGGTTGGAGAAGCAGGGCATATAAGGTCCGAGCTTGATTCAAGGGTTGTGATGGATTAGCGCATTCCTTGGCGAACTCGATGACCTTCTTTCTTAATTCCTCGCGCCGCACGGGGATCCATTTACTGTTGATCATTGCTCCGCGTACGATCCAGACTTGCAAACCGTCTTCGAAGCTGGCGTAAACCAGGTGCGGTTCCAATGTCGGGGGAAGCGGCGGGTAGGCGAACTTGTTCGATGTCGCGGAGGCTCCAGCGTTGGTCGCGTCGCTGTTCTCATTTTCCAGAGAACGCCCTAGAAACCACTCCCAAACGGAAAGAGCTTCGGTGGTCTTTCCCATATCCAGCAGAGTGCGTGTCAATCCACGATAAGTTTTTCCCGTTGCCGATATCCAGTTAAGCCTGGCGCCATCCTGCTCCCTGTTCAGGGAACTCTCGGCCACCTGGATTCCCGACCGATAGGCAGCAACGGCTTCGTCAAATCTCTTCAGTTGTGTGTATATATCACCCTCAACCGTGTAAAAGTCCAGTTTTACGAAGTCATCCTGGTTTGCCAGGAGGGCACGCAGCGGGTCGATCTTGGAAAGAGCTGACTCTCCGTTTCCGCCATTCAATTCGAATTCAGCCAGCTCGATTCTGGTGAGCGCCGCGTATATATGGGCCGTGGATTCCTGGGAAGGGGATTCTTGCAGTAGCGATTCGGCCTTGTTGGCCTCGCTTTCTGCCAGCTTCGTCTCACCCTGCCGGGACAGAATATTGGCGAATCTTAGATAGAGCATTCCCCTCAGGCTGACATCGTCCGGGGCATTGTCTTCGATGATGGATATGCCCGTCAGCAGCAGAGCTTCGGATGCGTGAGGAAGCGCCATTTTTCTCGCACACTGCTGCATGACTGAATAGAATTGATAAACTCTTTCCCAGGAATAAGCGCATCCTCCGGTGTTCACGCGTAACGGACTCCCATCATTCCCGGTGCATTTGCCTCGCCAGTAGATGCCAAGGCCCCCAACTGCTTTTTTCCAGGCTTCGTCGTAGTTTTCCTGTTGCTTTTGAATTCCCGCGTCAAAACCAGCCACCCGCAGCGCGAGTTCAGGAAAGCGAAACTGGCGGGCTATGTTGCGACTCATATCAACCGTGGCGGCGGCTGTGTCAAAGTCAAGAGTTAGATTGGCGCAGGTTGCCTTTTCCAGGGCTAATTGTGCCTGCAGCCAATGGTAGCCGGTCTTAAACACCCGCGCCCAGAGTTCGCTTACGCGCTCCAGGCAATCGTCCCCGACTAAGCTCCTTTGAAGACCGTAGACCTCTTGGTATCGGGCCCGGAGCTCCCCGGGAAGGTTGTTGTGGCGGGCAAAAATGTCTGCCGCCTTCTGCGATTCCCGGATCGCCTGATGATGCAGATCGTTTAAATCGTAGGTAAACGCGGTGCTCAACATTTTTGTGGCAGCTAAGTCGGCGGGAGTACTGTGGCTCAGAAAGTCCTGCAACCACGGATCGGAGTGACGCTGCCTCAGCAGTTCAGCTAATTTGCTAACTGCTCGGGCAGCTTCACTCGACCGGTCTTCCACCGCTGTAGGCAGCCAACTGCGCAGAGCAATATCCTGATATTCCTCTAAGGCCTCCAGCACCCCACCATCAGAGGAGTGAGCCAGGAAGTAGGATGGCTCCGCGTAACCCTGTTGCTTGGGCGGGGGCATTGCCTTTTCCAGAACTTCCAGGTGCTTACGGGCTTCTTTGGCCCAGTCGCTCGTCGGGTCTTCCTGGAGATACTGCTTCCAGGTAGGGGCTGCAAGATTCAGCATCTCCGACTTTTCATACGTGATTGCCAGGTCAAACAAGGCCGTCACGCGTAGCTGGTTGTCGTCCGGCTTGGAATTCTTGACTACGTCAGTCAGCAACTCTATCGTTTTTACCAGGACCGGACGGTCACGGTCAGCCCGCATCTCTTTTTCGAAATAAGCCGTAGCCAGGTCAACTTTCAATCCCATGTTGTTCGGATCTTTGGCGAGCGCTTTTTCGAAAGCCTCTATCGCCTGCTCGACGCTCCTTGCCGTGCCTTGCAAAAGATCGATCCGGCCCTGAATTTGCAGCCATTGTGGATTGAGCTCGCCTGATTTGTTGTTCTTCTTGAGCATCGCCTCTGCCTCAACCAGCGGTGCCGGCACAGACTCCAGGTCATTGCCATCTGCGCTGCCCTTTACTACCGGGACTGGTTGAAAGCTTGCATGCGGCGCTGAGGTTAACCGCATCTCCGTAGTTCTTCGTTCGCCATAGGCCGAGGCCACTAGGCGCTGGGCCTGGCTCAGGTCGGTGGGAAGGATCAGAGGTAGGGCCAGCCAGGCTGCGCCCGCCACTCCGGCAACTGCAGTTGCCATCCTGGGCCAGAAGCCGAACCATGGCCTTGGCGCTGGAGGAAACATCCGCTCGACAAATTTCTTCTGCCACTTGGGCTTGGAGCTTTCGAGTTGCTTGAGGATCGCCGCGTCTTCGGTTTCCAACTCTTCGGAGAACTCTCTCATGTACTTGCCCAGCAAAGGGCCGCAATAATTGCAATGCGCGGCGTGTTCCGTCGCCGATTCGGCGCTATCAGGAGGGCAAATCCCGGCAGCCAGCTCTTGTAAGGTCTCTTCTGCAGGACAACCTGGGTACGGGGTCCGCTTCATACCATCACCCTCCAGGAGGCCAAGGTGAATCCGTTCCGCGTCCAACAGGCGATGCAGACAAGATTCGCAGTCCGCGAGGTGGGCTTCCAGCGGTTTTTGCGGCTCAGGTACCGTTGTCGACTCCTCTACGTAGTCTCTTATCTGCGCATCCGTTAAATGGCCTGCTGCTTGGTTCACTGCTGCCTCCATCCGTAATAACGTAGAATGCTGCTTCAACCCTAGATATCTCTAATCATAGGCCCGCTGCAACAACTTCATTTTGGAATGGTGAGGACAACTGAAGATGGATGGCCGCTTGCACCCCATCGCCGGACGAAATCCGCCCTTTTTGCTGGTCCAGCATATCCTCTTACCTCTATTCATTATTAACGTAGGTAATCCATTTAACCCTAAAAGCCTTTTTTAGGGCATTTGGCCTGCCGGTTCAGTTCAAATGCAGCGCTTCTTGGCGATGCGCACCAGCCGCAGCAGCGTGTTTTCCACCGCTTTTATCGTCAAAGGATAGAGCCCGGAAATCTCCTTGGCCGTGAGTCCAGCACGGTAATACAGCAGGAACATCGCCAGGTCGCGCTTGCAGTCCGGTTCGGTGCCCAGCAGCCTCTGCAGGCACGCGACCAGCTTGTGTACCAGCGCATCGGTTTCCACGCCTTGGGTGGAAGCTTCGCTTCGCGCTGCATCCGGCCCCACCTCCTCCAGATCCTCTTCTGTCCGTGTCAGGGGGTATTTGCGGAAGTGGTCCTGGACAACATTCGAGGAGACGACCTTGAGAAATCCGCGAAATGAATTCTCGTGCAGCCAGCGAAAGCTGCGCATGGGCCGGCAATGGTTGTCACAGATTTTTCGCAGCGCCGATTGCACCAGGTCATCCACCACGCTGCGATTCGGGGGCATCCAGCGCCGGATGGTCCTGCTGACCACTCCCGCCATAAGCGGCTGAAACCGGCGCAAAAATTCCGTCCAGGACTCTGCCTGGTTGTCCCGGAGGCACAATTCCACGAGTTCTCGATCTGAAAGTCCTTGCCAATCCATTTGCTGACGTTCGGAAATTCTATATTAGTCGTGGGCTGGGTGGGGCAGTTTGTCATCCTGAGCAAGCGTTCTTTGCGCCGCGAAGGATCTGGGCGAGCCGCGCGAAGGTCGCGTTCTTTGCGACCCAACAATCGCGCGCTTGGCTCGCTTCCTTGTCAAACTGCACTACCAAGGTCGTGGGCCGGGGGTGGATATTTGAGATGTTTTTGAGGTACAACGTCCTGTCGGACGCGAAGCGCGCTACCTTATGCTCAAGCCCCTGTACATGCTGGCGGATAGCCAATTGCTCTTCTGGAAGGACGGGAACAGCCTGTTTATAGAGAGGGTTCGTGAGCAATTGGATTCCTTGAACCCCAAGGCCGCCTATGTGGGCGCCTCCAATGGCGATAAGCCGGAATTCTATTCCTTGTTTCAGTCGGCCATGGAGGCCATCGGATTGCTGGATTGCCGCATGATTCCCTCAATTCTCACCGGCGAAGACAAAACCTTCCTCGCCGCCGCCGATCTGCTGCTTCTTTCCGGAGGCGATACCGGGCAGGGCTGGAACGTCTTTGAAGAAAACGGCGTCAAAGACCTGATCCAGGAAAAGCGGTATGAGGGCGCGGTGCTGATGGGAGTTTCAGCCGGCGCGGTACAGCTCGGCCAGGGTACACTGCTTGAATCTTCCACCATGAAGAAACTCGCTCTCTTCCAGTTTGCCCCGTTCTACGTGGGCGCACATGAAGAGGATGAGGAATGGTGGAACCTGCGGGCACTGGTAAACCTCGCTGGCGATGGCGCCAGAGGCATTGGCATTCCGGCGGGCGGGGGAGCCATTTACGGCCCTGACGGCTCCCTGGAGCCAATTCGCAAAGCGCTGGTCGAGTTTTCCCGCCAGGACGACCGTATGGTTGAAACTCTATTGGTGCCCGAAACACCGAAATAGAGCACTTCAGAAGATCCGGTAGACCGATTCGAACGGAGCAGGCGTCGGTGTTCTTCCGATAAACCCGATGCCCTGATGTACCCATGCCCCGATTGCCTGAAAACGCTCGATCACCCACCCCGATGAGGCGACTTGTACTTCCGGTCCTCAGGTTTAATCGCGTTAAACTCGGCTGATTTTCCCTTAGGAATGCTCAACGATTTCCACGCTGCTTTGCGGATGTGCTTGCCCAGGTAGGCGATCTGTCCCACGTGATAGGCGGTGTGGGTGAGCGAGCGGATGATGGCTTGCACCACGGAATGCGGTTCTCCCCGGATGGTAACGGTGCGCATAAGATCTCCGGGTCTGAGTGCCGCCAGTGTCTGGAATACGCAATTCCACCCATCTTCCCACCAGCGCATCAATTGTTCGCGGCCCACTCCTGCGCCGAGCTCGAATTCCTGGTCGCGATTGCGGTCCGGCTTCTCGCCGTCCGTGGTCAGAAAATCAGTCCAGCGCGAGCGCAGGTTGCCGCTGACATGCTTGATTACCAGGGCCATGCTGAGCGACTCTGCGTCGGGAGTGTAGAAGAAATCGGCATCCTGCAACTGCGCGAACGCAGCGTCGGCAAGGCGCTTGTATCCGCGAAAGTTCTTCCGGAGTTCTTCCAGATAAGTGACCGCAACCGGATTCTCTTCAGCCATTTCCTCTCCCTCCAAAGGCTCCAAATTAGTTTAGCAATTCCGACGGCGGGCCTTGGATCGAGTCTTGGCGGTGAAGGGGTATTGAGGTTGTTTACTCCGATAACCCGGTGCCCCGATGAACCGATTGCTAAAGTCGCCAAAAAAGCTCAGCCGGCAATGAGCGGTCCTGCGGACGACGCACTCAGTAATTTTTCTCCTTGACTTAATGTACTAATGTTATATAACACTATATGAGCGTGACAGTGAAACACACGGCCTCAGACTCGAAATCGTCGTTCCGGTTCAAGCTCGACCTGCGCAGTGGAATGCCGGTGTACCGCCAGCTTATGGATCAGGTGCGGGCCGGCATCGCGGCAGGATCGCTGGCCGCCGGTGACCAGCTCCCCACGGTGCGGCAGTTGGCCGTGGACCTGGCCATCAATCCCAACACGGTTTTGCGCGCTTATCGCGAGCTTGAGCTGGGTGATCTGCTGGAGACGCAACAGGGTACAGGCACGTTTATCACCCAGAAGAAGCCGCGCCGTGACGACGTGGAGCGCGAGCGTCAGCTCAACCAGTTGGTGGGCGAATTTCTGGCCCGTGCCGGCGCCGCTGGTTTTACCGTGGAAGAGTTATTGAAGGAATTGCGCGAGCTCGTGCATGACCAGGCTCCGAGGAGATGAACTTATGATTTTCAAAATTCCAACCACACAGAACATTCAAGTTACTTCATTCAACAGTGTCGCCGTCGCCAGCTTTGTGATCTGCTTTGGCGCCGGTGCAATAGTCACAGGGCTCACCCACAATCGGGCGGCGCTGATTGCCGGGGCGTTAGTAGGCATCTATCTGCTGTTTGCCATCAAGGTGATGCGCCAGTGGGAAAAGGTGGCGCTGCTGCGGCTGGGCAGATACGTGGGGCTGCGCGGCCCCGGCCTGTTTTTCATCGTGCCCATCGTGGAGACCATCAGTCCTTTCGTTGACCAGCGGGTGCGCGTGGCCAGCGTTACCGCGGAGTCCGCTCTCAGCCGCGATACCGTCCCGGTGAACGTGGATGCCATTGTCTTCTGGCTGGTGTGGAATGCCGAGAAGGCCATCCTCGAAGTCGAGAATTTCAACGATGCCATCACCCGCAGTGCCCAGACCGCATTGCGGGAATCCATTGGCCGCCATGAGCTGGCGCAGATGATCACCGAGCGCGAGACCCTGGGCAAAGAATTGCAGCGCATCCTCGATGAGAAGACAACTTCCTGGGGAATCACCGTACAGTCGGTGGAGATTCGCGACGTGAAGATTCCTCAGGCGCTGGAGGACGCCATGTCACGCCAGGCGCAGGCCGAGCGCGAGCGCCAGGCTCGCATCATTCTGGGTCAGGCGGAAACTGAAATTTCCGATAAGTTTGTGCTGGCCGCTGCCGCTTACGCCGAAAACCCTATCGCCCTGCATCTGCGCGCCATGAACATGCTTTACGAAGCTATTAAAGAAAAAGGCTCCATGGTGATTGTGCCCTCTTCCGCAGTGGAAACCATGGGCCTGGGCGGAAATCTGGCAGCCATGGCCATCGCTAAGAAGTGACAAGAGGGTGTTTCAAAAATAGATTTGGATCAGGGAACCATGCTCAAGCGCCGGACACACAAGGAAGTTACTCCGGCGCCGGGTTCCCAAAATGTTGTTCACTTAGAAATTCAGAATGCGGATGCCTCAATCACCCCAGCCCGCAAAGCGGGCGGAATTACTGAGCCCAGCGCGTAAGCGCTGGGAAGAAGAAGAGATAAATGAGCCCCAGCGGGGCGACACTCTTCTTCTTCGTGAATGGGGTTCAGAAATCCGATACCGCCGCATGAACGTTTAACAATCCAACCTGCGAAGCAATCCTCTCCAGCTTGGCCCGCGTCTCCGGCTTCACCGGAACCATCGGCAGGCGGTAAACCTCTTCGATCCTGCCCATCATGGCCAGGACCGCCTTCACCGGCATCGGATTGGACTCGATAAAGTTGGCCTGCATCAACGGCAGGAACTGGCGATGGATCTTGCGCGCCTTCTCCCAATCGCCCTTCAGTGCGGCGTTAGTCAACTGAGACATCTCTTTTGGAATCTCGTTCGACACCACGGAGACAATTCCCACCCCGCCCAGAGAGATCACGGGCAAGGTAATGGCGTCGTCGCCGGAAAAGACGAGGAAACTTTCCGGAACATGGTTAAAGACCTCCGCAATCTGCGAGACATTTCCGCTCGCCTCTTTCACTCCTGCAATATTGGGAACCTGTGCCAGCCGTCCCAGGGTCGCCGGCTCGATGTTGACGGCCGTTCGTCCCGGCACGTTGTATAGAATCAATGGCTTGTCCACCGCTTCCGCAATGGCCTTGAAATGCTGGTACTGGCCTTCCTGTGTGGGCTTGTTGTAATAGGGTGATGCCGTCAGGATGGCGTCTACGCCCTTGCGGCTGGAAAGCTCTTTTGCCTTGTCCACTGCTTCCGCCGTTGCATTCGACGTCGCTCCGGCCACAATCGGGACGCGCCCGCCAGCAACTTCAATGGTGATGTCAATCACCCGCAGCCATTCTTCTCGGCTGAGTGCCGGCGTCTCGCCGGTAGTCCCGCAGGGGACAAGGAAGCCGATTCCCGACGCAACTTGCCACTCCACCAGTTCTCGCAGACGTTGTTCGTCGACGCTCTGGTTCGGCCTGAAAGGAGTTATAAGCGCTGTGCCGCAACCCTGTAATTTCATGCCATCAAGAATATCAAAATCGGGAAATGGGGGCGCAATCCGCAATCCTTCCGTGAAGACTCCCTGTTTCTCTGTGGGTCCTCCGTGCCTCCGTGGTAGATGTTGATCCTTACCGCGCCGCAATAACCTGTTTCGCGCCGTTCGCCATCAGCTTCACGCAAGTGACATCACCGTATCGGTCAGTACCGGCAGTCCAGCCCTCGGACGTTTGGTTTTCAAGCTGTGGGATATCTGCATAACGATGAATGTCTGCACCGTCAATCTTTACAGCGCGCGCCCGGATGCCATGCAGCCTTACCTCGTATTCACGTAGTGCGGGTTTATAGCTTCCCGCGGGTGCCGTGGAATTGAAGCGGACGGCCTTTCCATCATCACTCGTCGAAAGCCTTTGTTCGTAAAAGGCGCCCTTTTCGTAGGCATACGTGGCCCCGTCGTCGTCATAGTATGTGAAAGTTGTCTCCGTGCCTGTTGGAAACACGTCGACATAGATCCGTGATACGGACCGTTCCCCAACGTACTGCTGCAGCTCCTGGGTGGGTAGGATCGCACCCTGCCGTATGAAGAGAGGAATGTCCGCCCAGGTATTCGCATCAACCGTATACTCGATGACCTTGTTGCCTTCGTATCGCATGCCACGGAAATAATCGATCCATGTCCCCTGCGGCAGGTAGATGCTGCGATGCGCTTGTCCTTCGCCCAGTATAGGAGCTACCAGCAACTCGTCGCCAAACATCCATTCATCGGTGCGGTACGCATTTTCCGTCGTGTCCTCGGGAAAATCCCAGAAAAGAGGACGCACCACGCCCGCGCCATTCTCGTGTGCCTCGCGCTCGTATGCATACATATAAGGAATCAGGCGGTAGCGCAATTCGATGGCTGCCTTCGCGTCGGCCTCAGCTTGGCTCCCGTAAATCCAGGGTTGGCGATGCTCATTGAAAAATCCGTGCACGCGCATAATGGGCACGAAAGCCGCAAACTCCATCCATCGTGCATAGTTCTCAGCGCTCGGATGTCCAACAAAGCCGCCTGTATCCATGCTCCAGTGCGGCTCTCCAAGATTCACTGCGGATAGCATCCGTGGCGCCTGTCCCGCCATGCTGTCGAATCCGCCGTGTATATCGCCAGACCACTCGCCGTAGGCGTAACGCTGCGCGCCTAGATAGAAATTGCGGTTAATGGTCCAGACCCTCTCATCTCCGGCCGACCGTGCGCCGTCATACATGGCCCTGGCCATATTTGCATGCTGAAAGTTAGGAAAGGTGATATTGCTGATGGCGTCGGCTTCATCATTCCAGAAGTATCGGATGCCCGTCTTATATGCCGGAAGCATATGCTCCCAGAACCAGGATCGCGCCTCCGCTTTGGAAAAATCGATGTCCAGCGCCGGCCGCTTGGAGAAGTACTCTTCATAGGGCCGTTCGGAATCGAAGAAGAGCTTATGGTCGTAAGCGTACTGGGCCGCTGTAGTCACCCCGCCATTCGCATTGTGCAGCAGGATACGCGGCTTGAAAATGCCAATCAGTTTGATCCCTCGGTCCTGCATCGCCTGCGCAAACTTTCCCGATGCCCCATCCGGATACTTATTAGGATGGACGTTGCCCGGACCGCTGGTGCTGTTCCATCGCCATTCGCCATAGTCATCTTCTCCCCACGCCTTCCAATCGAAATCCAGAATGAACCCGTCAATAGGAATATGTTTGGCGCGGTAGGTATCGATGATCTGCGTAACCTCAGCCTGGGTTGTGCCCCATTGGCTGTTCATAAAGCCTAGTGTCCATTTGGGCATCATCGGTGGATGACCACTGATGTCGGCCACACGATGCAGAATCGTCTTAGGGTCGCCCACGATGATGAAGTATTCAATATCGGCGCGTGACCCGCCGCTGAACTGAAGATTTCCGTCGGGAATATCGAAGCTTCCGCCGTCCGAGTCCACCAGCAACCCATAGCTCGTGGTGTAGGCCAGAGGCGCGCCGCCATCACCCTGGCTGCCGGCGCGGGCGGAGCCTCCGTTGCGTAACACTCCCATGCGAATATCCTGGTGCGCATCGATATTGTTGGCTGGCATGCTCGTGCCCTCAATGCCGAAAAATGGGCTCGCGCTCCTGTAAGTGAACCGCAGGCCGCCGGCATAGGCGCCTCCCTCCGCTGGCTCCTGCAACAATGGGTGATTGGCACGGTCGTAAATCGCAAAACGCACAGGTGTCCTGGCGATCTTCACCGTCATGCGATCCGTGGAAATCACGATCGGATCGGCGCTCGTCTCAATTTTCGCTGGAACATCACTGCGCCACGTGCGGTTCGGGTCCAATACCGGAGTAGGCGGGCTGGTCTTACCCTGAGGGCGATAATTCACTCGGAGAACGTCGGACGCGACAATTTGCGCAATGACCGTATCTTCACCCGAGCGGATCGTGACTGTGTCGCCACTGACTGCGACGCTATCAAGATTTCCAATGCCGGATGGGCCCTTAGCCGGGCCTTGCTGCGCCCAGAGCGCACTGCCAAGAACCAGAACTGCGCAACAACGGAACGCGAGTTTCCGCCGAAGCAAAACGCAAAGCAACTTAGGACGGCAAGCCAACAAGCGGTCTCTCTTGGCTATGGGAAGGAGGAATCGGGGGCATAGCGCTTTCATGGCAGATATTCTATTCGTAATCAGGCGCCTGCCAAGGGCAACCGATCGCAAACGAGCAGCAACCGCCCGCGGATCTAAAGCGGAATGATAGACTGCGTGGCTTGGCCAACTGCCATTTTGTACATAAAGGACAAACGGAACGCCATGGATTTCAACTCATATTACGCAAAAGACGGACTGGCCCTTGGCGACTTGGTTCGCCGCGGCGAGATCACTGCCCTCGACCTGTTGGAGACCGCAATCGCCCGCGCAGAGGCAGTCAATCCTAAGATCAACGCCGTGGTTTACCGTGGTTACGAACAGGCGCGCGCAGCGGCCAAATCCTTTAAGCCCAATGGCCAGCCCTTCGCCGGAGTGCCGCTGCTGCTCAAGGATATTACCGGCTTCTGCGCCGGCATGCCCACCCGCTCCGGTTCCTCGTTTCTGCCGGATGAGCCGGCCACTGCGGATTCTCATCTCGTCGCCCGCTTCAAGCGCGTCGGCTTCATTCCCTTTGCCAAGACCAATGTGCCGGAGTTTGGCTTGCCCCCGGTAACCGAGTCCAAACTGTACGGTCCAGCAAGAAATCCCTGGGATGTGAATCGCACTCCTGGCGGCTCTTCCGGTGGTTCTGCGGCCGCAGTGGCTGCGGGTGTGGTTCCGGTGGCCCACGCCAGTGATGGTGGAGGCTCCATCCGCATCCCCGCAGCCTGTTGCGGCTTGGTGGGACTGAAGCCCACGCGAGGACGCAACTCGCTCGGTCCGGATATAGGCGACATCATGAGCGGTCTGGTAATCGAGGGGGTCGTGAGCCGTACCGTGAGAGATACTGCCGCCGCGCTCGATGCCACTTCGGGATATATGCCGGGCGATCCCTACGCGGCGCCGCCTCCCGCGCAGCCCTTCCTGGCCGAGGTATCGTCCAGGCCGCGCAGACTGCGCATTGCCTTCACTACTCGCGTTCCCTATGGCGCCGTACTCGATCCTGAAATTGCAGCCGCAACTGAGGCAACAGCAAGGTTGTGCGAACAGCTCGGCCACGAGGTGAAGGAAGCGGGCTTTGATATCGAAGCGCACAAGGTAGGCCGGTCGTTCTTGACTCTTTATGGAACCGGTCTCGTCCGGACCATTGACGCGGTTGCCAAAGCCACAGGCCGCGAACCCCAGCCTGCCGGCTTTGAAGCCATGACATGGAATTTCTACGACCGCGGTCGCAAAGTTACCGGCAGCCAGTATCTCGCCGCCGTTGCCCACCTGCAGAAGGTGGCCCGCTCCTTCGCCGCATTTTTTGAAACTTGCGACGTCTGGCTTACACCCACGCTGGGCGCTCTCCCGTTGCTTGTGGGCCTCATCGACTTCAACGATCCAAATGCGAATTTTGCCGATCCCCGCATAGCGGGCTTCGCGCTGTACAACTCAACCTACAACCTCTCTGGCCAGCCGGCAATCACCTTGCCGTTGCAGCAATCAAAGGACGGCTTGCCGATAGGCATGCTCTTCGGAGCCCGCTACGCGGAAGAGTCAACCCTGCTGCAACTAGCCGGCCAGTTGGAGGAAGCAAATCCCTGGAACAACCGCAAACCAAAGAATCAACTGTGAAGAATCAGCAGGAAGTAAAGGCTTCACAGCAGTTTTATAATTGCCCAACGCAGAAGAAAACCTTTCTTTTTCTGGTCTGTCGTATCAGTGAAGATCAACCCAGATCACCGTCATCAGTGGTAAGGTTTTTAAGGTTGTCGTCTCCATGCCGAAGACGCTCTTAAAGGATTAAAGAGATCGCCCGCGGACTGAATGCTAAGTGCTGAGTGCTGCCCCTGGCTTCGACCCTCGAAAAGCATAATAGACAATGTACACATAGCAGATCGCAGGAATAATAAACGCATGGTGAATTCCGATCTTGTCCGCTAAAGCCCCCTGCATCACAGGCAGTATCGCGCCTCCCACAATGGCCATAATCAGGAGCCCCGACCCATCACCAGTGAGCGGCCCCAGCTCCGCAATTCCCAAAGTGAAAATGCTGGGAAACATGACCGAGTTGAACAGGCCCACCAGAATAATGCTCCCCATAGCCACGTGACCCGCCGTGAGCATTGAGATACAAACCAGCAAGCAGGCCGTCATCGCGGCAATTCCGAGAACTGTCCCGGTGCGAATCCTCTGCAAGATAGCGGAACCTATAAATCTGCCCACCATGGCCCCACCCCAGTAATAGGAGACGTAGCGCGCGGCCACTACCTCTGAGATATTCCCTATATTGGGTTGACTGAAATAGTTGATGAGAAAACTGCCAATCGATACCTCTGCTCCCACATAAAGGAAAATGGCAACGATGCCGAGTACCAGGTGTCGATGCTGCCACACCTGGGCCATAGACATCGCTCCGTGGTGCTCCGCCTCTGCCATAGGAGGCAGTTTGAAAAGAGCAATCACTCCTGCCAGCAGGATCAGCGCCAGCCCTATAGTCAAGTACGGAATCTTCACAGAAGCCGCTTCATGAATGCGATAGGCCTGCATCGCTCCCGCGCCCAGGCTCCGCACGGAGTCCATGCTCGCTGGAGCGGCGCTGAGGATGAGCATGCCTCCCAGGTAAGGCGCAATGGTTGTCCCTAAAGAATTGAAGGCCTGCGATAAGTTCAACCGGCTTGACGCAGTCTCGGGCTTACCCAGTACAGCAATATAGGGATTGGCCGCCACCTGCAGTGCGGTGATGCCGGCGGCAAGAACCATCAGTGCGCCCAGAAACACTGGATACGATGCCAGATTCGCGGCCGGAATAAAGAGAAACGCCCCGAGTCCCATGGTGAGAACCCCCACCACCATGGTCTTCTTGTAGCCAAGCCAGTCAACCACCTTGGCGGATGGGATTGAAAAAAGGAAATAAGCAGAAAAAAATGCAAATTGAATCAGCATTACCTTCGCATAATTCAACTCGAAGATGGCTTTCAGGTGGGGCACCAGAACGTCGTTCAGGACGGTGACAAAGCCCCACATAAAAAACAGGGAAGTGACCACAGCGAATGCCAGTTTGTTGGCGGAGGCTGCTGATCGTGGCATCGAAAGAACGCCCTCGCCACCAACGTGGATCACCTTGGAACTCGTGTTCATTTCGGGTAGAGTCATTTGCAGCATGATAGGTGGAAATCACCTGAGACCACAATGACTCCCACTCCTTAATCCGGACTAGGTACAAATTGCCTCTGCGGTTACCGTTGAAACATGCTCTAAGTGATTCGGGCTCATCATATATCTGGTCGTGCGGGTGGAGATCAGTCAAATCGCAGTCACCGGTCCTGGCTGGCCATGGATCGGTGGATCAGTGGATCAGTGGATCAGTGGGTCAGTGGGTCAGTGGTAAGGTGTTGGAAGATGTCGTTTCCATGCCGGCGACCCTCTTAAGGATTGCCAAGGCTGTCCGCCGGTTGGATGCCCGCCTGGCGGGCTAATTGCCAATGTTAATTGCTGCTACGGAGAACTCACAATGCGCGCACCAGGTCACTGGAGTCACAAAAGTTTCAGCTGTTTGCTCTTCATGCTCGCCATGGCGTTGCCCGGCGTCGCAGCTCTGCCTGCCTCGCAGAACCTCGATTCCGGTTGGGAATTTCGTGTAGTAGGCGCTTCAGGCAGGACTGAGTTGACGCAGTGGCATCCAGCACAAGTACCAGGGGTGATCCAGACGGATTTGCTGCGTAATAGCTTAATCCCCGAACCCTTCTATCAGGACAATGAAGCGCGTTTGCAGTGGATAGGCCGCCTGGACTGGGAATACCGCACCACCTTTAACGTTGAGGCCACAACCCTGGCCCGCCGGCATGTTGACCTGCTTTTCGACGGGTTGGATACCTTCGCCGAAGTCTATCTGAACGACCAGCTCATATTGAAGGCCGATAACATGTTTCGTCACTGGCGGGTTCCCGCCAAAGCGTTGTTGAAGCCGGGAGCCAACAATTTGCGCATCGTCTTTCGGTCAGCAGTAGAAAGTATGCTGCCCTATGTCGAATCCCTTCCGTATATCTTGCCCGCAATCTCCACCGTAAACGGAGGCAACGAAAACAACATTCCTACCGCGCCGTATACGCGCAAAGCACCCTATCAATATGGATGGGATTGGGGTCCGCGCTTCGTCACGGAAGGCATATGGCAGCCAGTCCGCCTCGAGTCCTGGGACGCACTGCGAATTGAGAGCTTCCACATCCACCAGAACAAGATCACCTTGGAAACAGCCAGCTTGAACGCGGAGCTTGAAATCGAAAGCGTCGAGCCCGCTTCGGTATCGATCACTTACAGCCACGATGATCTCAACTCTGCGCCGATAAAAGACGGGTCGCAAACCGTTCAACTCGATGCCGGCATGAATCAGATTTCCTTCCCCATTCACATCGCCTCGCCCAAACTCTGGTATCCCCTGGGCTACGGATCGCAGGGCCGCTATCATTTCGCGGTTTCAATTAAGGACCGCAAAGAAACTGAGGCGCAGGCGGACCTTAAGACCGGCTTGCGCTCCGTGGAATTGCGCCGGGTTCCTGATGATTGGGGCAAGAGTTTTGCATTTGTCATCAATGGCATTCAGGTCTTCGCCAAAGGCGCGGACGTAATCCCCTTTGACAGTTTTCCGCCGCGGGTCACGCCTGCGCGGCATCGAGAGATCCTCGAAGCCGCGCGTGATGCCCACATGAATATGGTGCGTGAATGGGGCGGCGGCTACTACGAATCCGATGACTTCTATGACATTTGCGATGAACTCGGAATTCTCGTGTGGCAGGAGTTCGCCTTCGGCGGAGATATGGTGCCGCCAGACCTGCCTTTTCAGCAAACCGTGCGCGAGGAAGCTGTCGAACAAATTAAGCGTCTGCGTGACCATCCCAGCATCGTGATCTGGTGCGGCAACAACGAGGTCGAAACCGGTTGGTTCCATTGGGGTGAACGCCAGACATTCAAGGAATCCATTTCACCTGCTGTTCGGGAACGCCTCTGGCAGGGCTACGTAATCCTTTTTGCGGACGTTCTAAAGAGCGCGGTCCGCCAGTACGCAGACCCGGTGCCATACTGGCCCAGCTCTCCTGGTGCTGATTTCGAGGAGCCCCCTGATAGCTTCCGCAATGGCGACATGCATTACTGGGGCGTGTGGCACGCGCAGGCCCCTAAAGAAGATTACCTGCAGCAATTCCCGCGTTTCATGAGCGAGTTCGGTTTCCAGTCCTTCCCCGAGATGCGTACCATTCAATCTTTCGCCAAGCCTGAAGACCTGGACATCCGTTCTGTGGTGATGCAATCCCACCAGCGGAACAAGGGCGGAAACGAACGCATCCTCACCTATATGTTGCGGGAATACAGTGAACCCAAAGATTTCGCCTCGTTTGTCTATTTGAGCCAGGTACAGCAGGCGGAGATCATCAAGATTGGCGCCGAACATCTGCGGCGGCAACGCCCGCGCACCATGGGCTCTCTGTATTGGCAGTTGAATGACTGCTGGCCGGTGGCCTCCTGGTCCAGCATCGATTATTACGGCCGCTGGAAAGCGCTGCAGTACTATGCGCGCCGTTTTTACGATGATCTGCTCATCTCGCCCTATGTGCACGATAACAAAGTTGATGTGTTTGTGGTCTCGGACAAGCTCCAGCCAATATCGGGTGTCATCCACTACCGCATGCTGGATTTCACTGGACACACCCTGCTGGATCAAACCCTCCAGGTCCAGCTCCCTCCGCAATCCAGCGCCTCCTACTTGCTCCTGGATCAGTCCGATCTGGCGCAAAAAGGAGATCCGCGTCAGACGTTCCTCGTCTTTGACCTGGAAGTTGGCGGCCAGAGAGTATCGCGCAATCTCATATTCCAGGATGTCACCCACAATCTGAAACTGCCTGTAGCCCCCAGGATAGAGACCACAATTACCGGCTCCGGCCCAACCTATCAGGTGACTCTGCGTTCGTCCGAACTGGCCCGGAATGTCTACCTTTCACTCGGAGACCTGGATGCGCGCCTCTCGGACAACTACTTTGACCTTCTCCCCGGTGAGCCGCAGACAATAACCATCAAGAGTGCGAGCACTCAGGACCAGCTCAAGCGGGCGATGAAGATAACTTCGTTGATGGAGGCCTTCGCCAGACCCGCAACCACGCCCTGACGCGAGGGCTTGAGCTGGTGTTTCCCCAATTGTGTCACTGAGCTTCTTAGGATTTCGCGTGCAAAAGGTCTTGCCTTTGCTCTTGCCTGCCGTGGCATGTAACCCGTTATTCGTAACCCGCCCCTAATCCTCCCCTGCTGTATGCCCGAGTGGCCATGATGAAATTCTTCCCAATACGGAACTGGACTCCATATCCGATGGGTAGATCGTTTTAATTGCTTAACTTTTTAGCCTTAATCCCTTGACAATGCGGGCCCATAGTGGCGAAATAGCATTCTAAGGCTTAAGCAAAACGATTTGGCAAAGCTGCAACAGGGCGAATGCTGGTAGCTGCGAATGTCCTGCCTCCGACGATGTGTGTGGGGACATTCCAGTGATCGAATCATGCCTGTACCCGCCTCCGCATTGTTTAGTGCCCCACTGTTGTGAGTGTCTTTTCGCCGGAGCCGTAGCAGGACACAACTGTGTGTTTTGCGTCGCAACCCGCCATGGCGTCTTGTACTTGCCGGGCAACTGCGATGGGGCCTGCTATTCAGAGTGAAATCCAAAATCAAGGAGAGCGCTATGCGAGCCAGACATATTCACCCCGGAGACTTCGGCGGAATTCAGCGCCGTCTGTTGAAGTTCGTCGCCATTGCCGGCATTTGTTTCCTTGCTGTCGTTTCAGCCAGCGCGCAGGTTACCACTGCGGACGTGCTGGGGACGGTAACCGATAACAGCGGGGCGGTAGTGCCCAACGCCAAAGTCACAATTACCAACACCGCTACCAATGAGCCGCGGTCCGGACAAACCGGTTCCTCCGGCGACTACGTCT
>Ga0209168_10000084_pt1 | contig 106140 bp, 87 predicted proteins | sample Coa_R1_FD_187156 | JGI IMG/M metagenome (GOLD analysis project Ga0209168, IMG submission 187156) | Surface soil microbial communities from Centralia Pennsylvania, which are recovering from an underground coalmine fire - Coalmine... | ecosystem: Environmental > Terrestrial > Soil > Unclassified...
AAAATCGCCGCCCGCAAAGTAGCGAAGTTTACCCCTGGGGCCGAACTCAAAAAGGCTGTGAACAAAAAGTAAGAAATCCAAGTCCGTTACCGAAACGGCAGGGGGTCGGCCCTGCCGTTTTTCTTTGTCAGCAATTCCGTGGAGTCGCCGCATGAGGCTTCTTACCCGAAGCACAGATCACGTCTGGACGCATCTTCTCCTCATTGCAGCGTTATCTGCTCAGGCCGGCCGTCCCGCTCCGTTCGCCGACATCCATCGCCTCTCCGATGCTCCCATCATTGCGCCCCGCGGAAACGGCTGGGAATCCGCAGGCACCTTCAATCCGGCGGTGGCCGCACGCGGCAACAAGATCGTCATGCTCTACCGCGCGCAGGATCACACTGGCACCTCGCGCCTTGGCTATGCCGAGAGCGACGACGGCATACACTTCCAGCGCCATGACCAGCCGGTGCTCAGCCCCTCTGAGCCATACGAGAAAGATGGAGGTGTCGAAGATCCCCGCTTGGTTCAATTCGGCGGCGTCTACTATCTGACCTATACGGGCTACAACAAGAAGGACGCGCAGCTTTGCCTCGCCACGTCGACCGATCTCGTTCATTGGAATAAGAAGGGCGTCATCATTCCCGCGAATGAAGGCAACTGGAATGTGAAGTGGACTAAATCCGGCGCGATCGTGCCCGAAGAAATCAACGGCAGATACTGGATGTATTTTCTCGGCACCAGCGCTGATGGAAAAGATCAGGCCGGGCTGGCCTCATCCAAAGATTTGTCGCACTGGAACGAAGAAACTCAGACGCCCGTGTTGCCCGTGCGTCCGGGACATTTTGATTCGCGGGTCGCCGAGCCCGGTCCTGCGCCGCTGGTCACGTCCACGGGAATCGTCCTGATTTATAACGGCGCTGACGACAACCTCGTCTACCGTACCGGCTTGGCGGTCTTCGATCTCAAAGACCCGCGAAAGCTGATCTGGCGCAGCAGCGAGCCCATCTTTGCTCCCGAAAGAGACTGGGAGAAGATCGGTCAGGTACCAAACGTCGTTTTCGTGGAAGGCATGATCCGGCGTGGATCCCATTACCTCCTCTACTTTGGAGGCGCCGACAAGTATGTTGGCGTCGCGGAATCTGACGCCTCGCCAGAACTTCGCTAGGCGTTCGCGTACTTCAGCCACTTGATGATTTCGGGCAGCGTGGGACGCTTTCCATAAATCAGCACTCCGATGCGGTAGATTCGCGCGCATAGAACCACCAGGCCCGCGATCGTCGCAACCATCAAGACCAGCGATAGGGCGATCTGCCAGATCGGTGGCGTTTGCACCACGATTCGCGCGTACATCACAATCGGTGCGAAAAATGGCACCATCGATAGCCAAACAACCACCGCGGAGTCGGGCGTTCGGAGCACCGGCATCAGCATGAACACCGACAGTACCAGCGGCATCACGATCAGGAACTGCAGTTGCTGACCTTCCTGCTCGGTCGTCGTAATGGCGCCGATGGTCGCGTACATGGTGCTGTAAAGCAAATATCCAAACAGGAAGTAGAGAACGAAAGAAATCATCACCAGCGGGGAAAGCTGTAGCTCGCTGAAACTGGCCTGAGTCGCCAGAGACGGCAACGCAATCACGCCCGCCATCACCGTCCACACTACGATCTGCGTCAATCCCACGGCTCCCACGCCCAGCAGTTTGCCGGTCATCAGTTCCGTCGAACTCGCGGACGACAGCAGCACTTCGATAATGCGCGATGTCTTCTCCTCCAATACCGACCGCATCACGGAGATCCCGTAAAGCAGCACGGCCACATAAATCAGCATGACCATGACCACGATCTCAAGGAAGCGCCCGCTTCCGCTGCCCTTAGCCTCACGCCCGCGCTCGATTCGCACCGATTCCACCTTGACAGGCGTGAGAAGTTCCTGCGTCTGAGCGCTGTTCAGGCCAGCTTTCGCAAGCTCCTGTCGCTGAAGAATGCGATTCACCGCATCCCCGATCCATGATTTCTCTCGAGATCCTGCCATCTCGCGCGTGTCCCAATCCACTCTGTGCCCAGCGATCGCGTCGTCCGTCAGCCAAAGGAATCCGTCGATCTCCCGGTTGCTGACCTTGTCGCGCAAGCTCGCTCGTTCAACCTCTGTGGAACTCGTATCCACGTCAATGACGTACTGATCCTCCGGTTTTCGCGATGCCTCGCTGCTATCGCCTTCCGCTTCTTCGCTGCCCATTGGCTCCGACAGCAGCTGTTGCCGGACCATCTCTCCAAACTGCTGCGTCGACGCGACGATCACAAAGTGCTGCGGCTTGTCTCCCATCGTCGCAAGCTTAGCTGGCAGGATCATCAGCGCGGTCATGATCGCCGGCGCAAGGATCGTCAGCACAAGAAAGGTGCGGCTCCGCACCCGTTCCAGATATTCGCGTTTCAGGATGATCCACGTGTTACGCATAAGAGTGATTACGCATTCGACCTACCCACCACATCGATGAAGATTTCCTCTAGCGATGGCTCCATCAATTCGAACTTGTCCAGCCGCGCGTTAGCCGATGCGAGGTGCAAAAGTTCCTGCGGATCGGCGCTTGACGCCAGGTGTATCTCGACGTAGTTGCCGTAGTCATTGAACGATTCCACCAGCCGCTTCTCTTGCAGAAATCTTGCGTCGCCGTCGTACTTGATCTGGACGTTGTGCCGTCCATATCTCGCCTTGATCTGGTTCAGATCACCTTCGAGCACCGCTCGCCCGTGATTGATCAGGCAAATCGATTGGCACAGCCGTTCGACCTGATCCATGCGGTGAGTCGAGAGCAGAATGGTCTTGCCGCTCTTCGCCATCTCCAGCAAAACATCTTTCAAGACGACTGCATTCGCCGGATCGAGCCCCGTGAACGGTTCGTCCATGATGATCAGCCGCGGATCGTGCAGAACCGCCCCGATGAACTGCACCTTCTGCTGCATTCCCTTTGACAGTTCTTCGACCTTCTTCCCCGTCCACGCAGTAAGCTCAAACCGCTCGCACCAGCGATTGGCGCGTTGGGTAGCCTCGGCGCTGCTGAGTCCTTTCAATTGCCCAAGAAACACCAGGTGCTCAAGCACCTTCATCTTCTTGTACAGGCCGCGTTCTTCGGGAAGGTAGCCGAACTGGTCCATGTGTGCGCGCGCCAGCGGCTCACCAAAGACCGTGATCCGCCCCGCGTCGGGCACCGTAATGCCCATGAGCATGCGGATCGTGCTCGTCTTTCCCGCTCCATTCGGGCCAAGCAGGCCGTAAATTCCACTCGGACGGACATTAAGCGAGAGGTCGTCCACTGCGACAAACTCGTCGTAGCACTTTCGAACGCCTACAAGATCAACGGTGTCGTTGCCGGCTAAGCGCGCCGCAGAGCTGGAGACTGGAGCTACTGGTGTTTGCACTGAACTCATAGCTCGTCAGGGTAACCGATTCCGTGCCGAATGTCTTCAAACGCGAGGCTCCGCGCGCAGATTTTACAATCGAGTTTCCACGCCTCGATCCGCCCCGCATCGAGTGTTTACAAGCAAGGCGGCCAGGCCGAATTTGGGAAGCATACGAGTTTACTCGTGCCGCTAAGCCGCAAAGGGTGTGCCCGCGCTTCAGCGCTTGGGTTAGTCGGGCGGATCCGTTGCCTTGACCCGTCCGCCCCACCATCCCTAACATCAAGGCACCCATGCCGGGCCCGACTGCCTCCTCTTTCGCTACCTTGTGCTCACTGCTCTGGGGAGTTCTGCCCGTTGTTCCATACCTTCCGGCTCAACACGCGCAGAGCCCACAAAAGCCGGCTCCCATCGCCAACTTTATCGACATCGCAGAAAAAGCTGGCCTCACCTCACAGAACATCTTCGGGGGGATCGATACCAAGAAGTACATCATCGAGACCACGGGTAACGGTGTCGCGATTTTCGATTACGACAACGATGGCTGGCCTGACATCTTACTGGTCAATGGAACTCGCCTGGAAGGCTTCCCCCCGGGCAAAGGACCGAGCAACCGTCTCTATCACAACAACCACGACGGAACGTTCACCGACGTAACCGCCAAAGCCGGCCTCACCGCGACTGGGTGGGGACAAGGCGTTTGTGTCGGTGACTACGACAACGACGGATGGGAAGACCTCTACATCACCTACTACGGCAAGAACAAGCTCTACCACAACAATCATGGCGTGTTCACCGAAGTCGCGCAGAAATCCGGCGTGGCCGGGTCGGGCAAAGCCTGGGGCACAGGGTGTGCCTTCGTGGACTACGATCGCGATGGCCACCTCGATTTAGTCGTCGCGAACTATGTCGACTTCGATCTATCCACCGCGCCCGCCCCGGGCGATCGTCCCACCTGCATCTGGAAAGGTGTCCCGGTGATGTGCGGGCCGCGCGGCCTGGCTGGAGCAAAAAATATCCTGTACCACAATCGCGGCGACGGCACGTTTGAAGATGTCACCACCAAAGCGCATATCGACCGCACCGACGGCCACTACGCGTTCAGCGTTTCGACCCTCGATTTCGATGAAGACGGCTGGCCCGACATTTTCATTGCCTGCGACAGCACTCCCGCAATTCTCTACCGAAATAATCATGATGGGACTTTCACCGACCTCGCCGTCACCTCCGGCGCGGCCTTCAACGAAGATGGACGCGAACAGGCGGGCATGGGATCCACCGTCGGCGATTACAACGGCGACGGCCACCTCGACATCTTCAAGACGAATTTTTCCGACGACACCTCCACGCTTTACAAGAACAATGGGGACGGTACCTTCACGGATGCCACCACCTCGGCCGGCCTTGGCCTCTACACGCAATATCTGGGATGGGGCACGATGTTTCTCGATATCGACAACGACGGCTGGCCTGATCTCCTGCTGGTCAACGGGCATGTCTATCCCGAAGTCGATAGCGAGCACCTCGGCAGCAGTTACAAAGAGCCTCGCATTCTTTTCCATAACAACGGTGATGGGACTTTCAGTGATATCTCTGCGTCGGCGGGTGCCGCCATCACTACGGTTGCTTCTTCTCGCGGACTAGCCGTTGGAGATTTATGGAATGACGGAAGAATGTCAGCCGTGATCAACAATATGAACGCCGCGCCCAGCCTGTTAGTGAATCAAGTCCGGAATTCGAATCACTGGATTGCCATTCATGCAGTCGGAACGAAATCGAACCGCGACGGGATCGGCGCCCGGATTCGCGTGAAGACCTCAACGCGAGTTTTGGTCGATGAAATTCGCAGCGGGTCAAGCTATATCTCGAACAGCGATATGCGGGTGCACTTCGGACTGGCGAAATCCGACAAGGTCGAATGGGTCGAGATTCGCTGGCCGAGCGGCCTAACCGAGCGGTTCACAAGTCCGCCCGTGGATCAGATCGACACGCTGAAGGAAGGTACGGGAACCCCCGCCGAGGCCGATTCCAAGAAGCCCCGCTGAAGCGCACAGTTTGTGTAGCGGCGGACGCCCTCGTCCGCCCTGCCAGCGCGAAGCGATGCAGTGAGCCATCGTCTCAAAACGGTACACCTCGAGCGGCCGTTCGAAGAAAAAGTGCCGAACATTTCGGCAGCCTGTAAGTGGAACAATCTGGAGGAATTGTCAAATAGTTGACATAGATGTACGTACAAATAAGTACTAATAATGTTCCTGCAGGAACACTTTTACAAATCGCAGATATGTTCCTGCAGGAACATTTTGGGGTTATTTCAGCCTCGGCGAAGTCGAAACCGTTACTTGGCGCTCTTGGAATTCTTATCGAACTGCATCGTACGAGCGATTCCTTCGCCTTCCTTCACGTAGATCACCTGGTTTGCCTTCACGTCCTTCAGCGTGTCAACCTGCCCGCTCGGCCATCGAATCTCAAGTGAATCGATCTTCTCCGCCTTTCCTAATCCAAAGTGGACGCGGAGATCGCTCTGGGAAAAGTATCCGCCGCCGCTGCGCACTTCATCGATCTGACGATGCGGTTTCGATTCGCCCGGTGCCTGCGTCACGCACGTCAGCCGCGCGCCGATACCGCTGCGGTTTGATTTCACTCCGATCGTGCGAACCTTGATCCAGTTGTTAGCGAGCTTTGAATCGCAGCGCAACAGTTGTGGATAGTCATTGACAGTATTCACCACGACGTCGATGTCGCCATCGTTGTCGAAGTCGCCAAACGCCGCGCCTCGCGACGGGCTCGGATCAGAGATGCCCGGACCAGCCTGGAATGAGATGTCGTTGAAGTGACCGTTTCGCAGGTTCTGGTAGAGCAGTTTGCGTTGGGCATATGCCGCTTCCGTCTTGAGTTGTTCGACCTCGGGATAGACGTGGCCATTGCAAATCAGAATATCGGGCCAGCCATCATTATCCATATCGAAGAAGCCCACGCCCCAGCCGAGAAATTGCGTGTGCGCGCCCAATCCCGCAGTGAATGTCGCGTCTTCGAAATTTCCGCCGCCTTGGTTGTGGTAGAGCGAGGGCGTGTCGCCCGCAAAATTCGTTTTGACGATATCGAGATTGCCATCCATATCGTAGTCGGCAGCCGAGACACCCATGCCCGCTTGCGGCTTGCCATCAGGGCTCAGAGCGCATCCTGCCTCGATAGCGATGTCTTCAAATTTGCCATTTTTCTTGTTGTGATAAAGGGCGCTGGCCGTCGAATCATCGGCGACATAAATATCAGGCCAGCCATCGTTATCGAAGTCCGCGGTGAGCACGCCCAGACCATAGGTTCCATTTGCGCCCAAGATGCCCGACGCTTCCGATACATCGGTGAAGGTTCCATCACCATTGTTGTGGTAAAGAATGTTCTTGCCGCCTTCGAGTCCTGGCGGGCCGCATGCCACCATCACGCTCTTATACAGACACGGGCCGGATTCAGGCACCGGTGCCGTCGCGAGATCCATGTCGATGTAGTTGGCCACAAACAAATCAAGACGGCCGTCGCGATCGTAATCAACGAAGGCACAGCCAGTGTTCCAGCGCTTGCCATTGCCTGCGATGCCAGCTTTCTGGCTCACATCAGTAAACGTTCCGTCGCCATTGTTGTGGTACAGAACGTTCTTGCCAAAGTATGTGACGAACAGATCGTCCCAGCCATCGTTGTCGTAGTCGCCCACGCAGCAGGCTTGTCCCCAGCCCGAGTGCGCCACGCCAGCTTTCAGAGTGACATCGGTGAACGTTCCGTCGCGATTGTTCTTAAAGAGATGTGAAGTTGGTTCGCTGCCCGCGGGAAAGCCTTCCAGACGCGTACCGTTTACCAGAAAGATGTCGAGCCATCCATCGTTGTCGTAGTCGTAGAATGCGACGCCGCAGCCGGTGGTTTCGAGCAGGTATTTGTTCTTGTGCTCGCCGCCAAAAATCGTCTTCGCATTTAGCCCTGATTCGCGTCCAACATTTACAAAGCTGATGCCAAGATCAGGTGCCGCTTCGCTTTTAGATTTTTGCTGAGGAGTTGAAAGCGCTCGTGCCCTTCTCGGCCTTGCGAGGGCGAGGACATTTTCGAGCGACAGCACCAATGCGGACCGGCTGAGTGATTTGAGAAAACTGCGGCGTGAAGGGAACAAGAGGTCGCTACCTGGCTCGCCCGAGTCGTGCTAAAATTCGCGGCTTCCCTCTTATATGCAAGGGAAGCTGAATTTTGCAAGCTTCCAACGGACGAAATCCCCGATTCAGAAGAAGAAGGGTCATGAAATCCTGCCTTGTTCGCCTGCTGCAATCTGCTCGTGCATCGCGTCGTTCACTCGCATTTTTCCTGCTGTTATCTGTACTTTTTCCAGCTGTTTTCGAGGCACAACAAACACAACAGACACTCGAGCTGACCCGTACTGTCCGCACGTGGGAATTTTTGCCCGTAGTTGGTACGCGCGCGGGCCTGTTCGGTAACGAGACCGGGCGCTTTGAGGCCTGGGTGTACCCACTGAAAATCTTTCGCGATTTTCATCTGACGTTTCACGTCGGCGACCGGGCGCTTCCGGCGGAAAGCCTGGCGCGCACACTCACTGTGCGTCCGGAATCAGCATCGATTCTCTATGCGGGCGATTCGTTCCGCGTCCGCGAGACTCTCTGTGTGCCCGTGGACGAGCCGGGCGCGATCATCCTGTTTGAGGTTGAAACCGAAGAGCCCGTCGAAATTGAGGCCAGCTTCACTGGAGACTTCCAGCTGGAATGGCCGGCCGCGCTCGGAGGAACGTACGTCAATTGGGATGCCAAAGACCATGCGTTTGTGTTTGGGGAAGAGGCGCGCAAGTTCGGCGCCTTTGTAGGCTCTCCGACTGGTGGCGACTCTCATCTCGCATACGAGACGAATTACTCAGCGACGGAAGAAAACTCATTCCGGCTTGGGGTGACTCAAAAAGGAAAAGAGACGAAAGCGTTGGTGATCGCTGCATCGGTCAACGGCATTGACGATGCTGCTAAAACATATCAGCGCTTACTGGCGACTTATCCTGACGCACTCCGACAGTCCGCCGAGTACTATCGCGGATACCTTGCCAAGACAGTAAGCCTTGAGTTGCCCGATGCAGCCTTGCAGCAAGCCTACGATTGGGCGCGAATCAGCACGATTCAAGGATTAGTCAATAATCCTTATCTAGGTACTGGTCTTGTTGCCGGATATCGAACTTCGGGTACCAGTCAGCGGCCCGGTTTCGCTTGGTTCTTTGGGCGAGATTCCTTCTGGACATCGTTCGCTCTGAATGCCGAAGGAGATTACGCCACGGCCCGGACCGCCATTGATTTCATCTGCAAGTATCAGAGGCAGGACGGGAAAGTCCCGCATGAAATTTCCCAGAGTGCGAGCCTGGTTCCGTGGTTCAAGGATTATCAGTACCCGTACGTCTCGGCTGATGCGACCCCGCTGTTGATTCTCGCGATGAACGATTACGTTGTGCAGAGCGGGGATCTCGCATTTGCCCGCGATAAGTGGGACAACGTTTGGCGAGCCTACCAGTTTCTCCATTCCACGTATGACTCGAACGGGTTCGCGCAGAATGCCGGTGTGGGACATGGATGGGTCGAGGGCGGTCCACTGCTCCCGGTAAAGAATGAGTATTACCAGGCAGGACTGGGAGTCGCAGCGCTCGATGCGCTTTCGAATCTAGCGGGGCTGCTCGGCAAAGACGACATCAGCAAGCAACTCGCATCGGAATTCCAGAAAAGCCAGCCGGCACTAGACCAGGCTTTCTGGTCGCCGGAAAAGCAGCAGTACGCTTTCGCGCTGAAACAAGACAACCAGCGTAATGACGAACTGAGCGTGCTCACAACCGTTCCCATGTGGTTTGGCCTGCCAGACGCGAATCACGCGGACCAGACGATCACGAAACTTGCAGCCGAGGAGCACCAGACAGACTGGGGCATGCGGATCATTTCCGATCGATCGAATATCTACGATGGTTCGGGATATCACTATGGCTCAGTTTGGCCGTTATTTACCGGATGGGCTTCGGTCGCGGAGTACCGGTATCACCGAGAGTTCCCGGCGTATCTGAACCTGCGCTCGAACGCCTTGCTGGGAGTCGACGGCTCACTCGGCCATTTCACCGAAGTCTTGTCGGGCGACTATAACCAGTCGTTTGCGACGAGCTCTCCGGCTCAGATCTGGTCTTCGGCGATGGTCATCAGTCCCATCTTGCGCGGGATGTTCGGCATGCAAATTAATGCTGCGAAACATGAGATCGCGCTTTCCCCGCATGTTCCCGCGGACTGGACTGCGTTTGCGATACACGATGTGCGAGTTGGCAGCGCGGCCGTCGACATCCGATATCGCAAGACCGCCGACAGCATTACGATCGAGGCAAAGCGTACCGGGACGGGCGACTGCTGGATCGAATTCTCTCCAGCGTTCAGCCTGCGTACTCAAATCGTCAGCGTTGAGATGAATGGCCGGCCACTGGCTTTCAAGGTGCAGCCAAACTCGAATGACCAGCACCTCGTAGTGCGATTCCCGTTGTATGGCGGCCCAAACAATCTGCTGATTCATATGAAGAACGATTTTGGGTTATCGATCGAGAGCGACCTGCCGCCGCTCGGAAGTGCCAGCCGCGGGTTGCGCGTCATCAGCGAATCCTGGAATGCCGCAAAGACACAGCTGACGTTAGAACTCTCAGGACGAGCTGGTGCCCGCTATGAAATGGGAGCGTGGAATCCAGGTCAGGTCTCTTCCGTGGACGGCGGCGTCCTTAGCAAGAGCGGCAAGCTGCAGATACAAATGCTCGATGGCGCGGGCGATTCGTACACGCCGCAAAAAGTTGAAATTCACTTCGGCCACTGATTTCACGCGCGCGAACGCGCTACACTGCAAGAGAAGACTGACGTCGGCGAAACATGCACGAACTTTCGATTGCGATGGGGATCGTGGAAGCCGCTACGGAGGAGGCGCAACGCCGTGGCGTGCAGGTCAGTGCGGTCCATCTCAGGCTGGGCGCACTCTCCGGCGTAGTGAAAGACGCGCTGTTATTTTCTTATGAGGTCGCCTGCCAGGACACGCCCATTGCCGGGTCAAAGTTGATTGTCGAGGACGTTCCCATCGTGATCTTCTGCGGAAAGTGCAATGGTGAAAGGACGCTCAGTTCGCTTCAGTCGTTTACCTGTCCAGAGTGCGGAACGCCAACGATGAACATCATTCACGGCAAGGAACTGGAAGTGTTTGCGTTGGAAGTAGAGGACGAGGAAGAGGAGGTACGCAAATGACCGAGCCCCGACTGGTCGAAGTGCGGCGGAATGTTCTGAAGCAGAACGATGTGATCGCGCGCGCACTGCGTGAGCAATTCCGCGAGGCCGGCGTTTTCGTCGTGAGCCTGGTTTCGAGTCCGGGATCCGGGAAGACAACTTTCCTCGAGAAAACATTGACCGAACTGCAGCCGCAATACCGCGTCGCGGCGTTGGTTGGCGATCTTGCTACAGAGAATGATGCGATTCGGCTGGCGCGCAGCAAGGCTCCCGTCAAGCAGATCACAACAGGAACACTGTGCCATCTGGAAGCCGCGATGGTCCAAAACGCACTGCAGGGTTGGGATCTGCAGCAACTGGATTTTCTTTTTATCGAAAACGTTGGGAACCTGGTGTGTCCGTCGTCTTACGATCTTGGAGAGAACCTGCGACTCGTGCTGATGTCAGTCACGGAGGGCGAAGACAAGCCACTGAAGTATCCGACGATTTTCAATAGCTCCGATGTTGCAGTTGTGACGAAAAACGAATTAGCCGAAGCCGTAGAGTTCGATTGGGAGACGGCGCGCAAGAGCATCGAGTCGGTGCGGCCGGGAATGCAGATCTTTCGCCTTTCGGCCAAAACTGGCGAAGGGATGAAGGATTTTGAGGGCTTTCTTTCGCAGCGGCTGTCAGAACATCGAACGATGGCGCATCAGTAGCAAGGGCTTTGACCTATCCTCGCCCCACCTGCGACAGAGCCATCAAGGTGCGGGCAACGTAGGTGATCAACAGCGCGGCCACGCAAGCCAAAATCAGCTGGCGGTAACCGGTCTCCATCAAATCGGCGAGGACTCCTGAAACGAAGATAAAGATGAAGGGCACGGAGGCCAGCAGAAATCCAGCAGCGGCGAGGTCCGGATGCGCCATGCCCAACGCAAGGAAGAGCACAGCCACCGCAAGCGGAGCGGTATTGCCAAAGTATCTGGTTCGCGGCCACAGGGCGTAGGTCACCAGACAAATTGGAAGCACCAGTACCAACGCCGGGCACGCTCGAGTGATCTGGACCCCTACCTGTTTGTAGACGCCGGGCACAACGAAGCCTCGCCAGGTCGCTCCCCAGAAACTGGCATGGCGCATGCTGTCCAGGAAAGCATGAGAATGAAAGAAATACAGTGCGAAAAGGAGGACGAAAGCAATTACGCACGCGGCAATCCAGATGACCAGTCCCGCAATCCGCCGAACCGGGGCGACGTAGAGCAAGAAGAGGAGAGCCAGCAGCACGACCACGATCAGAGAAAACTGGCTACCGACAGCGATGGCCATTGAGATTCCCAGCAACAGGATCCTGCGCCAGTTCCAGAGCACAACTTCGCGCGGGGCATAGAGAGTATGTGCGACGGCGATAGCCGTAAAGATCGTTCCAAACGCGCCCCATGCGGCCAAAATTTCAGGTTCGGTATGCCACACCGCGCTGGCCTGAATTAGCGAAGGCGAAAAACAGTACAGGGTTAACGCAACCAGTCCGCCCAGATTCCCGCACAACCGTCGCGCCACATACCAAAGGGAGGCGCCCAGGAATACGCCGCACGCCAGAAATGGAAGCTTGGGGAGCCATCTCCAGTAGGGGGATGTCTCCGCATCGAGATCGTGGGGCCAGGCAAGTAAGGGCGCAGCAGTCGTGAGATACAAAAGAGGAGCGTGCTCGGTGTCGAATCCACTCGGATCACTGAAGAATGGATCGACGATCGAAGTGCGTGGAGGTTCGGTGATGGGCGCAGCGGCTATGCCGCGGCCATGCCACTGTTTCCATCCTTCACCAATGCGAGAAGCTTCACTGCTGTCGAGACCCTGTACCAGGCCAAGCTCGGCGTGCACCAGCCAACAGACCTGGGCCAGAAAGGCAAGGAGCAGCAGTGCAGCCAACAGTTGTGGGCGTCCGAACCGCTCGCGTGTGAAGAATGGAGGCATAGAGTTGAGCAGAGTGTTTTACCATGGCGGAGGCAGCCGCTGGAACGTTCTGCAATGAACAATCTCGAAACTGGATCCGAGAGTAATTCGACACCGGCCGTGCCTCCTGCCCCGCAGGCTCCGGAATTTGCAGCCGCGAATCAGCCCTCTTACGCCCGAACCTTATTCCTTGGTCCGGACGGGCTTCGTCCCGGTTGGGGATTCGCGTTCTACGTAGTAATGTTTTACGCCGCGCAGAGGCTCGCCGTCGAATTAGCGTGGGTGCACGATCTGGGCGCCGGGGGCTTATGGTCAGGTCTGCTGGAAGAATTCGGGAGCTTACTCGCCGCCGTCATCCCTGCCGTGTTGCTGGCAAGAATCGAAGGTCGTGCCTGGCGAGTGTACGGGCTCCCGGGGAAAGGCGCCTTCGGCCGAAGATTCTGGGTGGGGACGGTCTGGGGAATCTCCGCCATCAGCCTGCTGATGTTCCTGCTGTATGGCGCGCATTGTTTTGCCTTCGGACATGTTGTGCTGCACGGAGCGCGCATGGCCAGGTTTGCCGCTTACTGGGCAGCGATGTTTGTTGTCGTCGGGTCATTCGAAGAATTTCTGCTGCGAGGCTACTCGCAATTTACGCTTGCTCGCGGCTTGGGATTCTGGCCCGCCGCGATCGCACTTTCCTGTGCGTTCGGGCTTTCTCATCTGAGGAATGGAGGTGAACAGTGGCCCGGACTGCTGGCCGCGGCATTCATTGGACTGTTCCTCTGCTTGACACTGCGGCGAACCGGGAATTTATGGTTTGCGGTGGGATTCCATGCCGCTTGGGATTGGGGTGAGACTTTTGTGTATTCGGTGCCCGACAGTGGGATGGTTTCTCCGGGACACCTGCTGAGCTCGTCGTTGCGCGGTCCCGAGTGGTTGAGCGGAGGGTCGGTAGGTCCTGAGGGCAGCGGGTTGTGCTTCGCGGTGATTGCGCTGGTCTGGGTTCTGTTCGATAGGCACTACGTGAAGGGACAATTTTCTCCGAAAAAGAACTCTGCGGGATAGCCACGAGGCGACGCTGGAGTTCCTCTTCGGGAGCGGCGCCTTTCTTTCAAATTCTCTACAGCCGTAGACACCGCTTGCAGCCCCTATACTGAACGCATGCCTCCTGAGGTGGATCTGCTGATGTCCTTGCGCCACTATTGGGGATACAGCACGTTCAGGCCTCTACAGGAACGCATCGTTCGCAGTCTGATCGCCGGACATGACACCTGCGTAGTCATGCCGACTGGCGGCGGTAAGTCCCTCTGTTATCAGCTGCCGGCCGTGATCTCCGAGAAGACCGCTGTAGTGATTTCTCCCCTGATCGCGCTGATGCAGGACCAGGTAGCTCAGCTCACTCAGATGGGCATTCCCTCGGCGGTCCTCAACAGTTCTCTGACGAACGACGAACAAACCAGCGTGAAGATCAAAGCGCGCGAAGGAGCGTACCGGCTGCTCTATCTGTCGCCCGAGCGCCTGCATCGTGCTGATACGGCTGCATGGTTGAAGCAGGTGCCTATCTCGTTTTTCGCGATCGACGAAGCGCACTGCATCTCTGAGTGGGGACACGAATTCCGACCGGAGTACCGTCAACTAAGCCGTCTACGGAGCAGTTTCCCCGATCATCCCATTGCTGCCTTTACTGCCAGCGCCACCCGCCACGTAAGGCACGATATTCTCACGCAACTGGCACTGCGCAATCCCGACAAATACATTGCCAGCTTTCATCGCCCGAATCTGCGATACCTGGTTCGCGAGTGTGACTCGAGCGAGCACTCAGCACTCCTGATTGCTGCACTGCAGAGCTATGTTGAGGGAAGCGTCATCGTCTACTCGCCCACCATCAACAAGGTCGAAGAAACTGTAGATTTTCTTGAGGACCACGGAATTTCCGCCGTTCCCTATCACGCTAAGATGCAAACCGACGACCGTCGGCGCACCAGGAACGTTGGATTGTCAGACGAAGTCCGGGTGCTCGTAGGCACCATCGCCTTCGGCCTGGGAATTAACAAGGCGACCGTGCGCGCGGTCATCCACTTGGCGCTGCCGAAATCGGTCGAGCAGTTTTATCAAGAGGCCGGACGCGCCGGGCGCGATGGCAATCCTGCGGATTGCCTTTTGCTATGGCAGAAACAGGATGCCGGACTGCTGGGCTTTTTTGCGAATCAGATCCTGGATTCCGCTGAACGCGACCGGGCCTGGAAGCGGTACTACAAGATCAGGGAGTTCGCCGAGTCCAGGCAATGTCGGCACCTTCAGATCTGCGCTCACTTTGGCGAGACGCCAAAGTGGAAGTCCTGCCAATCGTGCGACGTTTGCGGCAGTATGCCTCAGTGGCTGACGCTTGCAGCGAGTCAAGGCGCGGTCCGCCAAAGCGTTACCGGTCGTCCCACGCAGGACGTGTCCCGCTCAGCGGAGCCGGATTCAGAGATTCGCGAGTACTTGCGCGAGTGGCGCCGCCTTACCGCGAAGGAACGAGGCGTCCCTGCATTTGTCGTACTACACGACACAACTCTCGAAGAAATCTGCCGGGTGCTGCCTGCTTCCATTCAGCAGCTACGAGCTATCAGTGGTATCGGCGAGCGCAAAGCCGAGATGTTCGGCCAGAGCATCTTGGCAGCTGTTGGGCGATACCGTGAAGGCGCACGGGCTTCCGTTCTGCCTCAGAAGAAGACAGCGCCGGCTATGGAGACCCTGGAACTGATTTCACAAGGTAAGACCCTCGATCAGATCGCCGAGATCCGCGGACGACAACTGGGAACCGTTATCAATGCAGTCGCGGCGCTCGTGGAAAGCGGCTCCGTTGAATTCAACAACGATTGGATCGACCGGAACAAGCAAGCAGTGATTGAAGCCGCTTGCCATCGGGTTGGACTGGAAAGGCTGGAAAAGCTTAAGCCATTGAAGGACGTCTTGCCTCCTGAGGTCACGTATGACGAGATCCGTTTAGTGATCGCCCATCTACGCGCCCGGAAAGCACAGGATAAAAAGGAGATTTCGGCGTAGCCCATCCCGAATGTTCATCGAGGGAAGGCCCTTCTGATCCAGCGAAAACTTTACCCCCCTGCTATGATTGTCACTAATACTGGCCTGTGATCCGTAACCTCGACGCTGTATCTGCAGCGTCCTCTCCGCCACGTCGATCTGTTCGCCTAGTTCGGAGGATGGGGACCATGGGAAGCGGTACTTCGCTTTCTGCACGAATTGCAAGGAATAATCCGTTGCGGTACGTTCTCGCGATTGCCGTGCTTTTGGCAGCCGTTGCCATTTGCATAGGAGTAAGCCTTCTCGTCGGCGATCGCTTCGCGTACGTATTGCTGCTTCCCGCAGTGGCTTTCGCGGCGTGGTATTGCGGTACGGTGCCCGCGATTCTGACGATCGTGCTGGCGTTGGCGGCTACCGTGTATGGATTCCATCCGGACGTGCACCCACTTCGCATCCCCGCTGGAGCGGACTGGTTTGGGATGCTGGTATTTGTTGTGTGCTCGGCAGTCGTCATTCTGATGGGGGCGGTCCGCCGGCGGGAAAACGCTGCGTTGTGGAAGGCGCAAGATGAGCTTGAACTCAAAGTGCAGGAGCGGACCGCAGATCTCGACAGCGTGAATTGTAGCCTGCGGGAACTCTCGGCCCGGCTGATGCAGTTGCAAGATGACGAGCGCAGGCGCATCGCTCGTGAACTGCACGACAGCGTTGGACAGACACTGGCTGCCCTCAGTATGAATCTGTCGACCGTTCGCGCGGATGTGGAGCGACTGGCCCGTACGGCCGTCGCGCTGACCGATAGCGAGAGTCTGGTTCGCACTATGGTCACCGAGGTACGGACGATTTCTCACCTTCTCCATCCTCCGCTGCTCGATGAGTTAGGCCTGGCGTCGGCGTTGCGCTGGTACGTCGGGGGCTTCTCCCAGCGGAGCAACATCAAAGTCGATCTGGATATGTCGGAGGATTTTGGACGGCTTCCCGGAGAAATGGAGACCGCAATTTTCCGCGTGGTTCAGGAGTGCCTGACCAACATCCATCGACACTCTGGCAGTTCAATAGCAAGGATTCGTGTGCGGCATCGTGAGCGGGAGGCGCTCGTCGAGGTTGAGGATAAAGGCAAGGGCATTCCTCCGAGAAAGCTAAAGGAAATGGCTGCTGCAGGCACGCCGGGCGTGGGTATGAGAGGCATGCAGGAACGAATTCGTCAGCTTGGAGGCACACTCGAAATACGTTCTGGCGACGAGGGAACGCTTGTGATTGTTCGTCTGCCCGTCGGAGATGCTTTGCAAAGCGCGGAAGCCAAAGTCGAAGAAGGATCACCGCAGGCGGCGGCATAAACAGGGCGCGTCGATTTAACTTTGTAAGGCCATCTTCGCCGCCTCACGACCTGATCGAACGCAATCAGGTACACCGATGCCACGATAAGCATTGCCCGCCAGTGTGAGGCCGGGCAGTTGCCGACTCAATCTTTCGATCCGATCGAGCCGCTCGAGATGCCCGACGCTGTATTGGGCCATCGCCGACTTCCACTTGTAAACCCGTGCGAACAGCGGCTCTGCTCGCAGGCCGATGATCTGCTGCAGTTCACTGCGCACAATGCCAACAATCTGGTCGTCAGAAAGTGGCCAGACGTTCTCAGCATTCGATCCGGCAAAAAAGCAACGCAGTAAGGCGCGGTCATCTGGAGCGCGGTGCGGAAATTTGTTGTGAACAAACGTCGCGGCTAACAGTCGCTTGCCTTCGCTGCGTGGAACCAGAAAGCCGAATCCCGGAGGAAGCGAGTTCCTCACCGCGCGGTCGTAGCCGAGTCCGACGGTAATCGACGAACTGTATTGCACTGCAGCGAGCTCCGATGCGAGTTCCGCACTCGTAAGCCGGACCACATCAGCAGCCGCAAGACCCGGCAAGGCCAAGACTACGGCATCGAATTGGTCAGATTGCATTCCGGCCGAGACAACCCAGCTGCCACCTTCCGGCTGGATGGCCTGCACCCTCGAATTGGTCAGGAGCGAATCTCGAGTGAGCCGAGCGGTGACCTCTTCTGCGAGCTGCTGCATGCCGTTCTTCAGTGATGTGAACAGAGGAGGCGCAGGCCGGCTCGATCCCTGGCGCATTTTCTTTCGCGCGGCGAGCATAGCGCGTCCAAGGCTGCCGTGGGTCTTCTCCATCTCGGCAAATCGCGGAAGCACCGCGCGTACGCTGAGCTTTGCCGATTCTCCCCCGTACACACCTGAGAGCAAGGGATCCGCGAGGCGGTCGACCATTTCTCGTCCGTAATGACGTTCGACGAAGTCCGCGACCGATTCGTCGTGATCCACCGCGCGCGGAGGATGAAAAAGCTCCTGCGACATTTTGAGCTTGGTTTTCCACGAGAAGAGAGGAGAAAGTCCCGTCGGAAGAATCTTGGTTGGGACCATGAACATCAGCCCGTCGGGCATCTCGACGAGACGCCCGCGAGTCAAGATGTACGTCTTGCGGTCGGCGTCGTTCGATCCGATGAGTTGATCGCCCAGTCCGAGCGCGCGGCAGAGATCGGCGGCCCAGGGTTTTTCTGTGACGAAGGAATCGGGACCGGCCTCGACGAGGCATCCGTCGACTCTCTCGGTACGAAGCACACCGCCCAGGCGCGAAGAGGATTCATACAAAACGTATTCCAGTTCGGTGCCGGCCTTACGCTGCTCTTCCAGTTCGAACGCAGCAGATAATCCGGAAATGCCTCCGCCGATAATGGCGATGCGCTTCATCGACGGCGGCGTCCGCTCTCCGGCTTTCGGGTGGTGGAATTCTGGGCCGAATACTCTTGCACAAACTTCGCCAGATTCTTCACGTTGTCGACGGGAGTCTCAGGAAGGATGCCATGTCCCAGATTGAAGATGTGTCCGGGCCGGCCTTCGGCGCTCTGCAGAATGTCTGCGGCGCGGGATTTCAATTCTTTCCAATCGGCAAACAGCAGCACAGGATCGAGGTTTCCCTGCACTGCGGTCTTGTAATCCACTCGCTGCCAACCCTCATCCAGCGGGATTCTCCAGTCAAGTCCGATGACATCCGCGGCAGTCTCTTTCATGGAGGGAAGCAAGGTCGCGCTGTCAGTGCCGAAATAAATGATGGGGACGCCCGTCTTCTGCAGCTGCTTCACCATGCCGGTCACGTGCGGAAGAACATACCGGCGATAATCTTCGACGCTGAGGCAACCGACCCAGCTGTCAAAAATCTGAATGGCGTCGGCTCCCGCACGCACCTGCTCGGCTGAGTACGCGGAGGTCACAGTAACAAGCTTGGCCATCAACGCGTCCCAGTCTGCGGGGCTTTTGTACATCATCTTTTTGGCATGAACGTAGTTGCGCGAGCCGCCGCCCTCGATCATGTAGCTGGCGAGAGTGAAAGGCGCACCACAGAATCCAATTACCGGAACACGCTCGGAGAAGTGCTTCGCGACCAGCGCCACCGCTTCGGAAACATATCCGAGCTCTGACCATCGGTCGGTTCGCAGATTCGCGATATCTTCTCGGCTGCGAACCGGCTTCTCGATGACGGGGCCTTCGCCCGCGGAAAAATGAAACGGCAGGCCCATGACTTCAAGCGGGAGCAGCAAGTCGGCAAAGATGATGGCCGCATCGACGCCGAGGATCTCGGCAGCGGTGATCGTTACTTCGGCTGCGAGCGCCGGCTTCTTGCAGATTTCCAGCAATGAATGCTGTTTTCGGACAGCGCGGTATTCGGCCATGTAACGCCCAGCCTGCCGCATAAACCAGACTGGCGTGCGGTCGACAGGTTGACACTTGCAGGCGCGGATGAAGTTCGAATTAGGAGCAGACATGAATTGTTGAATTTAGCATCTTTGGCCGAAATATGCTGTGAGCGCGTACTTTCAGAGTTCACCACGGAGAACGCAGAGAAAACTTGGGCTTGTAGAATCGGAATATGGGATGCAAAGCCCTGGTATGCGCGGCCCTGGTTGCCTTGGTGTTGTGTTTTTGCGGCACGGCCTGGCAGAAGCAAGGAACATCCGAGTCCACGACTTTTTATCGGGATGTTCTGCCCATCCTGCAAGACCACTGTCAGGCATGCCATCGTGCCGGCGAGGTTGCACCGTTTCCGCTGGTCACATACGAACAAACCAATCCGTGGGTCTCAGCAATTGCCCATGCGGTCGAAATGAGAATGATGCCGCCATGGTTTGCCGATCCCAGGTATGGTCACTTCGCAAACGATTCCTCTCTCACAGACCGGCAGATTGCGGCCCTCCTGGCATGGGCTTCTGCCGGTGCGCCCGCGGGAGATACGCGAGACGCGCCACCTCCTCGCAAATGGTCAGAGGGGTGGAACATTCCGCAACCCGATCTGGTGGTGAAGATGCCGAAGGCGGTCTCGATTCCAGCGGGAGGCGAGGTCGAGTATACCTATGAGATCGTGCCGACACATTTTGCCGAAGACCGTTGGGTGCAAATGTCGGAGTTCCGTCCCGGAAGTGCGGCGCATGTACATCACGCCGTGGTCTACATTCGGCCACCAGACTCGCAATGGCTGCGGCATGCCCCGGTCGGAGAACCTTTCACGGCCTCTACACTCACCGACCCGGTTGAGAAGCGGCAGGCTCACGAGACCACCAGCGACCTGCTGCTCGTTTATGCACCCGGCAGTTCACCCGACGAATGGCCAGACGGGATGGCCAAGTTTGTTCCTGCGGGGTCCGATCTCGTCTTCCAGATGCACTACACAACGAACGGCACGCCTGCCGAAGACCAAACCAGCATCGGGCTGGTGTTCGCGAAAACGCAGCCGAGACAGCGCGTCATTACTTTGCAACTTAATAATCACGCGCCGATCATTCCGCCTGGAGCAGACGATTTCCGCGTCGAGGTGCAAGGCACGTTGCCGAATGACGCCGTCTTGCTGAGCTTTTTTCCGCACATGCATCTGCGCGGAAAGCGCTTCGAGTACGACATTGTGCATAACGACGGCACAGCGGAAGTGTTGTTGCGCGTGAATTATCACTTTCACTGGCAACTGAGTTACAAGCTGGCCGATCCACGCCCGCTCAAGGCTGGAACCAGACTCCGCGCGATCGCCTGGTACGACAATTCGAAGAACAATCCGCATAATCCCGACCCGACCAAAACGGTCACTTGGGGAGACCAGACCTCCGACGAGATGATGGTTGGATTCTTCGACGTCGCAGTCCCTGCCGGAATGGACAAATGGAAGTTTTTCGAACGCGGGCAATCCCGCCTGCCGCCCAAAGCCGAGTGATGATCGCCCGGCGCTTGCGAGCGCCCGTTATCCTCTGTACCCTTGTATAGGTTCAGGCCCATTGAGTGCCACCTCCACGCTAACCAATTCTGAAGAAAGAGATCGCGTGCCTCGCCGGTTGCGGGCTGCGTCCTACTGGGCGCTGGCGGTCATATTCGCCGCGGTGTATCTCGGTTCGTTGTTCTCGCCGCCGCTGCTGGACGATGCCGACAGCACTCACGCCGAGGCCGCGCGCGAAATGCTCGTCAGCGGCGACTACGTCACCCTCCATATCAATGGCGTGCGCTACCTCGAGAAAGCACCTCTGCCGTACTGGCTGGTCGCATTCAGCTATCGCATCTTTGGCGTGAACGAATTCGCCAGCCGGCTTCCCATGGCCTTGTCGGTACTTTTGCTCGGTACCCTGGCGCTGGTCTGGGGACGTCGTGCCTTCGCGGAGCGTGCCGGGATCTATGCCGCAGCCTTCGTCTACACGGCGGCTGGCGTGTTCTTGTTTACGCGGATTCTCATTCCCGATGTGCTGCTGAGCCTACTGATCGCTGCGTCGCTCTACTACTTCCTGACGGCGCTGGAGTCGCGTGAACTTTGGCGCTGGTATGCCGGTTATGCGTGCATGGCGCTCGGAGTACTGACCAAGGGATTGATCGCGCTCGTGTTCCCCGGAGGGGCAGCTTTCCTCTACTTGGTGGTAACCGGCGAATGGCGCCGCTGGCGGGAGTTTCGTCTGATTTCCGGTCTGGCGCTGTTTCTGGTGATTGCGGCTCCGTGGCACATCCTCGCCGGACTTCGCAACACGGGCGGCCAAAATGGCCATGGCTTTTTCTGGTTCTACTTTGTCAACGAACACTTCCTGCGATTTCTGGGAAAGCGCTATCCGCGTGACTACAACAAGCTGCCCTGGGTGCTGTACTGGTCGCTGCATCTGGTCTGGCTGTTTCCCTGGAGTTTGTATCTTCCGTCGGCTGTTCGCACCATCATCGACGTTCGCAAGGAAAAGTTCGCCACCGACTTCACGGCGCGCACTCGGCTTCTGTGTTGGATTCTGGCCGGCTTGATCCTTATATTTTTTGCGATCTCGACTAATCAGGAGTACTACACTTTCCCCGCTTATCTTCCGCTCTTGATGTTGCTGGCGGAGGGAATCGCTCGATGCGAGCGCGCCGATTGCGATCAAGGCGTGCGCAAAGGATGGCTGAGAATCTCGGCGGGGGTGCTTGCCGTGATCGGCATCGCTGCCACCGTTACGCTGTTTGCTCTTCTGTGGAAGTCGCGCTATTTGCCGTTCGAGCCCGACATCGGGAATGTGCTCGCGAAGCACAACATGGCGACGGACACGCTGTCGACCTCGCACATGCTCGATCTCAGCTATGAATCGTTCGCGGCCTTGCGCCTGCCCGCAATCATTGCTGCAATCACGCTGCTGATCGCTCCCCCTTTGTCCTTTCTGCTGCGACTTCGCCGGCGCCATTATGTCGCGACTTGGGCAATGGCCTTGGGGATGGCCGTCTTCCTCATCGCCGCGCATATCGCTCTGGGCAGATTCGGGCCGTATCTTTCCTCGAAAGCTTTAGCCCAACAAATCGCAGAGCGCTCCCGCCCCGGAGATCGCGTCATGATCTATGGCGATCAGGCTTTCGGTTCATCGCTACTCTTTTACCTGCAGCGGCCGATTGAGTTGGTCGAGGGGCGAACGACCTCGATGTGGTTCGGATCGACTTTCCCGGATGCCCCCAGGATTTTTCTTACTAGTGCTGATCTTCAGAACGATTGGAGCGGGACTGGTCGCGTGTTCTTATTTGTCCCTCCGCATCTGAAGGCGAGAGTGGACGCCCTCTTGCCCAACCGCTTTGTCGTCGCCGAAGTTTCCGGCAAGTACGTCTACAGCAATCAGCCTTGAAGACTGTGGCTTCTGCTAAACTCTGAATCTTTCAAAGAACAACTCGAGGAAACCGAAATAATGATGAACCGAAAACGTTTCACAGCTTTGTCGAGTGTCGTGCTGATTGCAGCGTGCGGGTTTTTGGCAGTGCGGCTGAAAGCGCAATCCGGAACTTTGCAGGCACCTCCCACACCCAAGAAGGCTGAAGAAGTTTTCAAGAACATTCAGGTGCTGAAAGGCATTCCCGCCGATCAATTATTCCCGACGATGCAGTTCATCAGTGCATCGTTAGGGGTGGAATGCGAATTCTGCCATGTGCACGACGCCTTCGAAAAAGACGACAAGAAGCCGAAGCAGACGGCCCGCAAAATGATGGAGATGATGTTCGCCATCGATGCGGACAACTTCGAGGGCCACCGGCAGGTCACCTGTAATTCCTGCCACCGCGGCAACATGCATCCAGTTGCAATCCCCGCAGTGATGGCCGAGGGATCCAAGGAACTGATGGGTATGCCGCACAGCGGCGACGCGGACAAGAAATCAGCGGAACCCCCGAAAGAAAACGCCGCTCCGACTGCCGATCAACTTTTTGATAAGTACGTGGAAGCGCTCGGCGGAGCGTCAGCCATCGATAAAATCGTTAGCCGCGTCATGAAGGGTACGATCGACTTCGGCGGCAGATCTCTTCCCATCGACATCTACGCGAAAGATCCGGAGAAACGAATTTCCCTGACTCACATGCCCGATGGAGAAAATATCACTGCATTCAACGGTCACGAAGGGTGGCTGGGAATGACCGGACGCCCTTTGCGGGAAATGCATGGCAGCGATCTGGATGGAGCTGCGATCGATGCTGATCTTCACCTCGCCACACATCTGAAGCAAATGTTCACCCAGTTGCAGGTCCAGGGAAGAGAAAAGATCGGTGACCGTGACGTCCGCGTTGTAGAGGGACGGCGCGAAGGCAAAACACCCATCCGTCTTTACTTTGACGAGCAATCCGGGCTGCTCGTCAGGCTGGTTCGGTACGGCGATACCGCCCTAGGATGGCTGCCCACGCAAATCGACTATGCCGACTATCGAGAAGCGAACGGGGTCAAAATCCCGTACCGCTGGACTTTGGCCAGGCCGAGTGGCAGGTTCACCATTCAAGTGAGCGAAATGCAGCAGAATGTCCCGGTGGACGACGCGAAGTTCGTAAAGCCCGAAGCACCACCGGAACAGCCCAAAAGCACTGCCAAGTAGTTGCCGGAACTATAAAAAGAAAACGTGGAAAACGGTTAGCTCGCGCCTTCGATGACTGGTTCAGTCGTGTTGGTCGGATCAGCTTCGATCTTCACCTCGACTTCCGCGCCAGGCTTCAGCTTAACTTTGTTGCCTTCGTTGTCTATCAGCTTATTGGGAACACGAATCTCTCGATAAAGGTGGTCTGCTCCCTCGACGGCGATTTGCGCTTTCTCCGGTTCACCACTCTGCGGATGGGGTTTAATTACTCTTTCGACTTTACCTGGAAGCGTTGCACTTGCTTTCTGTTCGTCATTCGACACTGTCGAACCCTCCACTCGGCCGTAATTTCGGACTTCCACGCCCGCGCGAAAACCCGAAAATGGAGTGTCTCCTATATCTCCTGTATGCGGTATACCCGAAACACCGTAGATGGCGGTTCAGGTATGCCTTTCAGACCATTTTCATTTAATTCCAGTATCCTTCTCGTTTAACGTGCGCAAGCATTTTTCCCAGAGGTTCACTGACAGAGTGAGGCGTGGCTCGCTCATCCTCGTGATGGCAGCTGGCGGGCTTATTGCGTCGAACTTCGTTGAGCCGAACGCAGCTTCGGCTCAGGATGGCCGCGTGGTCGGCGGTGGTGCTGAATCGTCGGAATGGCATTCGATTTCAGGAGTTGTACTCGATCCCTCCGGGGCAGCGATCTCCGGCGCGCACGTCATGCTTTTAGGCAGCGGGTCTGAAGCTTTGGCAGAAACGACTACAGACCCCCTTGGCAATTTTCACTTCGACAAGGTCAACGCCGGCAAGTACGCGCTGGCGTTCCATGCGGACGGGTTTCGCGATTCGCAGGTGTCAACTTCCGTCACCAAGCGCCGTGCGACTCCCGTTCGAGTGGTCATGCAGATTCTGGTACAGGCAGAAACCGTCACGGTGGCGACTGGATCTGCGGTTCCCGTGATCAGCACTGACGCCGAAATAAATCAAAATGCGAATTCGATTGATCGGGACGCTCTCGACCGCATCCCGGTTTTCGATCACGACTACATCACCACGATGTCGAGGTTTCTCGACGACAACGCGACCGGCACCAATGGTGTGACACTCGTGGTCAACGGAATTGAGGCTAACGGCCCCGGGGTGACGCCTTCGGCCGTGCAGGAAGTTCGAATCAATAACAACCCATACTCCGCGCGGTTTTCGCGACCGGGACGAGCCAGGCTGGAAATCACGACGAAGGGCGGAACTCCGAATTATCACGGCTCGCTGAATTTCATGTTTCGCGACTCAGTTTTTGACGCCAGCAACGCCTTCGCCGTGGTCAAACCGCCGGAGCGGCGGGAATACTTCGAAGGGTCAGTGACTGGACCGTTGGGCCACAGCAAGCACACCAGCTTCCTGCTCGCGCTGGATGACGACATCCTCGATCAGCAGGACATCATGGACGTCAATGCAATCGCCTCGGCGGAGTCTCTGGGTTTCGGTCCGATCGCTCAAACCCTCGCCAATCCAACTCATCATTTTTTCGGATCCGGTCGCGTCTTCCACGACCTGGCCAATGGAGATCAGTTCTGGATCGGGTACTCTTACGAGCACCGTTCATCGGAAAACCAGGGTGCCGGAGGCACGACGCTACCGAGCGCAGCGACCAATACCCACTTTCTGGAACACGAAATCAATGTGAGCCATCTTCACCAATTCTCGCCACATTGGGTGAACCAGTTGCGATTTCTGGTTGGACATTACGATAGCTCGGTTGCCAGCATCGATCCTGCCGCGCAGATCGCGGTATCAGGGTTGTTCACCGCCGGGGGAGCACAAGCTGATTCTCGACGGACCGAATATCACTTCGACGGAACCGATTTCACCTCATACGCCAATGGCAAACATCAGATCAGCTTCGGCATTGACACTCCTGATATCAGCAGGCGAGGACTCGATGACTTCACCAACCATGCCGGAACCTACACTTTCGCGAGTTCTCAGGATTACTTGAGCGGAACTCCCGCAACCTACTTGTTGCAGACCGGCCAAGGCCACGTCGCTTTCCTTGAAAAGGTCCTCTGCGGCTTTTTCGAAGACAATATTCGCGTGCGCTCGAACTTCTCGATCTATGCGGGCGTTCGCTACTATTTTCAAAACTATTTCCATGACGACACGAACAACTTTGCTCCGCGCCTGAGCTTCGCCTATGCGCCCAGCGCGAAAAGCAAAACCATCATCCGCGGAGGGGCCGGAATGTTTTACGATCGCACCGGCCCAAGCCCAATCGGCGACCTCATGCATTTCAACGGAACCAACCTGTTGCGCTTCATCGTGGATTCGCCTGCCCATTTTCCCGTGCCGCCCGGCGATCTTGCCGGTGTTCCCACCAGCATCGTCGTACTCGATCCTCGCGCCCACATTCCCTACCAACTCCAGTACAGCCTCGGCGTGGAGCGCCAGGTAACCTCAAAGAGCACGTTCAGCGCGGTCTACATCGGCAACCGGGGGATCGGTTCTTTTCGATCCGTCGACGCCAACGCGCCATTGCCCGGCAACACGAACCGTCCTAACCCGTTGTGGGGACAGGTCCGCGAGATGCAGTCTCTAGGGTATTTGAAGGGCAATGCACTGGAGCTAACGTTTCGCGGCAAGGTCAACCGTTACTTCTCGGGGCAAATTCAATACACGTTCAGCCGCACCGACAACAACACCAGCGGTATCACGTCTTTCCCACAGAATAGCTACGATGCCGCAGCCGATTGGGGACGCTCCGACAACGATCGCAGACACAAATTCGACCTGCTCGCCTCAACCCAGCCGACGCGATTCTTCACCGCCGGTGTTGCCCTGTCGCTTTACGGGGGCAAACCGGTCGACATCACCACCGGAGGGGACGACAATCATGACGGCATCATCAACGATCGTCCGGTGGGGGTTGGCCGAAATACACTGGACGGGCCCGGCATGATCGATCTCGATCTGAACGTAGCTCACGACTTTCCGCTATCGAAAGCCAAGAAGGAGGCCAAGGTCATCACAGTTTCGCTGAATTCGTTCAATGTTCTCAACCATCCCAACTACGGGACCTATATCGGAACGATTTCTTCTCCCCTGTTCGGAAAGCCTGTGGCCGCTAATCCTCCGCGGCGCATGCAACTCGACGTGCAATTCAAGTTCTAGGCAGCCGGTCGGGCACCTCGCGCCGAAATCAAATAACAAAACCTGATAGGAACGATAAATAGTTTCAATTTCCGCCAGGACTGTGCGGACGATACATTGAGGCGTCGCTGGAGCAGGCGGCGAGTACGAACCTGCTCGACAGGAGAACGATATTTCAGTGTCCACCCGAACAAGGCTGATCTCCTCGCTGGTGACGGCTGTCTTAATTCTGATCCTTGCGCAGGGTCTTTGCGCGCAAACCGCCACAAGCGCGGGGAGCCCCAATGATACGAACTCGCGGCTTGCCAAGCTTGAGCAACAGGTCGCGGACGCGAAAGGCTCGGCTGATAACGCATGGATGCTGGTAAGTTCGGCGCTTGTGCTGATGATGACCGGCCCTGGTCTAGCGCTGTTCTATGGCGGCCTGGTACGCAAGAAGAACGTGCTGGCGACCATGATGCAGAGTTTCGCGTTGATGGCAGTCGTTACGGTTCTCTGGGCATTGTTCAGTTACAGCTTTGCTTTTGGACCGGGCAACAGTTTCTTTGGCGGATTCAAAAATCTGTTTCTCAGCGGCGTGGGGTCGGCTCCGGATGCCGATTACGCTGCGACGATTCCTGCACAGACGTTCATGGTGTACCAACTGATGTTTGCCATCATCACGCCCGGCCTTATCGCGGGTGCATTCGCCGAGCGCATGAAGTTCAGTGCAATGCTGGCGTTTACGGTGATCTGGTCGATCATTGTTTATGACCCCATGGCGCATATGGTTTGGGGGAAGGGTGGCCTGCTCAACGCCTCTCTCGGCGGCAGATTCCCGACGCTGGACTTTGCAGGAGGCACGGTCGTTCACGTAACGTCAGGGGTGTCAGCGCTGGTTTGCGCGCTTTATTTGGGAAAGCGCGTCGGATACCCCAAAGAACCCATGCCTCCTCATAGTGTCGTGCTCAGCTTCATCGGCGCATGCCTGCTGTGGGTGGGATGGTTTGGTTTCAACGCCGGCAGTGCCCTCGCGGCAGGCAGCCTGGCGACAAGCGCATTTGTGGCGACCCATTTTGGCGCAGCCGCGGCGGCCGTGGGATGGGCTGGCGCTGAGTGGATCCGCAACGGCAAGGCCAGCGTTCTGGGCGGAATCTCAGGGGCAGTCGCCGGACTCGTGGCTATCACACCGGCAGCCGGTTTCGTCAAGCCTATGCCCGCGCTGCTGATCGGCCTCATTGCCGGCGTCTTCTGCTATTGGATGGTAGCAATCGTCAAAGCCAAATTTGGATACGACGACTCGCTCGATGCTTTCGGCGTCCACGGCGCGGGAGGCACGTTGGGCGCGATTCTCACAGGCATTTTCGCCGTGAGCGCAGTCAATCCCATCTTCAAAGACGCGCAGGGCAATGTGCTGCCGTCGGGGCTGCTGGAAGGAAACGCGCATCAGTTGCTAAACCAGATTGTCGGTATTGCGATCGCATGGGTGCTCGCCATCGTGGGCACGCTCATCATACTGAAACTGGTGGATGTCACCATTGGCTTGCGAGTGTCTGAGGAGGAAGAAGTGCAGGGCCTGGATCTCTCCCAACATGGCGAAGAGGGATACTATTGGGAGACGTCGGCATAACGGCCGCAAGTTATGGCTACTGACGACTGCAGCGTGAAGAACGCAGAACAGGACTTGCAAACATCATGACGAAGATCGAAGCGGTCATACAAAACTCCAAGTTAGAAGCCGTAAAGTCCGCGCTGCAGGAGATTGGTGTGGAAGGCATGACTGTGATCGAAGTGCGCGGTCACGGCCGTCAGAAGGGACACACCGAGGTCTATCGTGGCCGCGAGTACAGCGTGGATTTGATCCCAAAGACCAAGTTGGAACTTGTATTGGCCGACACGCTCGTCGATAAGGCCGTGCAGGCGATCCTGGGCGCTGCGCGCACGGGAAAGATCGGCGATGGCAAGATTTTTCTGTCCCGGATCGATGAAGCCATTCGTATTCGCAATGAAGAACGTGGGGAAGGAGCGTTATAGAACTGGATTTTTCTGATGCGGCTATTTTGGCCGGGACGCGGTTGAAAGAGTCGGGACAGCAGTCGACTTCGTGGCAGCAGACGCTGCGGGGGAAGCACTTTCATCATGGCAGCGTCTTATTCCATCGGCGAATTACGGGGCTCTCTGAGCGACGAATCATCTCGGATCCAGCGCGAGTTTGAGGCGACCGGCGATGGACGCGCCTGCGTCACGCAACGCACCCGCCTCGTGGAAGAAATTCTTTCGCGCCTCTGGCGAGACATCATATCCCCCGACGAATCGAAACCTGCGAATTTCGCCCTGATCGCAACCGGAGGATTCGGACGCGGCTGGCTCTTTCCTTACTCGGATATCGATCTGCTGTTTCTTTACAGTGATCGTGACGCCGAGCAGACTTTCAAGGATCCAATCCGGCGTTTTTCTCAGGAATTGTGGGACCTGCGTCTGAAGCTGAGTCCGGCCTCGCGGACGCTGGCCGAATGCGATCGCTACGACCCCAACAATACCGAATTCACCATCTCGCTTCTTGATTGTCGCTATCTGGCTGGAGATCGCGACTTATTTCGAAAGCTGCATGACAAGATCATCCCCAAGCTGATGATGCGCGAATCGAAGGCTCTGCTGCAAGGTCTTGCCGAAGTGACGCGAGAACGTCATTCGAAGCACGGGATGACGCTGTATCACCTTGAGCCGAATCTGAAAGAAGCGCCCGGAGGATTGCGCGACTGCAACGTCGCGAACTGGCTGGCGCTGATCTCGGCCATGGACAAGCTCCACGACTGGCCTGAGGCCAGCTCATTGCGTGCACCCGTTCGCAAACAACTGGAAGCAGCCATCGGTTTCCTGATGTCCGCTCGCTGTTTCCTGCACTTTCGCCACGGACGCGACGACAACACGCTCAGCTGGGAAGCGCAGGACGCAGCCGCAGCCAGCAAAATCGGCGCCCCCGACGCCGAAGAACTCTCGGCGGCCGACTGGATGCGGATTTATTTCGGCCATGCCCGCTCGGTGCAGCGCACGGTAACGCAACTTCTGGAGGAAATTCCCGAAGCCTGGTCTGCTCTCTATCGTCAGGTGCAGAGTTGGCGCTCGCGCCTGACCACTCCTGATTTTTCTGTTGTTGACGGCCTGATTTTTCTGCAACAGCCGTCGGCTCTGCAGGATCCCGAAGTTTTGCTGCGTCTCTTTCACTTCATGGCGCACCACGGACTCAAGCTCAGCACCACGACGGAATACCGCATCGAGCAAGCGCTTCCCGCTCTTGCGTCAACTCCTCCTCGCGGGGCAGAGCTATGGTTGTACCTGCAGGAGACGTTGCTACAGCCTTATGCTGCCGACGCCCTGCGCGCCATGCATTCCTTACGGCTTCTGACTCTGCTCTTGCCTGAGTTGAAGCTGATCGATTCGCTCGTCGTACGTGATTTTTACCATCGCTTTACCGTCGACGAGCATTCGTTTCTGGCTATCGAATCTCTGCACCGTTTGAAACAATCTCAGTCTGAGTGGGATAAGCGTTATGCGGAACTCCTGGGCGAACTCGAGGATCCCGAAGTCCTTTACTTGGCCCTCCTTCTGCATGACACAGGCAAAGGCACTGCCAATGGCAATCACGTCGAGGCCAGCCTCGAGATCGCGAATCGTGCCCTGGATCGCCTCGATGTCGATCCCAAGGAGCGCGCGGACGTCCTGTTCCTGATCGCAAATCATCTCGAGCTTTCCGCGACTCTGCGGCGGGACATCTTCGATCCAGCGACGGTTGGAGCTTTTGCGGAGAAAATGGGCACTCCGGAACGGCTCAAGATGCTCTGCCTGCTTACGTACGCCGATATCAAAGCCGTCAATCCGGAAGCCCTCACACCGTGGAAGGCCGAGAACGTATGGCAACTCTACATTGCGGCCGAGAATTATCTGAACCGCAGCGCTGACCAGCGCGTACATGCTGACGTTGACGATGAGAAGCTGGCGCGTCTCAGATCGCTCGCTCCAGTCACCGGTGGCAAGTTCAAATCATTTCTCGAAGGATTCCCACGCCGCTATCTGCTCGTGCATACGCCTGAAGAAGTCATGCGCCATTTGCAGATGTCCGAAGAGTTAGGTTCCGAACCGGTGCAGGTGGAACTCAAACGCGGACGCCATTGGTACGAACTGACCCTGGTGACCGACGATCGTCCATTCCTCTTCGCCAAGCTCGCGGGAGCGCTCGCGGCCTGGGGGATGAACATTGTAAAGGCGAACGCATTTTCCAATGAATCAGGTACGGTGGTCGACACTCTCTATTTCACGGATCGTTTTCGCACGCTCGAACTGAATCTCTCCGAATGGGATCGCTTCCGAAAAAGTGTTGCCAGCGTGCTGCTCGGCGAAACCGACCTCGACAGGATGCTTCGCGACCGCCAGCGCTCGGAAAAGGGTGCGATTGCAAAAGTAAAGGTGGAGACCAAGATCGACTTCGACGACGCCTCATCAGCGACGACGACCATCGTACAGGTCATCGCCCAGGATCGTCCGCGACTCCTTCACCGTATTGCGTCGCGTCTTTCGGAGCAGAAGTGCAATATCGAGATCGCCCTCATCGATACGGAAGGACAAATGGCGATCGACACGTTCTACTTGACATCAGGTGGAAAGAAGCTGAGCAGCGAACATCAGAAGACGGTGGCAGCCGCCCTGCTGGAAGAATTAAAAAGCGAGTGACTGTCAGAGTCACCCGCCTAAGAATACCCGCACATTGTTGTCAGAATCTTCTATTTAGCGGAAAACTTAAATGCCGTCGTTTGATGGAAGGTCTCGCCTGGTTTTAAGATCGTGTTCGGAAAGTCCGGATGATTGGGCGAGTCCGGATAATGTTGCGTCTCGAGGCAGAAGCCGAAGCGCCTCTTGTAGACGTGGCCTCCTTTGCCCGTCACAGTCCCATCGAGGAAGTTGCCTGTGTAGAACTGCACCGCCGGTTGTGTTGTCGACACTTCCAGTTCCCGGCCGGTCGTAGGCTCGTAGACGCGCGCGGCCAAGGTCATGCCCGGCCCTTTCCGATTGATCACGAAGTTGTGATCATAACCGTGAGCGAGTACAAGTTGCTCGTAGCTGTCATCGATTCGAGTTCCAATCCTGGTCGGCTTGGTGAAATCTAGCGGCGTTCCTTTTACCGGACGCAGTTCGCCGGTTGGAATCAGGTTCTTATCGACGGGGGTGAATTTGTCGGCATTAATCATGACCTCATGGTCAAGGATGTCGCCGTTCCCTTCGCCCTTCAGATTGAAGTAACTGTGTTGGCTTACATTGATCGGAGTAGCTTTGTCGGTTGTGGCCTCGTAGTCGATTACCAGTTCGTTTGAGTCCGTCAAAACATAACTTACTTTCATTTTCAAATTGCCCGGAAAGCCGTCGTCGCCATCTTTGCTCAGGAATTCAAACTGTACGCCATTCTTGTCCTTGAGCGGCTGGCTCTCCCACATAACTTTATCGAACGTGCGGGTCGTACCGCCGTGCAATGTATTCGGACCATCGTTCTTCGGCAGGTTGTAGGTCTTGCCATCCAGCGTGAAGGTGCCGTTGGCGATGCGGTTCGCGTAACGCCCGACGATCGCTCCGATGTACGGCGGATTGGGCATGTAACCCTCCGCCGTGTCGTGGCCAAGAACGATGTCGGCGAAGTTGCCCTTGCGGTCCGGCACACGGATCGCCTGAATGATGCCGCCATAATTCATCGCGCGCACTTCGACACCGTGAGAATTTTTGAGGGTATACAAGATAACGGGCCTCCCGTCCCGTACACCAAAGCGCTCCTGCTTGACTCCGCCTTTTGATGTGTTTTGTTGTGCGACCAGCAATCCGCCGATCGTAATGACGAGAGCGGTAGCTATGAAGAACCGTCGTAGCTTCATGGCGAAGAGTTTACTATGCAGTCCGACTTCCTGCCGAATCGATTTTGCTGCATGTCTTCGCAAGTGCAATCTTCACTTCTTGTAAGGCCATGGCGCCTGGGTAAAAAGGGCGCCATCAATCCCGATTGTCTGTCCGCTGATGAACGATGCCGCCTCACTGGCGAGGAAGACGACGATCGGAGCAATGTCCGCCATGGTGCCGACGCGTCCCATCGGGGTCAGTTTCGACCAGGTTCCCGCGTAATCTGGATCTTCCTGCCGCGTGCGCTCCGACTCGATCGACCCGGGAGCGATACAGTTGACTCGAATTCCGTAGCGGCCTAACTCCACGGCAGCTTCTTTGGTAAACATCTCAATACCGCCCTTGCTGGCTGTGTACGCGACCAGCGAGGGGAACGCCAGTTTGTTGCATCCCGAGCCGAGATTCACGATTGCGCCACCGCCATGATCTTTCATGTACCTGCCGGCTTGTTGCGTACAAAGAAAACAGCCTTTCAGATTGGTGTCGATGACCAGGTCCCACTCTTCTTCGGTCACGTCCAGCAGCGGCTTCCAAGTCTGCACTCCAGCGTTATTGACGAGCAAATCGAGGCGTCCGAACGCTTGCATCGCTCGTTCGAACATCGCTGTTACCTGGCTGCTGGATCGAATGTCGGCCTGAATGCAGAGAGCATCCGGCTGGATAGCGCGAATCTGCGCCATCGTGGCGTCCACCGTCGGCGCGGGGTCGTTGTAATAGTTCACGGCCACCCGATATCCATTCCGCGCCAACTCAAGAGCGATCTCTTTTCCGATACCCCGGCTCGCGCCAGTCACAAGAGCGGTACGGCTCGTCATGATCACCTCGAAGGTCTGCACTGCGTACGTGCGACTGCGCAGGAATGATATCGAATCGCACACGTACTTGCAGTGAGCTTCGCGGTCAGGATCGCCGGTCAGAACTGGCGATCCATCATGACACCTGGCGATGTCAGCTTGGCTTCCGCCTTTGCGTGGCATACTTCGCACAACGAACTCTCGCGCAGGTCGATCCACTCCACCGCATGCGACGACGCCATGGCACAGCGGTAGTCCTCGCAATGTCGAAGCTCCAAGGTGTGTCCCAGTTCGTGGATGGATTCCTTCAGGAGGCGTTCCCGCAACAATGCTTCATCGGCGGCCAGCCCATAAAATTCTTGCCGTAGCCGAAAGGTCGATATGATCGCACATGGCCCACCGATCTGTGCCTCGCCGAATACGTATTTCAGAATTGGAATGTAGAGATCTACGTCGGCAATAGCCAGCAGGCGCCAGTCATTCGGCCTGACTAATGCGTGCATTCGCTGCAAGAGTTCTGAAGAATGAAATTGCTGGCGCTCGGCGTGGTACGAAGGTGCGGGGTCAAGTCTTGCTGGATGGATCTGACACTGTACCCGAAGGCGCTTGGAGAGAGTCGCGCACAGGTTCTCGATCAGCGAAGCATCAATCGTTCCCACCGGGAGCAGATGAACGAGGTTCATTGAAGCCAGCCTGCGTCGATTCTAGTTCCTGCTTTCGGCCGCAGCGCGCGACCAGCCGTAGCGCTTCAGTTTGTGATGAAGGGTCACGCGGTCGATATCAAGAACGTCCGCAGCCCGGCTCTGATTCCCGCCGCACTCATCCAACACCCGCAAAATGTGCGCGCGCTCTACTTCATCCAAGCTCTTTCCACTGGCTGCCAGCGCAGGCTGCTGCTTGAAGATGAAATCCTGCTCGCGTAACTCCGGTTCTTGTGCCACGACCATTGCCCGTTCGACGGCATTCTCCAATTCGCGCACGTTTCCGATCCAGGGCTGCTGTTGCAACTGGCTCATCGCGCCTGGATCGATCCGGGTGATGTGCTTGTTCATCGCCAGACTGAATTTGCGGACGAAGTGCTCGAGTAGTTGCGGGATGTCTTCCCTCCGCTCGCGTAGAGGCGGCAATTCAATATGAAAAACATTCAGCCGGTAATAGAGATCGGGGCGGAAGGCTCCGTCTTCGATCATCTGCTCGAGATTCTTGTTGGTCGCGGCGACACAGCGGAAGTCGACCTTGATTACCTGATTTCCGCCGACTCTTGTGATCTCGCGCTCCTGCAAGACCCGTAACAGATCGGTCTGCGTCTTGAGGCTGATATCACCGATCTCGTCCAGGAACACCGTGCCCCCTTCGGCAATCTCGAACTTTCCTTTCTTGCGATATTGCGCGCCGGTGAAGGCACCTTTTTCATGGCCGAAGAGTTCACTTTCGAGCAGAGTTTCGGTTAAAGCTCCGCAATGGATTGCGACTAGCGGATGGAATCTTCGCATGCTGGCAGCATGAATCGCCCTGACAACCAATTCCTTGCCGGTGCCGCTCTCTCCCGTGATCAATACATTGGCGTCGGTCGGTCCGACCGTCTCAATGGCTTCATAGACTTTTCGCATTGCCCCACTCTGGCCAACAATGTCTCCAGGCCGGGTTGCTTCCGCGACTGTCTCCCGTAAGCGAACGTTTTCCTTCTCGGCGCGACGGTGCGCCAGCGCCTTCTTCACGAGGTGTGCGATTTCGTCCGGGTCCAGTGGCTTGCTGACGTAGTCGTAAGCACCATTTTTCAGCACAGTGACGGCCGTCTCCACCGATGCGTAGCCCGTCATCATGATGACGATCAGGTCTGGATCCATCTCGTGCAGCCTGCGCTGCAATTCGATGCCGTCCGTTCCCCGCATTTTGATGTCGAGCAACGCCAGATCCCATTTGCCTTCGGCCATGCGGGTGAGCGCATCGCTCGCGCTCTCCGCGGTTCCAATATCGTACCCCTCTTCTCGAAACCACTTGCCCAGCGAATCGCGGACGCTCAGTTCATCATCCACGATCAGTATTCTTCCTTGGGTTTCCACGAGTAATCACCTCCCGCTGACAGCAACGGTAATTTCTTTGCCGGGCCGACTTTCATTCTCCGCGTGCCACGGCAGAGTGATGGTAAAAGTCGTGCCGCGCCCGGGCTCGGATTGCACTTCGATACTTCCGTTATGGCGTTCCAGGATGCTTCGGCTGATTGCCAGACCGAGACCAACGCCACGTCCCGTCTCTTTCGTCGTAAGAAAAGGTTCAAACAGCCGTGCCAGAATGTCAGCAGGAATACCCGTACCGTCATCGCGCACGATGACGTTTACCGCGTTGTTCGCTTCGTCGGCCCGAGTGGTAAGCCAAAGATTGCCACCCTGTGGCATTGCGTCCATGGCATTTACCATCAGGGCCAGCAATACCTGCTCAATCTGCGCTCCGTCGCACAGGACTGGCGGCAAGTCCGGCTCTAACTGCGGCTGCACCTGAATCCCGGCAAGATCGACTTGATGTTGAATCAAGCGCAGCGACTGATGGATGATCTGGTTCAGATTGGTGGCCTGCAGATTCATCGGTGTGGTCCGCGAAAAGGTCAGCAGGTTCTTCACCAAATCGCCACACCTGCGGCTCTCCGAGGCAATCAGGTCCAGAGAATCGCAAATGTCTTTTTTTTGGCTCTGGCCACCGTCGTCATGATCTACCCACTTCCGCAGCAACTTGGCATAGGTGAGGATCCCCGAGAGTGGATTGTTGATTTCGTGCGCGAGAACCGCCGCCATCTTGCCGATGGAAGCCATCTTTTCTGTGTGCAGCGCGTGCTCGTGCGCCCGCTTCAACTCGCGAGTTTTTTGGTCCACCCGTTCTTCCAGGGTGTGGGTCCACGCCACATTTTCGTTGTGCTCCTTCTTCAACTGGCTACTCATGTCGTTGAAGGAACGCGCCAGCTCTCCGATTTCATCGTTCGAGCCTGCGGCAATTTGGTAGCCCAGATCGCCTGCGGCAAGATGCTCAGTCCCACGCCTCAATGCCTGCACCGGCCGTCCGACGATCTTCCACACAAAGAACCAACTCATGACCGCAATCAACAGCAACGCGCCCGCAGTGTAAACCTTCATGCGGCGGCTGCTTTCCGCCAATTGCACGTCGGCCGTCGCCAGCGACAGGTTCGTATCCAGAACGCCCAGGATCTGCTGCTCTGCCGGATGCGCATGGCAAGCGGCATTCGAGCAGGCGAGTTGATTTTCGATCGGAGTGATTACGCCGAGCACGCGATGACCGCCGCCGTTGCGGTAAATGCGGAACCGATCCGGACGATTGAGACGGGCCAGTGGCTGGGATTGGGCATGACATCCATAGCAGGCCTCAGCCGTCTTATCGACTGCGTGGTTTTGTTCGGCGGCGTTGGTCGTGTAGGTGATCCGGCCTTCCTGATCGAAGATTCGGATCTTCTCGATGCCAGGCTCGGAGGCCATGGTCTTAATCGAGCGGTAGAGCCCCTCTCGATCATTGCGCAACATGTAATCGGTAGTCCCCTGCTTGATGACGTCGCTGATGCGCTCGGCAGCTGCCAGCGTATTCTGCTCCAGATGCTGCCGGTGCAGGCGAACATTGACGTAACCGAGCAGAGTAAAGATGACGACCATCGCGCCGAGCAACAGCAGGTTCAGCTTGACGCTCAAGGTTTGCGTCACACGGAACGTGCCACGGAATCTGCGGAAGCGCTTTGATTCAATCTCCTGCATGATCGAGCACCGGCGAACTCACCGGAACATCTTCTTCCGGCTCGGTTTCGGCCTCTATTGCGAATTCTTCCTTCGGGAAGATCGGCAGATACTTAACGGCCATACCGAACAGCGCAAACCCGGCCCCGATGATCATTCCCGTCACGGCGAGTTCGCTCCACTTGGGGAAGTAATGCACACCTGTCGATCCCTCAAACCCCGTGATGCTCACATTCATCCGGTTGGTGATGAATCCCAGAACGACCAGCACGGCCGAGAAGTAGAGGCCTTGCGCACTCGACCGCACTCGACGCTGTGATAACAACATCAACGGCAAGATGATTGACAGCAACGTTTCGAGCCAGAACAAGTACGTTTCGTATCCGGGATGGAACGCCAGCTTGAGCACGCCTCGATTCGCCAGATCCTCCAGCCGGAGAATGCCGTACACACCGAGCACCACGACCAGCACTCGCCCGAGTTCTTGTAGTACCGGCAATTCCAGTTGCAGGCCGAAATGTTTGGAACTCATCGATGATTCGAAAATGGTCATCGCCAAACCCACGGCAATCGCGGACAGAAAAAAGAAAAGGGGCAGCAGTGGGCTGTACCAGAAGGGATGCAGCTTTTCCGGCATGATCAGATACAGCGTGCCCAGCGACGACTGATGCAAGGTCGAAAGAATGACGCCGCAGATCACCAGCGGGATCAAGATCTTCTTCACCACCTTGAGCGGCGCCTGCAGATTGAATTTCTCCAGCACGATCGGAGAGAATTCGAGCGCCAATACCGTCGTGTAGAGCATCACGCAGTACGCCACTTCGAACATCACGGAGTGCGGATTCCGCATGATCAGCGGATGCCATATGTTGTAGGGCTTGCCCAGGTCATACATCAACGCTACGCACACCAACACGTATCCTAGAAACGCAGTGAGAATGGTCGGCCGGATGATGGAGTGCATCCGCTTGATATTCAGGATGTGTACGGTAGCGGTCAGCGTGAAGCCTCCGGCGGCGAGCATCACTCCGCACAGCACATCGAAGCTGATCCATATGCCCCAGGGGAATTGATCGCTCAAATGAGTGGAAGCGCCCAGCCCTTGGGTGAAGCGGATGAATGTGGCATACAGGCCTGCGGCCATCAGAAAAAGGAAGACGAGCTTCCAAAAAGTAATCCGGAACATTGCGTTACGTGCCATTACCGTTTTCCTCCATTTTTCTTTTCGTTGGAGTCCTGCCGCCCTTCGGCCGAGGCCACTTCTTCACGACGATGCGTGATCCACCAGACCCCGCCCAGGAACATGCCTCCCAAGGGAACAAAATCAGGGATGTGGGAGAGCACCCGATAGGTGAGCATCGGCAGCGGGTCCTTGGGAATGTTCGTCCGGTACCCGAAGGTTTCGAACGGAACTGCTGAAAGCAGCAACACGGACGTTCCCCCAACCTCTTCCAACCCATAGATGTGCTTGACGTACTTGCCCGGGTTGTCGAGGATGCGTTTCTGCGCTTCGGCGATCAACTCATCTCGCTCGCCGAATTTCGTAGCACCCGTCGGACAGATCTCGGCGCATGCAGTCTGCCTTCCCTGCGCGACTCGATCCGGACACATGACGCATTTCTGCACTTTGGGGAAGAGTTTTCCCCACTCGTACTTAGGCACGCTGAAGGGGCACGCCACCATGCAATAGCGGCATCCCATACATTTCGAAGGATCGTAGGTCACTGGGCCAGCCGCCGTCTTCTTCAATGCACCGACCGGGCAGACCGACGCACAGGACGGCTCCTGGCAGTTCATGCACAGCCGCCGCATGAACTTATCGCCGCGGGTGACAATGCAGGTCAGCTTATGCCCAGATTGATACTCCTCCCCGGCGATTGCGTCGTCGTATCCAAGATTGTTCTGAGTTGCGCAAGCCTGTTCGCATTGCTTGCAGCCTATGCAAATCGTGGAATCATATAAGAGTGCTTTGCTCATGAATGATTTCTCCGGACGGAGCTATAAAAGGTCCGCGCGAAGTCCTTTCGACCGACGCCTGAGCTGAGAGGGAAGTAGCGAGATTACTTGTGTAATCTCCGATGCGTATCGAGCGGCGCATAAGCTGCTTACCTCATCAGATCGGAGGCTGTCGCGAAATTCAGCAGCTTCAGACGTTAAGATTTTCAACAATGAGCGATTTCTTAGCCGTGATGCGTGTCACCTTTGCGCGTGACCCCCGTCAATACCTTTTCTCGACCTCGCAAACCGCATCGATCCGAACCGCGTTGCTTTTCTCATCAAGACACTGATGTGGATCGCATCAGTTCGCGAAAACAGGAAAAGGTCTTTGTTTGCATTCACTTACGCAAACGCTCTGCAATCCAAGAAGAACTGCCGGAATTTCAGTGTTGTAATCCTCATCGCCGCGCCTGATGAGTTTTGCTGGTTCGCGAATTCAAACCCGAACCGGCGGAAGGTACAAGCCGCACACTTTCAATAACATCGCAGTCAACGCAGGGTTGACGATTGTCCGCAATCGCAGTTGGCAGAGCGATTGCCTTAACAAAAGCGTGAGTGACCGCGAAGTGAAGAGGCACTCCGGGCGAGGTGGTTTATGACAGTCATCATGGTATTACTGACGTTCGCAATCTTCTTAGCAATCGATTACGTTCGCGGTCAGAAGCAGTTAGTGAAACAGCCGGTAGTCAGTTCCGTCCTGAGAGAAGTTCCGGCCCGGCCAATCCCGACGATGGTTGCTGGTTTCCAGGTTCCAGAGAATGTCCGCTACCACGCTGGACACACCTGGGCCCTCAACGAGAGCAGTGAACTGGTTCGCGTTGGCATGGACGACTTCGCATCGAAGCTGATCGGCAAGATCGAGAGTATCGCTCTGCCGCAGCGCGGCCGCTGGGTCCGTCAAGGCCAGAAGATTTGGACGATTTTCCGCGACGGCAAGTCGGTCGATATGGTCTCCCCTATCGAAGGTACGATTAGCGATGTCAACGAAGCCGTGGCCAAAGATCCGGAACTCGCGCGCAAAGATCCTTACGGAGAAGGCTGGCTCGTCACCGTGCAGGCTCCTGACTCCAAGCTCAATTTCCGCAATCTGCTCGGGGGAACCTTGGCTCGCATGTGGACGGAAGATTCTGCTCTGCGTCTGCGCAAGCGAATGCCGATCGCCATGGCTGCCGCTCTCGCGCAGGATGGCGGCGTTGCCGTCGATGATCTCTCAGCTCACCTGCCCAATGAAGACTGGGCCACGCTGACCAAAGAGTTCTTCATTTCCTAAAGAATGGGTGGAGGATATTGCCTCGCCCAAACTCCTGTGAAAGCCGCCCGGGAAAGATCCCGGGCGGTCTTGTTTTTCGGAGAACTATTCGGGAAGAGCCTCTTCGGGGACTGGCCGTGAGAAAGCCCGAAGGATCAGGAACCCCACCGCTATCGCGGAACTCAGCATGATCACCCGCATATACTGTGCGACCGGCAGGGCATTATCGCCGAGGATTGTTCGCAGAAGGCCAAAGGTCGCGCTGGTTGTGCACAGAGCGAAATAGATGCGCTCCCGCAAGCATCGCGAGATGGTTACCAGCCACGCAAGAATCGACGCAACCACCAGATAGATCCCAATCAGGACAAAGTTGCCCGTAGTTCCTGGCCCGCGCAGAATTCCAGCCTTCGGTGAAGCGAATCCATGAAGCGCAACTCCCAGAAACACAAACGAGTGGATCAGAGCGATGACCGCGCGCTTGCGGCTGTTCAGAACCCCAAAGTCATTCATAAGCGACAAACATAGTGTCTCCGACGGACCCCAATCTCGGGTGTGACCTGCTCCACGACCTCCTGTGATCCCGATCACTAAATCGTTCTGCACCGGCTGGAATCCCCGCAATCCGAGTGATACCATCCCCGTCCATATGGCAAAACGTAACCTCGTCTTTTTGCTGGTTTTCTCCGTCAGCCTCGTTGTAACTGCAACCGGTCAATCGGCTGCCCCCCCCTCCCACGTGATCGTGCTGCATGCTGCCCGACTGCTTGATGTCCGCGCTGGAAAGATCGTGAAGCCCGGCGAGGTGCTGGTCGAAGGAGAGCGCATCGTCGAAGTCGGCGCATCGGTGAAGCATCCGAGCGGAGCGGAGGTTCTCGATCTTGGCGATCGCACGCTCATGCCCGGTCTCATCGACGCACACATTCATCTGTTTCTGCATCCCGGCGCCGAGGATCTCCAGACCGTGCAGGAATCCGTTTCGCAGCGCACCATCACGGCCACGCTGGCTGCTCGCGAAGATCTAATGGCTGGATTTACCGCCGAGCGCGATATGGGCACGGAAGGCGCGGGCTCAGCTGACACGGCCGTGCGCAACGCCATCAATAGCGGACAGATTCCCGGTCCGCGTCTCCGCATCAGCGGGAATGCCATCAATATTCTTGGCGGACATGAAGACGCGATCGGCTATAATCCCGCGCAGCGCGTCCTACCGAATGCGGACTATGCCAACAATGCAGACGAACTCATCGCAGCGATGCGCCAGCAATTTAAAGAAGGCGCAGACTTCATCAAGATCTATGAGACCGGAGCTGACTCCGTCCGCGATGGCAAATTCGTTACTCCGTATCAGTACACCGAGGCGCAACTGGAAGCTGCGGTGAAAGAAGCTGCGCGTATCGGCAAGCATGTCGCTGTGCACGCCACAGGCGAACCTGGCACAGTCTATGCCGCGCAGGCGGGTGTAGCCTCCATCGATCATGCCGACCAGTTGAGCGACGAAACCATTCGCCTGATGAAAGAGAAGCAGATCTTCGCCGTGCCCACGTTCACCATTTTTGAATACTTTGCCGACCACGCCGCTACGCCGCAGCAAGGCGCGCGTGAGCATCAGTTGCTGGATTTCAAGATTCGCGAATTTAAGAAGCAGGTCGCCGCCGGAGTCCCCATGGCGGTTGGCTCTGACGTCGGACCTTTCCCGCACGGAACTCAGGCCAGGGAATTCATTCTTATGGTGAAGTATGGCATGTCCCCGCAAGCTGTGCTGCAGGCGGATCTGGTCAACGGCGCCAAATTGCTCGAATGGGAAAGCCAGATCGGAGAGCTTGAGCCGAATTATTTTGCTGACATCATCGCCGTCCCTGGCGACCCATTGCAGGACATCAGCACTGTTGAAAACGTCAGTTTCGTGATGAAAGGCGGAGTTGTCTACAAGAAATGAGCCGAATCATGAGCCACGCCGGCGGGACAGCACAATGCGAAGAAGTAAAAGTGAGGCTACAACCTGCAAAACTATGCACATCGGGTTCTGATTCCAATGAGAACCAAACTGTAAACTTCCCATTTTGAACATTTTGGCGACACACTGAATATGCCGGCATGGTGCTGCGATTGCGCCTTCTCAAGGTGCTCGCCAACGTCGGCTGGCACCTATGACTCTCAGCAGATTCTCTAACTTCCTACCCAAAGTCGCGACACTCCTGATCTTTCCCTTCTGCACCGCCGCGCTGGCGCAAGGGCCAGCTCCGGATGCCCCCACGGCATCCGCTGAGCCCGTTCCCGTTTCTGCGGCCGTCCTGCCGCAACCAACCTTTGAGACTCACAGGTTTTTGGACCGGAAAAATCGCATTCTCTTCGCCGCTGTAGCCGCATCAAGTGCAGCTGACTTCGCCGTGACTCGTGCCAATCTCCAGGGTGGCGGCCAGGAACTGAACCCGGTCGTGCGCATATTAGGTCATTCCACGCCCGCACTTGCGCTGAACTTCGCCGGAGAGACTGCCGGAGTAATTACGGTCAGCTATTTCTTCCACAAGACCGGACATCACAATCTCGAGCGTCTGATCTCATACGTAAACATCGGTTCTTCAGCCGGTGCGGTCTCCTACGGCCTTGCCCATCGCTAGCCTGGCGAAGCACATCTTCAAAGAAGCCGCCACAATTACCGCAGCATTTTTCCTGCCGACGCGATGTCTATCAAGTTGGTAGTATTAAGGGATTCCACCGTCCCACCAATGCGGACGGCGTCGAAGCACGAGGCAAGATGCGAATTGCAAAGGATGTCACCGAACTGATCGGTCATACTCCGTTGGTGCGGCTCAACAAAGTTACGCAGGGTTGCGTCGCCGAAGTTGTAGCCAAACTTGAGAGCCAGAATCCGATGGATAGCGTGAAAGACCGGATCGGAGTCAGCATGATTGAAGACGCCGAGCGCGCCGGCAAAATCCATCCGGGCAAGACTGTCCTCATCGAGCCGACCAGTGGCAACACCGGCATCGGCCTCGCCTTCGTCGCAGCCGTCAAAGGCTACAAGCTCATCATCGTGATGCCCGATACCATGAGCGTCGAGCGTCGCGTGCTTCTGCTCGCCTTCGGCGCCGAGCTTGTTCTCACCCCCGGACCCCGCGGCATGACTGGAGCCATCCTTAAGGCGAAAGAGATTCTCGCCAACGTTCCCGATGGCTACATGCTGCAGCAGTTCGATAATCCCGCCAATCCCAAAATTCACTACGAGACCACAGGCCCTGAGATCTGGAATGATACTGACGGGCGTGTCGACATCCTGATCTCCGGCGTCGGCACGGGCGGCACGATCACCGGCGTCTCCGAATACATCAAGCCGAAGAAGCCCTCCTTCAAAGCCATTGCCGTTGAGCCGGCGGATAGTGCCGTCCTTTCCGGAGGCAAGCCGTCTCCGCACAAGATTCAAGGTCTCGGTGCCGGCTTCGTGCCGAGCATTCTCAGGCGCGATCACATCGACGAAGTCGTCACAGTCACCAACGATGAGGCCATCAATATGGCGCGCCGGCTTCCGCAGGAAGAGGGTCTGTTCGTCGGCATCTCTTCCGGAGCGGCCGTCGTGGCCGCCCTGCAGGTTGCGAAACGGGCAGAGAACGCCGGCAAGCTGATTGTTGTCATCATTCCGTCGTTCGGTGAGCGCTATCTAAGCAGTATTCTGTTTCAGGAGTTGCGCGAGAAGGCGATGCAGATTCCCACTGCTTCGCTTCCATCCTGAACGCACCACCAACATCGATGCCTCACTTCTTTGGTCTCGTTCGCGAAGACATCACCAACGTGATGGAGCATGATCCTGCGGCCAAATCCCGGCTGGAAGTATTTGTCTGCTATGCGGGGTTACATGCTGTCTGGTTCTACCGCATTAATCATTGGCTCTGGAATCATGGCTTCTTCCTGATCGGAAGATGGCTCTCTCAGGTGGCGCGGTTCTTGACTGGAACTGAGATTCATCCCGGCGCAAAGATCGGCCGCCGCTTATTCATCGATCACGGCATGGGCGTTGTGATCGGAGAAACCTCAATTGTTGGCGACGATGTCACTTTGTATCAGGGAGTCACTCTCGGTGGCACGGGCAAGGAACATGGGAAGCGCCATCCGACGATCGAAGACAATGTCGTGATTGGCGGCGGAGCCAAAATCCTGGGCGACATCATCGTTGGCAAGAACTGCCGCATCGGCGCGGGCTCTGTCGTTCTGCGCAATGTTCCGGAAAACTCGACCGTCGTCGGGGTTCCCGGTCACATTGTCTTCCGCGAAGGCAAGCGCGTCGTCATCACCGATCCTAAGCAAATTAACGATCCACTCTCTGAAGCGCTGGCCTCGGTCGCGAATGAAGTAAGCCGGCTGCGCGAACGGGTTGCTCGCCTTGAAGGCGCCGACCATACCGCGGAGCCAATCCATCCTTCCGTGCAAAACTTGATGGATGATCTCGACTACCAGATTTAACCCCACGGTCGTAAGATGATCCGCTGAGTTCAGCTCGCCTCTCCTGGAGGATCAGGCCCGTGAAACGGATCATCTATGTTGCACTCTTCTCTGTCTTCATCTCCTTCTCGTTCGCCGCCGACAAAGAAAAGAAGGAAGAAAAACCCAAGCCCGCTCAATCCATCGACGAATTACGTCAGGAGATCGAGAAGATTCTGAAAGACAGTCACACTCCCGGAGTATCCGTCGCCATCGTCCATAAAGACGGCCCCGAGTGGATTGCAGGCCTGGGTCTCTCTGACGTGGCCACCAATCATCCCACTACCGCGGACACGCTGTTTCGCATCGGCTCGACCTCGAAAGCATTCACTTCGCTCTCGGTCCTCATGCTCGCCGATCAAGGCAAGTTGTCGCTCGATGATCCGGTTCACAAGCTCGCCCCGGATCTTTGGTTCGAGAATCGATGGGAGGCTACCGACCCCATTCGCGTCGTCAATCTGCTCGAGCACACCACCGGATGGGACGATATGCACCTGCGCGAATACGCGAAAGATGCTCCGCCGAGCATGACCACGCTGCAAGGCCTCGACTACGATCATCACTCGCGCATCTCGCGGTGGCGCCCCGGAACGCGCATGGCCTATTGCAATTCCGGACCTCCATCCGCGGCCTACATCGTCGAGAAGCTGACGGGTCAGCGCATCGAAGACTTCGTAGAACAAAACCTCTTCCGTCCCATCGGAATGAAGACCGCGACCTACTTTCCACCGCCCGCGGGCACCGGCACCACGCTTTACCACTCGGATGGCAAAACGCCTTACCACTACTGGAACATTCTTGAGCGCCCGGCAGGATCGATCAACGCCTCTGCCAACGACATGGCCGCATACGTCCAGTTTTATCTGAATCGCGGTGCCGTCGCAGGCAAGCAACTTCTCCCCGCGTCAGACATCGATCGCATGGAAATCTCCACCAGCACCTGGGCCGCGAAGGACGGCCTGAAACCTGCATACGGCCTCAGCAATTACTGGAGCATCGAGGAGGGCTTCATTTATCACGGCCACGACGGAGGCGTCGAAGGTGGACTGACCGATATGTCCTACATGCCCGACCAGAACGTCGGATATTTCTTCAGCATCAATAGCGGGAACGGTGACGCCTTTGAAAAAATCGGCAAGGCTATCCGTGCCTACATCACAAGGAATCTGGTGAAACCAGCTATTCCTGCTCCAGCTCCTTTGCCACCCAATGTCGCTGACTATGCTGGATGGTACGTTCCTGACTCTTCGCGCGTGCAAATGACGACCTTCATCGATCGTCTGGCCGGCCTGAGCTGGATTCACTTCGACAACGGCAAATTGCTCATGACAGACCTCGGCGACTGGAATGACGCCTTTGTCCCGGTCTCGGGAGGGCAATTCCGTCATGTACCGAAGAAGGATCCGCCTGATCCCGTGGCGACGTTTGCACTGCTGACTCCCAATCCGGATGGTCGGTTCGTGCAAGCAGGCATTGGTGGCGTGATGAAGCAGATTCCGTCGTGGTTCGCGATCACGAAGATTCTCGCCACCGCCTACGTTGCTCTCGCCATGTTGTGCATCGTGGTCTACGCGCCGTTCTGGATCCTCGGCGGCATCAGCAAACGGCGGCGGCGACCCGCTGAGCGCAGGATGCGTCTGTGGCCGCTGATTGCTGTGCTGAGTCTCGTTGCCATTGTCGCCGTCGTTATCGTGAGTGGCGACAATCTCATCGAACGCATGGGCAACCTCACAGTCTGGTCTGCGGCTATTTTTATAACCACTTCGCTCTTCGCGTTGGCGTCGGTGATTAGCATCTTCGCGGTGTGGAGCAGTCCTGTGGACGGAGTTCGCGCCGGTGTCAGGAGATTTTCCCTGATAGTCTCGGTGGCCTTGCTTATTGCAACCGCTTACCTCGCGTACTACGGCATTATTGGGCTGAGAACCTGGGCGTAGCGGATTCGCGATCTGCAACTCAGCAGCCACCGACTGAAGGAGGAAGTCATGTCTCAATTTCCACGATGGTCCCGCCGGAATTTTCTCGCAACCACGGCGGCCGCAGTCGGCACGACATTTCTGCCAGGAATTGCGAGCGCTGTTCCTCCGCAAGATCCCGTCATTAATGCGACGACCAAGGACGGCAAGCCGTTCAGTCGCGAGAAAGTTGAATGGAAGGTGCTGCCCTTCCCGCTCAAGCAAGTCCGTCTGGGAGACGGTCCATGCAAGACCGCCATGGAGGCCGATCGTCAATTCCTGCGCTCGTTGCCCCCTGATCGTCTCGTGCATACCTTCCGCATCAACGCCGGCTTGCCATCTTCGGCCGAACCTCTTGGCGGTTGGGAAAAGCCGGACTGCGAGCTCCGCGGACACTACGTCGGCGGCCATTACCTCTCAGCCTGCGCCCTCATGTATGCCTCCTGCGGCGATGAAAACCTGAAGAAGAACGCCGCCACGGTCGTTTCCGAACTCGGCAAATGCCAAGCGACACGGAAAAGCGGCTATCTCAGCGCATTTCCCGTGGAATTTTTTGACCGTCTACGCGAGCGACAACAAGTCTGGGCGCCGTTCTACACGATCCATAAAATCATGGCTGGCCTGCTCGACATGTACTCGTATTGCCGCAGCGAGCAGGCTCTCGACATCGCAGAGAAGATGGCCGCATGGGTCGATTTGTACACGGATTCTTTGAGCTACGAGCACATGCAGCGCATGCTCGGCACGGAGTTTGGAGGCATGGGCGAAGTGCTTTCGAACCTCTATGCCGTCACTGGCAAAAGTGACTATCTCGACGTCGCACAGCGTTTCGACAAGAAACAGTTCTTCGATCCGCTCGCAGCTCATCGCGACGAGCTCAAAGGATTGCACGTAAACACGCACATCCCGCAAGTGATCGCAGCCGCGCGTTACTACGAACTCACGGGCCAACAACGTTACCGCGATATCGCCGACTATTTCTGGGACGAGGTTGTGAGCGAGCGCTCTTACTGCACTGGAGGCACCAGCAATCGAGAGTCGTGGAATACCGATCCCGGCATGCTCTCCTCGGAACTCGGCCCGGACACGACTGAGTGTTGCTGCGCCTATAACATGATGAAGCTGACCCGCCACTTGTTCGGCTGGTCACCTGAAGCGCGCTACATGGATTATTACGAGCGTACGCTCTTCAACCATCGTCTCGGCACCATCAATCCGGCAGACGGAACCATGATGTACTACTTGCCGCTCGCTTCGGGCTACTGGAAGACCTTCGGCAAGCCGCTCGATGCTTTTTGGTGTTGCACCGGCACCGGTTCCGTGGAATATGCCAAGCTCGCCGACACCATCTACTTCCATGGCGACGACTCGCTTTATGTGAACCTCTACATCGATTCCCAGCTCGACTGGCCGGAGAACGGGCTGAAGATCAACCAACAAACTCGCTTTCCGGAAGAGCAAGGAACAACGCTGACCATCGCCGCAGATCGTCCGACACGGCTGGCGATCAATCTGCGGATTCCTTATTGGGCGCAAGCTGGAAGTGTGAAGATCAATGGCTCGCCGCTCCCGGCTTTTTCCAGTCCCAGCAGTTATCTGTCGCTGAACCGCGTTTGGAAAGCCGGAGACAAAGTCGAGCTCAACCTGCCCATGGCACTTCACATCGATCCCATGCCAGGCAACGAATCCGTGCAAGCGGTTATGTACGGTCCGCTCGTCCTCGCTGGACGCTTCGATGACGTCTCAAAAGAAATGTCCTTCAGCGGCATGGGTCCGAAGTCCGGCACGCAGACTAAAATCCCCGACATTGTTGCCGATGCCCGCCCAGCATCCTGGGTCGAGTCCGACCCGAAATCGTCACTCACATTTCACACTGTCGGACAATCGCAAGGCATCACCTTGGTCCCGCTCAATCGCATCCTGCACGAACGCTACGCCGTGTACTGGAACGTCAACCGTAAGTCGTCGTAACGCAGGGAGCAACAGAATAGTCAGCATTTTCGCGATCAGAATCTTTGACAAAGGCAGCCTTGGACGTTTAATGTTCCGGTTGCGTAAACGTTTACGAAAATCCTAAGAGCTATTCAAGTTCATAGTCCCAGTCTTTACCCATGCTGCTGAAGACGCTCCGCGAACAGGTGCTGGAAGCCAATCTGGAACTCGTTCGCCGCGGCCTCGTTGTTTACACGTTCGGCAACGCCAGCGGTATGGACCGCAAGGAAGGCCTGGTCGCCATCAAACCCAGCGGCGTCCCTTACGAGGAACTAAAGCCTGAGCACATAGTCATTTGTGATCTCGAAGGTAAGACCGCGGACGGTAAGTTGCGTCCATCTTCCGATCTCCCGACGCACCTTGAACTCTACCGGCGTTTTCCCAACATTGGTGGTGTTGCCCACACGCATTCGGAGTACGCTACCGCTTGGGCACAGGCCGAGACGCCGATTCCTTGCTTCGGAACTACGCACGCCGACTATTTCCACGGACCGGTTCCGGTCACCAAACGGCTGGCGGATGCGGAGATTGCCGGCGACTACGAACTCGAAACCGGCAAAGCCATCTGCCGGACCTTCGCGAAGCTTGATCCAGATACAGTTCCCGCTGTGCTCGTCGCCGGACATGCTCCTTTTTGTTGGGGACCGACCGTCGGCACCGCAGCGCACAATGCGGTGATTTTGGAATATGTCGCCCGCATGGCGGCGCACACACTCCTGATCAACGCTGAATCACGGCCTTTAGCCCGTGAACTGCACGACAAACATTTTCTGCGCAAGCACGGTCGTAAAGCCTATTACGGACAGGTCAAGACACAATGAATCCTGCTGTCCTTTTCCTTAGTTCCTCCACGCTGGTGCATCTCTCGCCAGTTGACCTGGTCATCATTGTTTTCTATTTCGCCCTCGTCCTCGCCATCGGCTTGTACCTCAAGGAGCAAGCCAACACCGGCGAAGATTTCTTCATGGCCGGGCGCGAAATGACGGCTTGGGTGGCCGGCCTTGCCTTCCTCTCGGCGAACTTGGGATCGCTCGAGCTGATGGGCTGGGCCGGCAATTCCTATAAGTACGGCATCCTTGCCGCCCACTGGTACTGGATCGGCGCCATCCCCTCGATGCTCTTCCTGGCGCTGATCATGATGCCGTTCTACTACGTGTGCAAAACACACTCGGTGCCCGGCTATCTCAAGCTTCGTTTCGGTCAGGACAGTCAGGCGTTATCCTCGATCTCTTTCGCGCTCATGACGGTTCTGATGAGCGGAATCAACATGTACGCCATGGCTGTGGTCATGCGCGTGGTTCTGGGATGGAACATTCACGTCAGCATCATGGTGTCATCGGTAACCGTTGCAATTTACGTTGCGCTCGGTGGCTTGCGCTCGGCAATTTTCAATGAGGTATTGCAGTTCTTCTTGATTTGGGCGGGCGCGTTGCTGATTCCTATTCTCGGATTGATCGAGGCCGGCGGCTGGACCGGGCTCAAAGCTAAGATCCTCGTGAATCTGACCGAATTGAACGTACCCAATCCCGGTGCCTACACCCACGCCTGGTCGACCCTGGGGAGTTTTTCGGCTAACCCGATGGGCATCAACTGGGTCGGTATTGTCTTTGGTCTTGGTGCCGTGATCGCTATGGGTTACTGGACGACCGATTTCCTGGTCGTGCAACGCGTTTTGTCGGCGAAAGATCTTCGTTCGGCCGAACTCGCACCCATCATCGGCGCTGCTTTCAAGATGATGGTTCCGTTCATCGTCATTCTTCCCGGCCTCTTGGGACTCGCGCTTCTCCGCGATCCGCAGGGACACCTGCTCCGGTTGGTGCCCGCCGACGTTGCATGGTCCGCTGCTGGCCAAGCGCAAGGGTTGCACGGCTATGACGAAGTCTTGCCCCTGATGCTGGCGCGCTATTGCGGACCGGGGCTGCTCGGTCTTGGTATCACCGCGCTGATAGCCGGGTTCATGTCAGGCATGGCCGGCAACGTCAGCGCTTTCACCACCGTGTGGACCTATGACATCTACGGAGCACTGATCAACAAGAACGCCACCGACGAAGGCAAAGTCAAAATGGGCCGATGGGTCACAGTTATTGGCGTGGCGATCAGTATCGGTACCGCTTACCTCGTGATGCAAGCACAAAGCATTATGGACTACGTGCAGGCCCTGTTCAGCTTCTTTATCGCTCCTCTGTTCGGCACAGTCATTCTCGGAATGTTGTGGAAGCGGGCAACCAAAGCCGGCGGCTTCTGGGGATTATTCGCCGGAACGCTCTCATCAGTTGGAATGTACACGTGGGGGAAGATCGATCCCGCTTCAGTGAAGTACCTTGCCCTTTCAGACAAAGCTCAGGATCAGGCGCAGAACATGTTCCGTGCTCTGTGGTGCTGGTTAATTTGCGTCATCGTCACCGTCGTGGTCAGCCTGATGACCAAGCCGAAATCCGACGAGGAATTGAAGGATCTGGTGTATGGGCTGACGCCGATTCCAAAACAGCAGCACGTCAATATGTTCCATAGCCCACTGTTCTGGGGCGCGGTGGTGGCGATTGTGTTCGTCATTTTGCAGGTTATTTTCTGGTAGGAGAAGACAATGAAATCAGGCGGATCGTTGTCAATCTGGTTTTTTATCGGCATTTCTCTGGCAGTGAATGGTGCTGTGATCTGCGCCACCGGGATTTATGAATTGGTCTCTCCGCCGGCGAATCAGGTGGTGCTTTCTAACTTGCACGCGAACATTTGGTGGGGTGCAGTGCTGCTAATTCTCGGTATGTTCTTCAGTCTGCGCTTCTCTCCGGCGCGGGAACGCGCGCGGATGTCCGGCAATTCTTAATTGCATTCTTGAAAGATGAAAAGGAACTGATATGTCTCCAAAGAAAATGACGATGGGTGTCATCATCGGAAACCGCGGTTTTTTCCCCGATCAGCTGGCGAAGTCAGGACGCGAGGAGATGATCCAGGCGCTGGCCAAGGCTGGCATGGATTGCATCGTCCTCGGCCCTGAAGATAGCAAGCACGGCGCAGTCGAAACCCACGAAGAAGCCAAACGGTGTGCAGCGTTATTTCGCAAGCATAGCGACAAGATTGACGGCGTGATCGTCTCGCTGCCCAACTTCGGCGATGAGCGCGCGATTGCCGACACCCTGCGCCTGGCGCGGCTGGATGTTCCGGTGCTCGTACAGGCCACACCCGACGACGCTTCGAAAATGACGATTCTGCATCGGCGTGACAGCTTCTGCGGTAAGATGTCGGCCTGCAACAACCTTCGCCAGTACGGAATTCCTTACTCTCTCACTCGCCTTCACACCGTCAGCCCCGGTTCGCAAGATTTCCAGAGCGATCTCGCCTGGTTCGCCGCGACCTGCCGCATCGTGAATGGCTTCCGTAACCTGCGCATTGGCAGTATCGGTGCGCGCCCCACCGCTTTCAACACCGTCCGCTACAGCGAAAAGCTGCTTGAGAACAATGGCATCTCGGTCGAAACCCTTGATCTGTCGGAAGTCTTCGGCCGTATTGCCAAATTGAAAGACGACAATGCCGGCGTGCAAGGCAAACTCGCGGAAATCAAGAAGTACGTCACAACTCAGAGCGTCCCCGATGCTGCTCTCATGAAGATGGCCAAGCTCGGCTACGTCATCGATGATTGGATGACAAATACCGATTTGCAGATCAGCGCCGTACAGTGCTGGACGTCGATGGAAGAGTATTTTGGAGTCGTACCCTGCACGATCATGAGCATGATGAGCAACAAGCTGTTGCCCGCGGCCTGCGAAGTCGACGTCTGCGGCACGCTCAGCATGCACGCGCTCGCGCTGGCCTCCGAAACTCCAAGCGCGCTCCTCGATTGGAATAACAACTACGGTGACGATCCGAACAAAGCCGTCTGCTTCCACTGCAGCAATCTGCCGAAACATTTCTTTCAGGATGTCCGGATGGACTTCCAGGAGATCATCGCAGGCACAGTGGGCAAAGAGAACACATTCGGCACAGTCGTGGGACGCGTGAAACCGGGCGCTATGAGCTTCGCGCGTTTCTCCACAGACGATACATCTGGAGTGATGCGTGGCTATGTCGGCCAGGGTGAATTCACCAGCGACTCGCTGAATACTTTCGGCGGCGTGGGCGTGGTCCAGATCCCGCACCTGCAGAAGTTGCTTCATTACATTTGCGAAAACGGATTCGAGCACCACGTGGCCGCGAACTTCTCCAACACGGCCGGGGCGGTTCACGAAGCTACGGTCCGCTACCTCGGCTGGCAAATGTATTGGCACGCGAATTAGCTAGAGCCGAAAGCCTGAAACCGGGAAGCCAACCCATGGCCATCGTGGCAGGAGTAGATTTCGGGACCCTCAACGTCCGCGTCTCCATTGTTGACAGCGACCGCGGACTCCTCGCGTCCGCGGTCTCCGAATATCCTCTTCATCGCAAGCGCGAAGATCCTGACTTTGCCACGCAATCGCACGCAGATCACATGCGTGCACTTGCTGAGGCCACGCGCCAGGCGGTAAAGGCGGCTGGAATCTCAGGCGACCAGGTCGCATCTATTGCCCTCGACACCACGGGTTCCAGCGTCATTCCGGTCGGTGAAGGCATGGTCCCGCTCGACGACTACTACTTGTGGTGTGATCACCGCGCTAAGTTAGAAGCCGCTCTCATTACGGAACTTGCCCGCATCGACAAACTCGAGGCGATCGAATGGTGCGGCGGCATCTACTCCTCCGAATGGGGCTGGGCCAAACTTCTCCACTGGATGCGCCACAACCCCGACAAACGCAGCAAATTCGTGAGCGCCTTTGAGCACTGCGACATGGTTGCGGCCACCCTTTGCGGCATCACCGATGCACGGCGCGTCAAGCGCAGCGCGTGCGCTATGGGACACAAGTGGATGTGGAACGCTTCGCTCGGCGGACTTCCTCCCGAAAGTTTCCTGGCTAAGGTGGATCCACTTCTTGCGGGAGCGCGCGACAAACTCGATGGGGAGTATGCGACTTCCGACAAGATAGCCGGAATGCTCTCGCCGGAATGGTCTGAGAAATTGGGAGTGCGCGCGGGAATTCCGATTCCCGTCGGAGCTTTCGATGCTCACTGGGATGCGATCGGAGCGGGGGCAAAGGAAGGCGACGTCGTCAACGTGGTCGGCACTTCTACCTGCATTATCGCGTACGCGCCGAAAGCACAACTGATCCCTGGAGTGTGCGGCGTTGTGCCGGGCAGCGTGCATCCAAAGTTCACGGGGATTGAAGCTGGTCTTTCGGCGACAGGGGACATCTTCAGCGCGATCGCGCACCGTGCAGGAACCACCGTTGAAGAACTCAGCAAAGGTCTCCAGAACTACCGAGCCGGACAAACGGGTTTGCTCCGGATGACCTGGGACAATGGCGACCGTACCGTTCTCGTGAATCCGAATCTTGGTGGAATGACGCTCGGCTGGAACCTTCTCCACACAGCCCAGGACGAACTGTTCGCGGCCATTGAAGGTACTGCATTTCACACGCGCGTCATCCTCGATCGCATGAGCGAGTACGGCGCGCCAACGCAACGCGTGATTAACGGCGGAGGCGTGCCGCAAAACAATCCGGTCCTGAACCAGGTCTATGCCAATGTCCTTGGACGGCCTGTGCTCGTCCCCAGCGGCAAAGTGACTGGCCTGGGCTCAGCCATCTTCGCCTTCATGGCTGCAGGCGAGTTCGAGGCGATCGGAGAAGCGCAGGACAAAATCTGCCCAAAGCACACTGTCTACGAACCGCAACCTGAGACGCAGAGCACGTACGCAGCGCTCTACGATCTTTATCGGAAGGTCTATTTCGAATTCGGCAATCCGGAACGAGCACCCTTCGGAGAAGTGCTGCCAAGACTGATTCAGATCGCCCGCGGCTGAGGAGTTCACCGAACTAGCGGAGCACTTCAACTGTGAATCCTCCGGGTGCCTGAAAATAGAACGTCCAGGAGCCATGGAGGCGAGCGGGCTTGGGAACCTGATATCCATCGTCACACAAGCGCTGGTTGATTTGATTCACTTGTTCCTCGCTGTCCTGGATGAACCCGATGTGGAATCCCGCGGGATACTTCGCTTGTGTTCCTTTTGCGGCGCGAAACAGAGACAGGAGCATGCCGCTGTCGTCCGACATGAAACTCATCCCTTCGCGCGGCTCCATTCCGTTATAGCCTTTCAGGCCGAAATATTTCTCCAGGAAGCGATGGGCATCCGGAACATTGGAAACTGTCAGATTAAGATGGTTCAGCGTCACGTGTACCTCCGAAGCTGGCGCCGTCTCTTTTATCTGATTCGCGCCAGGCCAAGAGGTCGCACTCTTGGAAGTGGAGTCAGAATCTAACCGCCCGCGATTGCGCCGATGATGAGGAAGGGTTCTTTCCCGGAGACCACGGCTTCGGGCAGCGGTGCATCGGGAGACTCATGCGTCAAATCTTCCTGACAGGCAAAGAAGCGCAGGAAGGCGCGGCGCTGCTTGGTTGTGTGATCGCGAATCGCACCCTTCAGCATCGGATACGCTGCTTCGACGGCGTCAAGCACCGATCGCTGGGTCACAAGGCCCTCTACTTTAATTTCAACTTCGTGTCCGACGTGCGCCAGCGTACGAAGATGCTGCGGAAGCTCGACTCGAATGATCACCGACATTTCAAGCGCATCCTCACTTCGCGTATGTCTCTTGCATGTACAAAGCCTTCCATTGATTGCCCGCGCGAATCCAGACTTCTCCGAAGACGCTCTTCGCTTTCGAAACCTCGCCGCCAGACTTCCCCTCATACTGAGCGATGTAGGTGACCACCGCCGAATTGGGCCCGGTTGCCTTTACGTTGAAATCGCTGAGTGTGTAGCTAAGCAATTCGAATTCATCAGGGGCGTTGACTTCCGTCTTCTTGTCCCCGATTGAGGAAAGACCTTCTTCGAATATGCGGAATCCGTCGTCCAGCAGCGATGACAGCGTCGCCTTGTCTTTGTTCTTGAAAGCCTCCCAGAGCTTCCGCACGTTGGCTTCAACCGCAGGAGCATCTGATTTCGACTTGGCAGCGGGCATCTGTTGTGCGCCTGACGCTCCTGCAAAGGACAACAGCAAGACTGCCAGTGCGACCAAGGTTCGTTTCATACGTCTCTTTCTTTTATGTCCAGGATGAACCGCAAGTCACGCTAGCACTCGCTGATCGCGAGAGTCAAACTTCTACTCCCGCACAGAAACTTCTACCCTCTCAAAATCGAAATCCCCGCCCTGTCGCACAGTACGCAACAAGGACGGGGAATCCTCGAAACAATCATCACTGCAGCGTTTGCACTTCGACCGAGAGAACGGCCGGAAGGTCGCGCACGATCGGCGACCATGAGTCACCGGCGTCAGGCGATACATAAACTTGACCTCCCGTCGTGCCGAAGTAGATGCCGCACTTGTCGAGCGTGTCGACGGCCATCGCGTCGCGCAGCACGTTGACGTAACAGTTCTCCTGCGGCAGGCCTTTCGTGAGCGCCTCCCACTCGTTGCCGCCGGTTTTGCTGCGGAAGACGCGCAGCTTGCCTTCGTGCACGTAGTGCTCGCCGTCGCTTTTGATCGGGATGACATAGACGGTCTCAGGGTCGTTCGAGTTCACGTCGATGGCGAATCCGAAATCGGTCGGCAGATTGCCGCTGATCTCGGTCCACTGATCACCCGCGTCATCCGACCGCATCACGTCCCAGTGCTTTTGCATAAAGAGCACGCCCGGACGCTTCGGGTTCATGGCGATGTGATGCACGCAATGCCCGATCTCGGCATTTGGATTCGGAATGTATTTCGAGTAAAGACCTTTGTTGATCGGCTTCCATGACTTGCCACCATCGTCGCTGCGAAACGCGCCCGCCGCCGAGATCGCGATGTAAATGCGATTGGGATCTTTGGGATCGAGAATGACGGTGTGCAGGCACATGCCTCCTGCGCCGGGCTGCCATTGCGGTCCGGTGCCGTGGCCGCGCAGGCCGGGGAGTTCGTGCCAGTTCTTGCCGCCATCAGTGGAGCGGAAGAGCGCAGCATCTTCGACTCCGGCGTAGACGGTGTCGGGTTCAGTCAGCGACGGCTCAAGGTGCCAAACGCGCTTGAACTCCCAGGGGTGCTGTGTGCCGTCGTAGAACTGATGCGTGGTGAGTGGCGCAGCAGCGGTGTCGTAGACGAACTTGTTGCTCTCGCCTTTCGGCATGCCGCCGGGGCCGGTGGTCTCCCCCGGAGGGGTGCCGGGCTGATGCCAAGTCTTGCCGCCGTCGTCGGAGCGCTGAATGACCTGGCCAAACCATCCACTGGTCTGCGAGGCGTAGATGCGATTGGGATCAGCGAGAGATCCCTTCAGATGGTAGAGTTCCCATCCCGCGAAGTGTGGTCCGCTAACCTCCCACTTATCGCGCTTGCCGTCCGCCGTAAGAATGAACGCTCCCTTGCGCGTTCCCACTAGAACTCGAACCTTGCTCATACCTCAACTCCTCCGCTGGCTTGCTGGGTGATGTTCTGACCCGAGATCAAGGAATAGAACGGAATTTTAACCGAGTCAGCCATGGAGTCAAATTGGGTCGAGAACAATGATTGGAGATGCCGATTACTGTGATGTAAGTCCAATATTAACAATATTTTACAGATAAGCCACTGAAACCAATATAGTTAGCGGTTGAGGATTCGTTCTCTTTTTTGGCCAATAAATTGCACAATATTGTAATTAAACGACTTAGACTGCATCGCGCGCCAATGGTCGCTGTAAACTATTGATTCGTAATGACTTGCTCGTAAAATATTCTTAATTAACAACTTAGCAGCACACATTTGTAAAATTCCAGTCGGCTATATGCTATGTAGGGGATCAGATGTTTAGGCTGTGGAAGGCAAGGTCAGATGTCACAAAGGTGAACGATTTGATGTGGAAATCCAACATACGGGCCCCAAGGGCCGCGAAGTCCGTTTTGAAAAAAAGCGGGGAGCTTCTCGCTTCCTCAGATTGCTGACAATCCTCGAAAGCATCCTTCGGCGGCTTTAAAGCCGCCAGCGGTTCACCGCAGTGGGCACAAAGGTACACCGAGGATTCATCGTCTATAGCCAACGGGATGAGGTTCAGAGCTCACTGTCTTCATTCATAGCGGAGCGCCACCATGGGATCGACGTTCGCGGCGGGCTGGAATGTAGCTGACAAGAACAGCGACTGCGCTCAACAGGACAGCAACCGAGACGAACGTCATCGGGTCCGTAGGACGTACGCCGAAGAGGAAGCGGATAATCAGCCTTGTCGCTCCCAGTGCGCCCACGAGTCCGGCGCTCACTCCTGCGATTACCAGCAATGTGCCTTGCGTCACCACCAGGTGCAACACGTCACATACCGAGAGGCATCGGCGCTGCGTCGCCCGGTTTTCGCCACAGGGGGCACCGGGGGACACCGGGGAGTTCATCGCCGCCCTTCGTTCGACGGCTTTACAGCGGGCGCCGGTAGCGGAGTTCGTTGACCTTCACGTTCCAGACTTCTTCGGTGCGGCGGTTGCCGTCGGCCGTCCAACGATCGGCACGGTAGAAGCGTTCTGCGCGAATGTTGCCGGACAGCACCCAGAGTACTGCGTCCTTGAATCCTTGATCGACAAGGTGAGCGCGAGCTGCCGACACTAGCGCTACGCCAAGGCCGCGGCCCCAGTGGTCGGGATCGACGTAGAGGGCGTAGAGCTCCCCATAGCCAGGCACATCCGAATCGCGAGCCGGCGCTGTGGTGGCAAATCCGCGAATTAGTCCTGCAACTTCGGCGACGATGGTAGACGGCTGAGAGGAATCGGTGCTGCCGAATGCGTACTTTGACGCTCGATCCTCGGGACGCAGTTGATCGAGGTAGTCATCCGGAAGCAGCGAGCGGTAGGCAGCCTGCCAGGAGCGCACGTGGACGCGCGCGACGGCCATTGCATCAGCGGGTTCAGCCGGGCGGAGAAGCATCGGTCCTTTCAGACCTGCACAAATGACATAGTAACGACCTTTGTGGGTCCCGCGCTTCGAAACGGGGAAGCGTGGGGCAGCCGATTCTCGCAATGCTGCAGGCGAATGCCTAGATCGATCTTACGTTAAAGGCGAATGAGGCCGCTGCGGAACTCGAGCAACAGGCGCGACTGTTCACTATTCCGTAATCATTTACCAAAGTTATTACTCTCTCGATGTCCTACCCTGCCGACTGAAGCGGGATATAGTCCTGCGGACCTAGGAGGTCGTACTTATGATCTGCCTACGAGGCGGGGCGAACGCGGCAAGGGACGGGTTATTTCGGCGATGTGCGGAATTCTGATCATGTCGGCGGCGAGTGCCGCGTCTGCCCAAACGTTCACCAGCCTCGCTGATCTAGACGGCACCGACGGCTCGAACCCGTACTACATGTCACTGGTCCGTTTACCGTGGTCTCCGCCTCCGAGATCAAAACCACAGTGCTCACCGGCGCCACAACAGGGAAAGTGCAGGTCGTGACTCCCAGCGGTACTTTGACGAGCAACGCGAACTTCACCGTGACGAAGTGACGCCATGTGGGGTGTGAGCAATCGGCAAGTCCGTTGTGGCCGCCGGGATCCTACTCGTTGCCGGAACCAACCTTCCATTACAGAACCTCATCGTAGGCAGCCGGGGACCTGATTGTTGTCGAACTCTGATCTGACTTCGATACTCTTCCTGCTTCTGCTGCTAGTGGGGTTGGCGCAGTTGCTCGGACAGGCCTTCGTCAAGCTGCGACAGCCAAAAGTCGTAGGAGAAATCGCGGCCGGGATTGTGCTTGGGCCGTCGCTGGTCGGGAAACTGCCGATTGCGTCGCAGCTCACGCAGATTGCCGGTCATCAGTCGGCGATCCTGAACTTCGTTTACTGGCTTGGGCTACTGTTGCTGATGTTTCTTTCGGGAGCAGAAACCAGGAACCTGTTCAGCCGGGAAGAACGGGCCGAGGTTGGCTGGCTGACGATTGTTGGTACGGGTATCCCGTTCGGATTGGCGCTTGTTCTCGGACCCTGGCTGATTCGGCCGTCTCTGGCGGGACAAAATGGGAACCGCATTTCATTGGTCATCATTCTGGCGGTCGGGGTTGCGGTGACCTCGGTGCCGGTAGTATCAAAGATTTTTGCCGATCTGAAAATCCTCCACACCCGCTTCGCGCGCCTGGTGCTCGGCGTGGCCGTGCTCGAAGACATCGTGCTGTGGCTGGCGCTGGCTATGGCTACGGCGATGGCGGGCAAGACGATCCTGCAACCGCGCGAGATGGCATTTCATCTCGTGGCGACGATTGCGTTCTTTGCTTTGGGGCTGACGATTCTTCCCCGAATCGTGAAGCGAATCAATAAGGCCGAGTTCAACGTGGTGGCCAAACAGTCGCCCGTCGGATACGCAATTGCGGTGCTGCTTGGCTACTGCGTAGTGGCCGGAGTACTCGGGGTCAGCATGGTGTTTGCCGCGTTTCTTGCTGGATTCGCAGTGGTTCACAAGAAACGCCGGTTGTTTGCGGATGCCCTGGATGCGATCGGGAAGGTGTCTTTCGCATTTTTCATTCCCGTTTATTTTGCGATCGTTGGAATGAAGATTGACTTGGTTCGAGGGCTCTCATGGAAGATGCTGGTTGCATTCCTGGTTGGAAGCTGCCTGATCAAAGTCCTTTCGGTATCACTGGCGGGAAGGTTCGCGGGATTTCGCGGCCTTGACCTCATCAATCTTGCGATCACCACCAACGCGCGCGGGGGGCCAGGAATTGTGTTGGCGAGCGTGGCCTTCGATGCCGGAATCATCAGCTCGAAGTTCTATACAACACTCGTGCTGGCAGCGATTCTCACCTCTCAGATTGCGGGAGCGTGGCTTGATTTTGTGCTGCGGAAAGGCTGGGCACTGTTGACGCCGAAGGACGTGGTACAGGCAGAGATCGTTTCGGCGAATGAAGGTCAGAGCGCTGCTTGAAGTGGTCGCGGCGTTAACGTCCAGAACGCTTATACACCCGCACATAATCCACGAGCATCGTTTGAGGAAAGACGCTGGAACTGTCGGGGCCGCCCGGCCAGCCTGCGCCTACTGCGACGTTCAGCAAGATGAAGAACTTATGTTGGAAGACCCACTTCGTTCCTTTCGGGAGATCCGCAGGAGTGCGGGTCGCGTAGAGATGATCGTCGACGTAGAAACGGATCGCCTTCTTTTCCCACTCGACAGCGTAGACGTGGAAGTCGTCGGCGAAAGGCCCATCGGTCGGGAGTGCATAGGGTGCAGTTAGGCCTTGGCCCCCGGAGTACCCGGGACCATGTATGGTTCCGTGGACCAGCGCAGGCTCTTTGCCGATGTTTTCCATAATGTCGATTTCACCGCATTTCGGCCAGCCTCGCTTGTCGATGTCGTCGCCGAGCATCCAGAAGGCAGGCCAGATGCCTTGTCCGCGGGGGATCTTGATGCGAGCTTCGAAGCGTCCGTACTTGTGTGAGAACTTCCCTTCCGTCTTGAGACGGGCGGAGGTGTAGTCGCGCGTGACGCCGTCGGAGCCGGTGTAGGCCTCTTTCAGCGCCTTGATGACAAGATTTCCGCCTTGTTGAATCGCGTTCTCCGGGCGCGGGGTGTAGTACTCGAGTTCTTCGTTACCCCACCCGTTGCCCCCGGTTTCTGAAGCCCACTTCGAGGAATCGGCGGGCGAATTGTCCGGTGCGTTGAATTCATCAGACCAGACCAGCCTCCATCCGGGAGGAGCGGACTGCGAGTTGGGTGTTTGGGATGTGGCGAACACCGAAGAAAGCAGGATCAATCCGGGAATGAAGAGTAATTTTGCGCAAAAGTTCATGGCGATCGCTTGTGATACAGGAGTTCGTTGGCACTATACTCACAGGTTCGATTTCTTGCCAGGAGAACAGCGTGTCGAGCGAACCGAGCAGACGAGATTTCCTGAAATTGTCGGCGGCCGGCGCGATCGTGGCCAAAGCGACGGGCGTCGCGGCTGGATTGGGCGATGCCCCAGCACCAGAGCCGCAATCCGGTAAAGTGACCGTGCACGTCACCGGCGGGAAGTTGCGCTACGAGGCGCAGCCCGCGCTTTCATGGAAGGGAGGTGCGGCAGGCGCGAATGTGATTGAACTGAATCCCGGTAAAAAGTTTCAGGAGATGGTCGGATTCGGAGCGGCCTTCACGGACGCGGCATGTTACACATTCAACCGGCTGGATGCGCCGGTGCGCGAGCAGTTATTCCACGAATTGTTTCATCCGGCGGAAATGGGGTTGAATGTTTGCCGGACCTGCATCGGATCGAGCGACTATTCGACGGAAGTGTTCAGCTATGACGAAGGCGCGCCCGATCCGGAGATGAAACGGTTTTCGATTGCACACGATCAGCCGTACGTGCTGCCGATGATGCGCGAGGCGCGCAAACAGAATCCTGACCTGTTTTTATTCTCGTCGCCGTGGAGTCCTCCGGGATGGATGAAGGCGGGCGGGTCGATGTTGGGCGGATCGATGCGGCGGCACAACTTCGCTCCGTACGCACTTTATTTTGTGAAATTTTTGCAGGAGTATGCCGCGGAAGGCGTGCCGATCCAAGCCGTTACCGTGCAGAACGAGGTGGACACCGATCAGGACGGGCGCATGCCGGCGTGTTCGTGGCCACAAGAATATGAAATGGGATTCGTGAAAGGACATTTGGGGCCCGCGTTACAGAAGGCTGGACTTTCAACAAAGATCTGGATTCTCGATCACAACTATAACTTGTGGGGCCGCGCGGTCGCGGAACTGGACGACCCGGACGTCCACAAGTATTGCAATGCGGTTGCATTTCATGGATATGTCGGTACGCCCGGCCAGATGAGCCAGTTTCATAAGGCGTATCCGGATGCGCAAATTTGCTGGACTGAGGGTGGGCCAGACTATACCTCTCCGGACTATGGCACCGATTGGGCGAAGTGGGGACAGACATTTACGCAGGCGATCCGGAATTGGTCTCAGTCGATCACCGGGTGGAACTTGGCATTGGATGAAGAGGGCAGGCCGAATATTGGGCCGTTCCCGTGCGGCGGGCTGGTGACCATCGATTCGCAAACCAGAGAGGTCACGCGTAGCGGACAGTACTGGGCCTTCGCCCACTTCTCGCGGAACGTCCGTCGCGGTGCGAAACGATTTGAATCGAGCGGCACGGTTCAAGGCGTGGATCACGTTGCATTTGAAAATCCCGGCGGGCAGAGAGTACTGGTACTCACGAACCAGGGCGAGGCAAAGATGGTCACTTTGAAGCAGGCGTCGAAGGTTATAGAACTTGCTATCGCCACAGATTCAGTGACCACAGTTGGGTGGAGTTGACTCTGGAAGTCACGCAAACGGGTGTGCCAGCGAGAAACAATTACATCCTTGCGGATTAATCCCCGCTCCATTTGCAGGAAAACAACGGCTTGTTCCAGCAAAAGCAACGGTTTGCCGTTTGGCATGCTCGTTGCAACCTTTCCTTCAATTTTCGTCTCTCAATAAGGCCCTAGTGTGATCCGGGAAGAGTTTGCAGCCAGAGGCTACAATCTCGACCAAGTCGTTTCTTATCAGCGGCGCGGCTCTGAAGCCCGCTGGAAAAAGTCTTAAAAACCGCCCGTGCGGCACTTCGCCTATCGAGGCGTGGTAGGTCTCTTGTGGTTCCGGTTCGAGGTCACATAGATGAGACTACTCAGCGCCCGGCTCATCATATCTCTGATTATCGGCGTCACCCTTGTGTCCTTATGCACTTCTTACTATCAAGTAATGATGCTCAGGCAGGGGATGCGGCGGGATCTGGATCACCGCGCCGAAGTGCTGGGCGAGAGTCTGGCGAGAAACGTTGAGCGCGATCTGGAGCGCGACGCACCGCACACTTTACAGCGAACGGTTCAACAGTTTGCGAACCGGGAACACCTGGCCGGTTTAGCGGTTTACGATCCGCAAGGTCATCCGATTGCGGTAACGACCGATCTGCAACCGCTGATGGAAAGTGCCCCTCCGATCGTGCTGCAGTCGCTGCAACAAAACCATGACACCAAGGCTTTTCTGCGGATGGGAATCGCCTCCATTCATATTTATGCACTGCCGCTGCACAGTGGCGACAAGTTGATCGGAAGTCTCGCGATTGTTCATGACACGGGATACATCCACGGCGAGGTGCTCAGGATCTGGCGCGAGACATTCCTGAGCGCGCTGGCGCACGTCGTTCTGATTGCGCTGATTACGTTGTTAATCGTGCGATGGAGCATTGCCGGGCCGATTGCACGCACGGCGTACTGGATGAAAGCGCTACGGACGGGTCGAGCGATGTCGGCCCGAATTAAGCCGCTGGATGTCGACCTGTTTCGTCCGCTGGCGCGCGAAGTGGCCACCATGGCGGAAAGTCTGAATACCGCTCGGTCGGCCGCCGAGTTAGAAGCTCGACTACGCGAGACCGGCGAGTCAATCTGGACGCCAGAAAGACTGGCGGTCCATGTGCGCTCGCGACTTGTGGACGGCAGGTTGTTTGTGGTTTCGAACCGCGAACCCTACATGCACAGGCGGCGGGGTAAGTCGATCGAGATGAGTGTTCCGGCGAGCGGCCTGGTGACCGCCATCGAACCAGTATTGTGCGCGTGCGGGGGAACGTGGGTAGCTCATGGGGCTGGTGACGCCGATGCGGAGACGGTGGATTCCCATAGCCGGTTGATGGTGCCGCCTGACGACCCGCATTACACGTTGCGTAGAGTGTGGCTGTCGAAAGAGGAGGAAGAAGGCTACTACTACGGATTCGCGAATGAAGGGCTGTGGCCGTTGTGCCATATTGCGCATACACGTCCCCTGTTTCGGGCGAGTGACTGGCAGTTCTACCAGGACGCAAACCGTAAGTTTGCCAAGGCATTGCTGGAAGAGATGGAGGGCGTCAGCAATCCGGTGGTGCTGGTGCAGGACTACCATTTTGCGCTGCTGCCGAGATTGATCAAGCAGAAGCGACCGGACGCGCGGCTGGCGATCTTTTGGCACATTCCGTGGCCGAATCCGGAGGCATTTGGGATCTGTCCGTGGCAGAAGGAACTGGTGGACGGACTGCTGGGGGCGGATCTGATCGGATTCCACATCCAGGCACACTGCACAAACTTCCTGCAGACGGTCGACCGCATTGTGGAATCCCGCATCGACTGGGATCACTCGACAGTGCAGCGTCGTGAGCATCGCACCCTGGTGCATCCGTTCCCGATCAGTGTCGATTTAGCGGACGTGCAACCAAACCCGCCGCGAGAGTCGGCGTATGAGGAGCGTGCGTCATTATTCAAAAGCCTGGGAGTCGAAGCGGCACTTATGGGCTTGGGAGTCGACCGACTGGATTACACCAAGGGAATTTTGGAGCGGTTCCTGGCGATAGAACGATTTTTGGAGAAATATCCGCGCTACCAGGGAGTATTTACGTTCGTTCAGATTGGAGCGCCGAGCCGAACGCACATCAAGCGTTATCACGATTTGCAAGCCGAAGTGGAGGCGGAAGCGGAACGCATCAACTGGCGCTTTCGCGCCGACCAGTGGAAGCCCATTGTTCTGCTGGAGCGACAACACAGCCATAAGGAAATTGAACCTTATTACCGCGCGGCCGACTTGTGCCTGGTGACTTCTCTGCATGACGGCATGAATCTAGTGGCGAAGGAATTTGTGGCCACGCGTCAGGATGAACGAGGTGTGCTGATTCTGAGCTGCTTTACTGGTGCGGCGCGCGAGTTGCGCGATGCGCTGCAGGTGAATCCATATGACATCGACCAGACGGCGGAAGCGATCCGTGCGGCAGTGGAAATGGATTCCGAAGAGAAGCAATTGCGCATGCAGCGCATGCGCAAAGCTGTGCGCGAGAACAACGTGTATCGCTGGGCGGCGAGTTTGATTGGCGAAGTTTGCGACATCCGCCTTGACGGCGAAGAAAGCGGCAGAAAGAGATTTAGCGCGGGAGCTTCCGTCGCATAAAATCCGGTGCGCGAAGAAAACGCCACAAGGTACAAGTCCAGGAACAACCCTGCCCTCCCGTAGTGCAATCTATCTAGAAACATGTCAGAAACGGCAAAACCCGTTCTGCGTAAACCGCAAAAGCCGTTTTACTTCAACACCTCCGAACACCTGCTGCGGATCGGAAGGCAGAAGGCCAATAATCTCTCGGAGTTGTTGCAGGCGCTCGAGACGTGTCCGGACGACTCCATTTTCCAACACACGTTCCGCACGCTGCAGGAGCATCACTTTATCCGGCAGGGATTTTCGAATGACTTTGCGCACTGGACTCTTTTTGCCTGCAACGAGCCGGCCCTCGCTGAGCAATTCGCGAGCGTCGACGTGCGCGAGTTCACCGCGATTGAGGGCCTGCGACGGAGGATGGTTGAGATTCTCGACGAATACCTTCACAACCAGAACCGCCCTAGTTCACGTCTGGCATATGAGCCCTTTTATTTCTGCGCGTCCGACATCGTCGTATTGCCGACGTCTTTTCATCCGGATACGCTCGGAGGGTTCCTCGACGGCCTAAACCAAGTCAGTGTGCACTCGATTCATCATCACTTCATCGAGGCACGCTTGCGTCTGCACCGCATGTCGAATGACTTTTCGCAGTGGTTGGAAGCAGAAGTGGGTCTGGCGGAAGCCGCAGACGCGATTGAGCGCATCGATATTTATGCCAACACTCTTGAGGGGGTGCGGAGGCAGATCGCCCGCATCGTCTCCCAAGCCATGAATTAGGGACTTTCCAAAAATGAGTTCAGAAGATCAGCACGCCACCTTCACGACTCCCACTGTCGATCCCCAAGGCGCTTCCGAGGAGGCGGCTCCGGCCTCTACGAGGTCACAATCGCATCCAGCACGCCGAGCTGCCGACCGGAGAATCGGGGACCGACGAGTGAACCGCCCGCTTCCTGCAAGCGTGCTCACGCCGCCAACTCCCACTCCAGCTCCACGGCTGGATGACTATCAAACCATCATCGGACAGGGACAGATCGATACACTCCGTTTTCTGGCGAAAGATCTGAAGGGCAAAACGATCAAAATGGTGAACTCGACCGCGATTGGCGGTGGAGTGGCCGAAATGTTGAACCGGCTTGTGCCGTTGCTCTCGGAACTGGAAGTTCCTACACACTGGGACGTGATTACAGGCGGCAACGACTTTTTCGAGATTACGAAGGCGTTTCACAACGCTCTTCACGGTACGGCCTACGATTTGACGGAGGCGGCGAAAGACATTTTCCTGATGTACAACGAGCAGAATCGCGAGCGGCTCAAGTTCGACGAGGAAATGGTGGTGATTCACGACCCGCAGCCGGCGGCGCTGATCCGGTCGAAAGGAAAGACGTCGGCACACTGGGTGTGGCGCTGCCATATCGACCTGTCGAATCCGAATTCGGGTGTTTGGGAATTCTTGCGGCCGTTTGTGGAGCAATATGATGCCGCAATTTTTTCGTCGCAGTCGTTCGCGCGGCAGCTGCCGATTCCACAGTATCTGTTTTATCCGTGTATCGATCCGCTCTCAGAGAAAAACAAGGAGCTGCCCGATTCGTTAGTGCAGCAGATTTGCGATGATTTTGGCATCGACCGCTCGCGGCCCATTGTTACGCAGGTATCGAGGTTTGACAGGCTGAAAGATCCGGTCGGGGTGGTACAGGCTTACAAACTCACCAAGAAATATGTGGATTGCCAGCTGGTTCTGGCGGGCGGTGGGGCCACGGATGATCCGGAGGGAGCGATTGTTCTTCAGGAAGTGAAGGAAGCAGCGGGGAGCGATCCTGACATCATCATTCTCGATCTGCCGCCGTGGTGCGCGGTGCAGATCAACGCGATTCAGCGCGCCTCAACCATCATCGTGCAGAAATCGCTGAAAGAAGGATTCGGATTAACCGTCACCGAAGCTTTGTGGAAAGGGAAGCCGACGATTGCTAGCTCAGTGGGTGGAATTCCGAACCAGATCATCCACAAGCTCACTGGAGTTCTAGTGCACTCGGTCGAAGGATGTGCGTTTCAGATCCGGTATCTGCTCACGCATCCGGAATTCGCCCGAAGCATCGGCGTGAGCGGGCATGAGCACGTGAAGGAGAATTTCCTCATGACGACGAACGTGAAGCGCTGGCTGTTATTGTTCCGCATTCTGGAGCAGGCCAGGGCGCTGCGCAGGAAAGCAGCGTAGTCCAGCTCTTCCTTTTCGGGTCAGTCTCCGTAGGCCGCAAAGTGATTCGGCACGCTCTCATCTGTGGGCACTTGATTCACACTTGCCGCCTTAAAATATGGCGGCCGTTTGGGCTCGACTCTCTTCAGTCCCACCGAAGGTTTGCTTCCAATAGTCTCGCTTTCAATCTGGGAGATGACGAAATCCTCTGCGGACTTTCCGAACGCGGAAAGCCAGCACCGTCCCAACGCAGAAATCGGTTCACGCGCTACAAGCGGCGAGCGAAGACCTCTCCGTCAGTCCTTTTGGAAACTCCGAAATCTCGTCCTGCCAACCGTCGATGTTGTTTAACGGTCCTACCTTTGTTGAGGCAACTGCATCTAACACTCGATACCCATGCAGAATTTCACGCGCCGAGCACTACTCAAACTCGGAGGTGCTGCGGCACTGGCAGAGCTGTCCTCTCTGGGTCTGCAAAGTTGTGGCGTTTCAAATGTAGTTCCATTTCTCGGTTCCGGTTGCGCCAAGTTGACCGACATTGAACATGTGGTGATCCTCACACAGGAGAACCGGTCTTTCGATCATTATTTTGGAAGCTATCGGGGAGTTCGCGGATACTCCGATCAAAGTGCGGCTTTTGAGCAACCCGATTCCGCGAATACCACGATCTCACCGGTCGGGCAACTTCTCCCCTTTCATCTGGACACTTCAAAAGTAAATGCAGCATGCACGCACGACATCAGCCATGACTGGGTGCCGCAACATCAAAGTTGGGATAACGGCAAGATGGATGGTTTCGTGAATTCTCGTTTGCCGATTGATGCCAGCGACGCGGTCCTGAGTATGGGCTACTACACTCGTGCCGATCTTCCCTATTACTACGCGCTGGCCGACGCATTCACGATCTGCGACAACTATTTTTGCTCCGTCATCGGGCCGACGGATCCGAATCGCCTGTACACAATGGCGGCCTCGCTGGACCCAGATGGTAAAAATGGCGGACCGATATTGCAGACGATCGTCACCAATCGCTCGGCGATGTACGGCCGTCTGACGTATACAACCATGCCCGAGCAGCTACAGGCTCGGGGAATCTCGTGGAAGGTTTATTCGTCGCCGGACGAGAATATTTTGGGCGGGATTTTGTCCGACAATGTGCTCTCGTATTTCAAGAATTTCCAGGATCCCACATCGGTGTTGCATCAGAGTGCATTTGGACCACAGTTTCCGACCGACTTCCTGTCTGATGTGGCACTTGGCAATTTGCCGCAAGTATCCTGGCTCATCGGTTCAGTTGTGACTTCGGATCATCCGCCTGCGCCTTCAGTTTTTGGAGAGAGTATCCTCTCGCTCGTCGTCGCTGCTCTGAGCGCGAATCCTGTACTCTGGGCAAAGACAGTTGTGTTTGTGAATTTCGATGAAAATGGCGGATTTTTCGACCATGTGCCGCCCATCACTGCGCCTCCCGGCACGCCCGGTGAATATGTGACCGCACCAGCGGTTCCGGATCCGACCGTGGTTGGCAGTCCAGCGATTAACGGCCCTATTGGGTTGGGCTTCCGCGTTCCGATGTTGATCATTTCGCCGTTCAGTCGCGGGGGGCTCGTATCCTCGGACCTCTTCGACCACACTTCAGTATTGCGATTCCTGGAGACTCGATTCGGGGCGGAAGTGCCGAACTTGAGCGCCTGGCGCCGGGCCACAGTCGGAGACCTGACCAGCGCGCTTAATTTTAGAAATCCTGACTTATCGATTCCGAGTTTGCCATCTCCTCTTCAAGTCGATGCGCAGCTCATTCAACAATGCGTCGCCACTCTGGCCGGAACGGCTCCATTCAGTGTGCCCACGACGCAGGGCCTGCCCATACAGGAATCTGGTGCGGCCAATCGGCCGAGCGGAGCCTGCTAGCATTCTTACGAAAACGTCCGCAGGTCGCTGGAGGTTCCGCCGGCCGCCGGGACGTAACACTTCAGCGTGTAGTCCATGACCATGCGGTCGGCGTTGAAGCGCCATCCTAACGTGCGGATGGTGCGCTTCATGCGCTTGATCCAGCCGCGAGGCAATCCGTCTCGATCACGCTGGTAATAGAGCGGTATCACTTCTTCCCGCAGCGTGCGCATCAGATCTTCGCCGTCGCGAGTGTCGTGAACGTTGATGTTGGAATGAGTCTTACCCGTCCCGATGGCGAAGCCGTTAAAACCATCGTAAGCTTCCGCCCACCAGCCATCGAGAATCGATAGATTGAGGCCGCCATTCAAAACGACTTTTTGTCCGCTCGTACCAGAGGCTTCGAGGGGACGGCGCGGGTTGTTAAGCCAGACATCGACCCCTTGGACGAAGTGCCGGCCAACGTTGATGTCGTAGTCTTCCACGAACACGAACTTGTCGCGGAACTTGGGATCGCGCATCAGTTGAGCGATCTGCTGTAGAACGCGTTTGCCCGGCTCATCGAGCGGATGGGCTTTGCCGGCAAAGACGAACTGCACGGGACGATTGGGATCATTGACCATGGAAGCAAGACGCTCGAGGTCGGTCAGAATCAGATTGGCGCGTTTGTAAGTCGCGAAGCGACGGGCAAAGCCGATGGTCAGGGCATCGGGGCTGAGGACACGTTCCAGGCGCTGCAAAACTTCCGTCGATTCTCCGCGACGCTCGGCCTGAGCGACGGCACGGCGGCGAACGAAATCGATGAGTTGTGACTTGAGGTTGAGGTGGGTTTCCCAGAGTTCGCCATCGTCGACGCTCTCAATGCCCAGCCAGATTTTGGCTTCGCTGCCCCGATTGTGCCAGTCTGTGCCGAGGTGCCGGTCGTAAAGGCGGAACATTTGCGGGGCAAGCCAAGAGGGTACATGCACACCGTTCGTGACGTGCCCAATGGGAATTTCGTCTTCGGGCTTGCCTTTGTAGAGGCCGGTCCACATGGCGCGCGAAACCTCGCCATGCAGTGCAGAGACGGCGTTCGCGCGGCGAGACAGGCGGAGAGCTAACACTGTCATGCAGAAGAGTTCGTCAGAGTTCGTAGGATTTTCGCGGCCGAGACCGAGCAGGCTGTCCTGCGACAGGCCCAAGGCCTCGCGAAGAGGGCCAATGTGCTCTTCTACAAGCCTGGCATCGAAGCGGTCGTGACCTGCCGGCACAGGTGTATGGGTTGTGAATACTACTTCGCGAGATATTCGTGGGACGGCGGCATCGAAGCCGATGCCTTCGTCTTCCATGCGCATGCGAATCGCTTCCAGCACAGCGAAGGCGCTGTGACCCTCATTGAGATGAAAAACTCCGGGAGTGATGCCTAGAGCTTTCAGGGCGCGCAAGCCCCCAACACCCAACAGAAGTTCCTGCCGAATGCGAATGCGAAGGTCGCCGCCATAAAGGCGGGAGGTGAGTTCGCGATCCTCGGGGGCATTGCCTTCGACATCGGAATCGAGCAATAACAAATCACGACGTCCGACTTTCACCCGCCAGACTTTGGCCTGAATGCGACCGCTGCGGGTATCGATTGCGACGACGACGGGGCGTCCATCTTTCCCGATTGCCGACTCCATGGGCAACTGGTTCACATCGGTGTCGAGGTACTCTTCCCGCTGCCATCCATTGAGATCAAGATGCTGGCGGAAATAGCCTTGAGGATAGAACAGGCCTACACCGATGAGGGGGATGTCCAAGTCGGAGGCACTTTTGATGTGGTCGCCCGCGAGAACGCCCAAGCCACCGGAATAAATGGGTAGAGACTCATGCACTCCGAATTCCGCGGAGAAGTATGCGACGGGATGAGGCCGAAGAACTCCCGCGTGCCGTGTACCCCAAGTCCGATCGGCTTCAAGATATTCGAGCATGCGCCGGTAGGCGTAATTCACGCGACTATGAAGCATGAGCTCGGTGGCGCGAGTCTCGAGCCGTGAAAGTGGCATTCCATTCAGCAGCGCGACCGGATTGTGGTTGACCTCATTCCAGCGAGTCGGATCGAGATCGAGGAAGAGGCTGCCGGAGTTATGATCCCAGCTCCACCAGAGGTTGCGGGCGAGAGCCCAGAGACGCTCCTGTAGAGGAGCGATGAAACGATCAAGGGTACGAGCTTCGCTGACGATGGGAGCGACCTGGGTCGCGGCCTCGGTCAGCATGCGAATCTCGTCTGCGCTGAAGACGCGTGCTTCGATGGTCTGGACGACGAGAACCCCTTGGAGGATGCCTCGATCAATCAGTGGCACACCCAGAAACGACTGGTAGGCATCCTCGCCGGAATCACGGAAATACTTGAAACGGGGATGGTTTTTGACCTGGCTGACCGAAACAGGTTGCACTTGTTCGGCTACGAGGCCAGTCAGACCCTCGTGGACAGCCATTCGAAGATTGCCAATACACTCCCGGCGAAGCCCGACGGTCGCGGCCAACACAAGGTTGGCTCGATCGGGCTCCAGCAAATAAGCTGAGCAGACATCGGTGCGGAAGCGTTTTGCGATGAGGGCGACGACGTTCATCAGTGTTTCCGCAGACTGACCGCCCTCGACAGCCAGGTGCTCGATTTCTTCCAGTGTAAAAACGTTCTGGTCTTCAGTAGTGCGCACTGCTTGTTCCATATCCCCCGCTATCTCGTATCCTTCCAATCTATTTGCACTTTAGCAGTCAGATGGTACGACCGTCCGCGGCCACCCCTTGATGGTGTCACATTGTGCAGGTTTCCAACTATTGTAAGGGCTGTGAGCCACTTTCGTTTAGGCGAGAACCCGAGGTGACAGATCGCAAAAACCTGTTTGCCTGGGCAGACCGAGAAAGAGTAGAATTCTGGCCTAACCAGCCAACCGATGGAGGGTCCACGTCCGCTTTCCACGGGTTCCAGTACGCGATTTGAGAAATGGTCGGAAGGCACGAAGCCTCCGATTTTTCATCAAAACGCCTGCACGCGACGGACAGACCGAAACCAGTATTGGTGTACCAGCCTTAACTTCGCAATTTGCGCGACCGATGGAGTCGGGACAATGAATGGTTCTGCCGCACGGTTTTTCCGGTTAGGTGTGAGCTTGTCTGGATTGATGGTCCTGGGATGGGTACTGACTGGCCAAGCAGCCAAGCCCGAAGCTCAAGGGATACCGACTGATTGGAGCCATTCCCACGTTATCTTTAGCAAGCCGGCTTCGGCGGAGCAGGAACGCGAGGTTGGTCAGGATCCGCGCTACTGGCAGCAGCGATATCGTCGGGAAATACCCCGGGAATTTCCCAGGGAGCGTTTTCAAATCACGGCGGCGTCTACCGGGCCGGCGGCCAGCGCATTCCCAGGCGGACTGTGGGAAGAGAATATGGGTAGCGCCGGTATTCCCGGTGGAGGAAACTATGCCGCCAAATACTCCTTCAGTTTGACCGCAGCAAACTGTGCCAGCGCACCGCAACCGGACTATGTCGTCTACAGTACCGGATTGTTGGGCAGCGGGACTCAGGCCAGTGTCGTCGGATATGACAATATTTATAGCGGATGCACCGCTCCGGTACCCAGAATTTACTGGGCCTACAACACGGGCGGCCTCATTCTGACCTCTCCGGTAATTTCGCTGGATGGAACGCAGGTCGCTTTCGTGCAGACTTCGGGCAGTCCGACGGGGAACGCGGGCCTCGTCCTTTTGAAGTGGAAAGCGTCGACGACTGAGACCATTACCTCGCCGGGAGTACCGAGTTCTGTTACTGCAGCGCAATATCTGACGTGCGTAGCCCCTTGCATGACGGAGGTGTTCCTGCATACCGGCACCGGGGGTAATTTGGACGACAGAACGTCATCTCCTTATTACGACTACACCAACGACATAGTGTGGGTTGGGGGAGCAGGGGGATGGCTGCATAAGATTACCGGCGTATTCAAAGGCACGCCCACGGAAGTCAGTAGCGGTGGCTTTCCGGTGAGCGTAAATGCAACGGGGAACGCTCTTTCTAATCCGGTTTATGACCACACGTCACAGAACGTGTTTGTCGGTGATGTGGCAGCGGGCGGGGGATTTCTCTACCGAGTTCCATCGGCGGGTGGAGCAGCAACTGCGTCTGCACGACTGGATTTCTCCGTGGGCCTCGTAGAAGGTCCACTTCTAGATGTGACGGGCGGTTTGGTTTTTGTCTTTGCATCGAGCGATGGCACTACAGGTTGCACAGGAGGGGTTGCCTGTTCGGCAGTTTATGAGCTAAGCAGGACGTTCGCCTCAGGAAGTAGCGGGACAAAAGTCGCGGTAGGCAGCAGCTCGGCAAATCCGAACCCAATGTACATTGGCGCGTTCGACAGTGCGTATTACAACTCCTCGAACGCTACAGGAGATCTCTATGTTTGCGGCAACACGGGAAGTTACCCGACCCTCTACCGCGTGCCAATTACGGCTGGACTGATGACCACGCCCGTACCGGGTGCAGCGCTGACTCCGGTCACGAGAACCCCCGCTTGCTCACCAGTAACGGACTTTCCGAACCCGAACGCGAGCGTAAGCAAAGCGGAGCTCTTGTTCTTCAGCGTTCAGAACTTCGGTCACGGTTGTGCCAATAAAGGCTGCCTGATGAACTTCGTCGATTTGCCATGGCAGCCTACAACTCACTACAACTTTGGGCAGGAGATCCTGGTGCTCAGGACTGCGACAAACCTCGCTTACATCAGCGTGGCGTTGAATTCCGGCACCACGGGAACAACTCAGCCCGTCTGGTCAAACGTTGTGGGCGCAAAACTAGTCGACGGCGGCGTCACGTGGCTGAACCAGGGACTCACTACAGTCACTGCTTTGGCGGGCTGGACGGCGAACCACACCTACGGACTGCAGGCGCGTATTCTGGATACAAACAGAAATGTGGAAGTTACGACCCAAGCGGGGCGTTCGGGTCTCACACAACCTACATGGAATACGACAATCGGCGGCCCGACGACGGACAATGCGGCGATTTGGATTAATGCGGGACCGTGGCCGTCATCAGGCTTGACGGTAACAGGAGGCACAGGTGGTTTGATTGTCGACGGTACGAGCACCGCTACAGGAGCTTCTCAAGTATACTTTTTCAACTTGACCAACCAAGCTTGTACTACGTCGGGTGGCACGGGCATCTGCGCGATGCAGGCATCGCAGGCAAATCTAAATTGACCAGTGTGGGGATTTCCTAATGGCTACGAATCATATTCAATCTGATGAATCGCGCACCCCGGCAACGAACAAGAAGCCTTATGAAAAGCCGTCGTTCCGGTATGAGCAGGTATTTGTGACGACCGCGCTTTCGTGTGGGAAAATCGCGGGATTGTCATCGGCTTGCAATCAAAGTCCAAAGAACTCATGACTCCTCTTGAATTCTTGGCTAACGAATCTCATTCGGTGAAGTGCGAATTAGCCGCAGAAGTGTTACGGTGCTCGGGGAGACTTCGTCTGCAAGTTGGCGGATGGAGCATGCTGCCGACGATATGGCCGGGAGACACCCTTCTTGTAGAGCAGGTTGAGTTCTCTCCGGTGGCGGAAGGTGAGATCATTCTTTTTCGACGGGAGCGACGGCTCTTTGCGCACCGGATCGTCAGAAGCGGCAGGTTTGACATTCTGACGCGCGGAGACTCGATGGCGGCACCGGACTTGCCGGTGGACAGGGATGAGGTTCTTGGGAGGATTGTATCCATCATCCGAAATGGAAAGCGTTTCCAGCCGCGTACTAGTTTGCGGGTCCATGAACGAGTTGTCGCAGGTGTGGTTCAACATTCTGATTTAGCGGCTCGTGTGCTTGTGGGAACACGCGGGTTGCTGCAAACGTAAGCAATTCAACCAGCGTAGAATTCGGGTTCCTTTGCCACGGTTCACCACTGAAGTCGACTGTCTCAGCCTTGTCGTTGAAATTGGCGGCATGCCGGTGCGCGTCCATACCAGCGATCCGGGATTTCTCGGGATTCTGCAGGATCGTTATGCGGGTTTCGTTAGCCACACAGCAAATGTAGAGATTGACTTCGAGGTAGAAATCGCACAACCGAAGGTAGCCGATCCGGACGCGGATGTAGAAGTCAACTACCATTCCGGTCGCTGGTCATTGCGTCGCGGAGACTTTCAGGCAGAGTGGGAGCCGGCGGCACGACGTGGCTGGATCCGGCAGACGGCGAATCCGTATTCGATCGATGCGGTGCTACGGATTGTCCATACGCTTGTTCTGGCGCGGCAGGGTGGATTTCTGCTGCACTCGGCGAGTGCAATTCGGAATGGGAAGGCCTTCCTGTTCGCCGGCGTATCCGAAGCAGGCAAGACGACCATCTCGCGATTGGTCCCGCCGGATGCCACGTTGCTGACCGACGAGATTTCCTATGTGCGCAAGCAGGACAGCAGATACGTCGCATTCGGCACTCCGTTTACGGGGGAGCTAGCGAAGCTAGGGGAGAATGTCTCGGCACCGATTTCGACTCTTTATCTGCTGGCTAAAGGTAAGGAAAACCGGATTGATCCGGTGGGACCGGGAGAAGCCGCGCGTTCCCTGCTTTCCAACCTCCTGTTTTTTGCCAAAGACGAGGAATTGGTGCAGACTGTGTTTCACTCTGCGTTCGAGTTTGTGAAGCGAGTGCCGGTGGCGCGGCTCACATTCGTGCCGAATGAAAGAGTTTGGGAGCTCATAGGATGAGCAAGCTGTATATGGCGCGAAATCCGCGGGCCGCGGCCAGAAGCCTTGACGGAGAGATGATGATTATGTCGGGGCGGGATTCGACTTTGTTTACGCTGAACAAGACCGCGACCATCCTTTGGCAATCGGCGGACGGCGCAACGCCACTGGATGAGATTGTAGAGAAGAAGATCTGCACCGAATTTGAAGTCGAGCCAAACGAGGCTTTGGCCGACGCTGAAACCCTGGCACGGGAACTGGCAGACCACGAGATCCTGCAGATTTCGGAAGCGCCGATTATACGGAACGCCGCTGGAGAAAAGCGATGAGCAGCCTTCTCCAGGAATTGACCGAGAAAGCGCTGGCCAAGAATGTCCCACTCAGCGTGCAGCTCGATCTGACCTACCGTTGCAATGAGCGGTGCGTGCACTGTTATCTCGACCATGACGACCACGGCGAGATGACAACGGCAGAGATTAAACACCTGCTCGATGAAATGGCCGATGCCGGAGTTTTTGTGCTTTCGCTGAGTGGCGGTGAAATCTTCCTGCGTAAGGACCTGTTCGAAATTCTCGAGTACGCCCGTTTTCAGCGGCAATTCTGCGTGAAGCTGAAGACGAACGCGATCATGATCCGCGAACGAGAGGCGGCGCGGCTCAAAGAGATCGGAGTCGAGTCGATCCAGATCAGCATCTATTCGCATCGCCCCGAGGTGCATGACGGCATCACTCTTGTGCCGGGCTCTTTGCAGCGATCGCTCACTGCGGCGAGGTTTCTGAAGTCCCAAGGGCTGCGGGTCATTTTCGCGAATGTGCTCATGACTGAAAATGCGCAGGATTATCGAGGAGTGATATCTCTGGCGGAAGAACTTGGAGTCGAGAGCACCCTGGATCCGACAGTCACTCCGATGATGGACGGGGACCGCTCGGTGCTGAGCCTCGGAGCCGACCAGGCAACTCTGCGAGGAGTGTTCCGGGATCAGGGATTGGTCGGGGATGTTAACGAGTTTTGCGCAATTCCAGCGCCAGCGGATGAAGATTCACTGGCTGCTCTGCCGTGCAGCGCAGGTCATACTGCGTGTTACGTTTCGCCCTATGGAGATGTATTCCCCTGCGTGCAGTTTCCACTTCCAACAGGAAACGTGCGGAAACAGAAATTTATCGACATCTGGCGGCATTCGGAGAAGATGAACGAGGTGCGTGCGATCCGTCTAAAGGATCTTACGACCTGCACGTCCTGCACGCACGTCACCAGTTGCACGCGATGCCCGGGGCTGGCCTTCATGGAAGGAAACATGCGCGGGCCATCGTCGCAGGATTGCGAAAAATCTTTTGTAAGAACGGGTGTGCCCTCGGCCAACATGCTCGTGAAGAAGCGTGCCACTGCGAATCTGGTACAGATCGGTGCGCTGCCAAACTCGCCGAGCGCATCCGCTGCTGCCCTGGCGTAGTCTGGGTTTTCAGCTTCGAATTTCATCCAATGTCTGAAATTCACGTGGCAACGGATCCCGAGTGGTCGTTGTTGCTGGCCGCTTGTTTTGCACCGAATCACAAAGAAAAGAACGATCGCATTCGAGCTTTACTGCAGTCTCCTCCCCGGTGGGATGTCGCTGTTGATCTGGCAGACCGACACGGCGTACAGCCCCTACTTTTTCAGGCACTCTCAGATTTTAAGGATGCCGTTCCATCCGAGATTTTCAACGCGCTGGCACAGAATTACCAGACCAATGTTCATAAGGCGCTCATCCTTTCGGGGGAACTGATACGAATCGTCGATGCTTTATCGGCGCTTGGACTTGAAGTCATGCCTTACAAAGGGCTAGCTCTCGCAGAGGCGGTTTACGGTGATATCGCATTACGGCAGCCAGGCGACATTGATTTGTTTGTTCGCGTGGACGATTTGCCCCGAATTCAGGCGGCGCTCGAGCAGCTTGGCTTTATGCCGCATGTGCGTTGGTCCGAAGCGAAAGAAAAATCCTATGTGAGGTCGGGATACGAATATTCGTTTGACGGAACGGCCGGACGAAATCTGCTGGAGGTACAGTGGGCAATCCAGCCGAGGTTTTACGCCGTGGATTTCGACATGGAGGGCATGTTCCGGCGAGGAATTGTTATACCTGTGGCTGGGCATCCGATGAAGACGCTCTCAGCGGAAGACCTGTTCATCGTTCTCTCGTTACATGCAGCGAAGCATGTTTGGGGACGTCTGATCTGGATCTGCGATCTGGCGCGCCTGATGGAAAAACAACGGCTCAGCTGGGATCAGATTGGTGCTCAAGCGAGGAGGCTTGGGATCCAACGAATTCTGCGAGTGACCCTTATCCTCGCCAATCGACTGCTAAGAGCGCCGATTGCTTCTGAAGCGGAGATCAATATTCCAGAAGACACGCAAGCAGGACTTGTCGCCACTGAGATCGAATCCCATATCAGCAGCGATACAACGTTCGATGTGGAGTCGTTCGCATATTTTCGGCTGATGGTACGTCTGCGGGAGCGACGTCAAGACCAGATGCGGTTTCTAAACCGACTGCTCTTTACTGCGGGACCAGCCGAGTGGGCAGCGATTCAGCTGCCCACGCCGTTGTTTCCACTCTACCGAGTTCTAAGGATCACGCGGCTGGCGGCGAAATTGGTGCGAAGTTAGATAACCGAAAGATCTGCCTCAGGCGACGGAGGAGCGCTCGGTCGCAGCGAACCTGGCAGAAATAGCGCCCACATGGCGGCGCATCCCAGCAGGGGGACGACCAACCCTGCTTTAAGCGTTCCGAAGCGATTGGAAGAAAGACCGACGATCCAGGGAAGTAGCCCGCCTCCAATATTCGAGAGGGTGAACATTAGCGACCCGACACTTCCGGATTCGAATTGCCGGGATAAGAACGAAATCGTAATCGGATACAAGCTGGACAGTCCGAGTCCGGCAGCACACGCGCTCACGGCGATACCGGTCAGATCATGCGAAAAGATCAAGCCCGCCATTCCAGCACACGCGAGAAGCGAGCCTGACTGAACCAGTTTCGTATCGTCGATGACCCGCAGGATGAGAGGGGCGAGCCATCTGCCCAACATCAACGACGCATAAAAGAAAGATGGGGTAGCGAGCGACATGGCCAATGAGAGAGTGCCGAGACTTTTCGCGTAGGAGGCCATCCATTGCCCGAATGAGTTTTCGACTCCGACATAGAGAAGGAAGAGCACCGCGAGGATCAAGAACGTCCCGACTTTGCTTCGAATGAGCAGACGCATTGGTTTTGCATCACGGATGGTTGCGGGCTCCATCACGCGGTTGGGCATGATTGCGATTCCGACTGCAATTGCCAGTGAGAATCCAGCAACGGAAATCAGGAATGCGGGCAGGTGGTTGCTCTTGGCCGCGGCTGCGACCAGGAACGGGCAAGACACGGCACCCATGCTCCAAAAGAAGTTGAGAAGGTTCAAGGCCGCGCTTCGACGCTCAGGGTTGGCAGCTGCTACAAGAAGATTCGCGGCCGGAACGGCGAGTCCGAGTCCGCCTCCATAACACCCGATGCACAGAATGCCTACGAGTTTGGAACCCGAGAGCAGGAACCAAAGGCCCACGGTCATTAGAAGAAGCCCGATCTTTATCGGAAAACGGTACCCCCACCGTGCAGCTAATATTCCGGAGCAAGCGACTGCGCAGGTCGAAGCAAAATATTGAGCGTTGAAAAGCGCTCCTGCTTGCGCATAGTTGAGAGACCATCGAGCCGACAAGGTCGGCAACATTGGACCGAGAAGAACCGTTGCGATCCCAACCGGAAGAAAACAGATGTACGCCACGTACGTGAGCGGACCGGCGGAGCTAGATCTCACTGATGCATCGACGGCTGGCATGGATGGCAGAGGCCGGTCTGCCCAAAAGCGAACAGGCGGCTAGTGGATGCTAACAGGAGCCGGGGGCCTTTGCGGTAGATTCCCGCACAACGAGTTCGGGTTCAATCGCAATCTCGGGAAGATACTCTTTCTTACCTTCGATCCTGTCCAGAAGAGCCTGGGCTGCAACCTCGCCCATGCGACTCAGCGGCTGACGGACGGTGGTCAAGCTGGGGGAGTAGAAATTCGCGCCTGGGATATCATCAAAACCCATCACGGAAATGTCCTGGGGAACGCGAAGTCCTTGTTCCTGTATCGCGCGGATGGCGCCAATTGCTGAGATGTCGTTGTAGGCGAAGAGGGCCGTGAAAGGTTTTTGACGGGCCAGCAACTGTTTGGCGATCGGGTATCCGAGACGCGGAGTGGGATCGTCCGCATCGATCTGTATAGTCAGATCTGGATCGATCTTAATGCCCATCTCAGCAGCCACACGGCAGATCGCATCCCATCGGTCACTTGAATCCGAACTGATGGGATTGCCCTTCATGAAGGCGATTCGCTCGTGGCGCAACTCTTTGAGATGTCCGAGCGCCAGGACTGCTGCCTTGGTGTGATCTAGAACGACATTGGTAATGCCTTTGATCTTTTTATGCCCAGCAATAGCCACGGTCGGCAGTGAAGGGGCCTCCTGAACAGTGGTATCAACAGTGATAATTCCTTCCACGCCACGTTCGGAAAGCAACTGCGAATACCGGCTCAGGAGAGCGACGTCATGGCGATGAACGACGGTCAAAAAGAAGTAGTCGCGCTGGCGCAGAAACTGCTCAATGCCGCTGATGATAGGCGAACTGTAGGAGTCGCCAATCTCTTCGGCGATGACGCCGATGGTGTAGGTGCGCTTGTTGCGGAGCGTACGCGCAAAGAAGTTGGGCCGATAATTCAGCTCCTTTGCGGCGGCACGGATGCGATTCTTCGTTTCCTGCGGGATGGAGCGCGCAGAGGGCGAATCATTGAGGACCGCCGAAACCGTACCTGGAGTTAGCCCTAAGTGCTGAGCGACCGCTTTGAGAGTGACAACCGCCGGCTTTTGGCCTGGCTTCTTGGCTTGCACCATGGTCTTTTAAAACGATTTAATTATAGTCCTTTCGGTCCATGTCAACTATGACAACCAAAGGTCAGGCCTTCGCGTATCGTTCGCTGTTGGGCTTAGATCCGCTCAAAGCGAAGAACAGGATGTACAGATAACACAAAGTTGCAAGGAGAAGGGCGAAGTGCAAGCCTTGTCCCCAGCTCGTTTCGCCCTGCATCAGCGTGGGGTAATACCGGTTGTTAATCAGCACGGCCACACGCCCTACAAGGTACGGAATGATTGCGCCGCCCACAATGGCCATATTCAAGATTCCAGACCCATCTCCAGTCAGCGGACCCAATTCGGCGATCCCCATGGTAAAGATGCAGGGGAACATAATGGAGTTGAACAATCCGACGGCGAGGATCGACCACATCGCGACGTGGCCGCCGCTGAGCACAGAAACTGTAACGAGAACGGCGGCCATAATAGAGGCAACGGCGAGCAATGTGCTGGTTTTTATCTTCTGCAAGAGGGCTGATCCAATAAATCGCCCGACCATTGCTCCGCCCCAGTACAGAGAAATGTACTTGGCTGCCTCCGCAAGTGACGCGCGATAGCGCGCAGCAGCATCGGCGACACTAGACGGAGATATGAAGCCGCCAATGTTATCTAACGCCAAGTAGTTCGCGATTGAACTGCCAATAGCCACCTCACCGCCGACGTAGACGAAAATCCCAATGGCGCCGAACACAAGGTTGGGGTGGTGCCAGACAGAGTCAGCTACCTTGGTACCGATGTGGTGCCCTGCGGCTTCCATCTTGGGCAATTTGAAGAGCCCGATGGCTACGGCGAGGAGCAAAAGCGCCAAACTAAAGAAATAAACGTAAAGTTTCACTACCGCATCTGCCTCTTCGGAGGCACTGCGTGCCATTGCTGTAGCAGTGGTTCCAAGAATCAAGTGGGCACCGACCCAAGGAAAAATCGTGGTACCAAGAGAGTTGAATGCCTGCGTCAGGTTCAGGCGGCTCGAGGCCGTTTGCGACTTTCCCAAAACTGCTACGTAAGGATTGGCAGCGACTTGGAGAATCGTGATTCCCGTGGCAAGAATTACCAGAGCCACCAAGAAGAAAAAAAACGACGGAATTCTCGCCGCTGGGTAGAACGCCAAACATGCGATTATCATCGTCGACAGGCCGACTATGATCGCCCTTTTGTAACCTATCCAATCGATGATCTTGGACGCCGGAATTGAAAACACAAAGTACGCGGAGAAGAATGCTGTCTGAATCAGCATGCTGGCATCAAGCTTGATCTTGAAGACATGCTGGGCGTATGGGATCAGTACATCGTTCAACGACGTGAGCGAGCCCCACATGAAAAACAGCGTGGTTATGACTGCTAGGGCGCCTAAATATGAGCTCGATGCGTTGTCGGGAGCGACGCTGGTCGTAGTGTTAGGACTCGCGATAGCCATGAGTTCTCTGTCCACCCTCCGAGAGGGTTTGGAATGTGTGAACGCCGTCATCATACATCGGAGAACTGCGGTTTTGGCGGATTTTCTTCCGGCTGAAAGTCGTTCGAATGGCCTACAAAATCGTTCGTCTAGCTTGACAAACCCTGATCATTACTTGACACTGCCTCGTTTCCCGAAAGTCTGCTTCCGTCAGGCGGTTCTATGGATAAGATTCTCATCTTCGCGATCTTGGCATCTTTCTTCGTTGTCAGTAACACGTTGCTTTCGGCCCAGGACATGAGCGGGATTACGGTTTTCAGTGAGTCCGGGTTTCCTGCCTCCGATTCAACCGCGCCAACGTCAGAGCAGCTGGGGAAGTTGTTCCACGGGTCCCGGCTCGTGGGTGCAGATCAACTGCGTGAAGCGCTCGATTCACCTTCCACACGCCTGCTCATCATGCCGTATGGGTCTGCCTTTCCAGAAGATGCCTGGCAAGCCATCAAGAGTTTCCTCGATCGCGGAGGGAATCTTCTGGTTCTTGGTGGTAGGCCATTTACTCGAGCCGCATTTCGAGAAGGCGGAAGCTGGCGACTTCGCGATTACAGCGTGCGATTTATCCGACCGTTGATGATTGATCAATATCAGGAGACTCCAGGGTCGGAGGGACTGCGATTTGAAACAAATCCAGAGGTCCCATTACAGTTAGCGTCCTTTCAGTGGAAGCGGACGTTTAGCCCGGTGATACGCTTGAGCGCCGTGGATCTCTATCACAGGGGCGGTTCCGCGGGTTCAATTGATGCGCATCTGGATACTTTGGCATGGGGAACAAAGGAGGGGCGCAAGCTGTCGGCCCCGGTCATCCAAGTCGACCACTATCAAAATGGATTCGACCGCGGACGCTGGATATCTGTGAACGCCGAACTTTCGCCGGACTTCTTCGACAATGCAACGCTCGTGCAGTCGTTGTCGCAGCGTGCACTTATGGGAGCGGAGGAGTTTACCGTTCGTCCAGTGTTGCCGCTGTATCTTCCGGGAGAGCCCATCGAACTCGAGATCGTGCAGAATTCCAGCACTGCGGTGAAGTCCAGCCTATCCGTGAAGATCGCGATTTTTCCCGAAACCGAGCCTACGAAGAAATCGGTTACACCCATACCTTTGAATTCGAGTGGACCGATCGTTTTGCCGCCTTCGAGCGGAAATGGGCTCTACGTCATTGAAGCTCAGTTGCTGGATCGGAATTCAGTGCGAGCTATTTACCATTCGGGATTTTGGATTCGGGATGAAGTCTACCTTCGCTCGGGTCCACGGTTGACCGTGAATCGCGACTATTTCGAAGTTGATGGACATCCGCTCGCGGTGGTCGGGACGACTTACATGTCCAGCGAAGTGCAACGCCTGTATTTTGAACACCCAAATGTTTATGTGTGGGACAAAGACTTGGGGCAAATTCACGATGCCGGGCTAAACATGATTCGCACCGGCTGGTGGACAGGCTGGGACAAATTCTGTGACGAGAACGGCCAACCGTATGAGCGCACGCTCAGGACGCTCGAAGCTTATCTGATGACGGCACGCAAGTATGGACTGCCGGTGCAGTTTAACTTCTTCGCTTTCTTGCCCGATGTATTGGGCGGAACGAATGCATTTCTCGATCCGGAAGCAGTGCACAAGCAGCGAACGCTCATTTCAGCAGTGGTCGCCCATTTTCATGATGTGCCTTTCCTCGCATGGGATCTCATTAATGAACCAAGTTTTTCGCAGCATTTATGGACGATGCGACCGAACGGAGACCCGATCGAACTGGCGGCCTGGAATCAGTGGTTGAATGCCCGTTATCCGGATCGCGCCAAACTAGCGGCCTTGTGGAATGTGCCTCCTGATTTTGTGGCGGGAACGATCTCATTGCCGAGAGAAGATGAGTTCACACCGCGAGGCATGTACGTTGGGACCAACTCTCTAAGGATTTACGACTATTTCCTGTTCGCGCAGGAATCATTTGCGAAATGGGCAGCAGAGATGAGGGATGCAATTCGCGCCACCGGTTCGCAGCAGCTTGTCACGGTCGGTCAGGACGAAGGGGGGATTCAGGATCGGCTGTCGCCAGCGTTCTGGGGAAGCTCCGTCGACTTCACGACGAACCACTCCTGGTGGCAAAACGACTACATTCTCTGGGACTCACTTGCGGCCAAGCAACCGGGTGAGGCCATGTTGATCCAGGAAACCGGTCTGCAGCGGGAATTGAACGTTGATGAGATTGCGCGACGAACGCCCGAGAACGAGGCGGCCCTATTGGAGAGGAAAATCGCCAGTTCGTTTATTCAGGGATCCGGAGCAATCGAATGGCTGTGGAACACGAATTCTGACATGACGGAGAGCAATGAGACGCCGATCGGAGCAATCCGAACGGATTACACCGAGAAACCAGAAGCGACATTGCTACGCGATTTTGCAAAATTCGCACCAGCTCTCGGAGAACATCTACGTGAACCGCAATCCCCGGCCATCGCAATCATCACCTCGCAAGCCGCCCAATACTCGGTGCTGTCCGATTTCCAATTGGAGGCGCAGCGTCGCGCAGTGCGGGCACTATGCTACTCGGTTCGCAATCCGGCTTACGTGATTGCCGAGAACCAGATCGGAAAGCTCGGGTCGCCAAAGCTTGCGATTTTGCCGTCGCCGCAGGCTTTAGGCGAGGCAGCATGGACTGCACTGCTGAAGTATGTTGAGGCCGGAGGGAGCCTACTCATCACTGGACCGATTCATCGCGATGAGCATTGGCAGATCATTGACAGAACGGCCGCACTTGGGCAGCACGCGCATATCGAGCCTCTCACCTATCACACTGCGGAGGTACAACTGCCTGATCATTCTCTATGGCTCAGCTTTGGCCAACAGCAACAGAGCTGGCTGGATTCGCTGCGCTTTGACGATGGAACTACTCTGAAGGAGATTCCGCGTGGAAAAGGAAGAATCTTCTGGAGCTCGTACCCGATTGAATTGTCTGAAAACCTGGAATCGGCAAGCGATCTTTATTCGTACATAGTGAAGCGAGTAGGTATCGCTGCCATGTTCACTTCGAGGCCGGCAATACCTGCCGGAGTTCTGGTCTACCCCACAGTCCTAGCAGACTCAATCATGTATGTAATCGTTTCCGATTCGGGGGATGATGCCGCACTCAACATTCGTGACGAAAGTACGGGCGTCGCGCTGGCATTAACGATTCGCCGGGAGCACGCAGCAATCGCAGTCATCGACAAGAGGCAAAGGAAAATCGTCGCCAGGTACGGTTTCTGAAAATCCCCGGCGGTTCTCAAGGGAAAACCTTATTCCTTTTCTTACCGGACCACGTTAGTGCTGAGGTTTGCGGAAGCGATCCAATGCGCCCGATGCCGGTGAGGGTAGCACAGCCTCGCAAGAACGTCGGCGGTCACGACGTCGGGTGTTGGCAGGACTCGTCGTCATATTCTTGGTGATTCTAGGGATCGGTATTCGCCTGATGATCGCTCGAGCGGAACCCATCCTGCGAAAGCGTGTGATAGAAACCCTTTCCCTTCGATTTAAAAGCCGAGTTGAGTTGGGGGAACTGCACGTGTGGATTGCTAATGGGATCCACCTTCAGGGCAAAGACCTGGAAATTTTTGGCGTAAACGATCCGAATCCCTGGGAACCGGGTGTCCAGCCGCTGATTGACATCGCGGAGTTTCATTTTCAGACGGGCTTGCGAAATCTGTTTCTGCAGCCCATGCGCGTGGATACCGTCTTTGTCAGAGGCTTCACCATGAATGTTCCGCCAAAGAACGACCGACGGGATATGGCAGATATCCGTCGCCGTGGAAAGATGAGTGTCGAAGTCAAGCAGTTCATCTTCTCGGATGCAAAAATCGTCATCGACACACCAAACCCGAACAAGCCTCCCTTAGAATTCGATATCAGTGACATGCAACTGACAAGTGCCGGGCGTGGAAGGCCCCTCAGTTTTGATGCAAAGCTAATCAATCCGCGTCCCATCGGCAACATTCATTCCACTGGAATCTTCGGGCCGTTCAACGAGCAGAGTCCCCGAGACACTCCAGTATCAGGCGACTACAGGTTTACGGACGCTGATCTGGGGACGATCCGAGGGCTTGGGGGGATTTTGAATTCCGAGGGCCACTATTCAGGGGAACTTGACCGCATCGCCGTTGAAGGGGAGACCGATACTCCGAATTTTCGACTCACCATCAGCGGACATAGAGTTCCGCTGCATACCGAATTCAAGGCTATTGTGGACGGAACGGATGGAGACACCTACCTGGAGTCAGTGCGAGCGAGGCTGCGACATTCATTGATCGTGGCAAAGGGCAAGATTATTCGCACGAGAATCTTGCGGGGGCACGATATTGAGCTGGATGTCTCACTGAATCAAGCCGACATCGAGGACCTGCTCGCCGTCGGCGTGAAAACGGAGCCGCCGGTGATGACGGGGCAAATCGATATGAAATGCCGATTCAGTTTGCCACCGGGACACGCCGATGTCGCGGACCGTATGAGACTAGCTGGAGAGTTTCAGGTTTCAGGCGGGAAGTTCGAGAACGAGAAACTGCAAACTCGTATCAACGATTTGAGCCTGCGGAGTCGGGGGCAGCTAAAACTCATTGGCAAAAGTCCGGAAGTACCGATCACTTCTGACTTGCAAGGATCGTTCAGGCTGCAAAATGGAATTCTCTCCTTCTCGTCCCTTAATTTCGAGATACCCGGGACGCAAGCCAATATAACCGGGCAATACAGTCTCGATGGCCGGGTCTTCGATTTTCACGGGATCGTGAGAATGAAGGCGAAACTCTCGCAAATGACGAAAGGATGGAAATCAATCCTTTTGAAGCCGGTGGATCCCTTTTTCCATAAGGATGGGGCAGGGACGGAAGTACCATTCAAGATTACGGGAGCTCGCTCTGAACCGCACTTTGGCTTGGATTTTCACCATTCCCAACTGCATGAAGGCCACTCTGAACTCACCCTGCAGCAGACACCCTCTCACTAACTACTGGGGTTAACGCTGCATACATAATCTGGGGTATTGTTTGGTGCCGATCTGGAAAATAGTTTCCGGGTATAGGGCCAGTGAACACCGTTCCGCTCCGGTCGCTGGAATCTTAAGAGGAGGACACGATGCAGAACGAGTCAATGCGCCAGCTCTATATTGATGAACTGAGGGATTTGTACAACGCCGAGACCCAACTCGTGAAGGCTTTGCCGAAAATGGCAAAAGCTTCGTCTAATGCCGAGTTGCGGCAGGGTTTTGAAGAGCACCTGCGGCAGACTTCGGAGCACGTTTCGCGGTTGGAACAGATCTTCGAGCTGCTGGATGAGAAGCCCACCGGTAAGAAGTGCTTGGGTATGGAAGGCCTTGTGAAAGAAGGGGCCGAAACCATGAAGGAAGACTATGAAGACGATGTAATGGATGCCGCCATCATAGGTGCTGCCCAGCGAGTTGAGCACTACGAGATCGCCGGCTACGGTACAGTCCGAGCTTTGGCGAAACTAATGGGCGAAGACGAGCATGTGAGCTTGCTGGAACAGACGCTCGAAGAGGAAAAGCAAACGGATGAAAAGCTGACCCGGTTGTCAGAAACGATCAACTCGCAAGCAGAAGAAACTGGAGGAGAAAAGGACGCCGAAGTAAGCCAGCCGAAGTCGAACAGCGGCAAATCGAGACGGGCTGCCTAGTCCACAAGTGGAAGGGCTAAGCCCTTCCACGGAATTTTCCCAAAGAAATTCTCGTATCCTGAGGAAAATACCAGGAACACCTGATAGAACCAGCTTTTTCCTGAGGCTAAATTCCTACCTAATCCCTGCAACAGGGTCACATACCTCAGAGGACCTCATCCCATGAAAAAGACGCCCTCTCACGACACTCGCACGTCTGAAGTGGTTTGGCACGATCTGTATCAAGCCGCGTTGTTTGAAACGGACCCCAACAGAGTCCCGGAAAGAATTACAGAAGCGGAAAAGGCGATCTTGGCTCGGATCAAAGAGCTGTTCATCGTAACCTCAGACCACATTGAAGAAGATCTGATCCTGGACGACGCTCTGTACGCCCTTCGCGCATTGAGAAGCTGTATAGGTGTTGGAGCGAACGCCGCCTGATTCACCTCTACAGTTGAACCCGGGCGGATGCTTGCATTCATCGATTTCTTAGGTAAATACGGCGGAGGAAGTTGGGTGCAACGCTGTATTGTTGCGGGGTGATGATCGTCATAGAGTGCTGGAAACCGACGAAAGTTGAGCTCCCTCTAATGACGACAAAAAACCCTGGCGCACCTCTTCCTGTGACCATGAACCTAAAGCGGACTTTTGAAAACGCGGTCCGAGACATTTATCAAGTCAGCCTGAACGGCAAGACCTCGCGGTATCGAACTCCTATTGTGCAGCGTGCCGGCACGGCTCCCTTCGAATCGAAAGCGAATGCCGAGAAGCGGGCGCTGTCAGACGCCGCCAAAGCACTCGCTCAACTCTGGAAAGTATCGCCGACCTCGAGTCGGTGAGCGCGCTGGTTCTCCTGAATGGGGTTCGTATGGGAGACGAGCACATCATTCAGCGCAAGAACAGCGCGGACGGGTGCAGCAAAGGCTGCCGCTGAGATGGTTGCGTTTTCTTGCGCGCACCGATCAGCAGAGTAATCACGAACATAATGATGAGCAAGGCGATTGCTACGCTCGCAATCTTCCTCCCCGCGTTCCGGTTCCCCACGATCACAGTGAAGGTCAGATGCCGATTTGGCGGCTTACGTTGGGGTACAACAAAAAAACGCCCGGAGCCGTCTCCGACCCCGGACTGGCGTTAATTGGCGTTCTAAAGCGGGCTTATACGGCTTTTCGGAGCGTGTCGACACTCTCAGAACCACGTTCTTCGGCTGATTCACCGCTGCAGGTGCTGCAAGCGGCTACCGCTTCTTTACGGCGCTGGCGCAGACGACTCTGGAAGGTATCCCAGCGGCCACCGATTCCGACAGCGCTGTTATCGATCACGACAGTGTCCGTTCCAGCTGGCACAGCTCGCTCCGTTATGGACGAAGCTGCATTAAGATCGGCGCGGGAGCTTGTAGTCGAGGCCACCGGCATTCTGGACGGAGTTGAAGATCCTCCGTGCGCGATCGAAGCTGCCCGTTCGGAGTCGTAATTCCCGCTCTGCTGAAATGTTGTGGGGGTAATGTTGCGATCTGTTTCGGCGCGATGCATCACAGGGTCAGCCACCCACTTGGCGCGATACCTTTCCTCGTACCCGGACCACTTGTTCTCAGACGCCAAGTCCGACTCGTTATAGGTCGGAAAGGTCTCTACTTGTTTCTTGCTGAGGCTGACCTGGAAGTCATCTTCGTGCTTCGCTGAGGCGCGCACGTTCTCGGCAGGTACGATGAACTTCTTGCTGCTGAGCCATCCGCCAGTGTCAACCACGAGATAACGAATGTCTCCCGTGGAATGATCGAAAATAACATCATCGATCTTTCCTAGTTTCTCGTCGTCCGTTCCGTAGAGACTCGCGCCGCGAATATCTTCCGCGGCATCGGACACAGCGGTACTCCTCAAAATGCCGTAATGCGCCATTCATCCCTCCTATGCGTCAGTGATTTAGCAAAAAAGATGCGACGGGGCCAATAATGTCACACCTACGCTCTGTCTCGAGTATCTTGTGCGACCGGGACAGCGGCAATCGGCGAATCCCTGTAGCGCTTCAAAGCAGCGACGCTCAGATCTGCCCAGGATCTTCAGGGTCAGGCTCTCTCACGGGAACGTCGGGATTTTCCGGAGGATCTGGCGGCTCCTGAATCGGAGCTGGAAAAGGGTCCGCGGGAGTGCGGAATGCATATACGCGGGAGAAATCATTTTCAAGACGCATGAATCTCAGATGCCGACCTCCTTCAGATAGAGGCCTGTTTTGAATTGGTCGTTTTCCGGCTGCGACACGCTGCACCCAGCGAAGGCACCGATAATAGTGCAGGTTTACCTATCCGGCACTAAACAACGGGCCCTCGAAAAGGCCCGCTGTCGTTAGCTCATCTCTCTGCCAATTACTGCGGAGAAGTGCTGCCACCCGGCGGAGGCGCTGTGGTGCTGCCCGGAGCTGGAGGATTGCTTGGTGTATTCGATCCGGGATTTCCGGGGGTCGTGGCTCCCGGATTGCTGGGGGTTGTGTTGCCGGGATTGGTTCCGGAGTTGGGTGCTGTGCTGTTGGGAGTTTCGCCAGGAGTAGTCGAACCGGGACTCTGCGGAGTCGTTTCGGGAATGCTACCGGGTTGCGGAGCCGCAGTTCCCGCCGGAGGGGTAGCGGTGCTTCCCGGAGGAGTTGCTGTGCTGCCCGGCGGCGTTGCGGTGCTACCGGGAGGAGTTGCTGTCCCGCCGGGAGCAGTGGTGGAACCGGGTGTAGAACTCTGACCGGCTGATCCGGAACCACCGGCTGGCGCTGTTCCACCTGGGGACGCCGAGCTTTGTGCGACCACCCAACTTGCACAACAAAAAATCACTGAGAACAACGTAATTTTAGTAATCGACATTTTCTCTACCTCGGATTCTGGGCCTTCAGCAAGTCCGCCTAACCGCAATCTCGTACCAGGCCAACCTCTGAGTGCTCTCAGTAATAGGTGCTTTGAGTGTGCAAAAGTATCCGGGGGAGGCCCTAGTTTCGGAAGATGGGTTACGACTGCAGACTCGAGAAAAGTCTGAGAGTGTTAGGTAGAGCGCGGAATCTGATGTAGCAGTCGCAAGACGGAAACCGCAATAGAGCGCAGGGCCTGGCATAAGTGATATCCAGAATGTTCTGGTGCGGTGCCGGCCACAAACCCCGCCATGTGCAAAGGAAGGACGGTATATCGCTATTAGTAGGAGGATGAAGTTAGATTGATGCGACGGAAGCCACTTTGATCGTTTGACCTTCTCGAGTGCCGATCACCCGCGCGCGTTGACCGGCCAGCTTCTTTAGGTCATCTCGATCGCCGTCGAGAAGGTAGGTGGCGTCCGGATTCACAAGGGCAAAATCGGCGCCTCCATGAACGCAGATGCGCACACAGTCAGAAGCCGGTCGCCCTAGAGTGGCAGAATGCTTTGCCCCGCATTTCGAACAGGTCACCATTCCTTCAAACGCTGAAGGGTTTTGTGGAGGGCTTAATAAACTCGACTGGACTGCGTCGTGCTCATCCGTACCGGATCCAGCGGCGGCTCCGACAGTAGCAATCAACAACGCGAGAGCGAGAGCGACAACGCTTCCGAGAAGTACGATCTCAATCCAAAACCGATGGTATCTCATAGAGACAGCTTTTGATAGCTCGACAGCGATGGATGCATGATCCTCCGAGGCAGTTGGTTGCCATTTCCGGTGCAAGTCCCTTACCACTTCAAAATGGATCCAATCTGCGGCACACAACGCGATAGCCGCCCGGAGCGTGGCTCAGTGCCGCAATATTCTCGGAGCTTGCGACCACGGGAGACGTGGAGAACAGATCGGTGCGGACAAAAGGGGAACAGCGGATTGTAGGCCCATTAGGCGACAGCCGCGGACGCCGTGGCGGCTCGCAAGGACTCCAGGCTTGCTGCTTCGTGTGCGCCAGTTCTCCGCAGCAATTCGATCACTCCAAGCGCCTTTTCGCTTTCCTTACAGCTTACATAGACGAGCGCTCCCACATCCGAGAGGCGACTCCCAAGACGTTTGGCGTCGTCCGGAGAAAAACCCAGTCCGATCAGGGTGCGACATCCCTGCGATAGCGATGGAACGTTCTGCTCATTGAGGAGAGCCTGCAAGTAAGCCTGCGAGCGGACAAACAGGCCGACGGTCGGAATAATCACAGCGCCGAACCTAGAAAACCAGCCGATCATGCGAGCCGTTACTGTGCTGTCGGTTCCCCGTGCTGGAAAGGCATTGGCGTCGTGAATGACCGCAGCATCCGGATGAGCTGGCGAAAGAACCATGCAAATATCCTGATTCGTAAAACCAGCCTTATTGAGGGCACCAACAACGTCGGGCAGGGCTACATGTCGAGAGTACATGCCGTAGGCCGCTGTTCCATTGGTGATCATGATTGACTCCGGCCCGGCTTGCGGGGAAGGAATCGTATTCCTTCGACGGGGCTCGAAAGGGGTTAAGTTTCCTTACGGTACTTGGGTCGCCATCATTCGGCACTAAGGTGAATCTTGTAATTTCGGTCTCGGGCTAAGAAATCAAATCGATTTTCAGCACCCGGATGGTGTCGGTAGTGGAGTCAAGGCTTCCTACCACGCGAACAGGCTGATTCTCGAACTTCTGCAACCCATCCTGTTCAGAGAGTTGGTAGGTTTTAGAACCAGATCGCAGGCAATAACGGTCCCCTTCCTTCACGATCTTTCCGGTAAAGGACTCAGTCGGCCTCTGCTCAGTGTTCTGGTCCGCTGGAGGCTTCGTCTGCTGATCCGTGGGCTGATCCGGCTGGGGAACCGGTGTGTCCCTAGGCGGAAGAGGCTGAGGAGTGGGCTGCGGCTTCTGCAGTCCTGACCAGGCGATCAACTGGCGCGTGGTGAAAGCATCCTCAGGAACCTCGGGGCTGGGCTGCTGCGCCAGCGCCCAAGGCGTTACCGCAAATATGAGAGCCGCAAGCATGGTCGTCGTTCGATTCATAAGTCAACTTTTCCGACTGACGAAGATGCTTTCGTACGGCGCGCGATACAACATGTTCAGCGCTATCGAGCAAGCGCGGAATCACAGTTGCAAATTGTTTTTCTTTTATGCCTGTCCCGGGGCCGCGTCCATAGAGTGTTCCGGGTACGGCGGCGTGACAGCCCTTCCCTCAAACCAGCTAAAACACCTGAACGATGCGATTCCGAACCGCGTACCGAGTTAAGTCAGCCACGGAGTGAAGGCCCAGCTTTCGCATCAGGTTTGTTCGGTGGGTTTCCGCAGTTTTTACGCTCAAGTTAAGCATGACCGCAACTTCCTTGCTGGTCCTGCCTTCCGCCAGCAACTGGATCACTTCTCGCTCTCGTGATGTGAGTAAATCGGAATTGTCGTTGTAGCCGTCTTCGATTTCGCCGGATTGACCTCGGCGGTCGCGGTCGAGAAACCCGTCCAACACCATTTGGCTCACCCGAGTAGTGAAGAATGTGCGCTGACGTTGGAGCGCTTCGACCGCCGCAACTAGATCTCGCCCGGCATCGGACTTCAGCAGAAATCCTCGCGCACCGGCACGCAGAACCTCCCTAACCATGTTGTCGGAATCGTGCATGGTCAGGATGAGGATCCCTATGCCTGGCGCAATCGCCGAAATTTGCCGAGCGGCTTCTAAACCGTTGAGATTGGGCATTCCTATATCCAGCAGCACCACATCTGGCTTGGTACTCGCGGCGAGTTCAACCGCATCGCGCCCGTCCTTCGCTTCCGCACATACTTCCCAGCCGAGATGGCTCTCAAGCAAGGAACGAATCCCGCTTCGCGCTACTTCATGATCGTCTGCAATAAGGATCCGAAGCATTCTTACCTCCAACGGATGAAGCCCTCGACAACCGAGTCATCCTGGAATCCAGTTGGTTGTGCCCCCGGCCGCTACTTGGGGGCTACAGCACACACGGTTCCAAACCGGTATCTCATTCGATTCACAGTTGCATCGCAAGGTTGGGGCCGTTGCCGCGTGTAACTTTTTCAAGCGGGAATTCAACTTGGCTGTTAACACAAACAATCGTTTCTACAGGATTAACTGTACGCGTCGCGAATGTTCGCCGCTACCGTTGTGGGCTGGGGTAATGATTACGAGGAACCCAAAAACCGCTTCTAACACAAAGACGTATTTTCGCATCTGAAAGTCGCACAGGAGGTTCATTCATGATTCTTGGCAAGGACTCTCTCCGCTTGCTCGCCAGGATTGTCTTGTTATTCGTAACGGCAGTTATCTATTGTGGGGCAGCGAAGGCGCAGGATCCCGATAATCCTATGGGGCTCCCCCCTCGCACTTCGACACCGCCACCCTCGGTGCAAGCTCCAGAGCAACCTGCGCAGCAGTCCGGAGAGCAACCGAGCCAGTCGATAGCGCCCGAGAGTTCAGAAGATCAGGGTAGATTCGTTTTCAAGAAGCAGGTGCAGGAGGTTGTGCTGCACGCGACCGTTGTGGATGAGAGCGGTCGACCGATTACTTCTCTGGACCGAAGTGGCTTCACCGTTCTCCAGAATGGCCGCCCGGAAACAATTACGTCTTTCCGGCGGGAGGATGTGCCGGTCGCTCTCGGGATTGTTGTAGACAACTCCGGCTCCATGCGTGACAAACGTGGAGCAGTGAATCAGGCTCTGGTAAATCTGGTTCGTGCCAGCAACCCGCAGGATCAGGTGTTCGTCGTGAACTTCAGCCAGACGCCATACCTCGACCAGGACTTCACCTCAGATGTCAGCTTACTGCAGACAGCTCTGCACCAAGTCTCCAGCCGCGGAAGCACCGCTCTTTACGACGCGGTAGTCGCGTCCGACGTCCATCTAAGGAATAACCCGAGTCTCGACAAGAAAGTCCTGTTAGTCATCACCGATGGGCAAGACAATATGAGCCGCGAAACGCTGCAAGACGCTATGCGAAAGCTGCAGTCGAGCAAAGGAGCAACGCTTTATGCGATTGGGATAACGGACGAAGGCATGAGTCGTTCGGCTCGGCAAGCGCTGGAAAGTCTCGCGTCTGCAACCGGAGGAGTCGCATTCTTCCCGAGGACTTTGGACGAGGTCGATGGAATAACTCGGGAGATAGCACATGACATCCGCAGCCAGTACACGCTGACCTACAATCCTGGTCCCAACATAGGGAACGGCTATCAAAGGATTCAAGTCGAGGCACGAGGCCCGGGACGCAGCCACCTCACGGTGCGCACGCGCAACGGGTATTATCCAGGAGAAGCGATGAAGTAAGAACGGGATCTGTGGCGGCTTACGCCGCCGTCGGACCCGCAGGAGTTTTTGGCGGCGGCGGCAGTTCGATCTGGATCAGGTTATTCTTAATCGCATAAACAACAAGATCACGAATGGAATGGAAACTGAGTTTCCGCATGATATTGCTGCGGTGTGTTTCCACCGTCTTTGTACTGAGGTTGAGCAGAGATGCCACCTCTTTCGAACTGTTGCCTTCTGCGAGTAACTGAGTGATCTCGCGCTCCCGAGCCGTAAGCGTGGGAAGCTTGGGAGCCTCATTGCGCGACACGGTTTGTCCTTTTTCAAGGAAACCCGCAAGAACCAAGTCGTTTACACGCGGAGTGAAGAACATGCGTTTATTCTGCAAAGCTTCAACCGCGGACACGAGATCGCGAGCTGCGTCAGACTTCAGCACAAAGCCACGAGCGCCGGCATCCAGCGCCTCACGGATCACCTGATCCGAGTCCGTAATGGTCAGGACGATAACTTTGAAATGCGGATCGTGCTGGAGCAGTTGGCGTGTAGTATCCAAGCCATTCAGGTTGGGCATGCCGATGTCGACAATAACGACGTCGGGATTTAGTTGCAGCGCTTTCTCTACGGCTTCGCGGCCGTCACTGGCCTCTCCGCAGACTTCCCATCCTTCATGTTTCTCCAAAAGAGCTCGCAAGCCGCGGCGAACGATTTCGTGATCGTCTGCTAACAGGATTCTCAGTTTCATATACAACCCCTCGAGAGCGGAAATTAGAGCTCAACTTCACCACTGACTAAGTGAACTGCGGAAAGCTGCGCTCGTTTAAAGCCGTGAACACGCGATGTTGACTTACTGCTTCGACTGCTGCAAGCAAGTCGCGGGCGGCATTGGATTTCACAACATAGCCCCGGGCACCCGCCTCCAGAGCCTCGCGCATCATCTGCGGCGAGTCATGTTGCGTGACAAATAAAATCTCAAGGTCAGGAGATAGACGGCGCAATAGGCGGCACGCTTCCAAACCGTTCATCCTCGGCATGGTGACGTCCAAAACCATGACGTCAGGAGTCAAGTCCTTAGCCTTTTCGATCGCTTCCGCGCCATCGGAAGCTTCCCCAACGACCTGCCAGTCCGAGTGCCCTTCGAGAAGGGTCTTCAGCCCCTGTCTTACGATTGGGTGATCATCGACCACAAGTATGCGAATTGTCATTCCGTTTCAGTTCCTTGGAGGACACTGACCAGACGATTCGCCACATTTTAACCCCAAAAAGATGTGACAGCCTGACCAATAACCGCAAATTTACACGACTGGCTAGGGAAACGTCGTAACTCAGAGCCGAGGCTAACTTTCAGCAAGCCGAGGTCCAATACAGGATTTACTGTATTTCGCCATATTTTTGCCCCCAAGAAACTTCCAAGAAATTCTCTAGAGGCTGTGTGCAGCTGAGATTGCCGGGAAATACGTTTTCTCGTGCAAGAGTAGATCCACGGCCTCGACTACGGATCCGATGTCCTGCTTAGCACACGCTCCGCGAACGCCCGCCTCGCGCGCTGCATCGGACAGTTGTCGCGACAGGTGCAGAGTTACCATGAGAATGGGGATCTTGGGGTACATCCTCGAAATCTGCTTGGCGACTTCAACCCCGTTCAAATCTGGCATGCGATAGTCCAGAACGATCAAGTCCGGTTGAGATTCAAGGACACTATGCAGCGCCTCGGCCCCGCTGCGCGCCTCGCTTGATACGCGCCAAGACCCTTGCTGTTCTAGTACGGCACGCAGGTAACGACGGACCGCCGGATTGTCATCCACCAGCAAGATACGAGTCATCCGAAGGCCCCCGTTGCTTCAAATAATGCTTATGAATTCCGGGGAACGGCTTTCGCAGGAAAACACCTTCAACGGAATCCGACAGCTCGCCTCTACGGCAGGTTACAGACTAGTCACCTACCAGGCCCACGGCAATCCACTGAAACCCGTAGAATCCGGTGCGATACTCTGGGCAAGGTCACCAGATTCCCTTGTCGCTGCCTGTGATTTTCATTTCGAGGGCAGCGGCAGTCGCCAACCCCGGTAAAAGGCTCAAACGGAAACTGTTCCGAAGTTGCCCCCTGAACAACAGCGTCTTCAGTTCGCCCGCGTATAAGTTCAGAGAGTGCGGCAGAATTGGCACCCTCAGGAAGTCTTTGCGGAAGCATACAGGTCGGGCGCCAAACTTGGCCGATTCGGTCACTAATGAAGGCAAGGGAACCCCATGTCCGCGATATTTCTCAACGTATTCAGAAATAATCACGAGATACGTTGCAATTCCTTCCCAGAGCCCGCTCATATAACCCGTGGTGTGCAGGTAGTCGAAATCAATCTCGTCGGAATCCAGCAGATGCGCATTGTCCACAACGTCGCAGAGGCGAATGTAAAAATGGCGATACATCCTCTGGAGTGTGCTAATGATGATGCGATCCTCAGGAGCAAGCACGCGAAAGCTCTGACCGTCGATTGTGATGACCCGGGTTCGATGCAATAGGGACCGCGTGAAGGCAGTCTGCTCACCAGTTTGACCCAAACGTCCAATGTGGACTTCAATCATTTCCGGTAATCCGGGAACAACAAAGTTCCACTTGTTCGCAAGGCGGTCGCCCCAACTCCGCTCTGCGAGCTTCGCCCCAAACTGCGAACTCATGACCTGCACGACCTTCGCAGGGTCAGCATCGGTATAGAGATCGAGATCACTTCCCAGATCTGGCCAGTGATCTAAAGACTTGATTACCGTAACTGCGCAGCCATTCTGCTCAAGAGCCGAACAGATGTTCGCGAGAAAACCGAGCGCGTGTTTAATTCGAAGACTTTCCTCTTGCAGAGACGCAGCGACAAATTCGGCGAGGTCGTGCTCCATGCCCTCGTGAAGGATCGGCTGAAGCCGCACAAACGCGCGCACGATGACATGATTGGTCGCAGCCAATGTCTTGAGCGGTTCAAGATTCTTCACAGAGAGAGAGTTGGACGTGTCTGTCGTGCGAGCCGGCTTGAGATCCAAAACTGATTGGGAGTTTGGGGTACCGAGTAAGAGTTCAGAAAGAAACTGGAAATTCGTTTGTGGCTCGGCGAAGGACGCCATCGAGTAAGATCTCCATGCGATAAGGTAAACAGCCGAGCCTTGGATGCGGCAACCATCGATGCTGGTTGGTGCTGTGTCACTTCGAAGCCGAGGTCCCGTGGGTGCTATCGCTGCACTTGGCAAAGTTCAGCCGCTCGACAGCTGTGCCTTCTTCATAGTCGTTCCACGTCTCAATCATTACGAACGGAAGGGGATGAGCAGCGTCGAAATAACGCGTGTATTGGTGGAGCGTGTCTTCGAAGGTCTGACCGCAGCGGCTATCCATGTGGCGATTCAGGCCCCATTTCGCCGCTGAATCGTTAAAGCCAGGCCATGCCGCACCGACAATAACCTTATCCGGATATCGATTTCGAACGGTTTTATAAAAATTGTCGAGATATTGCTCACCCCAGTTGCTACCGTCAGGCGTCCATCCTTGTTTCCCTGGTTGAACCCATGCGTACATTCCCTGGAAATCGGAAGCGTATTGCGCCGGTGGTTCATCCTTGTACACGAGAATGGGCGACGATTCCCAGGATTGGCAATGTTCGGCAATGCTGTTCCAATTAACATGTCCCTGCTTGGGGAAAATGAAAATCATCGGATGACCGTTGTAGGTCAGGTACGTATCGCGGTGGGGAGCCGATGGACCGATATAGGACCTGTACGCTTTGTCGAATGCGGCAACCGCACCATCCGTCGCTTGCGTATCATCGTCTTCGGGTTCGTTGTACAACAGAGCGACCTGGAAGTGGTTCTCATCTGCAGCTTCCTGCAAGAGAGCGAAATTGTGATCGGAAAACGGACTATGTTCACCGTACCAATCCACAACAAACGCGGAGATTCCCATATGCTTCGCCTGTTGAATCTGATGGCGCAACACAGACGGATCGTAACTGGCGTAGCCGACGTCCATGTGTGTGTGGTCGCCGAACCATGGCATGTACACCGCCAGGAGCTTTGGCGAGGGATTAGGAGCTTGGGGATTCTGTCGCAGGGCATGCTGTATTCCGGGCGTGGTACATCCAGTACCCACCATGAAACACACAATCACAACACTCAATAGCCTTTTGGACAAACAAGACTCCATGTGGACGCACAGCTCGACGAAAAGATTAGATGCCGCCATTGGCGGGCCGGTTGGCGTTGGCAGATTGCTTCAAAATTGCGGGACTGATTGAAGCTGTCGGACCACCCAACGGTCTGCTCCGGGCGTCATTAACACGATGTAATGCACGGTGGCATGCTCGCTGTGAATGGTCCGGCCCCCATCGAGAATCTCGAAATCATATTCAGCTGTATCATGCAGCTCGACGACATCCCCTTCTGGAGCGTAGAAAACGGCATCGAGTCTGTGACTCTGATTGAGATATCGGGAGCTGATTCCGTTTCGTTTCTGGCTTCCGACTGCTTCGTTCAGCGACGTGTTCGCCGGACCGACAAACAGTCCATTCAGCGGTCCTGCGGAATTCGATTCCAGCGCGAGCTTGAGATTCGCCCACGCGAACTTATAGTCACGAACTATGCTGCGCTGGGTCAGCATCTCGACGTCACGTGGAGCAACTTTGGCGACATTGAGAGTCACCTGCGGTGATGAGTCCGCAGCAGATGCGCGGGGCAAAACCAAGAAAACCACGATAAACAGCGCGATGGCGGGGGAGAGAGATCGAGACCAGCGCCTTCTTGTATCCGTCACTCGCATGAGGAATTATTCCTTTCCGCCAAGGCGCAGTTCATTTCCCATAGCTACGCCGGATGCAGCCGAGATCGAGACGGGACCATTCGCCAGAATGGTGGCGCGCGCGACATCCTGTTTGACAGGGGCGTCGACTGAACCCGTTTCGCCCCCACTCTTCGCAGTAAACGTAACAACGGTGCCATCGGGGACGGGATTACCCGAGCAGTCCCGCACGGGGTCAGTTTCGACAACGATGCCCTTGGGCGTTCTCTCTCCCTTAATGCGTAAATTGCATGGGACGGAAGCCACCTCTTGCACGACTCTGCGGGTGCTAATGTCATCCGTTATGGACGCCGTGATTTGCAGCGGACCTGCGGATTTTCCGGAGTTAGTGCGAAACCAGGCAATGCCATCGTGCGTCTCTGAGGTCCGCGAGGTGGATGAGGCGCCCTTTGCGTTCAACTCAAACCGCACTGAAGCCGGCTTCATGACCAGATTGTGAAATTCGTCGAAAGCCAAGGCGACGCCGCTAATTGCGTCGTTCTCAGCCACGGGGGCCCGCGATGGATGAACAAGAAACGTGAGAGTAACTGGTTTGGATGGGGCGACAAAAAAGCTCGCACTGCTGCAATCGCCGGAGCAAACTATCGCAACATAGCGGCCCGCGGCCTGCAAATCTCTCGGCGAAAGGGTGATTTCACCCCCCAGCTGTACGTCGCGCTTGACCGAGCCTGACGGTCCCACCAGGTACAGCGTTGCCGAACCACTGCCGTCAGCAGCGATCGAGGCGGCATTGCCGGCGACCGCTGCAGTGGGCGGTCGGAGACTTACGTTTTGAGCAAACGCGAACGCCGACAGAAAAAAAACAGCAGTGATTACTATTCTGCCAATGGTCGGCTTATGACTTCTGCAGACTGTATTGATTGACGACGACATGAAAGTTTTGCACCTTTCCTGCCACGGATTGTGGAATTTCGAGCGCGAATGCTTCAGTCGACTGCGGGAGTAAAGCCTTCTCCACATAGCCATCTGATACCCAAACGACTTTCCCGCTGTTGTCGTAAAAGCTGGCGATCACGTGCGGGATATTGACCGTCTGACCACCTTGATTCATCAACTCTCCGTGCAGTACGGGGTGGCCTTGAGCATCACTTTCGAGTTTCTGGTTCATGACGCCGATAACAGGGTCAGACGACGCCGGCACAAGCGTCGCTTTTACGTCCATGCGAACGTTCTTGACTTTGCTAAGGCTCACATGGGGAAAGTCGATTCGATAGGGAGTCACCTGCTTCGGAAGCAGCACGTGAAGGATTTTGTCGAAGCTGTTTTCGTCATCAATAGTCCCACCTGATCCGTCGACTAACGTAGCGTTCACGTTCACAAATGCAGGGATGGTGTCCTCATTCACAACCTCACCCATAACGACCGCGCCTTCCGCGGAATCGATCGCATTCATGGAGACGATTCGCACATGGGGCGCATCAACATTGCGGGATCCCCACTCGTCGCTTGAGTTGCCGGATACCAGGTCCCAGCGGAGATAATTAACGGGCACGATTTGAGCCGGAACATTCGGAGTAGGATTCTCGTCCCAAACCACCTTCCAAGTATCGCGGGTGTGCACGAGATGAAAGTCGCGAACGTCCTGAACGGGTCCGACAGGAGTAGTCCAGTGCAGGCGCACGCGCATCTGCGCGTCGGCATCCGTGGCATGCAGCGGACGCGCTTCGAAACCTTCAAGACTGGAGAAGGACCGGAGCCCGCCGTCCGAGCCGATCCATGCCTGAATGAAAGCTTGCTCATTCAGGGTGTCGCTGGTTCGCTGAATCATTGCAAAAGCACGATCCCAGTTGCGCCTTTGCACATCCAGCAAAAAATTGTCTACAGCTTGCTGAGGTGTCGACGCGTTCGGAGTGAAACCGGGTAGAGCACTACCAGCCGCAATTCCGACGGTCCCGGCTGAGTGATTCACGGTGGTCAGGCCCAGCAGCATCAATACAACAGTAAGCACCACAATGACGATAACGATAAGCAGCGCACGTTTCATTTTTCGTCCTCAGGCAACGTAATGTTGTTCGCGTTCTTCCATCGAGGGCGCAGGTTCCACTACTTTTCGGACATAGTCTCTGGCGGGAAGGAACAAAACCAAGAAGATAGCAATGATGCTCACACCGATGGGAAGCGTGCCCCAGAGCAATCCCATCCACGCCGGGGGGATTGCGTCGGACTGTATACGATGAGCTGGCGGGACGTCGTCTTTTGCCCAGGCGGTGATTTCGCCATTATCGAAGGTTTCGGTCTTTCGCCAACCGGCGAAGGTAAGTAGCGGCTCGTAATAAGGGTCGTGAACAAAAATGTATTTCAGCCCATAGCGATTCGCATGTTCGAGCATTGCCCGTAATGAAGACATCCCCGCCGAACCGTAGAACTTTGAATTCGTCAATTGGGCGGAGCCGTAGTGGGTCATCTCGGGAAGCAAACGAGCCGAGTTGTAATCGCCGTCAACGCTGCTGGCATCGGTGTAAGTTGAGACCTTGGCAAGTTCACTACCGAAACCGAGTGTCAGATAGCGGTAAGAGTCGTGCCCGTCCCGATTTAGAAACGCGATGACGGGTTTCACGTTCGCCGACTCCGTTGGACGAAATGGGTTCGCGGTAAGCCATGCAAGTGCCGACCCGATCGTTGCCACGGCGGCAATCGACAGAATCGTTGCACCTTTGGCTTGGAAGCGGTCGAGAAATTCAATCGCCAGTAAACCTACGATCGGCATTGCCAAAAGAGTCGCCCAAAAGGTGAACCGCTCAAAGGTCAAGACCTCAAACGCGCGACCCAGGACCCAGCGAGGCAGCGGAGTAGTCCCGCCAAGACCAAAAATCAGTGTGACCCAGAAGCCCACCAGCAATGGGCGCAGTCTACGGGCTGAAGCGCCACGATAGAGAATGAAAGGTAAAGCGAGGATCAGAGCGCCGAACGGAATCACGAAATAATTGACGGCAGTGATTGAATTCCGCAGAAAGTTTGACCGACTATCATGCGGAATCGGCATTTGATGAATCGGGTGCTGCAACAGCGTAAGCCAATATGGCAGCAGGACGATGCCAACTCCCACCACGACGAGTCCGGCGAAAACAGAGGCGCGTCCAATGACGCCTCCCAGAGAGCCTCTCGCACGGCCATCGTGAGCATCTACGCAGGCAAGCCAGAGGACGGGTCCCGCGAATAAGACCGTTCCAAAAATAAGAGTGACGTGGTGTGCTGCCGCCGCAGCCAAACTCACCGCCAGGCCCTTGATCAGCGATCGCCCGGACCCTTCGGTCGACCACTCATAGAAATAAGGCAGCGCGTTCAGGTACAAAGCCGCCGAGGTAACAGTGGCCAGCTGACCTGCCTGATAGACGAGAAAGGCGAGTGATCCTAGGAAGATGCACCCCAGAGCCGCGTAGGAGGCAGCTCGTTCGTCCACCCATATCCTGGCAAACCGATAAATACCAACGGGGAGAAGCAGTACTCCGACCAACTGCACCAGCATATAACCCATCTTCAGGCCCGCCACAGTGGAAACGAGCGCAATCCATTGGTGCGTCAGTGGAGGATATGTGGTTTGGGAAAAGCCGGCAAACCACTTTTCGTTCCAAGGGTTAAACCAGTGGTGTGCATAGTGCGAGGCAAGGAAAATATGGAAGTTCGCGTCGAACGACCCAGCCGGAAGTTGCATGAGCAGCAGTGGCCCATGTACTGCTAAGGCCACCAGGACAATGGCCAACAACGGTATCGGACGAGAGTAGCTCCCTTTCGAGGTCATTCGGTGCACACTCCTACACGTAGCAGCTCGGTTTTGATTCAAAAGGTCCCCTAAGGGTTTGCCTGAAACGCGCGGAGCAGAACGTCTTCAGTTTGAGAGAAGCAAACCTAACTCTCTGTACAGCATCTGAGAAGGGCCGCAGGACATCCTGTGCGGGAGGCTTGTTTCCAATCCTCCTAACTTTTGAATGTGGTGACTCCGTGAAAAGTTGGTTTCCGCTCACTAGCTTTTGCCTTGTCCTAGGTTTGGGCCTGCCGGGCCAGGCCATAGGTCAGAGCCAGACGTTTGATGTCGGCGGTGGTTCCTCCTCGAACAAGCAAACCAGTAGCAAGTCACAAACCGGACAAAACGGCACGGATTTCAGTTGGGGTGCCGGTATCCAAGTGGCCCGACAAGCCCGTGCGGCGGACGAGGCATTAAAGCGCAACGACTATGCGGCCGCAGTTTCCTTTGCCCAGCAGGCCGCAAATTCCGCTCCGCAGGACGCAGAGCTGTGGTTCCTTTTGGGGTATACCGCGCGGCTTGACCAAAAATACCAGCTTTCGATCGACTCCTATAACCGTGGTCTAAAGATAAAACCGGGCGCTGTACGTGGGCTGGCCGGACTTGCGCAAACTTACGCGAAAATGGGACGCGATCAGGAAGCCGAGCAGCTTCTGAAGAGAGTGGTGGAGGCAAATCCAAAGGACGCCAATAGCTTGCAACTGGCGGGCGAACTCATGCTGAGCACCGATCCCAAAGGTGCACTGTCGTTTTTGCAGCGAGCGGATGCGCTACAGCCTTCGGCGCACGGAGATTTGCTGATTGCTCACGCGTACGACCGCCTGGGTCAACCAGCTGAATCTGCAAATTACTTGAATAAGGCGAAAAGCCGCGGACCGCATGATCCGGAGGTCCTGCGAGCAGTAGCGGGACAATACCGCGATGAAGGCAAGTACGACGATGCGATCGCTACCCTGCAGGCGATTCCAAACAAGACCTCCGATGTGGAAGCAGAATTGGCGTACACCTATCAAGTGGCAGGGAAACAACAGGAGGCCGCAAATCTGTACTCCCGTATCGCGAGGTCAGCAAAAGGAAATATCGGCTTAGATTTGAGCGCGGCACAAGCATGGGTAAATGTTGGCCGCCCGGATGAAGCTCAGCCGTTCCTGGATGCCGCCCGACAGATTGATGCCAGCAATTATCGCTTGCATACGATTCTCGCTGGAATCGCAGAATCCGAAGACCGGCTCCCGGAGGCGCAACAAGAGTATAAGGCGGCAGTGAGTACCTTGCCCGCACGTCCGCAAGAAGGTCCCCTGTTCCCGATTGAACTTCATCTGAACCTGTACGAAGTTTACGTGCGCCAGGACGACGATGCAGATGCCAGGCAGGAACTCCAAGCAGCATCCACAGCTATCCAGCAGGTTCAAGTGCCGGATACAGAACGTCCCGAGATGCTGCGGCTTCGTGCGGCTGTGGAGTCGGCCTCAGGAAATCTGGATGCTGCAAATCGCGACCTCAAGGAAGCACTGTCGCTGGCTCCGAGAAATGTCAATTCGCTGATGA